>Ga0302046_10000926_pt1 | contig 28072 bp, 32 predicted proteins | sample RVTome_11_FD_200261 | JGI IMG/M metagenome (GOLD analysis project Ga0302046, IMG submission 200261) | Soil microbial communities from uranium-contaminated site in the Upper Colorado River Basin, Wyoming, United States - RVT147D111 (version 2) ... | reverse complement strand
AGCCCGCGAACGATGAACTTTTCCGACTGCCCCTCGGCCATCGCCCTGGCCTTGTCCATCTGTTCCCTGGCGTACCGAGCGACGATCCACTTTTCTCCATAGGGAAGCTCGTTGACCAGATTTCTGATCGTCGCCCCGATATCCGAAGTCGGAAACACGATCGGCTCGGGGGGTTCAGCCGGGGTCGGCGCCGCGACCGGGCCCGAAGGCGTCTGTTGATAAAGAATCGTCGGGGCCGGGGCCGTCGGCGTCGGACTCGTCGGCGCGACCGTGATCACATTGGAGGGCAGCGGGGCGCGCGGCGCCGTCATGACGGCTGTCGCTGTCTGCTGCTGCGCCCCGGATCGCTGGGCTTCTGCAGCCGCGATCAAGGAAGGATCGGGGCCTCCCGGGCGGCGCTGATACGTCGGTGTCGCGGCCCACTGCTCCCAGAGCTTGCGGACCGGATCGCCGACCGGAAGTCTCCACCATTCCACTAGAGATCGCCTCCGTTGCCGTTTTCTTTTTCGGCTGATTTTTTGCTCGGGCGCAGGATCAGCTTGTCATAGCCGACCCACGCGGTTACCGCGGCGCCGACAAGATAGATCTGATGGGAGATCGGATCCACTTCCGGAAAGCGGCCCAGGAGGAACATGCCTAGATTGCCTAGCGCGAGGCACAGAGCCAGGACGATCCATTCTTCCTTGCCGTCGATCAGTTTTTTGATTCCGCCTAGCTTGCCGATCGCCCAGACCAGGAACGAGGCGGCGATCGTGATCCCCACATAGGTGCCCAGGTCGACCGTGCCGATCCCGAGATCAAACCTGGCGGGTTCTGGATCTTGAAGAAATGCGAGTAGCTCCATCATGCGCCTCCAAGCAAAACCGTCTTGGCGTACTCTTTGATCACAGAGATCGCGCCGGAGACGAATCCCTTCCAACGCTGGATCACCGCGTCGGCCGCGTCCAGCAGCGCGTCCGTGCCGACTCCGAGGATCTTGACCCCGATATCCTCCAGCGCTTCTCCCCTGACGGCAACCTCGGCGTCGTTGCCGTCAAGACGCGCCTGCAGCAGCGCCCGCAGGTGTCCCTCGCCGCGATCCTGAAGCTCTTTCAGCGCCGCGACGGTCTCTTCCTTGACCTCATCGACATCCTGCCTGAGCTGCTCTTCGGCGAGCTTGGCGAGGTTCTTGATGACCGAGACGTCAAATTCCGGCATCAGTCGGCCCTCTTAATCCGGTCCATTTCGCGCCTGATGAATTCGTGGTGAGCCGAGGCGGTATCGATAAACTCGTCCAGCGGCCTAGGCTCGGCCGAGATCCCCGCCGCGTCGACCATCTTGATCGCCGTTTCTTTTTCGCCTGGCTGCATGCCCGAGCCGAGGATCGCCGTCTTTAGCTCGGTCCGCTGCTGATCCGAGAGCGTCCCCAGCATCTTTAGCAGCGCCACGAGACGCGGCATGTTCTGATCAGCGAACCGCTCGTCCTGCCTGACGAACTGCTCGTGCCTGTCCGTGATGCAGCCGACCAGCATCGGCAGCATCAAAAAGAGAATCACTTTTTTCATGGATGGCCTCCGTTTCCATTGGGACGATGATCGCGCATGAGCGCGATCTGCGTTCTGCATTCCTGCTTGATCGAGTCCAGCCGGTATTGCAGCTGGCGCCGCTCCGACTCGGGGGTCGCGGGATCCGCGATCTTTTTTTTGATCGCCCGGATCGCCGCGTCGATCCGATCGTCCAGGTCCTTGATCTTCGCTTGCGCCTCTGCTTCTTTCACGACTCGCCTCCATCCAGCTTACCGAGCATCCGCTCCATGAATTTCACGGACGCCTCGTAGAGGGCTTCGATCTTTTTGTGGCCTTCGGCGATCTCGGCCTCGCGTTTGTCTAAAAGCTTGCGCGTTTCAGCGTCCTTGGCCAAGAGCGCTTCGTCTTTGTTCATGCTCAACTTTTCCAAGCGCCCCGTGTAGTAGCGCCACAGGATCCCGATAACGCCGCAGAGGCCGACGATCGCCCCGATAAAGGCTTTGTGAAGATCGTCCACGTTGATGCTCCTTGACCAATTCTACCGATCATCAGCCTCTTTCCTATGCGAATTTTACGGTTGGAATCCTTGGGCAAACATATCGAAGGTACGAATTCCTCGCCCCGTGCCAGCTCCAGACGCGTAGAACCCGGTCTGAACGATATCCTTCGCCGTGGACAGGTCGATACCGTCTCTCTGCTGCCAGGAGAGGCCGCCCCATCCGCCCGACTGGTCGTTCGTTCGGCCCGCCAGCCCCACGGCATCGCCTCGGATCGACCGATCGGAGAGCGCATATATCTGAGAATTGGAATTCGGAGAGGTCGCTTCATTCGGGCAAATGGTAAATCGCATCGGTAGGTTAAAGCCTCCCCCCGTGTTGTCTACGGCAAGAGTCCTGGAGCGCAAGCGCCGTGCCGACGCGTCCGTAAATAGTTGGCCCGAATCAACCAGATACCACCGGCGCGTTACGTTCTGGAAAGCATTGGCGTCCCCGGAGGCGAGCGAGACGACTTCCACCGGTCTGTTCCGATCGGGTGAAGCGCCGAAGATCCCAGCGGGCAACGAGATTCTCTGAATCTCGACCTCGCTGGTGCCCCCACCAACCGGCACGGAAACGCCGGAGCCGGCATCCCAATCCAGCAAAAACTTTTGCTCCGGAGTGGCGGGACCAGGAAGAACCGCCTCGGCGTCCACCCACTGGACACCGACAAAAGGGGACTGCGCCACATCGGGCAAGACCGACCACTGCGACGTGATGGTCAGCACGCGGCCGGCGAGTCCGGTGGGATTAAGAACCGCCAGGCCGTTGACGAACTGGAGCCGGATAAGACCCGTCATCGAAAAATCTGTCCCATTGTTTCCGGCGGGACCGCCATCTTCCGCCGGTGCATTAGGTTGCGCCGCGATCTGCCTGGCGTCGGCGTTATACCACGCGTGCATCAGACTCCCGAAACCAAGATACCCGTCGATCAACCAGGGCCTCACCTTCACGGGGGCTGTCATCGAAGTGCCGCCAGCGGCTGAATTAAACTCCGCGATTTCAGTGCCGTCCAACCTGATACGAATGCGAAGCGCGATGCCGACGCTCGCCCTGGGAACTTGCAACCCCAGGACCCGAAGACGAATCCCCGTTCCAGCCGTCAACGCCGGCGCCCCCGGGATTACGCGAGAATAGATCGTCTCCTCGGAGGTGGTGCGTGTTCCCCTGGTTGTCGGGACGTCCTGAAATAAAGTCGCGTTCGGCATCAGCGGAACTCCAACCAACCGTTCAGCATGGTAATCGCGTCTCCCGCCCGTGCGTTCAGGATTACCTCCGCAGTCAAGACGAGATCGACGGCGGAAGAGAAATCAACCGTTTCGATATTCTGTGCCATGGGATTTTGCGAGTACGAGTTGGCATCGGCGTCGTCTCCGGTTGACGCGCCCTCCGTTTTAGCCTGGAAAAAACCCTCCGTCCCGACGCGCTGCTGAGCAACGCTGTCAAACGGAATCAAATAATCGTGCATCTCGGTGACGTATGTGAGCGACCCGGCATGGACTACGCCGTAAACCTGCTCGGAAAGGATGGTGCCTGCCACTCCTCCCAGACGGACCCTCCACGTAGAGCGCTGCTGGCTACCGGTCCCGTCGACGCCCATGATGTGTTTTCGTACGCAGCAGAATCGAATGCCTCTTGCGGTAGCGATCTTGTCCGGCGTCACCGTGAAAGGACCGCACACCGCCGTCTCTTCCGCAAACGGACCGTCGGGATTCGTGAACGTGACAGGCCCGGACTCGAACTGGCCGGTAGTGATAACTTCGGAGACTCCGGGCTGGGCGATCAGCGCACCCGGGCCGAGCCTGCTCTTTCCGACGTTGCAGACCCCGCGCCGGATCGAGTTGCCGAGGGGGTTGGATAGTTCGCTCATCCGCACACCAAGAGGCCGATTCGCGAGTCGGTTGGAGCGGCGCTCCACGCAGCCACGAGTCCCGCCTGCGAGAACTGCGAAACCTGAAAAGCACGGCCTTCACCGGCACCAGTGCCCAGAACGGGTGTCGCTACATCGCCCTGCAAATCGTCCGAGTTCACAACCCCGGCTAAACCGGGCAGCCTCCCGACCACGCTGGCGTTATTGGCGTTTCCGTGATCATCGTGCAGGAATCCGCAACCCTGATCCGCCGCGTCGGCCCCGACGGCGACCCCCAAACCGATCCCGACCCTGTTGCCCACATTCTGGACGGCCGAAATCGCAATCGAAAACTTGGGAGCCGAGGGCAACGCACCGGAATCAAACTCGGTCGTATCGGTTTTTCGAGTCTGGAAAAGCTCGGCGAAATTAAGACCGCCGATCACAAGCGCAAAGATTTCTGTTTCGATCAACCCGGTCGTGGGGCTCCAGGAAGCCTGGACCCCATCCGAATCGAATTTTGAGACGAGGAGCGAATTCCCCGGGTCATTCCTGAGCGTCCCGGCATTAGAGCCTCCCCATAGGCCGACAGACCCGTCCTCCCAGTAAACGGCCGGCAAATTCGTGATGTTATCCCAATCCTGCTGCGCCATCCCAACGCTGAATCTCTGAGCGGCTCCAAGGCCGGTTACAAGCCCCAGAGAAAGCATGAGCTGTCCGGTGCTCGTACTCCTGGCCGAGCACACAAAGAAAAAGACCAACTGAGGAGTGAACCCTAGCGCGCCCGTGTCGAACGTTCCCGTCGTAATGTCGTTTCCAACGAACTTTGCGACCTGAACATCTGCTCCCCCGATAGCAAGGAGATCAAAAAGAAGTTTATCGAGACCGCCCCCCACCGCGTAGTCGATTCCGGCTGCGCCGAACGCCGTCAGACTGTTTTGCCTGCCACTGTCAAAGTTATCATCCAGGGTTTCGGCCGCATTTGCCTTGGCCCCGTAGATCCTTTTCGTTCCTCCCGACTGCTGAGCCAGCCGATGCCGATCCACGGTCGTAAAGATACTCGAATACCCCGCACAGTCCTGATCGGCCACACTCACGGCCATGCCGGGAGAAATCGCACGTACCGTCGTCGCCCAGGCAAACGGGGACATGCTGATCGCGCCCAAGGGCGTAAACGGGAGTGCGCCGGAGGATATCGTCTCCGATCCAAGGCTCGTTCCGGAAAAGAGCGCGGCTTGAACATCGAGTAGAGGGGCTCCCCCCTGACCGGCTGCCGCCATCTGCATCCGACGCGCAAGACGACTCATGACTGATCCGCCCCTGCGAGGAATCCGTCCCAAGTCGTGCCACCGTCCATAGTAACGAACGTCAATACATCGATCTCTCCGATTCCGGTCGAAAGCGTCGGAGGAGTGCCGCCCGCCCATGTAATCCCAGCAGGCCAGGTGACAAGCCAACCTCCTACTCCGTCCTGAACCAACCGGAGCGTGAAAGACCACGCCCTTGAAGTGTCCGCACCGACAAAGCCGAACGTCACATCGGCGTCCAACGTAATCTCCCAGGCCGTCGCTTGCTTGACGTCGATGGTAAACGCCGCGCCGCCGCTATCGGCGATCAGCCCCTCTGGGGCTTCTTTTCGCTGAGGGTTTGCGACAGTGATCCAGTTCACCCCGTCCCACTGGTGCATCAGCGTATTGCCGAGCTGGTACTTGACCATCGGGGGCTCGGGGACATCGTTGCGAATCGATTCGGTTCCCGCATCAAATGCCGAGTCGTTCATGTCGCCGAATCCGGCGCGGAGCAGATTCCCGGTCGCGGTCTCGATCACGCCGTTCACAGGTCATCTCCGTAACCGAGGACCCACACGTCGACCGAGCCCCCCACGCCTAGATTCGTGTACATAATGTCCTGATCCGACTCGCACGGAAACGACGTGGGCACCAGCCCGTCGTTGCCGCCAAGGAGCCCGGTCAGAAACGTGCTGGATGCCGGCGTTTGGCCGAACACCGCTCCGACCAGCGCCGAGTTTTGCCTGAACTGGAACGAGCCCTCGCGGCTGCTCGGCGGAATAAACGTCGCGCACGGGATCGCGAGACCGGTCCCGTCCACTCCCGCGCCCGCGGCGAGCACCTGCCGGTTAGCGATCGAGTCCAGATACATCGCCTGCCTGTGCGCGCCGCTTCCCTGCTGGCGGAAAGCGATAAAATCCGAGCCGCCATCGTTTCTGACCCAGCCGACGCGGCGAAATCGCGTATAGCCGACAGGCAACGTCGGAGCAGTCGAGGAAAGCGAGAGCAGCCCGGCTGTCGCAACGCCCGGGCCCCAGATCACAAAGACCGCGTACCAGGTGTCCGCCGCTTCGGCGCCGGCGTCAAGGCCTCCTGCGCCCGCGACGGTAATATCCACCGAAAGCGTTCCGGTAAAAGTGATATCGGAGAGATCGGTCGAGTTTCTGAGCGAACTTAGGGCGCCTGCGGTGCCGATCGTGAGCGTCGCAAGACCGGTCGTCGCGACCTTGGCCTCGTGGATATGGCCCGGCGAGAACGTCCTAGGTCGAGGATTCAGGATCAACGCGCCGCTCATCGATCATACACCGACTAGACCCCCTCCTGAATCGCGAGGGTCGAAGCCAACCCCGTGTCGCAGATCGCATTGACAGGGCCGCGGACGCGCGCGTCTGGTGCCGTCAGGGTCAAAGAGCCCCCGGCGTTAAGCGTATGAACCCCGGACCCAAAGACTGCGGCGTTTCCGTCAAAAGCGAGCGAGACGGGATTGTCTCCAAAATTCACGATCGAGAGCCACTTGCGCGCCGAGCGCGCCGCGACCGCCTGCTGGTCCGCATCGGTGACGGCGAACGTCGCCGGCGCGGCCATCAGGATGTTCGTGTTTCGGCTCGTCGGGACTGCCATCATCTTCTCCTAGGTGTTCGGATTTCCAATAATAGCGATGTGGGTTGTTCCGTAGCTGGCGGCCGTATTGTTCCGCAGGCGGAACCTGTAAAAAAGCGCCGTGGCCATGAAACGCTCGGCGAAAACCGCCGTCGGGATCGCCGCCGTCGTAAAAAGCCTGACGGAAAAGATCTCAAAAAACGTCAGGCCGTCGATCGACGCCTCGATGATAAAGTCCACGTTGCTGTCGGCGCCATCCACGCCACCCGTTTCGTCCAGAAAAAGCGTCACATCAAACGATGGGATCTGATCCATTTCCGCCGCTAGAAGATTCAAGACCCGGTTTTCGTTACCCTGCAGCGGCAACAAATCCTGGAGAATACCGGTACGCTCGGTGCATCTGACCGAGACCGGAAAGTTTCCCTTTGCATCCGGATTGACCGGCACGCCGGCCGTGCTGTAGAGAATCACCGGCTGGAAGCAGCTTGTCTGACAGACGGCCATTGGTTACTCCTGCAGATCCGATTTTGCGTGCTCGGTCACGACCGGGGTCTGGTACTTGTAGAGCCCCAAGAGCAGGCAGATCTCGACCGCCGCGGCCGAATTGTTGATCGCGACAAGGTCCAGCGCCTGCGGCCCCGAGACCAGAAACTGAAGACCGTTGGAAAGGAAACAGAACGGCTCGCACAGCGTGCCGGGCAGGAACGGAGTGAATCCGAATTGCGTGGGCTTTGTTACGCCGTTGGCGCCGCCGACCTGGTGCTCCAGGTAATCGATTCGCTGACCGCCCTGGATCTGAAATCCAAAGACGATCTGTCCATTATGGACGGCCAGGGGAGAGTCCGTCGACATGCCGCAGCAGACCAGGAGCGTCCGGTAGCGCGCCGCGACTTCGTGGCGAATCAGGATGAACGTCGCGCCGGCCGGGACCGTCGTGTGGGAGATGATGATCTTGGGCTGCGCGAAGAACGGCGGCATTTGAAACGCCGGCATTTGCACGAACGTCGTGCGCTGGCGCATCTGCGAGAGAAAGTATCCGGTGAACTGCTTGATCTCGGATGCCTTTTCCCGCGGAATCGGATTATTGATCGGGTCGGAAGCCGGATCATAGAGCACGCTGGGCTCTGCGGGCTGGCCCTGGCCCGGATCGCGCGATTGGGTATAAAAGAAATCGACCTCGTGGGGGTTTCCGACGCCCGACTGGGGGATATAGATGGGCCTGCCGCTTGGAGGGCCCCCGCCGCCGCGATTTGTTCTACGCGGCATAGGTGACCTTCCTGCCTCCAAAGATCAGATCGATATCGTTGGTGTTGCCGGTCAGGTTTTCCGTTTCGATCTCCATCTTGCTGCTACGGCGCATCAGCAAAGTCGTAGGCCAGCGATACGGAAAGATCCCGCCGCTGCCGCCGATCCCAAGCGGCGTCGTCGTGATGTGCCCTCCGAAAAGGAGCGAGCTGTGGATCCTCGTCGTGGTCAGCGCCCTTGAGGTCTGACCGTCGCGCAAGGACGTCCGAAACGCTCCGGTTGAAAACGCCGTCAGCTTGAAGATCTCCAAGTCCGCGTCGTCCGGCATGGTCACAAGCGAATTGCGGACCGTGTTGATCGGAGCCGGGATCGAGAGCACCAAGTCGGTCGTCTGCCAGTAGGCGTACGTTCGCTCGCGCCGAGCGATGTAGCCCCACATCTCCTGGCCGACCGCTTCGGGCGCGGCCATCGGGTAGTACTTGATGCCGCCCATGACCAGCTCGACGCGGCGTTCGGCGTTGTCGTTGTTAAAGAACTGGACGTTGATCGACTGCTTGGCCGGGATGAAGATCGTCTCGGGAAGCACGTAGGGCCGGCCGCCGTCTCCCGCACAGGCGATCAGGGGCAGCTGCCGGTTCATGTAGTTCCGGCGCTTGCCCGGGTGCTGCAGGAACCAGTCGATATCGTAGGTCGTCAGCGGCGCATCGTTCGCATCGAACACGACGACCTTGACGTAAAAGACCTCGATCGGACCGTCCAACTGCGCCGTCATCGGGAATGGTCCGACCGTTCCGTTGGCCGGAATCACGAGGATCTGGTTGGGATCGTCGATCCGAAGCTCGAACGGCGTGAGGTACGGCTTGGCGGGATTCAGGATGATCCGTTTGGGATTTTTCGGATCACGGATAAAGGTTCGGATTTGCGAGGACATTTACTTCTCCTTTGCATATTTGCGTTGGAGAACGACCCGTGGTCGGTCTCTTGCCTTTATTGAAATTCAAAGACGAAAGTTTTTGCTTGAAGAACTCGCGACGCTGGAGCTCTGCCTCCGTAAGGTGATTCGCCCCGGGTGCCTTGGCGCATTCTTTTCGAAATCGAAGCCCGATCTCAATCTGGGGCCTCTTGATTACAGAATACCTCAAAATCTCTGTGAGAAATTTTCCCGCTCCGGAGGCCTGAAGCTGCCAATACCACGCTTGGCGATGGCGCTCGCTGTATCGCCTCTGCTTGCCGATACATCCGCCGAAATTCTCCCGAACCCACTCGAGGGTTCCCGCATCCACGCCTCCGACACGGATCTGTAGCCAATGCCTCCGCTCGCTTGCCTTTGCGATCGTGACGCAACCTTCCCCGTCAAAAAAACCAGCCATGTACTGGACGGATTCCTCCCCGGTGAATCGCCTCGTCGAGTTCTCCTCTTTAATAATCCCGCAGTTTAGGTCTGACACGCGGCGCCTAGTTGCTTCCGAAAACCGAATCGGCGCTTCTTTGATCACGAGAGCCGCTTGGTCTCTCTTTGTCATCAGGAAAGGGAGGATCTGCTCCAGAAACACGATCGATTCCTCAAGGGCCGTTAACTCCCAAGACCAACATCGGCTTTTACGCCCACGTCCCAGCTTCTCTTGGATGTGGCCGCCAAAGCGCTCTTGCAGTGTGATCAGAATCGGTCGATAAGAATTGGTCAGTTTGACATGGAGCTGGAACCACCCTCGTACATCCGAGAGCAGAATCGTACCTTCCGCGTCAAAAAGACCGGCGATATAAGGGATGGGCCGGAGGGGTGCCTCTCCGAAGAAAGGCACCCCTCCACGGTCGCCACCCTTGTCAGGATCAGGTACTAGACCACTTTTGTTACTCGCCTCTTCGAGGCGGGGCTGCTCGTTTCTGGTTCCGGCAGCCTCTGCATCTTTCGATGCAGGTCGGACCATATCTTCACCCTCGAGGGGTGCGGAGTGCATGGCCTCTACACCTTCAACTCGAACAAGGTTCGAGAAGCTCGGCTCGATATTCCCCTGGACCTTTCGATCTTTAGGGTTCACCGAATTCTCTCCGTGCACCTGTTCAATTGCTCAAACAGAGGGCATCCTGCGTCTTCTTCTGCCCTCGGCTAAAGGACAGGAGGAAGAACGCCGTTTTCCTACCCTTGTACTTGATCCCGCGCTGATAGAATTTCGCGAGCTGGTTGCCGGTTACCCCGGCAAGCCCGCTCGGAAATTGCAGCTTCACCGAGAAGCTCTCGGTCGAGTTGATGTGGAGCGCCTGTCCACCGATGTCGAATCGGTAGAAGTTGTCCACGGTTCCCCAACCGACGTGAGGCGAGTCCGTCGCCCCGAGCCCTTCGGTATCGACGCCCGAGGGAATCTCTTCCATCGGCACCGTAAGGAACTGCGTGTCCTGACCGAACTGCACGACGACGACGCCGGCGGCCTCGATCAGGTTGTAGTTCGCTTTGGTGATGTTCTTGGGCAACCTGAGGTTGAACCCGTAGATGTCGAACGACAGCGGGGTTCCCAGAGTACCGCTCTGGTTCAGGTTGGTGTGAAGCAGCGTCTTGGTGGTGACGCCGTCTTCGAGCGTCTGACCCAGCGGACGCTGGAACCAGATGCGCTCGGTCGCAGGAGCCGCCGCGAGGATCTGGACCGAGTCGTACAAGGGTTCCTTGTACGAACGGACGATCGCCGCCGGGACGCCCTTGACCACCTTGTAGTAAGGGTGGATCACACGGATCTTGGCCGCTTCGGACGACCTCACGGTGACCCCATTGGGCAGTTGCGGAGGCATTAAAAATGCCCCTTGAAATGGTCGCCGTTAAAGCGGGGTGCAGCTCTCGCCGCGTACTTTGCAGGATCTGTGCAGCTCTCGCCGCTTGATCCCGCTTTGTGCCCCGGGCGATACGGGCAACCGTTCGCATCGCAGTTTTCACCGAAATCGCTCGTTAAAAGCGCTCCGGCATCATGCGGCTTCCGAACTCGGGCGTGTCGCCCATTCCGGATTCCGCTCGATCCAGCTCTCGGCCGGTCATGAAAGCCCCGACGCCGGTATCCACCAGCTCCCGACCTTCGTTACCGGTCAGGTAGGCTTCCGAACCTGCGGGCTGGATGTAGACGTCCTCCACGCCTGCGGGCTGCAGGTAGATGCTTTGCTCTCCCATGCCGCCGCGCATTTCGCGGAGAACCTCTTCCTGGACCGCCCGGCGGAATTCCTCGTCGGAATCCCCGAGCGTCGGGATGATGCCCTGGTCCGCGGGCAGGACTTCGGTCAGTCCGCGCCACAGGCTCGCGAGAAGCCCTCCGGCCAGAACGCGAGCCGCCGTCGAGCGACCCATGAACAGACCGACCAGGGAACTCTCAAGAACCGTGACGCCGAACGTGGAAGCCACGCGGCCGACCGGGGTGTCCAGCGCCGGGATCAGCTCGCTGTAAGCGATCTTGGACAGCGCCAAGGCGCCCCCGAAACCGACGCCCATGTGAACGACGGTCTTGAGGGAATCCATGGAAAACGCTTCCTGGAGCGTGTCCTTGATCGCCGCGAGCGGATTGGAACGCAGGTTGTAGCTGCGCCGTCCGGGGTTCCGACGGTAGCGACGACGCCGACCGCTCAAACGACGACGTCGTCTGCGCGGAGGGTTGTAGCTCACGCCGGGATTCCGCCGAACGCGACGTCGGCTGCGGCGTCTGCCGCTGGCTCGACGAGCGCGCCTGCGTCTGCGCTTGGGACCGCCTCGCACGTAACCGCGAGGCGGGTGGAAGCCGCGCTTGAAGGTCCCTCGGCGTCCGCGCCGAGAGCTCTTTTTGCGCCGCCTCATGTAGCGCGGAATCGCGCGCCATCCGCGGCCACGCGCGTAGGCGTAACCGGACGGATTGCTCGGATTCCGACGCCGCGCCGATCGACGCCTGCGCGTCGTCCGGCGACGGGCTTTTGCTCTTGCCACTGCGCCTCTCCTTAAAGGGGAAGGGTTTTTCTTCCGCCTCGCACGAGCGGGCGGTTTCGAAGCTCTCCTTCGGCGCGATACTTTGCGGCGCCGCGAGCGCGGGGGGTTAAGGCTTATAAATGCCCCGAGCATGTCTATTCCTCTGAATGCGCGAGACCATAATTTCCAACCACTCCTTTCTATGCTCGACGGTAAATCCGATCTCGCTGTAGAAACCTAGGACACCCGAATGCTTCCGGATCACGATCCTATAGAGATCCAAAAACGGAGGTTTCCCCGTAGTCAGATAGCGCGAATGATGTATGTTGAAATTTTTAAGAACGGTAGAAATCAGATCGGCCTCCGATGGATCATCGACCGAGATCTCAACCGACCACCGATGCGGTCTATCGATCTCTCTACGGCAGACACATCCATCGGCATCGAAGAACCCCTGGAGGAACGCGCGCTGGAAATCTCTTGATTGGCGCAAGACGTATTCCGAGTTCATGCGCGCCGAAATCTCTCTCGCAACACACCGGTTACAGTTTCCAGACCAGTAATACACCCCGGCGCCACGTATCTCTTTCCCCTTGATCGGCGCTCCAGCGGGACGATTGTGGGAGCGAAATTTCGAGCGTCCCCCTGTTACATAATCCATCGCATCGCGATACCGCTCCGCAAAGGTTTTACTTCGGACGTCGAGACACACAACACCGCGCACGGGCTCTAGAACGACGGTTCCATCGCCCATCGTGGCCCCGATCAGATATCCCATCTGAGAAGAACTTTGGCGCTCGAGAATCACAGGAAGGATCTTGTCGTCATAGTTCTTCCGGTTCGTACTGCGCGACTGCTCCGAACGGCGCCGATGAATATCTTCCGGGGAAAGAATCTGGAAACGCCCCAAGGTGCTAGAGATCGTATTGTGGTCGCTGCCGAGCCGCTCCGCGATTTCGTGGTTGTTCAAATACAGATCACAAGCGAGATGCCGCAACATCTCTACCCGCTCGTCCGTCCAAACTTTTCTTCTGTTCATCCGCGCATCCATTGACCGATCGTTTGGCCGCGCCTCAGAGGATGCAGAATCATCTTGCCGTCGGTCGAAACGAGAACCGGGACCGGCTTGCTTTTCCCTGTCCCGTCGCCCCACTCGTGACGCCATAGATCCTTGTCCCCTTTCTTGCTTCCCGCAGGAGGTTTGTAAATTGACTCGGGGCTCACGCCGTAATGCACCAGCGCCGTGACGCCTTCGATCTGCTTGCTGCTGCCGAACGGGAGCAGTTTCCACATGACATGCGTCGGCGCTCGGTTCGCTTTCGTCTGAAGCTTGATCGATTTTTCAAATTCGGGAAGCAGCTTTGGCATGTTCCGCTTGATCCATTCGCGCGCTTTTTGAACAGGGACTTTTTGGCCGTCCTTGAACGGCACGCGGATCGCGCCGGACGCTTTGGGAGGATTGGCCGCGCCCAGGCCCAGCGTCTGAAGGAGCGGATTCTTTTTCGCGGTGCGCCCCTTGTTCTTTTTCAGCAGCAGCTGCTGGATCTCGGCGAGCGCTTCGTCGGCCGAGGGGATGACCCGAAGGACCTGGTCCTGCCACATGATAAACCACGCCTGATTGGGCGCGGCGACCCACTGCGCCCAGACGCCGCCATGCTTGGCGCGGTTCTTTCGGTTGTAGAGATTCTTCAGGGTCGAAGCTGCGGATTTTCCGCGAGGATTGTTCAGGGCGAGGAAAGCGTTTCGCTTGGCCTTGCGTCCCGCATTCGCTCTCGGGCACACCGGATCGCACGGATTATGCTTGCAGCGGCGGGTGGGGTTTCGGCGCTTGGGGCCGAAATCTTTCGCGGCGGTACGATACCCACGGGCGACGCCACGCAGAATGTGGGCACCCTTGAGATTTCCCGCCTTTTTATCCCACTTGGCTCTTTGCTCTTCATAATCCGCCAAATACCGAAGAAGATCGGCTTCGCCGTGTGTCAACGGATTCCGCTTTGGAATGCCGACCCTGGTCGCCAGGTAGGTCCCGGCCGCCGCACCGGCTCCGAACATCGCCCCGTCAAAGAGACCCTGGGCGATGGCCGCGCCGGTGATGGGGTTTTTTCGAAACGGATCCACGACCCAGGCCGGCGGGAACATGACTCTTGCCCCGCGCGGCAGCACCGATCCTTTTTTAATACCGGACTGGCCGGGCCCCAGAAAGTGGACCTCGATCTGTTTACGGAGCTGCTTTGCAAATTTTTCAGCCGACGCCCCGGCGGCTTTCATCGCCGCGCTGCCCATCGGATCTCGCGAGCCGACGCGATGAACCGAGAGCACGCGTCCGGTCGCGGGGTCCACGGCGGCCCAGCCGGGAGGGTTGACCTGCGCCGTTCGCGCCGCTTCGTCCGCTCGGCCCTCCCAGTAGCTGGCCGCTCCTCGATGCCCCGCTTTGATACCGGCCGTCGCCGCCTTGCGAAGTCCTTTGGAGCGGCGCATCATTTTGGCGCGTTCGGATTTGGAGAGGGGGTTTCTGCTTACGAACCCCTGCTGGATCATCTTCTCGACCTGCTCGACCGTCGCGCCGTCGACCAGCATCTTGGCGATCTTCCTCGCGTCGGTGATTGTTCTGGTCCCGCCAATCGCGCGACCGGCACGGTGAGAAGGATGGCGACGAATTTGGAACGATCCGTGCTCCATGCGGATGCTGACGTGCGGGCCCCATTGCTCGACGCCGCCAACGCTAAACTCCCTGGTTGTCAGGCGACGAGATGAAGACTTGGGGTTCGACCTGTACCTAAGCGCCTGGGCGTAATATTTCTCGGCCTCGCGATAGCGGCCCAGCTGCTGCGCGGCTTTGGCCATTTTCACGAGCTCGTTGTATCGCTTGCTGTTTTTCACGCGGCTCTCCTTGACGCGCGCAGGCGAAGGCGTCGACGTACGGGGTTGCGCCTGGTCCGCGTCTTGATCGTCTGGGTCGCGATGAACGAAGAGAGCGCCCCCACTCCCACTAGGCCGAGCAGCCCCCAAAAGATCACCTTGGGCATAACGTCGCGGCTGATCACACTGGAGATCATCGGCTCGGTGCCGCGGGAGACCGCCGCTGTAAGGTTCTCGAAGATCTGCGGATCGGTCTTGCTTTCGCGGATAAACTTGACCACGCCGTCGGCGACTTCGTTTGCGATCTGCCTAGCCATGACCTCCATCGTCTGACCGAGGCCGTCACCCATCCCCGCGGGAATGACATAGCTGTTCTGGGCTCCCATCCAGCTCGGAACCTTCGGGGTATAGGTGTGCGAATAGTGGTAGCTCATCGTCTCGCCCTAAGCCGCTCTCCTTCGCGAGCGCATCGAGTACTTGCGCCGACGAGCCGGATTGCGTCGCCGGCCGCCGCCCATCATGGGCCTTATCACCAGGAAATAGCCGCCGATCCCGGCCGCTGCGATCCCCAGCCACGTCAGCGGGTTCTTGTACCAGGGCGCCTCAAAGCCGATCCCCATCTGCGCGAGGAAGGACTGCTTCTGGGCCTCGGCCGTCTTGGCGGCGGCCTCTTGAACCTTCGCGGCCAGCTCCAGCTTTTTCTTCTCGTAATAATCCGAGGTCATCCCCGGGACGGCGGCGATCAGACCCTTGAGCGCGTCCTCGATCGTCTCGCTGATGGACTTGCTCGCCTCTTCTTTTTGCTGCTCGATCTTGGCGGCATCCTCCTGGAGCATCGTCTCGCCCTGGCCCAGGCCCTCATAGCCGGCGATCGGGATGATCTCTCCGGTGTCGACCGCAAAGTCATAGGACGCGGACGGGTCCATCACGAAAGGCTGATCCATCACCAGCTGCTCCTGACGCGCGTAGGGCCAGCCGAGCGGATACGGAGTCATCCGGCTGTAATAAGGCCGCGGCGGCATGTACTGCGGAGCGGCCATGTAGTTTCTTTCGTCCATCGGCAACCTCGAAGTGGGAGGCGGAACCGGAACGCGCTTTGTGTAAAACACGTTCTCTTCCATCTCCGCTCGGGGGATCGCGGGAGTCTGGGGGATTTCCACGTCAAAAACGCCTTCGTCGATCGGGGGCAGCTCGGGACGCCCGGGGAAAAACTTGGGAATGCCGTAGCCCTGATAGTCGGCCGGGTAATAGCCGGGCCTGGGCGGAACCCAGTCGCCCATGCCGTTCTTCTTGCCGTTGCTCTTGTGCTTGCCGTTCAGCTTCATCTTCTTCACCGTCTCCTCGATGAGCGGCTCGCGCCACTGCTTGAGATTCTTCGGCGGAATGTTGGGTCGCATCCCGGGACGCGCCATGTCGCTGGAAGCATCCAGCGGATACCATTTGCCGTCGACCAAGAGCGCCGTGTAGACGTGCGAAAATTCTTCGGGACGGTTGGGATCGACCTTGATCGTCTCGAACGCGTACTCGTAACCAAGAATCCCGCCGAGCGTGGCGACGAAGATCGCCATCGTGTCACAGTCGCCGGCGAAAAGGCCGGGTCCGTCATAGGCTCCGGCTTTGCGCGCCTCGATGATCGGGCGGAACGCTTCGGCAGGGGTCTCGAGCTTTTCGATCTGAAGCTGGTCGCGCTGAAAGATTTTATGCTGCTGCACCCACTGGAAGATCGCCTCGGCGAGCTGTCGCGATCGGCCGCGGCGATCCTGCGGAACGCGAGCCCTGATCCAGGTCGCGATCTTTTGCATCGCTGGATCGAGCTTGCCCGCGACGACGCACTGGTGCATCTTCTGGATCGTCTTGGCCGTGCCGCGATAGCCGCGCTCGAGTCCTTCGACGGTGCCGATTCCTGCCACAATTCTTTTCGCTTTGAATCGCGGCTTGTTGCGGGAGCGCGCTAAGCGGCCGGGGCGGTCGAGAGAATCGAGGCAGTCACGTTCTGATCTTTCTTGATCAGGATCGCGACCGACGCCTTGCAGGAAGCGCAGCGCATTTTGACCAAGGCGGCGCTGTAGGCTTCACAAAGAAAACGTCCGCAGGACGCACAGGAGATTTTAACGGGCGCCGTAAAAGAAGACGCCAGATCTCCGTCGGCCAGCTCTCTCATCTCTTCGATCGTCACTTGCTACGACCACGTTGCGGCTCTCGCGGGCTTGCTGGCACGTACGTCCTAACGCCCATGCGCCGATGCATTAAATCTAGCGGCAGAGACGCCGCGGATCAAGGATTTCGGCTAGCGCTTGAGGATATCGGCAATCCCCGCGAGAATCCCTCCAGCGGGGGGATTTTCCAGGTTCTTGTTGAGCCGGTCCAGTTCCTGCACGAGCCTGATGATCGGGCCGTCTTGCCCGCAGACGTTGGCCACTTCTTGCAGCTCGGGCAGGATATCCCTGTCCAGCAGCTCGTTGGTGATCCCCAGGCGCTTGTAGATCACGCCGAGGCCCTTTTCCAGGGCCGCGAGGCGCTTGGCCAGTTCTACCTGGGGCTTGAGAAAGATCTCCTGCATCTTCCTTTCGGCCTCGGCGCGCTGCTTTTCAATCTCGGGGTCAGCGGGATCGTTCATCGAATTTCCTTTCGAAGGTAGACGTGGACGCATTCCTCGTCATTCTTTGTGACGCGCACGCTCACCCTTAGCCGCCGCCGATCGGCGTACCAGCGGTTCCTGCCTAGCGCGATAACGAGCACGTTTCCCAGCCACGCTAAGAATTGCTTACTGGTCCGTTTTTTGGTGACCACCTCGACGCAGATCCATCTGCGTGCGTGCCGTTTTCTTGCCGTGATCGCCGAGGCCCATCGCGCCCCGAGCTGTGAGGCGACCAAGCTGGAGAGCCTCAGCTTTAGATACGCGACGGCTCTGCGCTGAAGAATCGTCCTGCGCCTGCCCCATAGCCAGCGCAGGTGTTCTAGCGGAATGACGACGTCGGCGAGGTATTTGGTTCTGACCGGAGCCGCCGTTTCGGTTTGCACGATCTACTCCGGCTGGAACCCGGATCCTTCTTCCTGCTCGGGCTCGCCCGGCTCCGAGGGGGCAAAGAGGTCCTCGCTGCTCTCTTCCTGCGGCGCCTCGTCTTCGCCACCCTCCAACGACTGCTGGTACTCGTATTGGATCGAGGTGATGATCCGGTTGAGCCACGCTTTTATTTTTTGATCCGCCTTTGCGCGGGACTCGATCAGCTTGAGCTTTTCCTCCACGACGTACGGGCGAATCAGATTGTACAGGCCGTCGCTGTTATCGATCCCGCAGAGTTCGTCCAGGAACTCATCGTCCAGGCCGTCCACCGCGTCGCCCACGATGAACGTGTCGTCGCTGGGGCCGTTTTGGATCTCGCCGACGATCTCGTCGACAACAAAATTCAGCGTAACCTTGCGGTCGTACGCCGGAGACTGGGGGCTCGGGGGCAGCTTCACTTTTTCGTCCTGAAAGCCGGGGCGTTTCACGGCCTGCTGCTGCGGAGGTTGGCTCGGCGCCGCCTGCGGTTGCGGGCTCGGCGCGGCTGCGGGCTGCTGCTGCTGCTGCTGCTGCGCCGGAGTAGGCTGCGGAATCGCTTGCTGCGGGGGCGCCTGCTTGATCGCGCCCTGCTGACGAAGCTGCGCGATCACATCCCGCGTCGCCTGTTTGTAGATCTCCTTGTACTGATCCCGCGTCAGCTGGCCGCCCTCTTTCTTTTTCTTCTTCTCGACCTGGTCCTGGATCAGTTCTTTGACCGCAGGGACCATCTCCTTGATCGCGAATTTAAACGGATCCTCTTCGGCGTTGCCTTCGCCGCCGCCTCCTCCACCGAGCGCTTTGTCCAGAAGCATGTCCATCGCCGCCTCGGTAATGCGCGACTCTTTGGAGCGCGTGTCCCCGAGCACTTCTTTCAGCTTCGCTAGGACGGAGAGCTGCTCCTCGATCGTCTGCGGCTTGTTGCCGGCAGAACGGAGCGCCTTTATCTCGGACAGCAGCGCGTTCTCGTTTGAACTCCGAATGGCTTCGGCGAGTTCCTTTAGGCCCGCGTTGCTGTCCTTGTTCAAGGCACGATCGAGGATCGAGTAGAGCCGCTCTTCTTTCTTATCCTCGACCTGCCGACGAAGCTCCTCATTCTGCCTCTGCATCGCGGCGATCGATTCCTTGAGCGCTTGGACTTCCGGGTCGACCGCCGGGCGCGCCGGCTCGGTGATCCGCCGCTCGATCGCCTCGAGGCGCGAGAGGATCAAGCTGTCCTTCTTTTCCCCGACCAGATCGGCGAGCTGATCCTGAAGTTTCCGGATCTGATCGTCACGCGGGTCGATGTCCTTCTTGCCCTGCAGCTCGGCGAGTCGCTGCTTTTTTTCTTCGATGATCTGCTTCTTCTGGAGGCGCTCTTCTTCTTTGGCGAGCTTTTTGATCTCCTCGTCGTAATAGTCCTCGTCCTCTTCGACCGGCTGGAACATTCCGACCGTGGGATCCTCTTGCGTGCTCAGCGGCGTCGGTTCTTCCGTCTCTGGATTCCAGATCATGTGCGCGGCAACCATCTTTTCGTTTTCGTCCTTGACCGCCACTTTGTAACGGTGGCCGCCGTGGATCGAGAACACGTTCTGCTTGATATCCGAAAGATCGGCGGGGCATTCGTCGGTATAAACCCTGATCTTCGCGTTGCTGCCGTCCGGGTAAACCGTGGGGCGAATGCGCCTGACCTCGACGTGATAGCCCGGCGTTCCGAGCGCCTCGATGAACGCGTCGAATTTCGGATCGGTGCCACGCTCGGGTTCCTGCTGTTCGCCAGCGAACGACTCGAGTCCTTCTTTGATCTCCTCGGGCGAACCCGAGATCGTCATCTTCGGGCCCTTGCCGTTGGTTCCGCCCGGCTCAGTCGTTTCCGTCTTTTTTCTTGCTGCCATGATAGACCACCTCTGCAACCGAAAGGATCATCTCTTTCATCACGGGGCTATTCACAAAGACCCGGACTCCGTGCGGACCGCAGAACGCGTGGAATCCCCCGTTGCCCGCCTTCATGAGCGGGATCGTATGCGCCTCTGCCTTCACGTCTTGCTTGGTCTCCGGGTTTTTCAGCTTCACGCCAGAGAATGGGCATAGGATCCTAATGCTTAGAACATCGCTCTTACCCATCGGCGTAAGCCCTACTCTATAGGAGGGGAGTGTAAGATGCTAGGTGTTGACATTCAAGCTTTCACGCCCATACTGATGGTTGTGACGCGGGATTTTCGACGTTCCCCCTCCAATACCCCTCCCATTCACGAGCCGGAGCTGCAACTCCGGCTCGAATCTTCGAGTCGATCTTTCAGGTAGGAGACCGCCAGGTCGCTACCGTGACGCTCTCTTTTCCCCTTATGTGATTCAGAATGAATCGGACGGCCCGGGTCCTGTTCGGCCCGGGCCTTTTTTGTTGACCAGCCGTAGGAATCACGTAGCATAAGGATCGCTCTACAATCCTGATCTCCAATCGCGCGGGTGCGCGATGCCATCTCGTAGACCCCCGGGGTGCCCCGATGTCGCCCCGGGGGTTTTTTAATTCAATCAAGCTTGCCTGAATTGCGGCATCGGCTATACTGTCCCTTCGCGTAGGTCATGAGGGAATATTATTCGTGGTCGCGGCGTTCCATGTCGCCGCAGGAGAGACCTTCGGCGCAGGCCTACGCGCGCCGCGACCACGTTAAAATTCGAAGGGGATCATGGCGACCGCGGAAGAATTCTTCCGCGAGCTCTGGAGGGACGCCGAAGGCTATGCCGAATTGCGCCTTATCAGGAGTAGAGGCTCGCCCAGGTTCTTCGTGTTTGAAATCCCGAAGGATCTCGGCGGGGTCCACGCAGAGGCTGAAAAACAAAACGGCAAGGCGCACGTCTACTACGGAATCTGCCTTCGACGCTCAGCCAAGCCGCGGGATCCGGACGCCAAGACGTTTCGCCGCGAAGATGTAGCGATCGTCCCGGCGGTCTGGGCGGATGTCGATCTTTACGAAAAGTCGCGACAGAGCGGCGAGTACGTTAAGCGGCACGAATTGCCCTACGCCGAGCTCAAGGAGAAGATCGGCTCGGACATCCGCAAGCTGACCGACGCGATTCCGCCCAGCGCGCTCATCTGGTCAGGCGCGGGTTATCAGGTCCTCTGGTTTCTGCGCGAGCCGATCGCGCTCTCGGGGCCCGAAGACCCCGAAGGCGACCGCGTCGAGGCGATCAACCATGCCATCGCCAAACAGATCGGGGGCGATCATGTTCATAACCTGGACCGTATCCTACGGACGCCCGACACGAAAAACATCAAAGGCGCTCGCCCTGAACAGCCGGGCGATGAAGCAGAGTTCTGCAGGATCGAAAAGTGGAACCCGGAGCGACGCTACAACCTTTCTGATTTCGAAGAAAAACTCCCAGTCGCCGAGTCGCTCGAGTACATCAAGAACAAGGGGAACAAGGCGGCGATCCCTGGCGTCGGAGAGCCGGTCGACCTTTACTCCCTTCGATTGCCGCAGCGACTGATTGATATCATCCAGAAGGGCCTGGACGAATACATCGCGTTCCGCCGGCGCACGGACACGATCGAAGAATTCGACGGGCGGGACAAGAGCCGCTCGGGTGCCGACGCCTACGTGGTTACCGAGCTGCTCCGCGCCGGAGTTTCCGATCAGCAGATCTGGGATATCTACAGAGACCCGACCAACGGAATCGGCGACAAGCACCAGGAGCGTGGGGATGACTATTTGCAGCACACGATTCAGAAGTGCCGTTCGATCGCGGAAAAGAACAAGGACAAGAAGAAAGAGAAGGAGCACCCGGACGCCAAGAAGGTAAAGATCGAGATCGAAAAGTTCAAATCCAGCCAGAGGGTCTACAGGGTGCTCGTGACGCTACCGGACGGCTCTCAGGGAGCAGCCAAGGTCGGCATCCAGGTAGTATGGTACTTCAGCAAATTCCAGATGATCTTCTGGGACCAGGCGGGCCGCATGATCCCGAATATGAGCCAGAAACGCTGGCACGCCTTGCTAGATCAATGCCCTAAAAAACTGATCGAAGCTCCCGCCGAGGCGAAATCCGAAGAGGCGGTCGAGGCCACGATCGAGGACTGGCTCGAGGAGAAGCTCGAAACCCCGGATTCCGGGACCTTGCAGGTTCGGCCCGGCTATGACACGGAGAAGATGTTCTTTCGGTTGCCAGCTCTATCGGCCCAGCTCACTAGGTGCGGAATAATACTCAAGCGGACAGAGCTATGCGAGATCCTCCACGGTTTGGGGTGGAAGGACGGTCGGATCAAGGTCAAGGATAAGCAGGTTCGGGGCTGGTACAAGGAGATCAAGGAGCAAGGCAACGGCCACATGGCAGCCGACCTCTTTCCGGGCAAGGACGGCGAAGACAGTTGAGACAGTACAGACAGTATAGACGCTTCTCGCGAGTAAATCTCGCGCGCCCGCGCGAGCAAAAAAATCCAAAGTTCTTCCGTCTTTTGTCTAAACAAGCCAATTCCGAGGATATCACAGGAGAAACCCGAGACAATAGAAAGACAGTTAAGACACAACTAGTGTCTACTGGTTAAAAAGTATACAGTCAGAGGGAGCTATGGATCGATTACCGCCCTGGATAAAAGGGCCTTTTGCCGGTAATAAAGCGCGTATTAGAGGGCTCTCCCTTGAACGTGATTTCACGATTGGTTCAGAGGCGGAAAAACACGCCAAGTTCTTCTGGTGCCCTACCTGTGATAAACCTAAACCACGCGACGAGTTCCGTGTAACCAGGATCGAGAACGGCCTGTTCTACGAGAAACGTTGCTTGGCGTGTGAAAACGCCAAAAAGCTGGTCAGGGAGCTCCGGGAGCCGGGCATTTTTGGCGAATGCCCGCATAAAAGAAAGGACAAAAAGGATGACGAGTAGAGCCACGTTGTTCGGCTCTGCCGGGACAGGCAAAACCCGTGCCGGAATCCAGACCGTAGTCGAGTACCTGAAGAGCGGCTTTGCTCCAGCCGAGATCGCCTACCTGGCCTTCACCAAGGCGGCCTCGCGCGTGGCGATCCGGCGGATCCAAAAAGAGGTCGACGTCGGCGCGGACGAGTTTACCGGTTTTCGGACTCTTCACGCTTGGTGCCTGCGGGAGATGCAGCGAGCCGCGCCCTCGAAGCTGAACGTCATGCAGCGGGACGACTGGGTAAAGTTCGCCAAGGAAACCGGGATGCTGATTGCGGCCGAGGACGTTAGGATCGACGACCTGGGCGACTCGATGCTTGGGCTGATGAGCGGCTATGGCGAATGGGACGAGGTGCGTCGTGCCTATACGCTCAGCCGACTGACCTCCGGTTCGATCGCCGAGCTGGACGCGAGCCGAAATCGGCCGAGCCAAGCAGCGCTGCGGAGGCTCGGGTACGTGAGCGATGACATGTACCGCTCGTTCGTGAGCGCGTATGAAAAATTCAAGGACAAGGAGGGGCTCGTCGATTTTACGGACATGCTCGAGTGGGCCGCGCGCAACGCGCCGGATCCAAAGCCGATCAGGAAGGTGGTCGTGGATGAATGCCTGCCCGCAGGGACACCGATTCGGATGGCCGACGGAACGAGGAAGCGGGTGGAAGAGGTCAAGCTCGGAGATACCGTTCTAGGTTTTGATCACCGGAACGGCCGGGTTATGCCGTCTACGGTCGTCGAGAGGAGGGAGAGGGAGGCGGATGATCTAATTTGCATCGACGATGTTCTTGTTTTAACCTCAAACCATCCCGTCTTTGTAGTTGGTGTTGGATATGTCGAGGCGAGGAAGATATTACCCAAGGACAGGCTTCTGACGTGTCGTGAAGGTCGCCGTGGAGTGCGATGGTACGAGCCACGGTCTGCGCCGTCAAAAAATTATAGACAGAAAGAAGGAGGAGATTCTTCGTTCGTTGGGATGGGTAACGTTGCGGTTCAGAAATCAGCAAATAACCGAGGACGCGGATGCTATATGCACACGCATACGGTGTGTCGTATCCGAAAGGTTAAAGCAAGCACGAAGGTCTACAACATAGGGACCGAGACGGAGAATTATTTTGCGGCCGACCTCCTGGTTCACAACTGCCAGGACCTTTCACCGCTTTTATACTTTGTTCTGGACCGGATCTTCACCGATCGGGCCGGAGAAGTCCTTCTGATCGGAGACGATCTCCAGGCGATTTTTTCGTTTGCGGGTGTCGACCCGACGCAGTTCCTTCGCGAGGCCGACCGCGGAGCAAAATACGTTCAGACGTACACCTACAGGTTCGGTCCCCAGATCGTTCGGTTTTCCGCCGACATTGCTTCGCGTGTGCAGGTTGCTCAGCGGCGAGAGCTCGTTTCAAAGGCAGACGAAGAACGCGCCAAGCGCGGACTGCCACCGATCCAGCACCTGATCAGAAAGACCGGATCTTTCGAACCGGATCCGAGGCCCGGACTAATCCTGCACCGGCACGTTAATGGGTGTCAGGCGATCGGAAAAAAATATATCGAAGCCGGACTGCCGTTTCGGAACGAACGCGGCGCCGATCCGCTCGGCTATGATCCGCAGATCGAAGCGTACGGCGTCCTGAGAAAACTCGCCCAAGGCGCTCGCGTTAGAAACTCGGACGTCGGGATCGTCTTTACGAGCCTGATGAAATCGACGTACACCGACAGCGCCGGCGTGCGCCACACGCTGGTCGTTCGCGGCGGGAAGAAAAAGACGATCGCCAAGACCGGCGAAACGGACCTACGAACGCTTCGCGACGAGGGAATCCTGACGGAGCTCGGCTATAGCGTGATCCGTGAAAAGAACTATTCGATGCTCAAGCACACGAACAACCTCCTGTACTATGATCGTCTCGTTAAAAATGGCTATGACGTGGATAGCCAAGGCCCGCGGATCACGACGATCCACGGATCAAAAGGGCGGCAGCACGATCGCGTCGTCGTGTTCACCGAAATGTCCACCAACTGCTGGAAGGACGTCGACACCGAGCACCGGCTCGCGTACGTGGCTTCGACTCGGACCGAGCGGGAGCTTGAGATCTGCCAGGCCAAGATGATGGAATGGGGCAAGACCGAGTACTATTATCCGGAGGAGGCGGAAGATGCCGGCGGATAACCATTTCATCCTCGCAAAGAAACCCGAGATCGACCCGGAGGAGCTCGCAAAGCGTCTTTATCGGGAAAAGCGGCGTCGATACGATCGAGAAGGCTATCGTCGCCGCCGCAAAGAGCTCGTCGCAAAACTCGGCGGCCGATGTGTCTGCTGCGGATACGTTCCGCCGGAGGGCGAGCGCAAGAACACGGAGGAGCTCCAGTTCGATCACATCTACCCGGTCGACAAGGAGCACGACTGGCACGCGATGCGCCGGAAAAATCGATGGAGCCGGCTGGCCTACTACCGGCGCATGGCCGAGGCGGGAAGGATCCAGCTGCTCTGTTTTAAATGCAATTCGGGCAAGCAGGATCGAGGCGAGTGCGAGTGCGGAAGAGCGGCATGAGCGTCTACGTCGACACGCTGATGGACCACGGCTGGGTTCTTCGTGGTCGCCGCGTAAAATCTTGTCACATGATCGCCGATACGTCCGAAGAGCTGCACGCTCTCGCCGAGCGGATTGGTATGAGAAGGAGCTGGTTCCAGGCCAAAAGTTCCGTTCCTCATTACGACTTGACGGCCAGCCGGAGGCGCGCGGCCGTCTCGCTCGGAGCGATCGAGGTCGGTCGCGCGGAGTTTGTGATCAAGATGCGCGAGATCACCGATCGTCCCGTCGAAGAATGGTTGCGGCACCAGGCCAGAGAAGAAGCCGAGGCGCGTCAGCAGGGATTGTTCGAATGAGCAGGGAACGCCCTTGGTGGGAGAGCCGCCTCTGCCGAGGCAAGCGCAAAGACGGGATGCGCGGTAGTCGTCCCGCGAGTAGGCCGTACGAGCGGCAGCCCGGCGATCTCGTGCTCCCGGCAACGTGCAGTTCCCATTCGGACCAAGAGGAGAAGATCCGAGAGACAGAAAAACCGAAGAGAGGCCTGTTGTGACCTTCCCCGAAACCCCCGTCCAAGAAGACCCCAAGCCCTACGTCCGACCGCTGTCAAAGATCGCGCTAAATCCGCTTCAGATCGAACTCATCCTTGCGGCGACAGGGCCGCGTCGGGATATCTGCCGCCTCTGCTACTGGATCAACGAGGACGTGAAAAAGAACGCCTCTTTGACCAAGCACGGCGTTGCCGAATGGGACGGAACGGCGCTCTTTCCCGCGAAATCCAAGGCGAGACATCTTAAACTTGAACGGATTCTTCCTCTGGGGGCTCCATCTGATGGCGAAAAGTAGGACTTGACAGGGCGACAATGGACAGGTACACTGTCGGGCGTGAAGCTGGTGGACTGGGCGCGCCGCCAGGGCATCGACTACAAGACGGCGTGGCGCTGGTTCAAAGCCGGGATTATCCCCGCTCCGACACGCCAGCTTCCGACCGGCACGATCCTGGTGGACGTGGAGCCGGAACCGAACGCGGAGAGAGGAGCGGTTCTCTACGCGAGAGTTTCATCGGCGGATCAAAAGTCGGATCTGGACCGACAGGTATCTCGACTGGTCGAGTACGCGACCCGAAACAAATTCAAGGTCGTGGAGAGCGTGACGGAGATCGGGAGCGGACTGAACGGACGGCGGAGAAAGCTGATGCGGCTCTTGGCGAATCCGAAGGTCGGGATCGTTGTGGTCGAGCATCGGGATCGCTTGGCGCGATTCGGTTCGGAGTACATCGAAGCGGCCCTGATGGCGTCGGGACGGAGGCTTGTCGTGGTCGAGCAGGCGGAGATGAGGGACGATTTGGTTCAGGACATGATCGACGTGCTGACGAGCTTTTGCGCGAGGCTGTACGGTCGAAGAGCGGCGAAAAATCGAGCTAAGCGGGCGATGGAGGCGCTGGACACGGAATGATCGTCAACCAAGCGTTCCGCTACGAGCTTGATCCGAATGACAGGCAACGGACGCTCTTGGCAAAGCACGCGGGCGCGGCTCGATGGGCTTGGAATTGGGCGCTGGCCCGCAGGATCGAGATGTTCGAGAAGAACGAAGGCAAAGCCAAGTTCACGAATGCGCAAAAGCAGCACAAGGAATTGAACCGGCTCAAGAAGACGGAGCTGCCGTGGATGTACGAGACGTCCAAATGCGCCCCGCAGGAAAAGCTGCGTGATCTAGACAAGGCGTTCAAGGCGTTTTGGATGGGGCGCAAGAAAGGCCGTAAGGTCGGATTCCCGAAGTTCAAGCGAAAGGGCGACGGGGGTGGGTTTAGGCTCTACGGCGCGATTCGCGTGGAAGACGATTTGAGGCATGTCACGTTGCCAAGGATCGGCTCGATTCGCGTCAAAGAGTCGATGGAGAAATTCCGTGGACGAATTCTCTCCGCGACGGTAAGACACGAAGCGGAGCGCTGGTTTGTCTCGCTTTGCGTCGAGCGAGATCGCCCCGATCCAAAGCCGGTGCTTGGGCCTGTCGTCGGCATCGACCTCGGGCTGGACTGCTTCGCCGTCCTGTCGGACGGGACGAGAATCGAATCGCCCAAGGCGCTTGAGCGTAACCTGGATCGGCTTCGTAGGCGGTCCAAGGCTCATTCGCGCAAAGCGAAAGGATCGAACAATCGGCGCAAGAGCGCGATGTGGCTGGCGAAGTTGCATAGGGAAATTCGGAACATCCGCACCGACGCGATCCACAAGATGACCACGGCGTTGGCGAAAACCAAGTCGATGATCGTGGTGGAGGATTTGGCGGTGCGGAACATGGTTCGGAACCGCCATCTTGCGAGAAGCATCTCGGACGCGGGATGGGCGGAGGTCAAGCGGCAGCTTGGCTATAAATGCGGGTGGTACGGGTCGGAGCTGGTGACAGCTCCAGGAAATTTCCCGTCCACGAGAAGATGCTCCAGGTGCGGGATTGTCGGCCCGCGCCTGGATTTGTCCGTCCGAGTCTTTCGTTGCGGCTCCTGCTCACTAGGACTGGACCGCGACGAGAACGCGGCGAGGAATTTAGAGTGGTACGGCCAGTTCGGTCGGAACCTGCCCTCGTGGCAAAAAGTCTGTGGAGACTCCGCTGGCGGCGGAACGGGCTCTGGTACAACCCGGTCTACGAGTCATGGGTCGAGGAAGCAGAAAGTAAACGCCGTCTCATCCGGTGGATAGATGGGTAAGTTTTATGGAACGGTTCGGATAGACGGAGGGGCCGGATGCCTGACGCGAACTGGAAACGCCTGGAGCGCCAAGCCGCCAAGCGCCTAGGGGGTGCCCGCGTGTCCCGCGGCGACAATTTCGCGCGCTCGGACACCGACG
>Ga0302046_10000925_pt1 | contig 28089 bp, 20 predicted proteins | sample RVTome_11_FD_200261 | JGI IMG/M metagenome (GOLD analysis project Ga0302046, IMG submission 200261) | Soil microbial communities from uranium-contaminated site in the Upper Colorado River Basin, Wyoming, United States - RVT147D111 (version 2) ... | reverse complement strand
GCAGGCGCATGGCATCAGGTATGAATCCATCGAATGGTAGATTTGATGGATACTTATTTTGCGCGCCAAAGGCAACGGAGACGCGTTCAGCAACGTCTTTTATTCACCGCGCGGGTGCACCACGAACGTCTTGTTGATGATCTGCCACCGGCCTTCGATCTTGAGCATCGACATGTAGTCGTAAATCAACGCGCCGGGATAATCCAGTTCGACCTTGACGACGGCGGCGTCGCCGCTGACGTCGATGGTGACGATGCGGCGTTTGCGCCGGGCCTCGTCGTCGGACGGCATCCCAGGCGCTCCGGCGATGTAGGCGGCGCTGGTACGCTGCTGGAGTTGCCCGTCCCGTACCCAGAAGAGCTTCGACTCCGGATGAAAAGCCCGGGTAAAATGACTGCCGTCGCCGGTGGCGTGCCCGGCGAAGTAATGGCCGATGACGTCGCGGATCTGCTCGATATCCGCCGAGGCGGGACGGCCCGGCAACACGGTGGCCGCCAGGCCTCCGGCGAGGACAAGCCCAACGAGGATACGTCTCTGCATGGTGTTCGCGAGGTAAGGTTAAAAGCAGGTATGAGCCCGAAGGCTTACCGAAGGCGACAAAGCGCAGGCCTGTGCAACCTACCACGCACCGCCGTCGAGAACCTGTGGGGGTCCTGCGTTTTATCTGTGGTTTTGCCGTACGCCCCCGAAAAAGGCATCAACTTTACGCGCCGGGCGTGCAACCCGGCGGTAGGACCCGGCATATGCTGAACAGATGTATTCCGAAGCCCCGACAGGCCCGACGCGATGGAACCGTTGAAAGCAGACTTCTGGATCCACGAGTGGCTCGTTCAACCCTCGCTGAACCGCCTCGTCGGCCCGGAACACTCCGTACAACTCGAACCCCGCATCATGGGCGTGCTGCTGCGGCTGGCGGAAGAGGACGGAGGCGTCGTGCCGCGCGAGGCGTTGATGGAAGCCGTATGGCCGGACGTGGTGGTGACCGACGATCCGCTGAACCGCGCCGTGTCCGAGTTGCGCAAGGTCTTCGGGGACGACCCGCGCGACCCGGCGTTCATCGAGACGATCCGCAAGGTAGGCTACCGGCTCATCGCCCCGATATCGTCCACGCCGCCGGGCAAGCCCGCGTACGACCTCAACGGAGCGCTTGCCGTGGCACCGGGCGATGGGATGGCGGAGTCGGACGACGACGCGATCCCCACGCTGGCTCCTTCGGCCCGGCGCTTTCCGCTGGTCGCCGTGGCGGGCATCGTGTTGATCCTGAGCGCCCTGCTGGCCCTGCGCGCCCTCGTCCCGGACCGCCGCGACGCCCCCGCGCCGCGACGACCGGTCCCGCTGACCAGCCTGCCGGGCATGGAGACGGGTCCCGCGTTCTCCAACGAGGGCAGCCGTATCGCCTTTGCCTGGGGCGGCACCGACCACGAGAACGTCGATCTCTACGTCCGGCTGGTAGACGAAGAAACGCCGCTCCGCCTGACGACGCATCCCGCCCGCGATGAAAGCCCGGTCTGGTCTCCGGACGACCGGTACATCGCCTTCGTGCGCCGTACCCCTTCGTCCTGCGCGATCCTCCGGATCCCGGCGCTCGGCGGCAGAGAGGAGAAGCTGGCCGACTGCACGGCGACCGACGACCTCACGTGGTCTGGCGACGGGTCGTGGATCGCCTTTTCCGACAGGCCGGCCGCCGGGGCGCCGTACGGCATCTACCGGCTCTCTACCCGGACGCTGGAGGTTCAGCGCCTTACGAACCCACCACCCGCAACCGAAGGGGATCATTTTCCCGCTTTCTCACCCGACAGCCCCCGGCTCGCCTTTGTCCGTTCCCGTATCGCGGGACTGGACTATGTCTACCTGATGCCTGCCCACGGCGGCCCGGCCGTGCAACAGACCTCCGCCAATGAACGCATCCGCGACCTGATCTGGGCCGAGCCGAACACCCTCATCTACACCTCCGACTGGAACGGCACCTACAGCCTGTATACCTGGTCGCTGCGCGGCAGAAAGGCGACGTGGCTCATCTCCGGCAGCGACGGCGTCAACCATCCGGCCTACACGCCCCGTACCGCGCGCATCGCCTACGAAGAATGGCGCTGGAACAAGGACATCTGGACCGTCCCGCTCGGACCCGACGCGCCCCGGCCCTATCCCGAGACCCGGCTGAACTCGACGCGCTGGGACCGCAGCCCGCAGACATCCCCGGACGGCACACAGGTGGTCTTCGTCTCGAACCGATCAGGCGCCTATGAGGTCTGGATGTGGGACCGCGATTCGGATCAGGTGGTGATGCTGACCGACTTCGGCGGGCCGAACCTCAACATGCCGCGCTGGTCTCCGGACGGCCGGTCCATCGCTTTCGATGTACGCACCGACGGCAACGCCGACGTCTACACCCTCTCCGTCGAAGGCGGCCGGCCGCAGCGTCTTACCACCAATGCGGCCCTCGACGTCGTACCGAGTTGGTCGCACGACGGACAGTGGATCTACTTCGGCTCCAACCGGAGCGGGGCCTGGGAAGTCTGGGAAAAGCCGGTAGCCGGCGGCGAGGCCCGGCCGGTCACCCATGGAGGCGGCTTTGCCGCCCTGGAATCGCCGGACGGACGCTATGTCTACTTCACCAGGCCCGACGCCGACGGCCTCTGGCAACAGCCTGTCGACGGCGGTGAGGCCGTGCAACTCCTCGACCGTCTCGCCGCCAATGACTGGGGCAACTGGGCCGTCACCGAGGCCGGCCTGTACTTTGTGGACCGTGCCTACCCGCTCCACACCACCCCGGCCGGCGCCGAAGCGGGCGCTGCGCTCGTCGTATACGACTTCACGACGCGTACCATCACGCCACTCTTCCAACCCGGCAGCCCCATCGCCAACCCCGGCCTCACCGTCGCGCCGGACGACGCCTACCTGCTCTACGTCCAGATAGGCGAAAGCGAAGCCGACCTGATGATGCTGGAATGATGCTGCGCTACCGCACTGCTATTCCTGAAACAGCGTATCCGGCACCGGTACGTTGAAGGCCAGGGCGTCCACCTTGGTGTGCAGTTGGACCGTCTGTTCCGTGGGGCTACCGCCGCCCTGTTGCATCCGCACCACCCCCTGCGTCCGCCACATATGCGGCACTTTCAATCCCTCCACTTCCCGATAGTCGTCATAGTAGATCCACTCTTTGCCACCCTGGAGCGACGGACGTTCGGACGCCAACAGCATCAACGACCGTTGGTCGTAATACCGCCGGTACATCGTCCCCTTGTGCTCGATGGTGACGACGTAGATGGGCGCATCATCTTCCATGACCGGTTCCAGACTTTGCAGCGTAACCGCCTCGTCTTGGAGCAGGTCCAGTTCTTCTTTGGCGGTCTTTTGTTCTATTTGATGTTGGCCTCCAGAACCGCTCTGGGCGTCTTCAGCATCCCGTCCAGGGCACATCGGGCGGGTATGATAACCAGACAGGCGGCCTGTTGGCCTGAAGAAAAGCTTCTTTTTTGCTGAAGAACCGGTTCGCATACCGTCTGCCGGTGCCGGAGGCTACGAAGCAACTCCATTTCTTCGGTAGAGCCGGTCTCACGGCCGCCATCGAGGGACGAGTGCCTCAGCGTAACGGCCTGGATGATGACGAGCCCATCACGCCGAGCTGGCCGTTGCGGAAGGCCTCGGCAAGCGCCGTCGGAACCAGGGCTTCGGCCTCAACCACCCTCGCCCGCTGCTCCTGCACCGCCGCGATCATCTCCTGCTCCAGCGCCACCGCTGCTGCGCGACGCTCCTCCGCCTTCGCCTGGGCTACCCGCAGGTCCGCCTCCGCCTGGTCGGTCTGTAGCTTGGCCCCGATGTTCTCGCCCACATCCACGTCCGCGATGTCGATCGAGAGAATCTCGAAGGCCGTGCCGGAGTCAAGGCCTTTGGCGAGGACGGCCTGCGAAATAGCGTCCGGGTTTTCCAGCACGGCCGCATAGGTCTTCGAGGAACCGATGGTCGAGACGATGCCTTCGCCCACCCGCGCGATGATGGTCTCTTCGCCGGCCCCCCCGACGAGCCGCTCAATGTTGGCACGCACCGTCACACGGGCAAGGACACGCACCTGGATCCCGTCTTTGGCGATGGCCGAGATCGGCGGCGTCTCGATCACCTTGGGGTTCACCGACACCTGCACGGCCTCAAACACGTTGCGTCCGGCCAGATCGATGGCCGTCGCCCGCTCGAAGTTCAGGGGGATATTGGCCTTGTCGGCGGAGATGAGCGCGTTGATGACCTGCTGCACGTGCCCACCGGCCAGATAATGCGCCTCCAGGTGGGAGGCATCGACGAAGATCCCCGCCTTGTGCGCGGTGATGAGCGGCCTGACGATCTCGGCGGGCGGCACCCGGCGCAGGCGCATCCCGACGAGGTCGCGGAAGAGTTTGAGCGGTACGCCGGAGAAGATGGCGGTGATCCATAGACGCACGGGCACGAAGTAGAATAGGACGATCAACCCGATAACGATCAGGATGATGAAAAACACGCTGAAGGAGGTAAACAGGGCATCCATAGGAGTGGGCGGCGAGGTGCCGTTATGGTTCAGAAATTTCCTTATCACCCGGCAGCACGTCGAGCAGGCTGTTGGCGTCCTCGCCCATGGGAGCGTCCATCGAGAGGGGACGCTTCGGTGTGCTGGATGCCTTCACAGACTTTTTCGACAGCGCGGATCAGTTCGAGGAGCGCGCCCTGGTCGCCTTGCTTGATGCGGCGGGCAAGGTCGGCCTCCTCGGCCGGGGTCATCAGGGCGATCTGCTCGACCTCGCGGAGGTACTGATCCAGCGATACCAAACAAAAAAGCCTACAGCCTGAAAGTCGCTAGTTTTGCATCCTTTCTCGCCGTAAGCTTACTTGGGGCTCCCACGGTGCCTTGACGTAAAGCGAGATTGTTACACACCCCGGTAGGGAAAGGTCCCGAAGGCGATGCTGCCTGACGCCATGAAACCCGTAACGCGCCTCCTCACCCTCATCTGCCTCCTGCTCCCGGTAGCAGGGCTGCACGCCCAGACCCTGCGCGTGAGCGACAACCAGCGCTACCTCGTCTACGCCGACGGCACGCCGTTTTTCTGGCTCGGGGACACGGCCTGGGAACTGTTTCACCGTCTCAACCGCGAAGACGCCGACCGTTACCTGGAAAACCGCGCCGCCAAAGGGTTCACGGTCATCCAGGCCGTCGTCCTCGCCGAATTCGACGGGCTGACGGAGCCCAACCCGTACGGCCACGTGCCCCTCCTCGAGAACGACCCGACGCGCCCCAACGAAGGCTACTTCGAACACGTCGACTACATCGTCGACAAGGCCGCCTCGCTCGGCCTCTTCATCGGGATGCTGCCGACGTGGGGGGACAAGTTCAACCGCCGGTGGGGCATCGGTCCTGAAATCTTCACGCCCGAGAATGCCCGCACATACGGCGCGTTTCTGGGGCGGCGCTACCAAGACAAACCCATCCTGTGGATCCTCGGCGGCGACCGCCCGCCCGACAACGACGAAGATTACGCCATCATCCGGGCCATGGCGGAGGGCCTTGCCGAGGGCGACGAAGGCCGCCACCTCATGACGTATCACACCTCGGGCAGCCACAGTTCCACCGAATACTTCCACAACGACGCCTGGCTCGACGTTAACATGTTTCAGTCCGGCCACGGCGAAGTCGACAGCCCCAACTACCGGATGACGGAACAGGCGTACGGCCTCACGCCGACGAAGCCGGTGCTGGACGGCGAGCCGAACTACGAAGACCACGCGATCAACTGGCGCCCGGCCAACGGCTGGTTCGACGCCTTCGACAGCCGGCGGGCCGGATACTGGTCCATGCTGGCCGGCGCCTGCGGGCATACCTACGGCAACCACAACATCTGGCAGATGCTCACGCCCGAACGCGACCCCGTCACCTGGGCCCGGACGCCCTGGAAGCAGGCCGTCGACTACCCCGGCGCATTTCAGGCCGGCTATATGCGACGCCTCTTCGAGTCGCGGCCCTGGCAACGGCTGCAACCCGCCCAGGGCATGCTCCGCGACGGCCCCAACACGGGCGGCAAAGCGATCCGCCTCGCGCGGGCGGACGACGAGAGCGTGGTGCTGGCCTACACGCCCTATGGCAGTTCCTTCACGGTGTCGCTGGAAGACCTGCCTGCCCCTACCCTCCGGGTCTGGTGGTTCAACCCACGCGACGGCACCACCATCGACCTCGGCACGATGGCGAAGTCCGCCACCCCTACCTTCGATCCGCCGGCCGACGAACGGCGCGACAACGACTGGATCCTCGTCCTCGATGATGCCCGCCGCGCCTTCGACCCGCCCGGCCGATGAGCCGGGACTTCGAAGCGAGAAAGGGGTATACTCAACGGATAAACCCGGAAAGTGTACGTCTAGCGGTTGAACCAGAAGAACAGAACTGCCATGATGAAATCGTTTTGTAGCGCCCTCCTGCTCATGGCCCTGGTTGCCACAGCCTCGGCGCAGGACTGGGCCCTGGAGCGCCTGAACGCATCGCCGCGCCATCACGAATGGGTAACCATCGAGCACGACGGACGCACCGTCGAGGCGTTCGTCGCCTTTCCCGAAGCCGAAGAAAAAGCCCTGTCTGTCGTCGTGATCCACGAGAACCGGGGTCTGAACGACTGGGTACGGGGCATCGCCGACCAGCTGGCCGAGGCAGGCTACATCGCCATCGCACCCGACCTCCTCTCGGGCATGGGCCCGGGCGGCGGCAAAACGTCCGACTTTGCAGACTCGGACGCCGCCCGCGAAGCCATCTATGCACTCGACCCCGACCAGGTCACCGCCGACCTGCAGGCTGTGGCGGACTACGTGGCGGCGCTGCCTGCTGCCGACGGCAGGGTGGCTGTTGCCGGCTTCTGCTGGGGCGGCTCGCAAACGTTCCGTTTTGCGACCAACAAGGCCGACCTCGTCGCCGCGTTCGTTTTCTACGGCAGCGCCCCGGACGATGCATCTAGCTTCGTGCGGATTCAGGCACCTGTCTTCGGCTTCTACGGCGGGGCCGATGCCCGCATCGCAGCCACGATCCCACAGACCATCGAGCGCATGGAAACGGAAGGCAAGCGCTACGAGCCCCTCACCTACGAAGGTGCCGGCCACGGCTTCATGCGCTCCGGCGAAGCCCCGGATGCAGACGACGCCAACAAGAAAGCCCGCGAAGAAGCCTGGGTGCGCTGGAAAGACTTGCTCGCGTCTTTCTAAGCAATGGAGTCGCTACAAAGAAAAACCCCGCCTCAGGCATAGCAAGCTGAGGCGGGGTGCTCTCTTCGTGAGTCGTGGTCGGTCAATCAATCATCCCCCCCAGGATCACAGGAGACCGACCATCGGTGTTGATGTGTCTGCTCTCTTTTTTTACAAGCACTGTGCCAACCCGTATTAGAGCCCGGAATCGAGGTCATGTGGTAAAAAGTACCGGCCTTTTCAAACGAAACGGATTACTTTTCTACCCCAAGATACCTTTTCGCCCTCGTCAACGCCCCTCGGTTTCAAGCGCCTCTGAGGGAATGCGGCCTGGTTCCTCAAAACCGATCTCCTCGAAAAAAGCGTCCATCGCCTCCCGGAGGCGATGCAGGCCGTCCCGGTCCAGGTCATAGCAGCTGCGGGGGCCTTCGATCTCGCCGCGCACGAGCCCGGCCTCTTTGAGCGCCTTGAGATGCTGCGAGACGGTCGCCTGCGCCAGCGGCAACATGTCCACGATCTCGCCGCAGAAACAGGTTCGCTGCACCGCCAGCACCTTGAGGATAGCGATACGGGCGGGGTGGGCCAGGGCCTTTGCATAAGCAGCCAGTTGCACCTCCGTCCCCAGAAAATCGTCACGCTTGGAAACAGCCATGGTTCGGGTAATCGCGGTAACAGGGTTCGTCAAAGGATCAATGAAACGTAACCCGCAGCAGCACCGTGTCGTCGAGACCTGTCCGGCATTTGCGGAGGGTGTTCATCCGTGCCATGAGGCCGGCCACATCGCCTGCGCCCCCGGCTACCTGTTCCAGGAGCAGCTTCTCGAAGTCGTCCAGCACCATCATCGTGCGGGCGCCCTGCCGCACTTCATAGATGCCGTCGCTGAACAGATACAGCGAGCTACCCAGCGGCATCGTGCGGGTAACACTCGGAAACGTCATGCCCCGCATACCGCCGATCATCGGCCCGCGCGTCCGCAGCCGCTCCACCTGAGGCAGGCGTTCGCCCTCCCCGCCCGTCACCAGGAGCGCAGGCGGATGGCCCCCGGTAGCATACGTCAAGCGGCGCGTCCGGGCGTTGTAGACGCCGTACCAGATGGTGAAAAACAGGTTGTCGTAGCACTGCATCGGGAAAGCTTCGTTCAACGCCGAAAGCACTTCACCGGGCGCATAAAAGTTGGCACCCCGCAAGCCCTGGGTACGCAACACGTTTAACACGGAGACGGAGTGCAACGCCGCCCCGATGCTGTGCCCGGACACGTCGAAGAGATACAGGGCAAAGTGCTCGTCGTCGAGCCAGTGATAGCCAAAGGCATCACCGCCCAGTTCGGCCGAGGGCAGGAAGACCCAGTCCGTCTCGACGATGCCGGACTGCGGCTCCGGCAGGAGGGCTTGCACGTAGCGGGCGGCCTGCGCCAGTTCACTACGGAGCGCGGAGGCCGGCGTGGGTATCGACACCTGCGGCGCCGCTACAGGCACCGGAGTCGGTGAGCCGGAGGAGAGTATGGGAGATAGCATCGATTCAGGGATCACGACAGCGGTTCTTGCATATTCAATCGTATATCTACGATGAGCGATGATACGACACGGTCGTGCCTGTGTTTCGCCGCATCCAGAAAAAATCAGGCCACGAGCCGCTGTTCCTGCTCTTTGTACTGGAGTTCGTAGAGCTTGCGGTAGAGGCCGCCGTGGGCGAGCAGTTCTTCGTGCGTGCCCTGCTCGCGCAGGGCACCCTTGTGCAGCACGAGGATCCTGTCGGCGTCGCGGATCGTCGAGAGGCGATGGGCGATGACGAGCGACGTGCGGTCCTGGAGCAGCATCTCCAGGGCCTGCTGGATCGCGTGCTCGGTCTCGGTGTCGACGCTGCTGGTGGCTTCGTCCAGGACGAGCACTTCGGGGTCGTAGACGAGGGCACGGACGAAAGAGAGGAGTTGCCGCTGCCCGTGCGAGAGCGAAGCGCCCCGCTCGCGCACGTCTTGCTGGTACCCCTGCGGCAGCCGCTCGATGAACCGGTCGGCGCCGATAAGGGCGGCAGCCTGCCTGACCTGCTCCGGCGTCACGCCCGGGTCGTCCAGCGTCACGTTGCGTTCGACGGAGCCAGAAAACAGAAACACATCCTGCAACACGAGCCCGATGTGGCGGCGGATGTCGTGCAGGGCATAGCGTCGGACGTCGACGCCGTCGATCAAGATCTGGCCCTTCTGGATGTCGTAGAAGCGCAGCAACAGGTTGATGATGGTCGTCTTGCCGCCGCCGGTCGCGCCGACGATGGCGACGTGCTGGCCGGGCGCTACGGTGAAAGAGACGTCCCGCAAGACCCAGTTCGGCTCGCTGCCGTCCGCTGCCCCGTCCGCTCCGGCAGGTACGTCGTCATACGAAAACCAGACGTTGCGAAATTCGATACGGCCTTGCAACCGCTCAACGGCGACGGGCTCAGCGGGCTTGGGCAGCGTATGGTCTTCGTCGAGCAGGCCAAAGATGCGCTCGGCGCCTGCCATGGCGCTTTGCAGCGTGTTGAACTGGTCGGACAGGTTGCGGATGGGCTCAAAGAACTGGCGGGCGTACTGCACGAAGGCGATGAGCACGCCGACGGTCAGCACGCCGGACATGGCGCGCAGGCCGCCGACCCAGAGCACGAGCCCGATGGCCGTGGACCCGATGATGTCGACCGCCGGCCAGAAAAGGGCGAAGTAGAAGATGGTCTTGATCTGGGCGACGCGGTGATCGTTGTTGATCGCCGTGTAGCGCCGCAGTTCTTCGTCCTCCCGGTTGAAGAGCTGGATGATGCTCATCCCGTTGACGTGCTCCTGGAGGAACGCGTTGAGCCGGGCCACCTGCTTGCGCGTCTCGCGGTACTGCTCGCGCACTTTGCGTTTGAACCAGAACGTCATCCAGAGCATCAGCGGCATCACACCGAGCGTCACCAGCGCCAGGACCCAGTTCAACGAGAACATAAAGGCCGTGATGAAGACGAGGCGGAAGAGGTCGCCCAGGATGACCACGACGCCCGCCGAGAGCACGTCGCTGAGCGCTTCGACGTCCGAGGTCGTCCGCGTGATGAGCCTGCCGATGGGCGTACGGTCGAAGAAACGAAGCGATTGTTTCTGGATATGCTGATAGACGCGGGTACGCACGTCGTAGATGGCCTGCTGGCCGATCCACTGCGTCAGGTAGGCGTTGGCGAAGCCCAGGACCCCCTCGAGCAGCAACGCACCCATCAGCAACAGGATGACGTCACGCAACCCCGGCAGATCCCCTTCGACGATGTGATTGTCGATCGCCAACTGGACGAGCTTCGGGCGCAGCGGACCGAGAAACGCCGCGATCATCACCAGCACAAACGCCAGCGCCACCCAGCCCTTGTAGGGCATCAGGTAGGCGACGATGCGCCGCAACAACCGCCCGTCAAACCCCTTCTCGTCCTGCTCCTTTGTATCGGTATGCTGTTTTTCTTCTTCTGCCAAAACACCTGTCCAATCAGAGCCTGAAACGTAAAATTTTGCAGGTACGCCTACAAAATTTTATAGCGCTTTAATTCCTCAGCCGCCTCGGTGTTCTGGAAAACCGTGCGGGCCTCGTCAACCAATCCGGAGAGGTCGTTGTACCGGGCGCTGAAGTGGCCCAGGATCAGCTGTTGCGCCCCGGCGCGGCGTGCCGTCTCGGCGGCCTGCCGGGCGGTCGAATGACCCGTCTCGGCGGCACGGGCGGTGAGGTCATCGCCGAAGGTAGCCTCGTGGTAGAGCAACGTCGCGCCCCGCGCCAGGATCTCGGCAGCGGCACAGGGGCGCGTGTCCGTGACGTAGGCAAACACGACACCGGGCCTCGGCGGCCCTACGACCGCCTCGGATTCTACCACGCGCCCGTCGTCCAGGGTGACGGCCTCGCCCGCCTTCAAGGCGCGATAGTGGCGGTAGTCGGTCACGCCCAGCGCCTGCGCCCGCTCTACGTCCAGGTGACCGGGCTTCGTCCTCTCCTGAAACCGATAGCCGACGGCAAAAATGCGATGGTCGAGGGGGCGTGCTTCGACGCGGTATGCCTTCGTCTCATACACCACGGCCTGCGTCATCGGCTCGTGGAGGGTTACGTAGTCGATCGGAAAGGTCAGTTCGTCGTCGCGCAACCCCGGCAGCGCATGCAGCACCTCGGCGAGCCCTGCCGGCGCGACCAGCGTCAGCGGCGCGTCCCGTTTGATCAATGCCAGCGTCGAGAGGAGGCCCATCAGCCCGAAATAATGGTCGCCGTGGAGGTGGGTGATGAAGACGGCATCGAGGCGGTAGGGTTTGAGCCCGGCGCGCATCAGTTGGAACTGGGTACCTTCGCCGCAATCGAAAAGAAGCATGCCCGGCCCGTGCAGGAGCGCTAACCCCGAAAGGTGGCGCGTAGGCGTCGGCATCGCCGACGTCGTGCCGAGAGGAATGATTTCTGTTGTCATAGTGTTCAGCCGTCAGCGGTCAGCATAGCAGTCAAAAAGCTGACTGCTGAACGCTGATCGCTGAACGCTTCCTCCATCACAGCGCCTCCAACTCGGCCTCCAGCAGTTGCTTGCGATAGAGGCTGGCATAGAGGCCGTCGCCCCGGCTGAGTTGCGCGTGGGTGCCGCGTTCGGTGATGCGGCCTTCGTCGAGCACGAGGATCAAGTCGGCATCCTGTACAGCGGAGATGCGATGGCTGACGATGACCACCGTCTGCTGCCTGTAACGGCGGCGGAGATGCGCGAGGATACGCTGCTCGGTGTTGGTATCGACCGCCGAGAGCGCATCATCGAGGATAAGGATACGCGGCTCGCGGATGAGCGCGCGGGCTATCGACGTGCGCTGCTTCTGCCCGCCCGAGAGCGTGATGCCCCGCTCGCCCACGAAGGTCTCGAAACCTTTGGGAAAGTCGCGCACGTTGTCGAGCAGTTCGGCTTCGCGGGCCGCCTGTTCGATCCGCTCCTCCTCGACGCCGAGCCGTCCGAAGGCAATGTTGCCGGCGACGGTATCGCTGAAGAGGAAAACTTCCTGGGGTACGTAGCCTATATCGGCCCGGAGGACGGCCACCGGAAGGTCGCGCACGTCGCGCCCGTCGACGCGCACGGCACCCCGGTCCGGATCGAGCAGCCGGGAAATCATCTCGACGAGCGTGCTTTTTCCCGACCCGGTACGGCCTACGATGGCCAGCGTCGAGCTCGCGTCTACGGCAAAGGTGGCGTCCTCAAGCACCCAGGGACCTTCGGGCTCGTAGCGGAAATACACGTGGTCGAAGGCGATACGCCCCTGGATGCCCGTCACCGTATGATCCGTCCGCTCGCTGTCGGCGATGGCGGGCACCGTGTCGAGGATCTCGTTGATCCGGATGATCGACGCCGACGCCCGCTGCACCATCGTGATGACGAACCCGAGCGAGGCCACGGGCCAGGTCATCAGAGCCACGTAGATGATGTACTCGACGATGTTGCCGACGGTGATGGAGCCCTCGACGACAAGGCGCCCGCCTACCCACACCACGATGATCTGTGAGAGGCCGACGATGAGTAGAAAGACCGGATGCCACGCTGCATCGATGCGGGCCAGGCTCAGCATCCGGGCGCGGTAGGCCGCGCTTTCGTGCTCAAAAGCCCGCGCCTCGCTCTCCTCGCGCGTATAGGCCTTCAGCACGCGGATCCCCGAGAGGGCTTCTTGCACCCGGCTCGTCAGCTTCGAGTACTGCGTTTGCAGGGCTTCGCTGCGGGCATGCACGAGGCGCGCCACGAAGAAGACCGACACGGCGAGCAGCGGCATCGGCAAAAGGACATACAACGTCAGCTTGGGCGAGATGACGAGCATCACGGCGACGGCCGTCACCATGATGACGCTGGCCCGCGTCACATACATGATGGCGGGCCCTACGTAGCGGCGCACCTGCTCGATGTCGCTCGACGCCCGCGTAATCACGTCGCCCGTCGACGTGCGGTGATAGAACCGCTGCGACAGCTTTTGCAGATGTTCGTAGAGGCTGTTCCGCAGGTCAAACTCGATGTGCCGCGACGCAACGACGACCGTCTGCCGCATGAAAAACATGAAGACGCCGCTGAGCAGGCTCAACCCGACGACGAGCAACCCGAAAAGCAACAGCGTGACGAAAAACGAGAAGAAGAGCTGCGACTGCACCTCGGTGCCTTCGAAGAGACGAGAGAGCGCGACGAAGCGGGGGATGCTGTCGACGGCCTGGCGCACGATGACGGGCACCGCGATGGAAAACCCCGCCGAGATCATCGCAAACAGCAGCCCGGGCACGAACAACCGTTTGTATTTCCAATAGAACGTGTTGAGCCGGGCCAGCGGACGCATGGGAAGCCGGGATATAGATCACAAGGCAGAAAAAAACCGGAGATGCAAACGCCCGGCCGGGCCGAGGGATCCACGCGTAGAAGGCGTTGACCGACGCCACGTCCACGGGCTTGCCGGCGAAGGGCCGCCAGCCCCTCAGCGCCGGGCAACCGGCCGCGTTGACGGGGCTGACGACGGGAGCCATCACCACGGTCATCGATCATCTCGAAGATGCCGGCTTCGCGCAGCGCGTGAAAGATTCGAACGACCGCCGCAAGGTGATCATCGAGCCGAAGCGATGAGGCCTGAATAAGGAGCGCGCACTCGCTCTGCTCCCGGGGTAAGTCTGGCCGTATGCGACCAAAAAATTCGATACATTGGGCGACGCAGCATACGGACTCTGCCTTACACAGGTGCCCGCTTCATGCCTTCCCCCCACCCAGACAGTGACCGTCTTCAAGCCCTGGAACGCGAAAACCAGCGTCTGCGACGGTCTGTGCAGGAACTCTCGCTCCTCAACGACCTGGCCCGCGAGATCGGGGCCTCCTTCGACGCCGACGAGATCATGCATACGATCGTCCGCCGGGCGTTGAGGAGCGTCGAGGCCGAGCAGGGTGTGATCACCCTGATCGAAGAACGCGAGGGCGACCCGATGTCGACGCTGGTACGGACCGCCGGCAGCTCCGTCCAGCATGATCCCTACAAGGTCAACGACAGCCTGCTGGGCTGGATGCTGCTCCACAAAAAGCCGTTGACGATCCTGAACCCGACGGGCGACGCCCGCTTCCGAGGAGCGCGCTGGGACGCCTCCATCCGATCCATACTCTGCGTCCCGCTGCTCATCCGCGCCGAGTTGATAGGCTTGCTTACCGTCTACAACAAAAAGGCGACCCAGGGCTTCACCGAAAACGACCAGCGTCTGCTGGCTATCATCGCCGCGCAGTCCGCCCAGATCGTAGAAAACGCACGCCTGTACAAGGAAGAGCAGACACTCCTGTACATGCGCGAAGAGATACGCCTGGCCCACGAGATCCAGACTACCCTCCTGCCCAAAGCCCCTCCGGAGGTGCCGGGTTATGACATTGCCGGCGCCAGCTTTCCCGCCGAGACCGTCGGCGGCGACTACTTCGACTTTATCCCGCTCACCGAGGAACGCCTCGGCCTGTGCGTAGGCGACGTCTCGGGCAAAGGACTGCCGGCTGCAATGCTGATGGCCAACGTACAGGCTACCTTACGCGGGCAAGCCCCCTGGAGCAACAGCGTAGCGACCTGCCTCGAACGTGCCAATACGCTATTGTGCCGGAGCATCCGCAAGGGCACGTTCGTCACGCTCGTCTACGGCATCCTCGACGGGCAGCGCCACGAGCTTCGCTACGGCAATGCCGGCCACAACCGCCCGCTCCTGCGTACCGCCGCCGGGGAGGTCACCCGGCTCGACCTGGGCGACATGGTGCTCGGCTTTCTGCCTTCGTACACCTACCAGGAAGCCACCCTGCCCCTCGCGCCGGGCGACGTGCTGCTGATCTACTCCGACGGCGTGACGGAAGCCATGAACCCCGCGCGCATACCGTTCGATGAAGACCGCCTCGTCGACCTGCTGAAAACCTGCGGCGACCAACCCGCTCCGGCCTTGATCGATCACATCGTGAACACGGTACAGCAACATGCCGGCGAGGCTCCTCCCAGCGACGACATGACGCTCCTGGTCGTCAGGCGGGTTGCGCATGCCGCATGATGCGTCGTTAATTGACTGAGTATGGGTAGATCAGGGCTGGAAAGAAAACGACCCGAAACCTGAAACCTGAAACCTGAAACCCCAGACCGGAAGATCCATGCGCTGCTCCCCCTGGCTGTTGCTCCTCCCCCTGTTGCTGGCCGCCGGGTCCCGCCAACCGGCTCAGGCCCAGACGAACGATGCCGCCTACGGCGAGAAAATCAGGGAATACACCACCGACGAGCGTTTCTTGAACGATATGGTGGATCACCTGCCCGCCTCCGAGACCGTACCCTCGCCGCTGAAGCATTTCGGCACCATCATCGGAGCGCCGGGGATCCTGCACTACACCGACGAGATCTACGGCTACTTCCGCGCCCTGGCCGGCGCCTCGCCCCGCGTCGCCGTGCGCTCGATCGGGGTGACGGAGGAGGGCCGCGAGATGATCGAAGTCCTCGTGGCCGATGAAGCCACGCTGGCGAACCTGGACGGCTACCGCCAAGACCTCAACCGGCTGGCCGACCCACGCGGGCTCTCGGAGGCGGACGCGCAAACCCTGATCGACCGGGCCAAGCCGATCTACTACATCACCGCCGGGCTGCACTCGCCGGAGACCGGCAGCCCCGAGATGTTGATGGAGCTCGCCTACCGCCTCGCCGTCGAGGAATCGCCGATGGTGCAGGCGATCCGGGAGCGCGTCGTCTTCATCTTCACGCCCGTGGCCGAGCCCGACGGCCGCGACCGCGTCGTAGACACCTACAAGTACCGGGCCGCGAACCGGGAGGTGGGACCGAGCCTGGCCTACTGGGGCCATTACGTAGCGCACGACAACAACCGCGACGGCTACGGCCTCGGCCTGGCCCTCACCCGCAACATCCTCCAGTCCTTCCTGCACTGGAAACCACAGGTGATGCACGACCTGCACGAATCGATCTCCTACCTCTACACGTCGACGGGCCTCGGTCCCTACAACGAATACATCGACCCGATCACCATCAACGAATGGCACAACCTGGCGCACGAGGAGGTCGCCGCGTTGACCCGCCTCGGCATGCCGGGCGTCTGGACGCACGCCTTCTACAACGGCTGGGCCGCCAACTACCTCATCTGGATCGCCAACACGCGCAACAGCATCGGCCGCTTCTACGAAACCTTCGGCAACTCGATTCCCGACACGAAGGAGCGCACGCTGACCCGGGGCCAGACGTCCCGCGAATGGTATCGCGCCAACCCGCCGCTCGAAAAGACGATGTGGTCGTTGCGCAACAATACCAACTACATGCAGAGCGGCGTGCTGACGGCGCTCCAGTACACCGCCGCCAACAGCCGCAAGTTCGTCGAGAATTTCTACCTGAAGTCGAAGCGGGCCGTCGTGCAGGGCAAGAACGAGCCGCCGCACGCCTGGGTGATCCCTCGGGAGCAGGGTCGCCCGCTCGCCACCCTCAACCTCGTCAACCTGTTGATGCAACAGGGCATCGAAGTGCATGAGGCGTCGGAGGAACTGCGGTGGTCGACGAAGAAAGACACGACGGAGGTGGCCTCGACCAACGGGCACGACGCGACGGACCCACACGCCGAGACGGCTCCGAAGGGGTCGTTCGTCATCCGGATGGACCAGCCGTACCGGACGCTCATCCAGGTCTTGCTCGACCGGCAAAACTTCCCCGACAACGCCCAGCCCCCCTACGACGACACGGGCTGGACCCTCCCCTTCCTGCACCAGGTCCGGGCCGTCAAAGTCAACGACGCCGCTATCCTGAACGCCCGGATGCGGCAGCTACAAGCGGCGGTGCCGTTCGCCGGCGTGCTTGAAGGCAAGGGCCGCCCGTACTACCTGCTCAACCACACCACCGACGACAACGTCACCGTCTTTCGCTTTCGGCTCGACGCGGTGCAGATGAGCGCCGCCGAACGCGCCTTCGAGGCTGACGGCCACACCTACAACGCCGGGACCTTTATCATCACGGCGGACGGCAACCCGGGCGACCTGGCCGACCGGCTCGAACAGACGGCCCGTGAACTCGGCCTCACCGTGCGCGGCGTCGACGCGATGCCCGACGTGCCCATCCATACCGTCGAGGTGCCCCGCGTCGCCCTCGTACACACGTGGGTATCCACCCCGCAAGACGCCGGCTGGTGGCACCTGGCCTTCGACAAGATCGGCATTCCCTACACCTACCTCTCGGAGCAGGATCTCGCCACCGCAGACCTCTCGCAGTTCGACGTCCTCATCCTGCCGCGCACCTCCGCCTCGCCCCAGATGCTCGTCGCCGGGCAGAGCCGCGTGGGCGACCCCATGCCGTGGCAACAAACCGACACGTACCGGCACCTCGGCGTCGTCGACCAGACCGACGACATGCGGCCGGGCATGGGCTACGAAGGGCTCATCAACCTGAAACGCTTCATCGAGCAGGGCGGCGTCTTTCTCACCGAGGGCAACACGGCCGCCTTCCCGATCGACATGGCCCTCACCCGGCGCATCAGCATCCGGCAAACCCGCAACCTGACCGTGCGCGGCTCGGTACTCCGCGCCGAAGTGGCGGACACGACCAGCCCCATCGTCTACGGCTATCCCGACACCCTGGCGGTCTACTTCAACCAGGCCCCCGTCTTCCAGGTCAACAAAAACATGGGCAGCTTCCGCACGCCAGACTGGTACAAAGACGAAGCCTGGGAAAAAGAGGTGCCGCGTGTGGTGCTGAATTTTGCCGGCAAAGACCTGCTCTTGAGCGGCATGATGCAGGGAGGCAACGAGCTGGCCGGGACGCCTGCCGTCGTCGACGTGCCGGTGGGAGACGGCCACGTGGTGCTCTTCGCCAACCGGCCGTTCCGCCGCTGGAGCACCCAGGGCAGCCATGCCCTCGTCTTCAACACGATGCTGCACTGGAACGACCTGCGCACCGGATGGCCCGAGCGCCCTCGGGAAGACGAAGACGACGAGGCCCCCTCCGCACTGGAAGAATGGTAACCCGCATGCGTTGAGAACCCGCCCACTCCTTCTCCCCATCCCGTCGTTTTTTAGCGGCTGATACCATCCTCTGAGCAATGTCCACACCCACGTGCCGTTATCCTGCTGAGCCTGTTGGCCTCCCTCCTGATCCGCACGACGCCGGTGGTCGGCCAGGCTACCTCAGGCAGCCCCTTGTCGAGCGTCGAAGTGCCCGTGCGCCAGCCGCTCGTGTCCCCTGAACGAGCCATCCGCCGCGATGTACCCCTCACGAATGCCATCCGGCGCGCGTTGGAAGCCGGCACACGCGACTTCACGGGGCGCCCCGGCCCCAACTACTGGCAGTTGCAGACCGACTACACCATCGAAGCCAGCCTCAATCCGGCCACCCAGACGATCTCGGGCCAGGAGACGATTGTGATCCACAACAACAGCAATGAAGCAATGCAGGAGATCGTGCTGCGCCTCGATCACAACATTGTAGCCTGGCATACGAGGCTGCCCGGCGGGCCCAACGGGCAAGGCCACCGGATGACCCAGCGCTGGGACGACACGCTGTTTCAGCCTACCCAGTGGTACCCGCGTGTAGCCAAGTTTGATGATCTGCGCGGGTGGGACACCGACGTGTACCTCGGGCCGGCCGAATTCTATTCGGCACTGTGGGCGCCGTATCCCTTTCCGCAGTTGACGTTGCAGGACGGCCCCAGCGCCGGCATGGAGTATCCCATGGTCATCAACTCGAACCAGGGAGCGGCCGACCACGAGACGGCGCATCAGTGGTGGCCCATGATGGTCGGCACGAACGAGACCTGATACGGCTGGATGGACGAGGGTTTCAACTCGTACATGAACATCCTCTCCAGGGCCGACCGGCAGGGCGAAGCACCCAACCTCGATGGGCTGGGGCAACGCTACGGCACCACCAGCGGCGACGAGGGGGAGGCGCCGATGATGTGGAATGCCAACTACGCCGGGCCGGGGTATCGCTTCCAGACGTACCGAAAGACGCCCCTGATGCTTTCGATGCTAGGCGGTATCGTCGGCGACGAGGAAGTGCAGCGTGCGATGAGCGCGTACACAACAGCCTGGCGCTTCAAGCACCCCTCTCCGTGGGACTACCTCTTCTTCATGAACAACGCGCTGGGGCAGGACCTGGAATGGTTCTGGTACTACTGGCTCTGGACCACCGAATCCGTAGACGGCTCCATCGAGAACGTGACCACGACCGGCACAAAGACCCGTGTGACGATCCGACAGGCCGGCCAGATGCCGTCACCCGTGGTGCTCAAGGTGGTGTTTGCACCCACGGGTCCGTCTATCGGTTCGATGCCGAACGCCCGGATGCTCGATGCAAACACGGCCCTGGTGACGTGGCCGGTGGATGTATGGTTCGAGGGAAGCCGCACCTTCGACGCCGACCTCGATTTCGGCCCGCGCCGCATCGAGCAGATCATCTTCGACCCGGGGTGCCGCTTCCCGGACCGGGACCCCGGCGACAATGTGTGGCCGAGGGATGCAGCCGGAACAAGCCTATGCGAACCGTAGAAGCTGTTTTGGCTTTGTGATTCAGGGCTGCCGTCGTCGATTCGCCTGTCCACCTTCCGCCCCTACCAGCCGGTCCAGAATGGCGCGGAGCTCTTCGGGTTTGAACGGCTTGGAGAGATAGTCGTCCATGCCGTGCTCCAGGCAGCGCCGGCGTTCGCCTTCCATGGCGTTGGCCGTGAGGGCGATGATGGGGAGCCGGTGGCTGTCTTGCTCGCGCGCCCGGATGGCCTTCGTGGCCGCCAGCCCGTCCATCCTCGGCATCTGGATGTCCATCAAGACGGCGGCATACGCCGTTTGTTGAAAGGCTTCGAGCGCTTCGTGCCCGTCGCCGACCACGTCGCACGTATAGCCGATCCGTTGCAGCATGTGCGAGGCTACCTTCTGATTGACGACATTGTCTTCAACCACCAGGACGTGCCCGTTGCGTTGCTCCGGCTCCACCGGGCCACGATCGGCGTTCCGCGGCAGAGGCCGGGGCGAAGCCGGCGTTCGCTCGGCGCCGCCCAGGACTTTCACAACGGCGGCAAAGAGATGGGAGAACCGCACCGGTTTGGTCAGGGTGGCCGCCACGTCGAGACCCTGTTCAGGCTCGCGCCGGCTGTACGGCAGCAGCAGCACCATCGGCACCGAGGCGATGCCGGCCTCGGCCTTGACGGCACGCACCAGGGCGGCCCCGTCCATATCCGGCATCGTGTAATCGATGATCGCCAGGTCGAACGGCTGTCCCGCACCGGCGGCCCGGCGAAGCTGATCCAACGCCTCGGAGCCGCCTCCCGCCGGCGTAGGCGTCATGCCCCATGCAGCGACCTGCCGCTCCAGCAGCGTCCGGCACGTCTCATGATCGTCAACGATGAGAACACGCGCTTTCTTCAGCGCCGGATGCCGGCGTAGCGGACGCGGCCGATCGGAGCGTATCAACCATACGGTAAAGGAAAACACCGATCCTTCGCCCGGCATACTCTCGACGTCGATGCCCCCGCCCATCATCTCAACGAGTTGCTTCGTGATGGCGAGGCCGAGGCCGGTGCCGCCATATTTGCGCGTGGTCGAGCCGTCGACTTGCGAGAACGATTGGAACAGGCGGGCCTGCCCCTCGGACGTAATCCCGATACCCGTGTCGTGCACCGAAAAGGCGAGCTTTACCGTGCGATCGGTCATCTCCGCCATCCGCACCTGAACGCCGACTTCGCCGGCCCGGGTGAACTTGAAGGCATTCGAGAGTAAGTTGGTCAGGATCTGACGCAGCCGGTGGGGGTCGCCACACACCTCGGGCACCGCCTCCTCGATCCAACAGGTCAGTTCCAACCCCTTCGCCTCGGCCCTGAGCGCAAAGAGATCGACTACCTCTTCGACAACCTGGCGGAGATCGAAGGCGATGACTTCCAGCGTCAGCTTGCCCGCCTCTATCTTCGAGAAATCGAGAATGTCGTTGATAATCGTCAGCAGCGCCTCGCCGCACCGGTTGACGCTTTCGACGTACTCGCGTTGCAGATCCGACAGGGCGGTATCGAGCAAGAGGTTGGTCATGCCGATGACGCCGTTCATCGGGGTGCGGATCTCGTGGCTCATGTTGGCGAGAAACTCGCCCTTGAGCCGGCTCGTCTCCAGCAACTGTACGTTTGCCGCTTCGAGATCGTTCTTGACCTGCGTCAGTTCGTTGAGGGTGTGTTCGAGGTGGGTTTTCTGCGCCTGCAAGGCGGCGGTGCGTTCCTGGACGATGCCTTCGAGCAACCGGTTGTGGCTTTCAATTTTGTAGACGCGGTATTTGTAGAGCCCCCGGCCCACCGCCGTGATACCAAACAGGACGAACAACAGAAACCACCACGTCTGCCAGTACGGCTCTAGAATCTGAAAATCCGCCGTCGCCGGGGGAGACCACTCGGAACCGGGCCTTTGCCCCTGCACCGCCAGCGTATACCGGCCCGCCGGCAGGTTCGTATACTGGATATGGTAGTCTTCGAGGGTACGCCATGCCTCGTCGTACCCGTCGAGGCGATACCGCAGCTTCAACTTTTTGGGGTCGGTGTAGGAGAGGACGGCGATGACGGCATCCAGGTCGCGCTGCGTGTACGGGACGGCGACCGCCTTGCCGACGGATACGGCCGTTTCGCCGAGGAGGAGCCGGTGGATGTTGACACGCGGCGGGCTGTTCAACGTGAGGTCGTATTCGGGATTGTAATGGCTCACGCCGTTGGCCGTACCGAACCAGAGCGTCCCGTCGTGATCGGCGAAGAAGCCGCCTGCATTCGACTCGTGGCTGGCATACCCGTCGGCCACGCCGTAGTTGACGAACGTGTGCCCGTCGAACCGGTCGACGCCGCGAGCCGTCCCGACCCAGACCTGGTTTTTCCGGTCTATGCCCACGGAATACACGGCATCGTTGAAGAGGCCGTCGTCGGTGGTGTAGGTCGTAAACGTGGCGCCGTCGTACACGGTAAGGCCGTGCGAGGAACGATACCCGAACCAGATCCGCCCGTCGTGGTCTTCGGCCATGAAATAGGGCTCGTCGGCCGCCAGGCCGTTCGCCGTGGTGAAGGTGTGCCATCGCGCCCCGTCCCACCGCGATAACCCGTGATCGCCGGAAACCCAGACGACGCCCCGGCTATCGACGAGCAGGCGGGCGTCGGAAAGCGTCTGGCCGGGGATCTCGATGCGTTCGAACCCGGTGGCTCCACGGCGAAAGACCCCGTCGCGTTGCACCGCCACCCAGAGGCGACCTTCGCCGTCTTCCACGATAGCCATAACGCTGCCGGTAAGCTCGGGATCGTCTACCGGATGAAACCGCGCCCCGTCGTAATAATGCAGGCCGTTGAACGTCCCGACCCACAGCCGTCCCTGGCGGTCTTTCCTGAGCGAACGCGTAAACCCACTGCGGAGCCCTGCTTCCTCTCCGTACCGATGCCACACCGTACCGTCGAAGCGATTCAAACCCTCCTGCGTTCCGACCCACAGGTCGCCCCGGCTGTCGCGTAGCACCGGGCGCGCATTATTGGAGGCGAGGCCATCGCCCGTCCGATAGGTAGTAAACGCCCGCCCCACGTATTTAGCCGCGCCTCCGTACCCCCCGATCCAGACAATGCCCTCCGCGTCCTCCATGAGGGTGTTGATCCCACCGAAAGGCAATCCGTGGTCCGAGGTGATGAACGTCACCGCTTCCGCTTCGATCATACCGAGGCCGCTGATGGTCCCGACCCAGACGACGCCGTCGCGCCCTGCCAGGATCGCGCGCGCCGGTAAGCCGTCGAGCCCGTCGGCGGCCGTATATTCGGCGACGCGGTGCGGCCCCTCATAGACCTGCACCCGGTCTCCCAGGCCCACCCACAGGCGATGCCGGGCGTCTTCGGCCAGCTTGAAAACCTGCCGGGACGCCACGCCTTCATGCAGGACGAAGCGCCCCCCCTCCTGGTAATAGAGCCCCGCCCGCGTACCGACCCAGAGACGCCCCGCATGGTCGAAGAGTAGCGTACGAATAGACCACGCCAGCGGCTCGTGCTCCTGCGTATGCGCTTCGAAACGCGTTCCGTTCCATCGAGCCAGTCCACGCTCCGTCCCGACCCACAACCCACCACCGGCCTCGTAGGCCAGGGCCTGCACCTGCTTGCCGGGTAGCCCGTCGGCTATGTGATAATTCTGGAAGCCGTCCTCGGCCGTCCAGCTACTCAGACCCGTGTTGGTCCCGACCCAGAGACGCCCCGTATTATCTTGCACGAGCGCGTTGATGAGATCACTGGCCAGGCCCTGACGAACGCCGAAGACTTCGAAGTGCTGTCCGTCGAAGGAATTCAGCCCGCTCTGCGTCCCCATCCAGACGTAGCCGGCGCGGTCCTGCATGATAACCTGAACGCCCAGCTGGGAAAGACCGTCCTCCCCCGTGTAATGCCGAAAATGGCGCTGCTGTGCGCCCGCGATATCGGCAGCAAGGCTCAGTGCCACCAGGCAATAAAACCAGACACTCCGCTTCATGGCAGAGAAAGAGGCTTCGTGGGACAAAAGAAGTCGACTTCCGAATCTGTCGGGGAAGGGCAAATTTTATTCCCTCTCCCCTAAAATCATGCTACGAGCACGAAGAGCCCTCGAAAACGCGGAACAACGCGGTCATCCCGTACGCCGCTCCGGGATCTCTTTCGGGCTTGTTGCTCGTTTTTGGGAGATCCGGGAACCCGTTCAGGGTGGCCTACCGGGAGGATCGCGGATAGGCGCCAGACAGACAGGCCGTCTACACACGGCAACGAATTGACCGAGGCGGCGCAGTAGAGGCGGCAAAATATGCCGCCGGTGCGTAGTTTCGCCAGGCGGCCCGATGATGCCGCAGCAACATCCACAGGCAGATTTGCGATATGCTATGGCCGTTTCGATAGACCTCCTCGGGGTACCGATGGATCTCGGGCAGGACCTGCGGGGGGTAGATGTAGGCCCGAGCGCCTTGCGCTACGCCGGGCTGGCTCATGCGCTGGAGCGCATCGGCTGCCGCGTCGAAGACCGGGGCAACATCGAGGTGGCGGTGCGGGGTACGCTGCGCGGCGGGAAGGCCGGCCTGTCGTACCTGCCCGAGATCCTGACGACGTGTACCCGCGTCTACGAGGCGGCCCGCCGGTCCGTCGCCGACGGATGCCTCCCCCTCTTCATGGGCGGCGACCACTCGATCTCCATCGGCACCGTCGGCGGGGTCACGCACGACGGACCGAGCGGCGTCCTCTGGATCGACGCCCACGGCGACTACAACACCCCGGATACGTCGCCCAGCGGTAACATCCACGGGATGCCGCTGGCCGCCCTGCGCGGGCTGGGCCTCCAGGAACTGGTCGACCTCGGCCGCCCCGGCCCCAAGCTCGAACCGGAGGACGTGATGCTGATCGCCCTGCGCGACCTCGACGGACAGGAACGCACGATGCTGCGCGAGAGCCGCATGGGCATCTACACGATGCGCGAGATCGACGAACGCGGCATCGCCGAGGTCGCGCGGGAAGCCCTGCGGCGGCTGCGGCACCACGACCGGCTCCACATCAGCCTGGACATGGACAGCCTCGATCCGATGTTTGCGCCGGGCGTCGGCACGCCGGTGTCGGGCGGCTTGAGTTTTCGAGAAGCCCACCTGTTGATGGAGATCATCGCCGACGACAACCGGATCGGCTCGATAGACGTGGTTGAGATCAACCCCATCCTGGACGAGCGCAACCGCACCGCCGAGATGGCGACCGAGTTGATGACGTCCCTGCTGGGCAAATCGATTATTTGACGCTACAGGCGTTCCTATGAAAACCCTACTACGTGCTCCAAGCCTTCTCCTGCTCCTCGGCCTCGTTCTCACCCCGGCGATGGCCGGCCCGGTGGCGCAGGAACCGGGCGTAGACGTCCTCCACTACACGTTCCGCCTGACGCTGAGCGACCAGACCGACGAGATCCACGGCGAGGCGACGCTGGTCGTCCGCTTCCTCGAAAGCGGCCGGACGACGCTCGGCCTCGACCTGACGGGCCCGGTGCGGGGCGGCAGCCAGGGCATGACGGTCTCTGCCGTCACGCAAGCGGGCCAGGCCGTCGGCTTCACCCACGAGGCCGACCGGCTCCACCTCGCCCTCGCGACGCCGCCGCAGCCGAACGAGCAGCGTACCTACACCATCGCCTACCACGGCGTCCCCGCCGACGGGCTCGTGATCTCCCAGAATAAGCACGGCGACCGCACCTTCTTCGGCGACAACTGGCCCAACCGGGCCCGGCACTGGCTCCCGACGATCGACCACCCGTCCGACAAGGCGATCTGCGAATTCATCGTCACCGCGCCGGACCACTACCAGGTCGTCGGCTGCGGGGCGCTCGTCGAAGAGACCAACCTGCCCGGCGACCGCCGCCTGACCCACTGGCGCTCCGACGTACCGATGGCGACCAAGGTGATGGTCGTCGGCGTGGCCCGCTTCGCCGTCCAGTACGTCGACGAGTACGAAGGCACGTCCATCGAGAGCTGGGTCTACCCCCAGGACCGCGAGGCCGGCTTCTTCGACTACGCCCTGGCCGAACGCATCCTGGCCTTTTTCGACGGGCACATCGGTCCCTATCCGTATGCCAAGCTCGCGAACGTGCAATCCAAGACCATCTTCGGCGGCATGGAAAACGCCAGCAACATTTTCTACCACGAGAACTCGGTACAGGGCAACCGGGAGAGCGAGGGGTTGCTGGCCCACGAGATCGCGCACCAGTGGTTCGGCGACTCGGTGACCGAAGCGGACTGGCCCCACATCTGGCTCAGCGAGGGCTTTGCCTCCTACTTCACCCAGCTCTACCTGGAATACACCTACGGGCGGGACCGCATGGTGGCCGGGATGGCCCAGGCCCGAGACGCCGTCATCGGCTATTTTAACGAGAACCCGAGGCCCATCGTGCCGGACGACGTCCCTAACCTGATGGGGCTGCTGAACGCCAACTCGTACCAGAAAGGCGCCTGGGTGCTGCACATGCTCCGCGCCGTCGTGGGCACCGAGGTCTTCTGGGACGGCATCCGGGCCTACTACCACCGGTATCGCGACGGCAATGCGTCGTCGCAGGATCTACGGCAGGTGATGGAGGACGTCTCGGGGCAAGACCTCGGCTGGTTCTTCTCGCAGTGGCTCTACCAGCCGGGGCATCCCCGCTACGAGGGCGGCTGGCACTACGACGCCGGCACCCGGCGCCTGACGGTCACGTTGAACCAGGTCCAGACCGACGATACGTTTTTCCGGATGCCGGTCGAGGTAGGCATCTACACCGAGGGCACAGCGCTCCCCCGTGTGGAAACGCTGGCCGTAGACGAACGCGAAAACACCGCCACCTTCACCCTCGACGCCGCCCCGACGGACGTGGTGCTGGATCCCAACACCTGGGTACTGATGGAAGCCACCTTCTCGGCACAATGACCCGCACGGCCTACGCTGCTAAAGGCAATCCTTGTACGGGGTATGGGTTTTTTTCGATGATTGAGGATAGACGATGGCCGATCGAAACCTGCTGCGAAGGCGCTTGCGATCCTCGATCCTCCCCCTTCGATCCTCGTTTTTCTCCTACACCCCCATACGCCCACACAACGGACTGCTGCACGCTTCCGTAAACCCTGAACCCGCTCATGATCCCTCCCGACGCGGCACACCGCTTCGTTGACCTCCTTGGCCTGATCCTGATGATGATGCCGGCAGCCGGTTTGATGCAGACCACCCTCGCCCAGACGCCCGCCGGGTTTGAAGCCGCCTGGCGTGCCGTCACGCAGGACCATATCGACCGGTTGGGCGCCGAGGGCGTCATCGGGGCCGGCCTGCTGTTCGTCCACGACGGTGACGTGATCGGCAAGGCGTTCCACGGGTATGCAGACGCCGAGACGCAGCGCCGCGTCGACGAAGCGACCATCTACCACTGGGCTTCGATCACCAAGACGTTCACCGGCATCGCCCTCATGCAGCTCCGCGACCGGGGCCTGCTCAACCTGGACGACCCTATCGTCGATTACCTGCCCGAGCTGCGCGCCGTGCATAACCCGTTCGGCAGCATGGAGGCCCTCACGCTGCGCCACCTGATGAGCCATTCGGCCGGCTTCCGGGCCGCTACATGGCCCTGGGGCGGCGACGAACCCTGGCACCCGCACGAGCCGAAAGAATGGGCGCAGCTCGTCGCCATGTTTCCGTACACGCAGCTCCTGTTCGAGCCCGGTAGCCGCTTCAGCTATTCGAACCCCGGCATCATCTTTCTGGGCCGCGTCATCGAACAACTCACCGGGGACGACTACGAAGTGTACATCGACAAGAACATCCTCAAACCGCTGGGGATGCACCACAGCTATTTCGACGGCACACCCTACCACCTCTTGCCGTACCGATCCAACAACTACTCCGTGGTGGACGGCACCGTGCAGGCCAACGGCCTCGACTTCGACACCGGCATCACCGTGTCCAACGGGGGCCTGAATGCCTCGCTGACCGACATGGCGAAGTACCTTGCCTTCCTGGTGGGCGCACCCGGTAACGAAGCCAGGTACGAGGGGGTGCTGGCACGGTCGTCGCTGGAAGAGATGTGGAACCCGACCTATGAAGTCCGCCGGGGCGACGGGATCACGGAATCGCAGGGCCTCCTCTTTTTCATCATGGAAGGCGAGGGCCTGCACGTCGTAGGGCATACCGGCAGCCAGAAAGCGTTTCGGCTGTTTTTCTACATCGACCCGGCGACGCACGCAGGCTGCCTTGCGGCCTACAACACCGTCGGCATCACCACCACGGAGCGCCCGGCGAAGCCGGATACCGACGCCCTCATGCGGGCCTACCGCGCCAGCCTCTTCGACGAAGTCTTCCCGCTGTTCACGCCCGACCCATAAGCGATGGGCCAGGCATAACATTATCTGCCGACCCGCAGGGAGGGTGTACGACAAAGTGCACCGGTTCATGTGTTGCCCCCTACACGCCTGCC
>Ga0302046_10000924_pt1 | contig 28090 bp, 17 predicted proteins | sample RVTome_11_FD_200261 | JGI IMG/M metagenome (GOLD analysis project Ga0302046, IMG submission 200261) | Soil microbial communities from uranium-contaminated site in the Upper Colorado River Basin, Wyoming, United States - RVT147D111 (version 2) ... | reverse complement strand
ACCCTCTTCGGGCGCAACACCCCGGCCGGCGTCATCAAGTTCGAGTCCACGAAGCCGTCGCAGGAGCTCGACTCCTTCGTCCGGGCCTCCTACGGCACCCTCGACACGGTCGACTTGAAGGGCGCCGTCGGCGGCGCGCTGACCGACACGCTCTCGGCCCGCTTCTCCGGCCTGGTCCAGTCGCAGAGCGACTGGGTCGACAACGGCTTCACCGGCGAGGACGACGCGCTGGGGGGCTACGACAACTACGCCTACCGGCTGCAGCTGCTATGGGAGCCGAGCGCCACGTTCAGCGGCCTCTTCAACCTCCACGGCTGGGACGTCGACGGCACCGCGCGCCTCTTCCGCGCCAACATCATCGAGCCGGGCACCGACAACCTCGTCGACGGCTTCGAGCTCGACGAGGTCTTCCACGACGGGCTCAACCAGCAGGACATCGAGGCCCAGGGCGGCGTGGCGAAGCTCGAGTGGGACCTCGGGCGCTCGACCCTGACTTCGGTGAGCGCCTACGAGACCCTCGAGATGTTCAGCCGCGGCGACATCGACGGCGGCTTCGGAGCCTCCTTCGCGCCCCCCTTCGGCCCGGGCTTCATCCCCTTCTACTCCGAGACCGCCGACGGCATCCCCGACCTCGAGCAGATCACCCAGGAGCTCCGCCTCACCAGCAACGGCGACGAGCGGCTCGACTGGCTGGTGGGCGCCTTCTATTTCGACGAAGACCTGACGGTCGAAACCTTCAGCTACACCAGCATCGCCCCCGGAAACCCCCAGGAGGGCTTCGCCTTCCAGACCCAGCAGGCCGAGTCCTGGGCGCTCTTCGGCTCGCTCGACTACGAGGTGACCGATCGCTGGACCCTGGCGGCGGGCCTGCGCTTCACCGCGGACGAGAAGGACTTCGCGGCCGAGCGGCCGCAACCGGTCTTCCAGACGCCGACCGTGGCTCCGATCGTCCGCGCGACCGACACCGATTTCGTCAGCTGGGACGCGTCGGCGACCTACGCGGTGAATCCGGACGTCAACGTCTACGGACGGGTGGCCACGAGCTCGCGGGCGCCCTCGATCCAGGGACGGATCCTCTTCTGCGCCGACTTCGAAGGAGGCACCAACCCGGCGACCAATTGCGTCTCGGTCGCCGACGAGGAGGAGATCCTCTCGGTCGAGGCGGGTGTCAAGACCGAGCTTCTGGATCGTCGCGTGCGCTGGGACCTCACCCTGTACCGTTACGAGGTCGACGGCCAGCAGATCGTCGCCGTCGGCGGCGAGTTCAACACCGCCACCCTGCTCAATGCCGACACCACCGAGGGCTACGGCTTCGAGACCGATCTCGACATCGCCCCGACCAGCAACTGGCTGATCAACCTCGGCCTGTCGAACAACCACACCGAGATCCAGGACGAGAACCTGGCGGTCTCCCCCTGCGGCGGCGGCTGCACGGTGCTCGACCCGATCGGCCCCAACGGAGCGCTGGTCGACGGCAACAGCCTGCCGCACGCGCCGGAGTGGATCTTCAACGGCATCGTCGACTACCGCGACGCGCTGGCCGGCGGCCTCTTCTTCGCCAGCCTCGACTGGGCCTGGCACGACGAGAAGCGGTTCTTCCTCTACCAGTCGGAGGAGTTCCAGTCCGACTTCTTCGAGCTCGGCCTGCGCGCGGGATACGTCTTCGGCGATGGGGCCAACGAGATCGCCCTCTACGGCCGCAACATCACCGACGAGGAGATCCTGCTCAACGGCATCGACTTCAACAACCTGACCGGCATGGTCAACGACCCGGGCGCCCTCTGGGGCCTCGAGTACGTGCACCACTTCGGGAGGCGCTGAGGGCGGACCGAGCTCGCAGGAGGTTCAAACTGGATCGGCATGACTGGCGAGACGAGCTCCTGCGCGGGGCTCTCTTCGACAACCCGGTCGTGGGCGTCCGCGTCGTGGACGTCGCGGCCGGAGGTCGCTTCGTTCGCACCAACGAGGCCTTCCAGCGCATGGTCGGGTACACGGAGGAGGAGCTCCGCGAAAGGACCTTCTTCGACATCCTCCACCCGGAGGACGTCGCGGAGAACCGCCGGCTCTTCGAGGAGACCGTCGCCGGGTCGCGGGGCTCGTTCCAGGTCGAGCAGCGCTGCGTTCGCAAGGACGGATCGATCGTCTGGAGCCGCCTCACCGCGTATCCGCTGCACGAGCCGGAGGGCGCTCCGACCCACCTGATCGGCCTGGTCGAGGACATCACGGAGCGGAAGCTGGTCGAGCGGCGGCAGCTCGAGAGCGCCCGCCGCCTGGAGTCCTTCCTGGAGTCGGCGGTCGACGCGATCGTCACCATCGGCTCCGACGGCGTCATCCAGTCGGTCAACCCGGCCACCGAGCGGATGTTCGGCTACGACGCCGCTGAGCTTCTCGGCGAGAACGTCGCGATCCTCATGCCGTCGCCGCATCGCGAGGAGCACGACCGCTACTTGCGGAGGTACCTCGAGACCGGCGAAGCGCGGATCATCGGCATCGGGCGGGAGGCGGAGGCCCGTCGCAAGGACGGGACGGTCTTCCCCGTCGACCTGACGGTGAGCGAGCTGCGGCTGGGGGACGAGCGTCTCTTCATGGGAACGCTCCGGGACCTCTCGGAGCGCAAGCTCCTGGAGGCGTCCCTGCTGCAGGCGCAGAAGATGGAGGCGATCGGACGCCTGGCCGGCGGGGTCGCCCACGACTTCAACACCCTCCTGGGGACGATCACGGGATACAGCGAGATGCTCCGTGACGCGCTGCCCGAGGAGGCCTCGACGATCCGGGACCACGTCGAGCGGATCCACCAGGCGGCACGGCGGGGCGCGGCCCTCACCCGTCAGCTCCTCGCCTTCAGCCGCCGCCAGGAGGTGCGGCCGAGGCTGGTCGATCCGGAGGCGCTCACCGCCGAGACAGGAGAGATGATCCGGCGGCTGATCGGAGAGGACATCCTGTTCGAGCACACGGTCGAGGCGGGCGTGGGCGCCGTCGCGGTGGACCCCGGCCAGCTCCAGCAGGTGTTGTTGAACCTCGCCGTGAACGCGGCCGACGCCATGCCACGGGGAGGCCGCCTGTCGGTCCGTTGGCGCCGGGAGGAGGTCGCCCGCGAGCTCCCGACCGAGGCGGGACCGCTGCCCCCGGGCTCCTACGCCGTCCTCGAGGTCGAGGACAGCGGGGTGGGCATGGACGCGGCCACCCGGCAGCGCATCTTCGAGCCCTTCTTCACCACCAAGGAGACCGGCAAGGGGACGGGGCTGGGGCTCTCGACGGTGTTCGGGATCGTGCGCCAGTGGGACGCCGGGATCACCGTGGAGAGCGAGCCGGGAGCGGGCACCACGTTTCGGCTCCATTTCCCGGCGGCCGAGGCGGTGAGCGTCACGGAACCCCGGCGCCCGGAGGTCGAGGACTCCGTACCGTGCCGGGGCGGCTCGGAGACGGTGCTCCTGGTCGAGGACGACGAGCTGTTCCGGGGCCTCGTGCAGAGCGTCCTGGAAGCGAGCGGCTACCGCGTGCTGGCGGCGGCCGATCCGGAGAGCGCCGGCGAGCTTTGCGTCGCCGCGCCGGACGGGGTGGACATCCTGGTGAGCGACCTCGTGATGCCCGGGGGCAACGGAGCGCAGCTCGCCGCGCGCCTGCGCTTGCACCATCCGGGCCTGCGCGTCATCCTGATGTCGGGATACAGCGACGAGTCCCTCGCCAGCCGCGAGCTGGACGACGCGACCGCCGACGCCTTCCTCGAGAAGCCCTTTTCCGTCGACCGTCTCCTGCGCGAGATCCGTCGCGTCCTGGAGCGGCCGGCGAGCGTCGGCTGAGGACGGCGATCAGGCCCCGGGCGCCTGCAGCGGGATGCGGAGGACACAGCGGGTCCGCCCGCCGGCGGTCGCCACCCGTGCGTCGCCGCCGAGGATTCGCGCCAGCTCGCGGGCGAGGAGGGGGGCGAGGGGGCGCGCTCCCTGCTGCTTGAGGCTCCTCGAGACCGGGCTCGCGAAGGGGTCGAACAGGGCCTCCGGATCGTCGACGCCGCATCCCGCGTCGGGCTGCAGCGTGAAGACGGCCTCGGACCCGGAGACGGCGACGCGCATCGAGACCTCGCGGTCGGCGAGGGCCACCGCGGTCTCCAGCAGGGCGGTCAGGGCGTCCTCCAGGTGTCCGGCATCGGTGTCGAGAACGGTGGCGGGGTCCGCGTCGAAGGTGGCGGACAGGGAGACGCCGTGTCCCCACGCTCGCGCGCGGACGGCCTCGGCCGAGCTCTCGACCGCATCGCCCAGCGCCACGGCGCTGCGGGCCACGCGCATTCTTCCGCCCACCAGCCGGGCCAGGAACCCGACGTCCTGGACCAGGGTCTGGATCTCCCGGGTCAGCGTCGCGAGCTGGTCGGTGTACCGCTTCCTCTTCTCCTCGCTGCCGTTGCCCGTCTCCTTGTCCAGCAGCTCGGTGATCATCCCCAGGCTGGCGAGAGGGGTCTTGAGCTCGTGGACGAGCCCGGAGAGGAAGCGGGACCACTCCTCGACGGTCTCGAACGCGGGGCGGTCGTCGTGCCTCGGCATCTCGTCCTGTTCTGCTGTCGGGTCGGCGATCACGGTCGGAGGCCTCCCTGGTCCTCCGCATCATCATTCCTTTCCGGCGCAACGACCATCTCCCCTCGGGCGGTCGCCGAGCCCCCCCCAGGGGTAGGCCGGCCTGGGGATCGGCCCGCGCCGGCGGGCCTCGGATCCCCCTCCGCCGGTGGGTGCCCGCGGCCGCCGCGTCGCCTGAGGCTGGTACGGAAGCGGGGGAGAGCGAGGATGCGACCCGGTGCGACCGCAACGACCCTGTCCCTGCCCGTCGGGCCGACCCGGCTCGAGGGAACGCTCGCCCTCCCGGCCGGCGGGAACGCGCTCCCCGGGAGGGCGTTCGCTGACGGAGCGATCGCGCGGTAGTGTTCGAGCAACAGCTCGCGGTTCCGGAGAAGAGCGAATAGACGCAGAGGAAACGTGATGAGCAGCAGCCAGAGCCGGAGCAGCGCGGCGGCGCGCCGCGGAGGGGGGCGCGGATGATCCGCCGGATCCTGGGTCCCCTGGACGGCTCGCCCGCGGGGGAGGAGGCGCTGGCGCATGCCGCCGCGGTTGGCCGGAGCCAGCGCGCGAGGCTGACCCTGTTGCAGGTCGTGGAGGCAGGTACGTCTCCCACCGAGGCCGTCGCCAGCGGTGTGGACCGGCGGCTCCAGCGGGCCGAGGCCGTCGCGTACCTCGTCGAGGTGGCGAAGCGGCTCGCCGCGGAGGGTGTGGAGGCCACGTCCGAGGTGGCCGAGGGCCGGGCCGCCGACGAGATCGTGCAGCGGGCCCGCGCCGTGGCTGCGGACCTGGTGGTGCTGGCCACCCACGGCCTGGGGCAGGCGGTAGGTTTCCCGCTGGGCGGCACGGTCCAGAAGGTGCTCTCGCTGGCCCCCTGCTCGGTGATGCTGGTCCGCGCCGCCGCGGTCGGGCCGGCACCGGCTGCGCGGGTCGCGTACCGGCGGATCCTGGTGCCCGTGGACGGTTCGCCGAGCGCCGAGTGGGCCCTGTGCCTCGCCGCTTCCATCGCCCGCGAGCACGAGGCCGAGCTCCTCTTGCTCCAGGTCGTGCCGGAGGTGCCGGTGTCGAGCGAGCGGATCCCGCCCTCTCCCGAGGAGCTCGAGATCCTGGGCCGCCTGCGGGTGCTCCGTGAGGAGCGCGGAGAGCGGTACCTCCGGGTGATGAGAGCGCAGTTCGAGGCCTCGGGCCTGCGGGTGCGGAGTCGGCTGGTCTCGGCGGGCGCCGTGGCTCCGTGCATCCAGGGGCTGGCCGACGAGGAGAGAGCCGACCTGATCGTGGTCAGCGCCCACGGCGTGGCGCGGGCCCCGGTGCGCTACGGCCGGGTCGTCCAGCGCCTGATGACCGGCTCTGACGTGCCGCTCCTGGTGCTGCAGGACCTGCCGGAGGAGGCGCAGGCGGCTCCTCCGCTGCGCGCTGCCGGGGCGTGACACCTCCGGTGGGGGGCCGGGGCCTCGACCCTGCGGAGAGGATCGTCACCGGGAGGGCCGACCTGGAGGAGCGGGCCGGCGCCTTGGCCCGCGACCACCGCGGGCGCCTGGGGACGGGCCGCCGCGCCTCCCTCCAGCCCGAGCTCGACGCGGTGGAGCGCTCGCTCGCCTCCGCCTACCGACGCCTGGCCGCGCGGCCCGCTGCGGGACGGGAGCGACCGGCGGCTGTGGAGTGGCTCCTGGACAACGACTACGTGATCCAGGAGGCCCTGGTGCAGGTTCGGATCGGTCTGCCGCCGAGGTACTACCGGGAGCTTCCGGTCCTGCGCTCGGGTCCGGACGCGGGCCTGCCTCGCCTCCGCATCGTGGCCCGCGCGGCGCTCGCGGCGGCAGGGGGACCGGTCGAGCTCGAGGCGGCCGAGCTCTTCCTCGAGGTCTACCAGAAAGCGTCTCCGCTCTCGATCGGTGAGCTCTGGGCGTTCCCGGCGCTGTTGCGGCTGGCCGTGCTCGAGGGCCTGGCCGAGGAAGCGCGGGAGCTCGGCCACGAGACCACGGCGTCCGCTCCGAGCCGGGGCGGGGAGTTTGCGGTCGGTTGGGCGGTGCTGGCGCTTCGCGACATCGCGGCGCGCGACTGGAGGGCCTTCTTCGAGCGCGTGAGCCGCGTCGAACGGGTGCTGCGCAGGGACCCCGTGGGCGCCTACGCCGGCATGAGCTTCGAAACCCGCGACGGCTACCGCCGGGCCGTCGAGCAGGTCGCGCGGTGGTCGCGGGCCGCCGATGAGGAGGCCGTCGCCCGCACCGCGATCCGACAGGCCCGGGACGCCGCTCGCGGCGCGCCCCACGACGAGCGCGCGGCCCACGTCGGCACCTACCTGGTGGCCGAGGGGCGGGGCCGGCTCGAGGAGGCGGTGGGCTGCCGTCCCCCTCGCCGGGTGCGCCTCGGTCGCCGCCTCGCCCGGCACGCCGTCGGCCTGTACCTGTCGGCCGTGGCCGTCCTGTGGGCGGCCGCGCTCGCCGCTCTGGGCGTCTGGCTCGCCTCGCAGCAGGTCAGGCCGGCGGCCTTCGCCCTCCTGCTGTTGCTGGCCTCCGGTCCCGCCCTGGGCCTCGCCGTCACCGTCGTCCAATGGCTCGGGACTTTGGTGCGGCCGCCGCGGGTGCTCCCGCGCATGGACCCCGAGCGGGGCGTCCCGCAGGGGGGTAGGACGCTGGTCGTCCTGCCGGTGATCGTCAGTCGCGTCGAGGAGATCGAGGCGCTGCTGGCGCGCCTCGAGCGCCATTATCTGGGCAACCGGGACCCCGCGCTGAGCTTCGGCCTGCTCACCGACTTCGCGGACGCTTCCGAGCCCGTCCTGCCGGAGGACGGCTCCCTCCTCGAGGCGGCGAGCCGCGGCATCCGCCGTCTCAACCGCCGTCACGGGAACGGAGCGCGCAGGCCGTTCTTCTTCCTCCACCGCGAGCGGCGGTGGAACCCTGTCGACGGACTGTGGATGGGCTGGGAGCGCAAGCGGGGCAAGCTCGAGGAGCTGAACCTCCTCCTGCGCGGGGATCGCAAGACGAGTTTCGCCGTCGAGGTCGACCGGCCGGAGAACCTCGAGCGGGTCCGCTACGTCATCACCCTCGATGCCGACACGCAGCTGCTGCCCGGCAGCGCGGCCGAGCTGGTGGCGACGATCGACCACCCCCTGAACCGGCCCCGCCTCGATCCGGAGACCGGCGCCATGGTCGCGGGCTACACGGTGCTCCAACCCCGCCTCGCCGTTGATCCGGTCGCCGCCGATCGGACGCGCTTCTCGCGCATCCTCGCCGGCGAGGTGGGGCTCGATCTCTACACCCGCGCGGTTTCCGATGTCTACCACGACCTCTTCGGCGAGGCGGTCTTCGCCGGGAAGGGCATCTACGCCGTCCGCGCCTTCGCGCTGAGCCTGCGGGACCGCGTGCCCGAGAACACGCTGTTGAGCCACGACCTGTTCGAGGGGATCCACGGCCGGGTCGGTCTGGTCAGCGACGTCGTGCTGCTCGAGGACTACCCCGGCAACCCGCTGCTCCACGCCGGGCGGCTCCACCGCTGGGTGCGCGGGGACTGGCAGCTTCTGCCCTGGCTCGCGCCGCAGGTCCCCTCCGCCACCGGCCGGTGGATCCCGAGTGGCCTCTCGGCCCTCGATCGCTGGAAGATCGTCGACAACCTGCGCCGCAGCCTCTTCGCACCCTCCGTCGCAGCCCTGTTCGCTGCGACCTGGCTTTTGCTGCCCGGCCGCGGCGCCTGGTTCGCCACGGCGGGGATCGCGGCCCTCTTGACCGTGCCCGTGGTTCTGGGGGCCCTGGCGGAGATTCGCCGCGGCGCGCCGGGACGCGCCTGGCGGCCCGTCCTCGAGGCGGCGACCCACGGGGCGCGGTTGGAGGCCGCCCGTTGGGCCCTTGGCCTGACCTTCCTGGCCCACCAGGGCCTGGTGGCCCTCGACGCCGTGGGCCGGACCCTGTACCGGCTCTTCGTGAGCCGGAGGAAGCTGCTCGAGTGGACCAGCGCGGCCCACGCCGCCCGGGCCGCCGGGGACACGCTGGGCGTCGCCGACGCCTGTCGGCAGATGGTGGAGGCGCCGGTGGCGGCGACGATCCTGGCCGCCGCCGTCGCCTTGCTGGCGCCCGCCTCCCTGCCGGCGGCGGCTCCCGTGCTCCTGCTCTGGCTGCTCAGCCCGCAGGTCGCCGCCTGGGTCAGCCGGCCGGCAGCGCGCGCCCGGGAGCCTCTCACCGAGCGCGATCGCCGGGAGCTCCGGCTCCTCGCACGGCGCACCTGGCGCTTCTTCGAGGAGTTGGTGGGACCCGAGGGTCATTGGCTGCCTCCGGACCACCTCCAGCAGGAGCCCGGTCCGTCGGTGGCCTACCGCACCTCGCCCACCAACGTGGGCATGCTGCTGCTCTCGACCCTGGCGGCCCACGATCTGGGGTATCTGGGGGCGAGGGAGCTCGCCGAGCGGCTGCGGCGGACCTTCGAGAGCCTCGAGCGCCTCGAGCGCCATCGCGGCCACTGGCTCAACTGGTACGACACCCGCGAGCTCGGAGCGCTCGAGCCGCGGTACGTCTCGACCGTGGACAGCGGGAACCTGGCGGCCGCCCTTCTCGTCGTGGGCCACGGTCTAGAGGGGGTGGCGCGCCGGCCGATTCCGGAGCCCCACCGCGGCGAGGGAGTGGCGGACACCGTGGCCGTCCTGCGCCGTGTCGTGGAGCGAGGGCTGGGGCCCATCTCGCCGCAAGAGGCGGCGCGGAAGGCCCGCCATCTGGCCGGCGGCTTGGGGGAGGTGGAGCGGGAGCTGCGCAGGGCCGGCTCGCGGTCGCCGAGCGAGAGGCGGCGCCTCCTCGAGGCAGCCGAGAGCCGTCTCGGGGAGGCGGGGGACGCGCTCGTCTCCCTCCTGGGGGGCCTGCGGCGGCCGCCCGAGGCGCGCACCGTGGCGGAGCTGCGGGCCTGGATGGACCGGGCGCTGGAGGACGTCAGGGCGGCGCGCCTGGAGGTAGCAGAGGCCATGGAGCGGGAGAGCACCGAGGGGCGAGAGCTGGTCCGGGAGCTCAAGGCCCTCGGGGCGTGGGCGCTGCGCGCAGTGGAGGCGATGGACTTCACCTTCCTTTACGACCGCTCCCGCCACCTCTTCCGCATCGGCTACCACGTCTCGACGGGAGAGCCCGACCCGAACCACTACGACCTCCTGGCGTCGGAGGCGAGGATCGCGAGCCTCCTGGCGATCGCCAAGGGGGACGCGCCGGTCGAGCACTGGCTCCACCTCGGGCGTCCGGTGGCCAGGCTCGCCGGCTCCCGCGTCCTGCTCTCCTGGGGCGGAACGATGTTCGAGTACCTGATGCCCCATCTCGTGCTGCGGTGCTCCCAGCGCACGCTTCTCGAAGAGAGCTGCCGGGTGGCCGTGGGACGGCAAATGGCGTTCGCCCGCCGTGCCGGGATCCCCTGGGGCATCTCGGAGTCGGGCTTCGCCGAGCTCGGCGTCGAGGGCGACTACCAGTACCGCGCCTTCGGCGTCCCCGGCCTGGGGCTCAAGCGGGACCTCGGCGAGCGCCTGGTGGTCGCCCCTTACGCCTGCGTCCTGGCCGTTTGCCTCGACCCGCGCCGGGTGCTGGAGAACCTCGAGCGCCTGGCCGACCTCGGCGCCGTCGGCCAGTACGGCTTCTACGAGGCCGTGGACTTCGGCCCGGCGGAGAGGCCCTGGAGGACCCGCCCGCGGGTGGTCCGGTCCTACATGGCCCACCACCAGGGGATGATCCTGGTGGCGGCCGCCAATCGGCTTCTGGGGGACCCGATGGTGGCCAGGATGCACTCCGACCCCAGGGTCGCCAGCGTCGACATCCTCCTCCACGAGCAGATCCCGAAGACGGTGCCGACGCGGGTGCGCTGGCGGCGCAGCGGAGCTGCGGCGGCAGTCGGTCGCCGGATCCTCGGGCAGGAGTCGGTCGCACAGGAGAGCTGGGAGGTTGCCCCGCGGGGGGCCTTCCCGCAGGTCATGCCGCTGTCGAACGGCGTCTATACGGCGCTCGTGAGCGCCGCCGGCGGCGGCGTGAGCCGTTGGCACCGCCTCGCCCTGACCCGCCAGCGGGCGGACCCCACGGTGGAGCGGTGGGGGACCTGGATCTACCTCAAGGACCTCGAGTCCGGGGACCTCTGGTCGGCCGCCCAGGAGCCGGTCCGGGGCGACCGGGCGGAGTGCTCGGCGAGCTTCGCGCCCCATCGGGTCGAGCTGGTCCGGCGAGATGCCGGCATCCTCTGCCGGACCACGGTTGTCGTGGCCGACGAGCCGGTGGAGATCCGGAGGGTCCGGCTCACCAACGAGGGTGAGGGCCCGCGGCGGTTGTTCGTCGCCAGCTACGCGGAGGTCGCCCTCGCGGCGGATGGAGAAGACCGGCGTCATCCGGCGTTCTCCAAGCTCTTCGTCCACAGCGAGCTGCGCCCCGCCGCGCGCGCCCTGCTCTTCCGCCGCCGTCCGCGCTCTCCGGACGAGCGGAGCGCCGTGCTCGGGCACGCCCTCGTCGCGGGGGGCGTCGCCTTCCAGCCCCGGCTCTATTGGGAGACCGACCGGGCGCGCTTCCTGGGTCGAGGCCGGGATCGGCGCTCGCCCCTGGCGCTCGAGGACCCCCTGCACGGGCTCACCGGCACGACGGGAGACACGCTGGACCCGGTGCTATCCATGGGGTGCGAGGTGGAGCTACGCCCGGGCGAGAGCGCGGAGCTGGCGTTCCTGACCGCCGCCGGCCCTTCGGAGGGAACGGTGCTCGCCTCCCTGGAGGGCCTCGCCTCCCCCCGACGCGTCGAATGGGCGCTCGAGCGGGCGCGCTGGCGCAGCGCCGCCGAGGCCCGGGATCTCGGGATCCAGGAGGGGGAGCTGCCCCGGCTGACGGAGCTGCTCTCCCTCGTCCTGGCGCCCCGCGAGATCCATCGCACCGGTCTCGCCGCCGCCGGACCCATCGAGCCGACCCTCTGGTCGCAGGGCATCTCCGGGGACCTGCCCATCCTGCTCGTGCGGGTCACCTCGCCCGGCGAGACGGCGCTCGTCCGGACCCTCTTGCGCGCCCACCAGTGGTGGCGGGGCCGGCAGGTGGGCGTCGACCTGGTGCTCTTGGACGAGGTGTCCCGCGGCTACGAGCAGCCCCAGCGGGATCGCCTGGAGCGCGATGTGGCCGAGGCGGGGCGCGGAGGTCGGAGGGGACCGGGACGGGTGTTTTGCGTCCCGGCGGACGGACTCGGCGAGGCCGTAACCGATCTGCTGGCCGCCGCCCGGGTGGTCCTCGACACGGGCGCCGGCGCCTTGGCCGAGCAGCTCGCCCGCTCCCGAGAGCGGGTGGCGGCGCTCCCGGAGTTCGTTCCGGTGCCGGGACCCGGCCTGGCGATGCCGGAGGTCGCGGGGCTCGGGCGGCCGGATCGGCTGGCCTCCGACAACGGCCTGGGGGGCTTCGCCTCCGACGGGAAGGACTGCGAGTACGTGATGTTCCTCGAGGCCGACCGCCGCCCGCCGGCACCCTGGGCGAACGTCGTCGCCAACCCGGGCTTCGGCTTCCTGGTCTCGGAGGGTGGAGCGAGCTGTACCTGGGCGGGCAACAGCGGTGAGCTTCGCCTCACGCCCTGGCACAACGACCCCCTGCGGGACCCGAGCGGCGAGGCTCTCTACCTGCGCGACGAGGAGACGGGCGAGGTGTGGTCGCCGACACCGGCGCCCTCCCCGGCGGCGGCGCCGTACGAGGTGCGCCATGCGCCCGGGCGCTCGCGCTTCCTACACCGCAGCCACGGCCTCGAGCAGGAGCTCGAGCTGTTTGTGGACCCGGAGGCACCCGTGAAGCTCGCCGTCCTCCGCCTGCGGGACTTGTGGGGTCGGCCACGGCGGGTGACCGCCACCTACTACGCCGAATGGGTCCTGGGGACCGACCGGGAGCGGACGGCCCCCTTCGTCGTGCCGGAGTTCGACCACGCGACCGGGGCCCTGCTGGCGCGAAGCCTGGCGGGACCGGCGGCCGGCCGCGGCGTAGCCTTCCTGGCTGCCAGCCGCCCCGCCCACGGCGTGACCGCCGACCGGGGAGAGTTCCTGGGCCTCGGCGGGGACCCCGGCCGTCCCGAGGCGCTCGGCCGGATCGGGCTGTCGGGGACGGTGCGACCGGGCCTGGACCCCTGCGGGGCGTACCAGGTCCACCTCGACGTCGAGCCGGGCGGCACCGCCGAGGTTTCCTTCCTCCTGGGGATGGGGCGCGACCGCGCCGAGGCCCTGGACCTGGTGCGCCGCTTCCAGCCGCCGGAGGCGGCGCGCGCCGCGGCCGCGAGCGCCCGGGAGCTCTGGTGCCGGATCCTGGGCCAGATCGTCGTCGCGACGCCGGACCCGGCCGTCGACAGGATGCTCGGCGCGTGGCTGCCGTACCAGGCCGTGGCGTGCCGCCTCTGGGGGAGGACGGCCACCTACCAGTCGAGCGGCGCCTACGGCTTCCGGGACCAGCTGCAGGATGCCGCCAACCTGGCTCCCATCGCGCCCGAGCTGGCGCGGGAGCAGATCCTGCGGGCGGCCGAGCGCCAGTTCGAGGAGGGCGACGTGCTGCACTGGTGGCACCCGGAGACGGGCTCCGGGGTCCGCACCCGCTGCTCGGACGACCTCCTCTGGCTGCCGTGGGCCACCGCCCGCTACGTCGACGTGACGGGCGACGCGGCGCTGCTCGAGGAACGGGTCCGGTATCTCTCGGCCCCGGTGCTCGCGAAGGAGGAGGTCGAGCGCTTCGGCGCCTTCACCCCCGGCGAGCGCGAGGGATCGATCTACGAGCACTGCCTGCGCGCCATCGAGCGGGGCGCGACGCGGGGGCCGCACGGGCTGCCGCTGATCGGCAGCGGCGACTGGAACGACGGCATGAACCGGCTCGGCCTCGGCGGCCGCGGCGAGAGCGTCTGGCTCGGCTGGTTCCTCTGCGCGGTGCTGCGGGACTTCGCGCCGCTGTGCGAGCTCTCCGGCGAGCCGGAGCGCGCCGCCGCCCTGCGCGCGAGCACCCGGGACCTCGCCGCCGCCCTCGAGGAGCACGCCTGGGACGGTGCCTGGTACCGGCGCGCCTTCGACGACGACGGCCGCCCGGTGGGCTCGGCGGACGGCGAGGAGTGCCGCACCGACCTCATCGCCCAGGCCTGGTCCGTGCTCTCGGGCGCGGCGGACCCGGAGCGCGCGGCCGTCGCCATGGCGTCGGCGCGGCGGCAACTGCTGCGGGAGGACGACGGGATGCTGCTGCTCCTGGCTCCGCCGTTCGGGGGCGCCGGGCCGGACCCCGGCTACATCGGCGCCTATCCGCCCGGAATCCGTGAGAACGGCGGGCAGTACACGCACGCCGCGGTCTGGGGAGCGTGGGCCTTCGCCGAGCTGGGGGACGGCGACCTCGCGGTGGAGCTGCTCCGGATGCTCTCGCCGGTCGCGCACGCTGGAACCCCCAGGGACGTGGAGCGCTACCGGGTGGAGCCCTACGTGGTGGCGGCGGATGTCTACGGCGTCTCGCCACACGTAGGGCGCGGCGGCTGGACCTGGTACACGGGGGCGGCTGCTTGGCTGTGGCGCTACGGCATCGAGCGGGTGCTGGGCCTGCGGCGTCGCGCCGGGGGCCTCGAGATCGATCCCTGCATCGCCCGCGACTGGCCGGGGTTTCGCGCCGAAGTTCGGGAGGGCGACGCCGTCTACGAGGTGCAGGTCGAGAACCCCGATGGCGTCTCCCGCGGCGTCTCCCGCATCGAGCTCGACGGCCGCCGCCTCGAGGAACCTCGGGTCCCGTTGACTGACGACGGCCGGCGTCACCGGATCCTGGTCGAGCTGGGGCGCCCAGCGATATCTCCGAGTCGGAGACCGACCTGACGCTCAAGGCTGCGAGCTACAAGGTGCCCGCCTGGACGGTCGACGGCATGGACGTCCTCGCCGTCGACGAGAGCGTCAACTCCATCCACCCGGGGTTCATCTGGACGCCGATGGTGGAGGGCTTCCTGCGCGAGAAGGGGGATGTCGAGGCGGGCCGCGAGGCGATCGCCGCGTTGCATCCGGTCGGCCGGATGGGCGAGCCCGACGACATCGCCTACGGCGCGCTCTACCTGGCGTCGGACGAGTCGAAGTTCGTGACCGGCAGCGAGCTGGTCATCGACGGCGGCTACACGGCGCGCTAGCTAGTCCCGCCGCGCCTCCGGCGGGCGGGATCCTCTGCCGGGACAGGCGGGCGAAGTCCTCGAGGCGCCGGCGCGCGGCGTCGAAGCTCTCGCGGATCGCCACCAGGAGGTCCTCGGCCCGCTGGCGGGTGACGACGATGGGCTCGGCGTCGGGCACCCGCAGGTCGAGCTGGACGCTGAACGGGCCGCCCGTCCGGTGGTGCAGGCCGGGGCCCTCGACGGTCACCGAGCAGCCGATCAGCTCGGGGTAGTAGCGCTCGAGGCGCCGCGCCCGCTCCTCGACGAGCTCCCTCATCGAGTCGGGCAGATCGATGCTGCGTGCGGTCACGTCGACGGGTCTTTCCACGATCTCCTCCCGCCCTCGCGTCGAGCGCGCGGGCACTCTCGGACCTGCGACCCCAGCCTACGGCGCGGGTCCCGGGGCCACACCCGCCGGCGGCGTGGAGGTGCCGCCGCCCCGGGGTGGTGGGGCCGCCGCGCCGGGGGGCGGGTCGACGGATCAGCCCTCGTCCCGCGGTTGCGGTCTCGACTCCACCCGGTGGCTTCGCTGCGCGGGGCGTGAGATGCGCTCCCGCCATGCCTCGGCCTCGGTCAGCACCGCCTCCGCGTCGAGGGTGAGGACGCGGCCGTTCTCGACGACGACGCGGCCCTCGACGACGACCGTCTCGACGTCCGCGGCCTTGGTCGAGTAGACCAGCAGAGAGTAGGGATTGGAGTACGGCCGCTGGTGGAAGCCGTCGGTGCGGACGACGATCAGGTCGGCTCGCTTGCCGGCCTCGAGCGAGCCGATCTCCTCCTCCAGGTCGAGCGCCCGGGCGCCCTCGATGGTCGCCATGCGCAGGGCCTGGCGGGCGTCGATCAGGGTGGGGTCGAGGGCGGCCACCTTGTGGAGCTTGGCGGCGGTGTCGATCTCCTCCCAGAGGTCGAGATCGTTGTTGCTCGCCGCCCCGTCGGTGCCGAGCCCCACGGCGACGCCGGCCGCCAGCAGGGCCGGCACGGGTGCGACGCCGGCCGCGGTCTTCATGTTCGACTGCGGGCAGTGGACGGCGCCGACCCCGCGCTCGGCCAGCAGCGCGATCTCGGCCGGCTCGGGCCAGACGACGTGGGCCGCCACCATGCGATCGGTCAGCACCCCGAGCGAGTCCATGAAGGCGATCGAGGTGGTCCCCGTGCGCTGCCGCACCTGCTCGAGCTCGCTCGGCGCCTCGACGAGGTGGGTGAGCAGCGGCGCGTCGAGCTCCTCGGCCAGGGCGTGCGCCTCCCGGAGGTGCTCGCCGGAGACCGTGTAGGCGGAGTGCGGCGCCACGGCGGCCCTGATCCGGGGGTGGTCCTTCCAGCGCGCGACGAAGGCGCGGGTGTAGGCCACCGCCTCCTCCCAGGTGGCGTGGTCCGGGGCCGGGAAGTCGATGAGGGTCTCGCCGACCACCGCGCGCATGCCGCAGCGGTCCGCCTCCTCGGCGATCGCGTCCTCGAAGTAGTACATGTCGACGAAGGTCGTGGTGCCGCCGGCGAGCATCTCGAGGCAGGCCAGCCGGGTGCCGGCGCGCACGAAGTCCTCGTCGACGTGCTCGGCCTCGGCGGGGAAGATGTGGTTCTCCAGCCAGTCCATCAGCTCGAGATCGTCGGCCAGGCCGCGGAAGAGGACCATCGGCGCGTGGGTATGGGCGTTGATCAGACCGGGCAGGACGATCTTGCCCGTGGCATCGACCCGGCGGTGCTCCGGATACGAAGCCGCGAGCTCGGAGGCCGGTCCGACCGCGACGATCCGGCCGCGCTCGATCGCCACGGCCCCGCCCTCCAGCACCGTGTCGCGGGCGTCCAGAGTCAAGATCGTGCCGCCGGTCACGAGGAGGCCGCCTCCGTCGGCAGCCGCGGCGACGGTGCTCTCCGTGTGCCCGCAGGCCGAAAGGAGACCGAGCCCGGCGACGAGGCAGGGAGCGAGCGGCGAGGCGAGGCGGCCGCTGCGCGCGGGCCGGGTCGGCACGGGCTGTCGAGCCATGGGTCGGGGGATCTTGCCACACCGCAGTGCCGTACCGGCCGCCCGGGTATGCTTGCGGGAGCCGATGATCGGCAGGCAGATCTCCCACTTCCGGGTGCTCGAGCGCCTCGGTGCCGGTGGCATGGGCGTCGTCTACCGGGCGGCGGACACGCTGCTCGAGCGCGACGTCGCCCTCAAGGTGCTCGCCGACGAGGCTCTCCACTCGCAGAGCCTGCGCCGGCGCTTCCTCCGCGAGGCGCGGGCGGCCTCGGTCCTCGCCCATCCCAACATCGTCACCGTCTTCGAAGTCGGCTCCGAGGGCGGGACCGACTTCATCGCCATGGAGCTGGTACGCGGCCGGGAGCTGGGCGAGCTGATCAAGGACGGCCTGCCGCAGGCACAGGTCGTCGCCTGGGGGCTGGAGATCGCCGACGCCCTGGTCGCCGCCCACGCCGCAGGCGTGGTGCACCGAGACCTCAAGCCGAGCAACCTGATCGTCACCGAGGCCGGTCACGTCATGGTCCTCGACTTCGGGCTGGCCAAGCGGGTCGGGTCGGCGGGTGGCGAGCACGACGCGACGCCCCTGGCCGTGCCGGCCGACCACACGGCGAGCGGTATGGTTCTGGGGACGCCGCGCTACATGGCGCCGGAGCAGGCCCGCGGCGAGCCGGCCGACGAGCGCAGCGACCTCTTCTCCCTCGGCTGCGTGCTCTACGAGATGCTCGCCGGGGTCCCTCCCTTCGGCGGTGCCTCCGCCCTCGAGGCCGCGAGCAGCGTGCTGCGCGACGAGCCGCGGTCGCTGACGACGGCGCGGCCGGAGGTGGCGCCCGACCTCGCCGAGCTCGTCCATCGCCTCCTGCGCAAGGACCCGGCCGAGCGGCCGCAGCGGGCGGCGGATGTCCGCGACGAGCTGTCGGTGCTCCGCGCGCAGGGGGAGGGCGAGCCGGCGAGGTCGACCCGGGCTGCCTCCCGGGCGAGCCGCCGGGCGCGAGTCGGTGGGACCGCGACGGCGATCGTCCTGGCGGCGGTCCTGGCGATCCTCGTCTGGCGCGGCACGACGACCGGCGGGCTGGAGGTGGCCGGCACCGAGCTCTTCTCGACCTTCCCGGGCGAGCACCGGCAGGCCGCCTTCACGCCGGACGGTGAGCGCGTCGCCTACGTGGGGCCGGACTCCGAGGGCGTCGATCAGGTCTGGCTGAAGTCGCCGGCCGAAGGGCGCCCGATGCAGCTGACCCGAGGCTCTACCGCGGCGAGCCGTCCCCGCTGGACCGTGCGGGGCGACCACGTCGTCTTCGCTCGCAGGGGCGAGGGCATCTGGGCCGTGAGCGCAGAGGGCGGCGCGCCTGAGCAGCTCGTCGCGGAGGGACTCAATCCCGATCTCTCCAGGGACGGACGGCTCGCCTTCGAGCGTGACGGCGAGCTCTGGGTGGCACGAGCCGACGGGACCGATCAGCGTCGGCTGGAGGGTGTCGAGCCCTCGTACTTCTCCGTCGTGCCGAGGGCGCCGGCGTTCTCGCCGGACGGGCGCTCGATCGCCTACTTTCGGCCCGCCGAGTCCAACCCGTTCGGTGATCTCTGGGTGGTGGGCTCCAGGGGTGGCGAGCCGCGTCAGCTCACTCACGAGGACTTCCAGGGAGGGTGGCCGGCCTGGACTCCCGACGGCCGGGTGATCGTCTATGGCAGCGATCAGGCAGGTGGGATGAATCTGTGGGCGGTGCCGGCCGGCGGCGGCGAGGCGTGGCCGCTCACGACGGGCGCAGGAGAGGACACCGAGCCCACGGTCGATCCCTCCGGCCGAAGTTTGCTTTACACCAGCACGCGCACGACCTACGCGCTCGCGCGGCTGGATCCGGAGACCGGTGCTCCGCGGACCCTCCTCGAGCAGAGGCTCGTTCTCGCCCACCCTCGCGTCTCTCCGGATGGAGGTCGTCTCGCCTTCTTCGGCAAGAGCGCGGGCAGCGATGTCCATCTCTTCTCGCTCGCCGTCGACGGGAGCGATCTCCGCCAGGTCACGGACGCCCCCGGCGTGGCCGACATCGCGCCCGCGTGGTCCGCGGACGGTCGCAGTCTCTACTTCTACCGTCAACGGCCCGAGCCGACCTTCGCGAAGGTCGCTGCGACTGGCGGAGAGGTCGAGACGATTCTCACGTCGTGGCGCTGGACGCAGGAGAACGGCGGCGTGGTCGATCCCTCCGGGAGCCGTGTGGCCTACTCGGTGATTCGCCAGGGCTCGCGCATCGAGGCCCGCATCCGGGAGATCGAGAGCGGCCGCGAGCGCGTGCTCGGAGCGCCGATCGAGGAGTTCCTGTGGACCGCGGACGGCGAGGCCGTGCTGGGCAATACCTCTCCCCAGGCACGGGTCCTCCGATGCCCTGCCACCGGCGAGGCTTGCGAGGAGATCACCGCGGGCGCGGCGCCCCGCTGGGGACCGGACGGCCGCCTCCATGTGCTGCGGTCCGAGTCCGCGGGCTCGTTCGCCGTCTGGAGCCTCGAGCCCGAGGGCGGCGACGAGCGCCGGGAGGGCCTTCTCACGGAGATCTTCTACCTCACCTTCGGCTGGGACGTCCTCCCCGACGGCTCCTTCGTCTGGTCGCAGGTCCATCGCGAGCGCAGCGAGCTCTGGATGGCGGCGCTGCGCTGAGGGCGCCGCCGGCCGGGGCGCGGTCGCATCCGGCCGCACGGAGGACGCGTTTCGCCCGGCTACTCGAGCAGGAACTCTCTACGCTGCCGCGGCGCGGGCTTGATGTCGGGGAAGCGCGTCAGGAGCCGGACGCACGTGTTCCACCGCAGGATCGCCTCGTCGTTGTCGCCTTGCCGGAGCTCGATCGCCTTCTCGTAGCAGGACATCGCCTGTCGAAGACCCTCGTAGGCGACCTGGCCCGAACCGGGGGCTCCCATGGCGTGAACCGCCTCGGCACGCCGCTCCCAGATGATGCCCTCGTAGTAGGCGCGCTCGTACTCGCCCTCGAGCCGGGGGAGCACGTCCCGGGCGCTCTGGTGGTGCGGGCTCAGCTGGCGCTCGAACTGATCGGTCAGGGCGAGAAGCATGGTCTTCAGGGCCTCCTGGTGCTCGGGCTCGACTCCCAGGATGTCCAGACAGATGCTCTCCGCCAGCAGCGGCTCGTTCAGCAGGCGGTAGCGCAGGGCCTTGTCGAGCGCGGCGCCCACGGCGCCCTTCGAAAGGGGCTTGAGCTCGTCCATCAGAGGCTCCAGAGGAGGTATCCGGCCATGAGGGTGAGGGCCGTGGCTCCACCGTAGCAGAGGGTGGCGATCATCCCGAAGAGGTGCTTCAGCTGCAAGCCGTCGTACAGCGTGAAGCGGAAACGGTGGGCCCAGTGGAAGAGCGACAGGGCGACGAGCGCGAAGACCCCGAGCCGGGCCAGCGGCGGCTCGAGCAGAGCCAGCAGGTCGTCGCCGTCGAGAGGCTCGAGCCACCCGAACGCGGGCGCGATCCAGAGCGTCCCCACGATGGCGGGAAGGGCCAGGGCCGAGATCGTCCCACCGGCGCTGAACAGGGACCAGAAGAAGGGCTCGTTGGAGCGTTTCATGCCGTGCCCCTCGTCAGCAGCCAGACGACGCCCACGCTGACCGCCGCCCAGGCGAGATAGTGAGCGGCGAGGACGAGCGCGTCGGGAACCCTCCTCCCTCCGACGTAGAGGGCCATGGCGCGCGGCGCCAGGTTGAGCCAGGTGAGCGTGTGGAGGAGCAGGGCGGCGAGCACCAGGAGGTGCAGGACGAGCGCCGGTGTCGACAGGACGAGGTCCGAGAAGTGCTCGTAGGTCTCCTCGCTCCGTGTCACGGCCCAGATGGAGACCAGCAAGAGCACCGCGCCGTAGCCGACGGCCAGGCTCGTGAGCTCGCGGGTGATGAACCTCGTGTAGGACCAGGCCCGCAGCCACCAGAAGATGGGCATCCTCCGGCGGTACCACTTCGGGTGGTAGAGACGGTAGCTCTTGCTCACCGCCCCCTCCACGGCATCAGGAGCGACTTGAACCAGTCGGCGGTCGCCTGCAGCTTGTAGCGCTGGATGGCGCCCGCCGGATCCACGTTCTTCGGACAGACGACGGAGCACTCGCCCACGAAGGTGCACGACCAGATGCCGTCGTCCCGGGACAGGACGTCCATTCGTTGCTCGGCCCCGGCGTCTCGCGAATCGAGGTTGTAGCGCTGGGCGAGAGCGATCGCCGCCGGTCCGATGAACTCGGGCTCCAGGGGATAGATCGGACACGCCGCGTAGCAGAGCATGCAGTTGATGCACATGCTGTACTGCTTGTAGCGGGCCAGCTCCGCCGGCGTCTGCAGGTACGCGCCTTCGGACAGGGGCTTCTCGTCGTCGCGCACGATCCACGCCTTGACGCGCTTGAGCTTGGCGATGAAGTCCCGGATGTCGCCGATGAGATCGCGCACCACCGGGAAGCCGTGGAGCGGCTCGATCCTCACCGGATCCCGGGAGCTCGCCGCGTCGCTCAGATAGGTCGCGCAGGTCAGGACGGGCTTGCCGTTGACGGTCATACCGCAGCTGCCGCAGACCCCCATCCGGCAGGCCCAGCGGAAGGAGAGGCTGCCGTCGAGGTCGTCCTTGACGTGGTTCAGCGCGTCGAGGATCATCCACTGGCGGCGCGCGGGCACCCTGAAGCGCTCGAAGGTGGGCTCTTCGGCCTCCTCCGGCCGGTACCTGAAGACCTCGAGTGTGACGGTGTCGTTCATCGCAGGGGGAGTGCCGGCATCGCGCGCCTATCGGCCGTAGGTCCGCTGCCCCGGTGGCCAGCGGGTGACCGAGACCGGCAGGAGCTCGATCCGGGGACGGGCCTCGCCCTCCCGGTAGGCCAGCGAGTGAGACAGGTAGCGCTCGTCGTCGCGCTCGGGGTGATCGGTTCTCTGGTGCGCGCCGCGCGATTCCCGGCGCTCGAGACCGGACTCGATGATCGCGCTGGCCAGCTCCAGCATGTTCTCGAGCTCGAGGCAGGCCGTGAGCTCGGTGTTGAAGGTCAGGCTATGGTCGTCCAGGGCGACGCCCGCGAAGCGCTCGCGCAGCTCCTGGATCTTCGCGGCCGACGCCTCGAGCCCCGCCGCGTCACGGTAGATGCCCGCGCCCGCCTCCAGGGCCCCTTGCATCTCCCGGCGCAGGGCGGCGACCCTCTCACTGCCCTCGGTCTTCTCGAGCAGGCTCTTCCTGAGCCGCCGCTCCTCGTCCAGGGCCTGGGCGAGGAGCGCGGCGCTCGGCCCGGCCTCGGACCGGGCATGCTCGGCGGCCGCCCGCCCGGCGCGCGCACCGAAGACCAGCAGCTCGGTCAGCGAGTTCGACCCCAGGCGGTTGGCCCCGTTGATGCTCACGCAGGCCACCTCTCCAGCCGCGTAGAGACCGGGCAGGGTCGTCGCACCCTGGAGGTCCGTGTGGACGCCGCCCATCATGTAGTGGACCACCGGCCGCACGGGGATGAGCTCCTCGACCGGGTCCAGCTTCTCGTACTTCAGGCAGAGCTCGCGGACGAAGGGGATCTTGGCGTCGATCGTCTTCTCGCCGAGGTGGCGGATGTCGAGGTGGACGACGGCCCCGTGCTCGGTCTCGATCGTCCGCCCCTTCTCCATCTCCTTGACGAATGCCTGGGAGAGCCGATCCCGCGGCCCGAGCTCCATCGACCGCTTGACCGGCTGCGATTCCGGGGTGCCGAGATCGTAGTCCTGCAGATACCGATAGCCGTCCTTGTTGAGCAGCCATCCGCCTTCGCCCCGGGCCGCCTCCGTGATCAGGATCCCGGTGAACGGGAGCCCGGTCGGGTGGTACTGGATGAACTCCATGTCCTTCAGCGGGACTCCCGCGCGGAAAGCCAGCGCCATGCCGTCGCCGGTCTTGATGTTGGCGTTGGTGGTGTACGGGAAGACCTTGCCGCAGCCGCCGGTCGTCAGGATGACGGCTTTGGCCAGGATCGCCTGCACCCTGCCGGTGGCCTGCTCGACGGCCACCACACCCTGGCACCTGCCGCCGTCGACGAGCAGTGAGGTCACGAACCACTCGTCGTACCAGGTCGGGGCCTCGTACTTCAGCGCCGTCTGGTAGAGGGTGTGGAGCATGTGGAAGCCGGTCTTGTCCGCGGCGAACCAGGTGCGCTCGAGCTTCATTCCGCCGAAGGGCCGCACGGCGATGCTCCCGTCCGGATCCCGACTCCACGGGCAGCCCCAGTGCTCGAGCTGGATGAGCTCGCGCGGAGCCTCGTCGACGAAGGCCTCCACGGCGTCCTGGTCGCAGAGCCAGTCGCCGCCGCTGATGGTGTCGTAGCAGTGGTCCTCGAAGCTGTCGTTGGGCTTGACGACCGCCGCCGCTCCGCCCTCCGCCGACACCGTGTGGCTGCGCATCGGGTAGACCTTGGAGACGACCGCGACGTCGAGACGCGGGTCGGCTTCCGCGACGGCGATGGCCGCGCGCAGACCCGCACCACCGCCCCCGACGATCAGCACGTCATGCATGGAGGTGTCCATCCGTTGTTCGACGCCGAACCACAGTCTGGTCGGACCCCGTGCCTACGCGAAGGGCTCCCGACATCGTAGCCGAGTCGCTACTGGGGGACAACGAGGAGCGCCCTGCTCACCCTGACCGGCAGCTCCAGGCCGAACCCCGCGCTCCCGCGCGAGCTCGGCCCGCCTTGCGTCACGAGAGCCCTCCGTTCGCAGAGACGACCTCGTGCAGGAGGTCGGTGACCCGGGCGACGGTCGCCGGCCGGTCGAAGCGCCGGCGTACCGACGCCCTGGCCGCGCGGCCCATCGCGGCGGCCCGTTCGGGCGACGTCAGGATCTCGCGCAGGCGCGCCGTCCACTCCTCCGGGCCGCCGGCCAGGTGTCCGGTCTGGCCCTCGAGGACGACGTCGCGGTTGGCGCCGACCGGCGACGCCACCGAGGGCAGCGACGCCGCCATGTACTGGAGCAGCTTGAACGCGCACTTGGCGCGGGTCCAGTCGTCGTCGAAGAGGGGCATGACCCCCACGTCGGCCGAGGCGAGGGCCGCACCCTCGGCAGCCTCCGACCAGGGGACCCGCTCGATGCGCACCTCGGGCCACTCGGGGAAGTGGGACGACACGACCCGCAGGGTCAGACCGGGCGTCTCCCGCGTCAGTGCCGCCAGGGCCGGACGGACCAGCTCCAGGTAGACCAGGTTCTCGGGCCGGCCGATCCACACCACGGTGTTGCCGTGCCGCTCCGTCGGCTGCTCCGGGAACGCCGCCACGTCCACCGAGGTGGGCACGATCTCGACCCGGCGGGCCCGCGCCCCGGCCCGCGCCGCCAGGGCCTCGTTGCCGGCCAGGACGAGCGCGGCCGTGGCGCACGTGTCGTCGAACTTGCGCTCGCGAAGCGCCGAGCGCCCGGGCGGCAGGCCGGCTCCCCTCGGCCGCCGCAGGTAGATCGCGTCGTCGAAGTCGAGAACGACACAGCGCGCCCACCGCGAGAGGAGTGCCGCTTCACCGAGACCGAGATTGATCTTCGAGAGCACCACGCAGCGGGCCGCGGCCAGCTCGCGGCGCCGCCTGAGGAGGCGCAGGAAGTACCGACGCCGCGAGAACCGTTCGACCGCGCACGTCCACCCGTCCGCTCCCAGTCGCGCGGCCACGTCGCGCAGTCGGTGGCGGAAGGAGGGAGCGTCCGGATCGTAGGCGAGGAGGAGGACGGCGGGCGCGTCGTCGGAGGCTGGGAGGGGCATGTGAGGGGCGGTCGAGTCTAGCCCGTCCGGTGGCGCCCGCGAGCGGGCGGACATGTCCTTTGCCGAGCTCGGGCGCGTGGCCTCGGCGGCCGGAGGGTACAATCGTCTCGTCGTGATGGGCTTCCGGCTGGCCAGCGGCGCATCACCGCCGAGCGCGGAGAGCGATCGCGGTGGGCGCCCGTCCGTCCCCCGGCCGATCGTGGCGTGGTGGATCTGCAGCGCGCTGCTCGGAGCCTCGGCGTCGCCCGCCGTCGAGCCGCTCGAGCTCGAGCTGGTGGTGAGGGGACTGGACCGGCCCCTCGGGCTGGTCGACGCGGGCGACGGGTCGGGGCGGCTCTTCGTCCTGGAGCAGGCCGGACGCGTGCTGATCCTCGACGGGGGCGAGCTACGGGCGACGCCGTTCCTCGATCTCACGGGTCGCGTCTCCTGCTGCGGCGAGCGCGGGCTGCTCGGGCTCGCCTTCCATCCCGACTACGACCGCACCGGCGAGCTCTTCGTCGCCTACACCGACACCCGCGGTGACAGCGTGGTGTCGCGCTTCGCCGTCTCGCAGGACCCGAACCGCGCCGACGCGGGCTCCGAGCTCGAGGTGCTCACCGTCGCCCAGCCGTTCGCCAACCACAACGGCGGTCATCTGGCGTTCGGCCCGGACGGGTTCCTCTACGTGGGGCTGGGCGACGGTGGTGGTGGCGGAGACCCGCAGAACAACGCCCAGCAGCTCGACACGCTGCTGGGCAAGATCCTGCGCCTCGACGTGGGGGGCCGGCCCTTCGCCGTGCCGCCCGACAACCCGTTCGCCGGCAGCGCCGGCGCGCGTCCGGAGATCTGGGCCTACGGCCTGCGCAATCCCTGGCGCTTCACCTTCGATCGGCGCACCGGCGACCTGTGGATCGGCGACGTCGGCCAGGACCGCCGCGAAGAGATCGACTTCCAGCCCGCGTCGAGCGGGGGTGGCGAGAACTACGGCTGGCGCCGGCTCGAGGGCTCGCTCTGCTTCGAGCCGCCGGCGGGATGCGACGATGGATCGACGGTCGCGCCGGTGCTCGAGTACGACCACGGCCAGGGCTGCTCGGTCACCGGCGGCTTCCGGTACCGGGGTCCCTCGGCCCCCGGGCTGATCGGCATCTACCTGTTCGGCGACTTCTGCTCGGGGCGGATCTGGGGCGCCTCGCGGAGCGGGGACGGCGGATGGTCGGCCGTCGAGCTCGCCGACACGAATCTATCGATCGCGAGCTTCGGCGAGGACGCGCGCGGCGAGGTCTACGTCGTGGACCTGGGCGGGGCCGTCTACCGCGTCACCAGCCGCCTCGTGCTGGCTGACGGCTTCGAGTCCGGCGACACCTCGGCCTGGGACCGGTCGCGGGGGGACCTCGCCGTCGTCTCGCCCGGTCTCCGGGGCAGCGATCACGCGCTCGAGGTCACCCTCGACGGCGATTCGCGACGCTCCTTCCTGCAGACCAGGCGGGTCCGGGGAGCGACGTCCCTCACCGTCCGCTTCGCCCTCGACCTGCGCGCGGCGGACCTCGGCGGCGCCACGCTCGAGCTCCTGCACTGGAAGGGGCGAGGCCGGCGCCGCCCCGTGTCCCTCGCCCTCGAGCAGGCAGGCGACCGCTACCGCGCCGTCCTGACCGTCCAGGAGCCCGGCCGCCCGCCGGAGCCCGTCGGCCGCTTCACCCTCCGCCGCCGGCAGCCGGTCACCCTGGAGCTGCGCTGGCAGCGCGCCTCCGCCCCCGGCGCCGCCGACGGCCGCGTCCAGCTCGTCCAGGGACGCCGCGTGCGCCTCGAGCGCCTCGATCTCGAGAACCCCGGGGAGCTCGTGCGCCTCCTGCGCCTCGGCCTGCCCGCAGGCTCCGCACCCGCCGCCGCCGGGACCTTCCTGGTCGACGACGTCCTCATCAGCCGCTGACCGGGCCGGGAGCCGACGATGCTGGACGATCCTTAATGGTGGAGCCGATCGGGATCGAACCGACGACCTCCTGAATGCCATTCAGGCGCTCTCCCAACTGAGCTACGGCCCCACGCGAGAGCGAGGAAGGATAGCGACCGGGTCGGCAGAGTGTCAACCGACGCGGGGTCTGTCCGCGGGTCGCCGAGATGGGGCCCGATGCCGCCGAGCGCGCTTCCTGGCGCCCTCGATCGACACGGTGCCGATCAGTTGCGAACCAGGACCCGCCGGCTGCGGGTCGCGCGGTTGCCGACCGAGTCCCAGGCGGTGATCCGGACGGTGTAGCGGCCGTCGGGGAAGAGGCGCTCGCCGGCCTCGTCGGTCGCCGCGGTGCGCCAGGAGTGCTCGGCGTCGGAGGGGCGGATGACGCCGATCGGGTGGATCCCGTCGGCGTTGGTGAGGACGAAGTAGGGCGGGAAGAGACCACCGGACTGGGCGCCGGGGACGTCGAGGTGGGACTTGTAGACGACCGCGACGCGCTCGGGCGCCCAGATCGAGGTCTGGCCTTCCTCCCAGCGCAGGACCGTCCGGGTCAGGTCGCGGGTCCACTGGGCGACGCGCCGCCCCCGGCGGTCGAGGACCTCGCAGCGGACGACGGCGGGGGCGAGACGGTCGCCGACGCCGGGGAGGAAGGTCGGGTCCTGCGAATGGGCGTAGTGTCCGCCGTCCCGGATGCCGACGACGAGGTCGACGTCGCCGCTCGCCACCGACCGGCCGCCGGCCGACGGAAGCAGCTCGCTCGCTTGGTTGCGGAAGACCCAGAGGCGCCGCTCGATCGTCGGCGGCTCCTCGTCGCGGATCTCGAAGAGGTCGTCCGCGAAGTGGTTGTGGTGGCTCGACAGCAGGCTCCAGCTCGCGCCCTCCGGCAGGAACGTGCGCGAGAGATGGAGATGCTCCAGGCCGTCGAAGGCCGCGATCTCGGCGATCCGCTCGCCCCGCCGCACGAGGTCGCCGACGGAGTGCCGGAAGCCGTCGGTGTGGACGTAGACCCAGCCGAAGCCGGGGCGGTCGAGATCCTCCACGGCGATCGATCGGGAGCCGGCGTGGTCGGGGAGGAAGAGGTCCCGGACGATCCCGTCGGCCAGCGAGCGCAGCGGCGTTCCCTGCGGCAGGACGAGGTCGAGGCCGTCGTGGAGGTAGCTCTGCGAGCGCACGCTCGACGCCTGGTAGAGGCCGAAGTCGTTGACGACGAAGACGCTGTCGCGCAGCTCCTCCTGCTCCTCGGGGCTGGCGCCCGGCGGCTCGTGGGGCCACGGCAGGCGGACGGCCTCGGCCACCCGGAACGCCACGGTCTGGGTCAGCGGGGCGCCTTCGGCGAGGCCGAGCTCGAGGCCGCGCAGACCGACGGGGGCGTCGGCGGCGATCTCGAGGGTCAGGCGTGCGCGCCGGCCCGTCCGCCGGTCCCACCCGACCGCCTGAATCGACCGATCCTCCCTGCGCCCGTCGAGGACGGTGACGTCGGCCTCCGGCGGCAGGCGGCGACCCACGACCGCGAGCGAGACCGTCTCGCCGCGGCGGACGACGAAGGGCTCCGCCCAGCGGACCTCGGCGACCCTGGCCGCGAGCGCGGGCGTCGTTGACGCGCAGAGAACCGCTGCCGCGAGCGCCGCGGCGCGGAGGGGCTGGGCCGGCCTCCGGCGCCTCATGGCGCCGAGCCGCCGGACCGCCGGGCGGGACGGATCCCGGGAGTGCCGGGGAGCATGGTCGCTCCGTAGGAGGGCGACGGGCGGCTCGGTCCTTCGCGCCACCGCCGCGCGATAGCCTCCTCGGTCAACGAGAGGAGGCTGGGCCATGAACCAGGCGGAGAACATCGCGGAGCGGCTCAAGGAGCACGGAGAGAACCTGTTCGACGT
>Ga0302046_10000923_pt1 | contig 28106 bp, 29 predicted proteins | sample RVTome_11_FD_200261 | JGI IMG/M metagenome (GOLD analysis project Ga0302046, IMG submission 200261) | Soil microbial communities from uranium-contaminated site in the Upper Colorado River Basin, Wyoming, United States - RVT147D111 (version 2) ... | reverse complement strand
AAATCCGCGCTACACTCTGTGGGCATCGGGGAACTCCTCTGTGCCGGGATAACTATTTGATCGCACAGATATTTTCCCAGATTCAGAGCCCCGATGCACCCATAGTTTGAGATATCCGGGCTAGATCGGGTCGCATTCGGGCCGGATCAGAAATTGATCCGGCCCGAATGCGTGAATCCGATCTAACTATTTGATGATAGAGCAGATTCACGTGATCAGGTCGAATCAAGAAGTGATTCGACCTGATCACGACCTGCTCTAGGCGTTACGACATGCTGAAAGTCAAATGGTGCGGGGACTCACCGCGGCCGCGGCGGCTGCCGGCTTTTCTCGTTCTCGAGCTTGCGCACCAGGCGCCAGACCGCGAGCATCACGAACAGCCCGACCAGCACCCCGCCGATAACGCCAGCCCAATGCATCGCTCACTCCTGTTCCGCGCGGCCGGTCGGCGTGCCGGCGCGCCAGGATCGGGAAATGCGGAGCGCCGCTTGGCTCTTCGTGTCCGGATCGCGCTTTAGCCGCCCATCGCGTAGACCACGCCGATCATCGCCACGACGAAAATGCTGACGACGATGATCGTCGCGACCATGCCTGCCTTGCGCAGCTGGAAGTCGTCGTCGTGATGTTCGTGATCCATGGCTTCGCAGCTCCGTGTCGCTATGCGGCCGCCCGCGCCACGCGGGCGTCGGTCCCAAAGGCGAAAGCAAGCGCCCTCGGCGCCCGCGGACCGCGCCGCGGGGGCGGCAGGCATCCGCGGCGGCTATCCTGCGCCCACTATAGTCGAATTCCCGGCGAACCAAACCAATCCTTTGCATCCGCCAGAGGCGCCGCTCCGGCCCGGCTCCGCGGCATCCAGGCCCCCCGCGACATCGCGTCGCACCCGCGGCCGCGGGCGTGCGGCCGGCCGCGACGGCGGGCCGATCGGGCGCGTTTTTCGCGGGGTATCCGGCCTTGCGCCATCATCGCGGCGCGCCGCGCGCGACGCCGTATGCCGTCCCGAAGGATGGCGACAAACCGCGGGCGGCGGCGTATATTTCCCCCGCATTTCGGGCCGCATCACGCCGTTTCCCGGCGGCGGCATTGAGTGCTTCGGCCGCGCGCTCGTTTCGGCGGGCGTCCGGTCGAGGGGTCGCTGGGGGGCGACAATGGCAAAGGAAACCTCGATCGCGCATTCCGGCGCCGACGCCAGCGCGGGCTCGGCGCGTCCGGTCGTGCGCGACATTCGTTTCCGCGACCTGATGAACGCCCTGGCCAAGGGCTTCGACGACTTCAAGGCGGTGCCGACGCACCTCATCTTCATCGCGCTCTACTATCCGGTCATCATGCTGGTCGTCGCCCGGGTCGCGGCGGGCCAGGAGACCTTGCCGCTGGTGTTCCCGCTGTTCGCCGGATACACGCTGGTCGGCCCGCTGATCGCCATCGGCATGTACGAGCTCAGCCGGCGCCGCGAGCTCGGGCTCGACACCTCGCGCAAGCACCTGTTCGACGTGCTGAAGTCGAAGTCGCTGGGCGCCATCGTGACGCTCGGCCTGGTCCTCACCGTGGTCTATTTCGCCTGGCTGCTGGCGGCGCTGGCGATCTACAAGACGACCTTCGGCGGCGGGCTCGAGGGCTCGCTGGCGACGCTCTTCGTGCAGCTCGTGAGCCTCGATCTCACCGCCGCCGGGCCGCAGTCCCTGGGCGATTTCGCCGTCTCGATCATCACCACCCGCGCCGGCTGGACGCTGGTCCTGGTCGGCAGCGGCGTCGGCCTCGTCTTCGCGGTCGTGGTGCTGTCGCTCAGCGCGGTGTCGTTCACGATGCTGATCGACCGCGACGTCAGCGCCTGGACCGCGGCGGCGACCTCGGTGCGGGTGGTCATGGCCAACCCGATGTCGATGGGGCTGTGGGGGATCATCGTGGCGGTCGCGCTCGTGGTCGGCTCGCTGCCGCTCTTCGCCGGGCTCTGCATCGTGCTGCCGGTGCTGGGACACGCGACTTGGCACTTGTACCGAACTGTTGTAGAGCACTGACCCGCCTGAAGCGCCGCCGCCGATACGGACCTGGTGAACAGACGAGTGTGTCGAAGCCGCGGGCGCAGTTTTCGGAGGACCACATGGATGCGAGGCAAGCATGAGTAACCGGTGGATCGTGGCGATCGTCCTCTTCGCGGTGGCCATCGGCTCCGTCATCTTTCACCTGGTGACCCCGTGGTGGTCGACGGAGATCGCATCCAACTGGTCCCAGATCGACCTGACGATCTCGATCACCTTCTGGATCACCGGCGTCGTCTACGTCGCCCTCATCGTGTTCATGGCCTGGTGCATCTACAAGTACCGCTACCGCGCCGACCGGCGCGCGGAGTACGAGCCGGAGAACAAGAAGCTCGAGATCTGGCTGACGGTGCTGACGACGCTGGGCGTCGCCGGCCTGCTGGCGCCGGGCCTCATCGTCTGGAACCGCTACGTCCAGGTGCCCAAGGACGCCCTGGAGGTCGAGGTCATCGGCAAGCAATGGGAGTGGACCTACCGCTTCCCCGGCCAGGACGCCAAGCTGGGCAAGACCGCGGTGCGCTTCATCAATTCCGACAACCCCTTCGGCATCGATCCCAAGGACCCCAACGGCAAGGACGACGTCCTGATCGAGGACACCAGCGTGACCCTGCCGGTGGGCAAGTCCTACAAGGTGCTGCTGCGCTCGATCGACGTGCTGCACGATTTCTACGTGCCGCAGTTCCGCGCCAAGATGGACCTGGTGCCGGGGCTGGTGTCCTACTTCTGGTTCACCACGAAGCGCACCGGCGAGTTCGACATCCTCTGCGCCGAGCTCTGCGGCGTCGGCCACCACGCCATGCGCGGCAGGGTCTCGGTGGTCCCGCAGGCCGATTTCGACAAATGGCTGGGCGAGCAGCCGACCTTCGAGCAGGCCCAGAAGGACGCGCGCCTGCGCAGGGAAAAGCAGGAGCGGCAAGACAAGGCACGCGAGATCAAGCGCGCCGCCAAGGAAACCAAGCAGACCGCGCGGAACTAGCTGCGCGCGTGGTACCATCCAAGCCGACCAGACTATGTGATCGACAAGTGAAAAAGGTGTTCTGATGGCCGATGTTGGAACAGTCGGGTACGAACCGGTCCCGCCTGCAGAAGTCGAGGACATGGAGCTCTACCACCCGAAGAGCTTCGCGACGAAATACATATGGAGCCAGGACGCGAAGATCATCGCGGTCCAGTATGCCGGCACCGCGGTCGCCATCGGCATGGTCGGGCTGGTGCTGTCGTGGCTGATGCGCCTGCAGCTCGGCTTCCCCGAGGTCTTCGACTTCATCACCGCCAAGGACTACTACCAGTTCATCACCATGCACGGCATGATCATGGTGATCTACCTGCTGACGGCGCTGTTCCTGGGCGGTTTCGGCAACTACCTGATCCCGCTCATGGTCGGCGCGCGGGACATGGTGTTCCCCTACGTCAACATGCTGAGCTACTGGATCTTCCTGCTCGCCGTGCTGGTCCTGATCGCGAGCTGGTTCGTGCCCGGCGGGCCGACCGGCGCGGGCTGGACGCTCTATCCGCCGCAAGCGATCCTCTCGGGTACGCCGGGATCGAGCAACGGCATCGTGCTGATGCTGGTCTCGCTGGCGCTCTTCATCGTCGGCTTCACCATGGGCGGCCTCAACTACGTCGTCACGGTCCTGCAGGCGCGCACGCGCGGCATGACCATGATGCGCCTGCCGCTGACGGTCTGGGGCATCTTCACCGCCACCATCCTGGCGCTGCTCGCCTTCCCGGCGCTCTTCGTCGGCGCGGTGATGATGACCCTCGACAAGATGCTCGGCACCAGCTTCTTCATGCCCTCCATCGTCGAGATGGGCCAGCAGCTCACCTACAAGGGCGGCAGCCCGCTTCTGTTCCAGCACCTCTTCTGGTTCTTCGGGCATCCCGAGGTCTACATCGTCGCCCTGCCCGCCTTCGGCATCGTCTCCGATCTCATCAGCACCCATGCGCGGCGCAACATCTTCGGCTACCGCCTGATGGTCTGGGCGATCGTGGTGATCGGCGGCTTGAGCTTCATCGTCTGGGCGCACCACATGTACGTGAGCGGCATGAACCCCTATTTCGGGTTCTTCTTCGCCACCACGACGCTGATCATCGCGGTGCCGACGGCGATCAAGGTCTACAACTGGGTGCTGACCTTATGGAAGGGCAACATCCAGCTCACCCTGCCGATGCTGTTCGCCATCGCCTTCATCATCACCTTCGTGAACGGCGGCATCACGGGGCTTTTCCTCGGCAACGTGATCGTCGACGTGCCGCTCTCCGACACCATGTTCGTGGTCGCGCACTTCCACATGGTGATGGGCGTGGCGCCGATCCTGGTGGTGCTGGGCGCGGTCTATCACTGGTTCCCGCTGATGACCGGGCGGATGCTGCATCAGGGATGGGGCAAGTTCCACTTCTGGGTCACCTTCCTGGGGGCCTACCTCATCTACTTCCCGATGCACTACCTGGGCTTCCTGGGCGTGCCGCGGCGCTACTACGAGCTCAAGGACACCTCCTTCGTGCCGGACTCGGCGCACGACCTCAACGCCTTCATCACCGTGGCGGCGCTGGTCGTCGGCTTCGCGCAGGTCGTCTTCATCATCAACATCTTCTACAGCGCCTACCGCGGCAAGAAGGCGGAGCGCAATCCCTGGAAGGCGGTGTCGCTGGAATGGCAGACGCCCGACATGCCGCCGGGGCACGGCAACTGGAGCAAGGACCTGCCGGTGGTCTACCGCTGGGCCTACGACTACAGCGTGCCCGGCGCCAAGGACGACTACATTCCCCAGAACGTGGCGCCCGACCAGGTTGAGATGGAGCCGGGCCGAAAGGAGACCGCCGCCACATGAGGATCGTCCATGCGCTGACGAGAAAGCCCTGGACGACTGCGCAGGGGATCATCGACAACCACTACGCGGGCGATACGTTCAATCGCCCGAAGGGCAAGCTCGGCTTGCGCTTCCTGCTGGCGGTGATCTCGGTTCTGTTCTTCCTGCTGGTGATCGCCTACGGCGAGCGCGTGACCCTGGTCGACTGGCGCCCGGCGCCGCCGCGGCCGGTGCTGTGGCTGAACACGGCCTGGCTGATCCTCAGCAGTATCGGCCTGCAATGGGCGCGCATCGGCGTGCGGGGCAACCGCATCGACCGGGTCAGCGTGGGCCTGGTGGCGGGCGGCGTCTTCGCCATCGCCTTCCTGACGGGCCAGGTGCTGGCCTGGCGGCAGCTCGACAACCTGCCGGCCTTCGGCATCTCCAACCCCGCGGTCGCCTTCTTCTACCTGATCACCATGGCGCACGCGCTGCACATGCTGGGCGGGCTGGTCGCCTGGATCCGCACCATGGAGAAGGTCTGGCGCGGCTACAGCGTGGAGAAGGTGCGCCAGAGCGTGGAGCTCTGCACCACCTACTGGCACTTCCTGCTGGTGATCTGGCTGGTGCTGTTCGGGCTCCTGTTCTCGGGCAACACGCAGCTCGAATTCCTGTTGAAGATCTGTGGGCTTAAATAGGTAGGAAAGAGGCATATGGCGCAAACGGCATCCGCCGCGGGGACCCCGACGACCCCCAACAACATGGAAGGCTTCGTCGCCGACTGGTCGTCTGACCAAAGGGCGTTCAAGAACGTCCCTTGGGGCAAGGCGATGATGTGGATCTTCCTGCTGAGTGACACGTTCATCTTCAGCTGCTTCCTGATCTCCTACATGTCGGTGCGCAAGTCGACGACGGTGCAGTGGCCGAACGTCAGCGAGGTCTTCTCGCTGAGCTTCGGCGGCGAGCCGATCCCGCTGATCCTGATCGCCATCATGACCTTCATCCTGATCTCCAGCAGCGGCACCATGGCCATGGCGGTCAACTTCGGCTACCGGAGGGACCGCAGGAAGACCGTGGTCCTGATGCTGCTGACCGCGGCGTTCGGCGCCACCTTCGTCGGCATGCAGGCCTTCGAGTGGTCGAAGCTGATCCTCGAGGAGGGCGTGCGCCCCTGGGGCAACCCAATGGGCGCGGCCCAGTTCGGCTCGACCTTCTTCATGATCACCGGCTTCCACGGCTTCCACGTCTCGGTGGGCGTGCTGTTCCTGATCCTGATCGCGCGCAAGGTCTGGCGCGGCGACTACGACACCGAGAGACGGGGCTTCTTTACCAGCCGGAAAGGCAATTACGAGAGCGTCGAGATCATGGGCCTCTACTGGCACTTCGTCGATCTCGTTTGGGTGTTCATCTTCGCATTCTTCTATCTTTGGTGAGGACAGGCATGGCGGAAGAAACGGGCCAGGCGGCCGAGCAGGCCGGCGGCAAGAAACTCGAGGGTCAGACCCATCCGATCGGGGTTTACCTGAAGATCTGGGCCTGGCTGTTCGTCCTCAGCACGGCCTCCTACCTGGTCGACTATTTCCACGTGGAGAGCTATCTGCGCTGGACCCTGATCCTGACCTTCATGATCCTGAAGGCGGGCCTGATCGTCGCCGTCTTCATGCACATGATGTGGGAGCGCCTGGCGCTGATCTACGCCATCATCGTGCCGCCGCTGCTGGTGGTGGTGTTCATGTTCATCATGGTGTTCGAGTCCTCCTATGTCTTCGGAAACCGGGGCATCTTCTTCCTCGGGCCCTGACGCGGGCGCCGCCAACTGCCGATCCGAAACGGCGGGCCGCCCCCCTGGGCGGCCCGCTTTCGTTCGGGCCGAGGGCGCGAAGCCCAACGCAACAACCACCGAACCATGCGAGGCGCCGGCATGAGCGCCCGCTCGATGATGTCCGCGGCGCTGCGCCGCTATCTGAGCCTGGGGCCCCTCCAGGCCGGGGCGCTGCTGGTCGGTCTCGGCTGGCTGGTGCTGTTCAACCTCCAGGCCTTCCGCTACGTGGTCGAGCAGAGCCGCCAGACCGGCGAGCGCATCGACGCCATGTGGTCGGTCGTCACCGCCCCCGAGGCGCCCGGCGGCACGGGCGGCACGGCAAGCGCCAGCGGGGTGACGCGCCGCCGGGCGGCGGAGTACCTGCACGAGCGGGGCCAGTCGCTGCAGCGCGTCGACCTCGCCGGCGCGGCGCTGACGGCGGCCGAGCTGCCGGGCGCCGACCTGCGCATGGCGGTGCTGGAGCGCGCGCGGCTGGAACAGGCCAACCTGCGCGGCGCCGATCTCTGGCGCGCCAAGCTGGGCGGCGCGCGCCTGGAGGGCGCCATGCTGCGCAACGGCCGGCTCGAAGGGGCGAGCCTCGCGAATGCCAGCCTGGTCCGCGCCGATCTGCGGGGCGGCGACCTCAGCCGGGCCGACCTCTCAGGCGCCGACCTCAGCGGCGCCGACCTCAGCGGCGCCGACTTGAGGGGCGCCCGGGTGAGCGCGGCCCAGCTCGGGCGCGCCTGCGCCGACCCCGCCGCCCCGCCGCGGCTCGACCGCGCCGTCCGGCCGCCCGCGCCCTGGCCGCGGCCCTGCCCCGGCGGCAAGTGAGGGCGGACAACCGGGTGGCGACCGGCGGGCCTCCGGCGTGCCCAAGGCGCTCGCGCTTCGTCCCAAGGCGCTCGCGCTTTCACGCGCCCCGGGTATAATGACGGGCATGGCTGACCGCTCCGAATTCCAGATTGCCTCGGCGCTGCCCTGGGCCTCGGGCTTCATGTTCGCGCTGATCGGCTTCTTCGCGCTGCTCGTCGCCTCGCGCGCCGGCGGCTCGCTGATGTACTGGATCGGGCTCGCGATCTTCGCGCTCGCGGTGCTCGCCATCTTCTTCCTGATCGCCAAGGCCGCCGATCACACGGATTGAGCGGGCGGGACGGCTAGGCGATGAATTCGAAGGTCCGTTCGCTCCTGTTCGCGATGCTCGGCGGCATGATGGCCGCCTCGCTGCTGCACGTGCGCAAGGTCGTCGACCTCAGCTTCGGCTTCGCCCCCGGCACGCTCGGCGAGGGCGCGGCGATCGCCATCGTCGGCGCCGCGGCGGGCGCCGCGGTGCTGCTCGCCTTCCGCAAGGTGTCGGAGATGCGGGGCGGCGACGGGGAGGACGGGAAGGACTAACGGGCGCGAACGGAAAAAAGGGCCCGGCCGCGCTCGGCCGAGCCCTCTTCTTCATGTGCTGGTCGGGGAGAGAGGATTCGAACCTCCGGCCCCTACGTCCCGAACGTAGTGCTCTACCAGGCTGAGCTACTCCCCGCCACGTGGCTGCAATCGGATCGTCGGGAGGGCCGCGACAGGCCGCGGTTATATAAGGAGACGGACGGCGATAGCAAGGCGCGCGGATGCCGCCGGCGGCCCGCTTTGTACCAACGGATCACACGAGTGACCCGTTGTAGTTCCCTCAGGCGCCGGGCGGCCCAAGGCCGATGTTTGAGGGCGCGGCCTTGGCTTCCCTCGCATTAGGCTCGGGCGCGCAGTCGCGCGCTTACCGGATCGCGATGAGCGATGCTCATCGCGATCCGGTATTTCCCGTCACATCGAGCGTGGTATGATCGGGCTCCCATCGCTTGGCCCGAATTCACAAGAACGAGGACCGACGACCCATGCGACGCCCGATCCCGATCGCCTGCGCCTGCCTGCTCGCCATGCTGTCCGCCCCCCTCGCCCTAATGGCGCCCTCGGCCCGGGCCGCGGGCGCGCAGGGGCCGCTCACCGAATGGACGCCCGCCTGCATCTGCCGGAGCGGCGTGCCCAAGCAGGGCGACCGCATCACCGCGGTCTTCCGCATCACCGAGGCCAACAAGGACGAGCTCAAGCGCAAGATCGACGGCGGCCGCCTGGGTCTCGGCCAGTACGCGACGCTGAAGGGCGAGCCCTGCGACCAGCCCAAGCTCTGCGGCCGGTCCTACGACTTCAAGACCAAGAAATACGTCCCCAACACGCCGATCTCGGGACCCGTCACGCTGCGCATCACCATGATGGCGAACGCGCCGGCCCGGCGCCGGAAGGGCGCCCGGCACTACAGCCTCTACGAGAAGTGGTTCCGGGTCGGCCACAGTTTCCGCATCGGCGGCAAGCCGACCTCGCGCGCCGCGGCCAGGGCCACGATCGAGGCGGCCAACCGCGTCACGGTCTGGCGCCCGGTCTGCATCTGCAAGAGCGGCCATCCCAAGCGCAGGGACCAGGTCACCGCGATATTCCGCATCACCGACGCCAACAAGGACGCGATGATGCGCAAGATGCGCGACGGCCGCCTCGGCCTGCGCCAGAGCGCGCGCCTGGTCGGCTCGGCCTGCGACCGGCCGAAGTTGTGCGGCACCTCCTACGACTTCAAGACCAAGGAGCGCTTCGCCAACACGCCGATCGCCGGTCCGGTGACGATCCGCATCAACATGCTGCTGAACGCCCCGGTGTCGAAGCCGCGCGGGGCCAAGGCCTACCGGCTCGTCGAGAAGCGCTTCCGCGTCGGCCACCGCTTCAGCGTCGGCGGCAAGCCGCTGGCGCGGTAGGTCGAATTTTTGCACCAACGGGTCACAAGCGTGACCCGTTGTAGTTCCCTCAGGCGCCGGGCGCGGGCGTCCGCCCGCTTGGCTTCCCTCGCATAAGGCTCGGGCGCGCAGTCGCGCGCTTACCGGTGAGCAATGAGACAAGCTCATCGCTCGCTGGTATCAGATGCGATCGCCGGTATCAGATGCGCTCGCCGCCCTGCAGCGGGGTGAAGCGGACGGGCAGGATGCGGGTGTGGCGCAGGCGGCCGTCGGCGCCCTTCTCGACCAGGGTCAGGATCTGGGTGCCGTCGCGGGGGCCGATCGGCACCACCATGCGCCCGCCCGGCTTGAGCTGGGCCAGCAGCGGCGGCGGGATATCGTCCACCGCCTCCTTGATGATCATCACGTCGTAGGGCCCGCCCGCCTTCCAGCCGTAATAGCCGTCGCCGAGATGGACGGCGGCGTTGGCGTAGCCGAGGCGCCGCAAGGCGGCCGAGGCCTTGAGCGCCAGCGGCGCGATCACCTCGACGCTGACCACGCGCCTGGCCAGCAGCGCCAGGATCGCCGTGTGGTAGCCCGCCCCGGTGCCGGTCTCGAACACCACGTCGGTCCGGCGCACGCGGCCGAGATCGGTCATCAGCGCGATGATGAAGGGCTGCGAGAGGCTCTGGCCGTGGCCGAGCGGCAGCGGCGTGTCGCGGTAGGCGTGGGGGCGGAACCGGGCCGGCACGAACTCGTGGCGCGGCACCTTGCGCATGGCGTCGAGCACGCGGGCGTCGGGCAGCTTGCGGCCGGTCCGTTGCTGGAGCGAGCGGCCGTACAGGAGGATGCGCGAGACCATCGCCGCGCGGGCCTGCGCATAGGCGTCCGCGGCGGCGTCCGCGGCGGCGCCTTCGGCGCGCGCCGGGCCATCCGCCGGCGCGGCGAGCAGCAGGACGAACGCGAACGTTGAAAGGATCTGCCGGATCCGCATGGGGTCAATTCTAGAGCAGATCGCGACCGGATTGAATCATTGCATGATACAATCCGGTCGCGTGAATCTGCTCTATCATTAACGAGTTAGATCGGATTCACGCATTCGGGCCGGATCAATTTTTGATCCGGCCCGAATGCGATCCGATCCAGGGGCTGGCGCGGCCCGGGGTCAAACGGCCGGCCGCGGGCCGAATCCGCCGGCGTGAAACTCCGTCCACGGACAAGTCCGCCGGCGCGCCAATTTGACAGGCGCGCCATGCCCGCGCGATGTTTGGAAACCGGGCCGGCCCGGGGCGCGCCAGGCCACCGTGCACCCGACCGGGACGACCAATCAGGGGGGACCGCAACCGTGCCGGATAACGCGACCATCGCAGCGCCCGACGGCGTGACGCTGACGGGCGGGATCAAGCCCGGCTATGACGAGATCCTGACGCCCCGGGCGCTCGCCTTCATCGCCGACCTGGAGCGCCGCTTCGGCGCGCGGCGGCTGGCGCTGTTGGAGCGGCGGACGGAAATCCAGGCCAAGCTCGACGACGGCTGGCTGCCCGACTTCCTGGAGGAGACCAAGCGCGTCCGCGAGGGCGACTGGAAAGTGGCGCCGATCCCCAAGGACCTGCTCGACCGGCGGGTCGAGATCACCGGGCCGGTGGAGCGCAAGATGGTCATCAACGCGCTCAACGCGGGCGCGAAGATGTTCATGGCGGATTTCGAGGATTCGAACGCGCCGACCTGGGACAACAACATCCAGGGGCATTTGAACCTGCGCGACGCGGTGCGCGGCGCCATCACCTTCGACGATCCCAACTCGGGCAAGCATTACGAGCTCGGCGACACGATCGCCACGCTGCTCGTGCGCCCGCGCGGCTGGCACCTGCCGGAGAACTACATCCGGGTCGACGGCAAGCCGATGTCGGGGGCGCTCGCCGATTTCGGGCTCTTCTTCTTCCACAATGCCGAGGAGCAGCTGAAGCGCGGCACCGGGCCCTATTTCTACCTGCCCAAGCTCGAGAGCCACCAGGAGGCGCGGCTCTGGAACGACGTCTTCGTCCACGCCCAGAAGGCGCTCGGCATCAAGCGCGGCTCGATCAAGGCGACGGTGCTGATCGAGACCATCATGGCGGTCTTCGAGATGGACGAGATCCTCTACGAGCTGCGCGACCACATGGCGGGGCTCAACTGCGGGCGCTGGGACTACATCTTCAGCTACATCAAGAAGTTCCGGAACCGCGCCGACTTCATCCTGCCGGACCGGGCGCAGGTGACGATGACGGTGCATTTCCTGCGCTCGTATTCCCAGGAGCTGATCAAGACCTGCCACCGCCGCGGCGCCTTCGCGATGGGCGGCATGGCGCCGCAGATCCCGATCAAGAACGATCCGGAGGCGAACGAGGCGGCCATGGGCAAGGTGCGCGCCGACAAGGAGCGCGAGGCCGGCGACGGGCACGACGGCACCTGGGTCGCGCATCCCGGGCTGGTGCCGATCGCCATGGAGGTCTTCGACCGCATGATGCCGGACGCCAACCAGCTTGCCCGCAAGCGCCAGGACGTGCATGTGACCGCGGCCGACCTTCTGGCCGTGCCCAAGGGCACGATCACCGAGGACGGGGTGCGCACCAACATCAACGTCGGCATCCAGTACACCGAGGCCTGGCTGCGCGGGAACGGCTGCGTGCCGATCTACAACCTGATGGAGGACGCGGCGACGGCGGAGATCTCGCGCTCGCAGCTCTGGCAGTGGCGCAAGCACGGCGCGGCGATCACCGGCGGGCCGGAGATCGAGGACGGGCTGCTGGAGCGGCTCTTCGAGGAGGAGATGGAGAAGATCAAGGCGCTCGTGGGCGAGGAGGCCTTCGCCTCCGGGAAATACGACGAGGCGCGGGACCTCTTCTGGGACATGACGATCTCGGCCGAGTTCCAGGAGTTCCTCACCCTGCCCGCCTACGAGCGCCTGAGCGCCGATGCGTGAGGCCGGGTCCGGCGGCTGATCGTTTGGCGGGGAGCCGCGCCGATGCTATAAGCATCGACACCATTTGGACATTCGGCGGCGCCCGGCAAAGAAGGCGTCCCTTCCCACCGGCGCCAGGCAAACCGGGGCCAGAAATCACCCAAAAGGGAGGTCGTTTCATGAAGCTTGGTAATCTCATTGCGTCGGCGGCGGCGATCGGCCTCGTCAGCGGGATGCTCGCGGCCGCGACGACGCCGGCTGTCGCGGCGGAAAAGAAGGTCACCTTCCGGACCGGCAGCACGTTTCCGCTGCGCCTGGTTCAGCTCGGCACGCTCGGCGTGAGCTTCGCCAAGAAGGTCCAGCTGATCTCCGGCGGCAGCATCCGCATCCGGCTCTACGAGCCGAAGGCGCTGGCCCCGCCGCTGGAGTATTTCGACGCCATCGCCAAGGGCTCGATCGACGCGGCCTGGTCGACGCCGGGCTACTGGTACGGCAAGGAGAAGGCGCTGGCGATGTTCGCCGCGGTGCCCTTCGGCCCCGAGGCCGGCGAATACGCCGCCTGGATCTATTACGGCGGCGGCCACAAGCTGATGGACGATATCTACGCCAAGCACGGCATCAAGTCGCTGATCTGCGGCGTGATCGCGCCGGAGGCCTCGGGCTGGTTCCGCAAGGAGATCAAGTCGGTCGAGGACCTGAAGGGCCTGAAGATGCGCTTCTTCGGCCTCGGCGCCAAGGTGATGCAGAAGATGGGCGTCTCGACCCAGCTGCTCGCCGGCGGCGACATCTATCCGGCGCTCGAGCGCGGCACCATCGACGCGACCGAGTTCTCGATGCCGGCGATCGACCTCAAGCTCGGCTTCTACCAGATCGCCAAGCACTACTACTTCCCGGGCTGGCACCAGCAGTCGACGCTCTTCGAGTTCATGATGAACAAGAAGAAGTGGGACGGCCTGTCGAAGACCCAGCAGGCGCAGATCACGGTCGCCTGCGGCGACAACTTCCGCGAGGGCCTGGCCGAGGGCGAGGCGATCCAGGTCGCCGCGCTGAAGGAGCTGAGGGCCAAGGGCGTGACCATCCACCGCTGGCCGCCGGAAATGCTGGCCAAGCTGGAGGCCGCGTGGAACGAGGTCGCCAAGGAAGAGGCCGCGTCGGATGCCAACTTCGCCAAGGTCTGGGCTTCCTACGCGGCGTTCCGCGCGGGCTACAAGACCTGGAAGGATGTGGGCTATCTGAAATAGCCTGCGCGTAGCCAGGACCATGAGCGCGAGGGAACGCTCCGCCGGGCCCCGCCAATGTGGGTTCCGGCGCGTTCCTGCGCGTTCGTGAGGCGCCACTTCGGGGCACGGCCATGGAAGCGCTGATCAAGACCAGCAATTTCCTCGACCGCATGATCACCCAGGTCGGCAAGATCGCCGCCTGGGCGGCGCTGGGCATGATCCTGGTGACGGTCTTCGACGTCGTTACGAGGAACTTCTCCCAGTCGGAATGGGGGTTCCTGCGCGACCTGGTGGCGCACCAGCAGAGCTTCTTCGGCTCGACCCAGCTGCAGGAGCTCGAATGGCATTTGCACACGGTGCTCTTCGCCCTCTGCCTCGGCTACGCCTACATGGCCGACGGACACGTGCGGATCGACCTGGTGCGCGAGCGCCTGCCAATTCGCGTGCGCTGGTGGATCGAGCTGATCGGCGTGGTGTTCCTCCTGCTGCCGGTCTGCGTGCTGATCGGCTGGTTCAGCGTCGACTTCACGATCAGCTCCCTTCAGCAGCAGGAGATCTCCAGCTCGGCCACCGGGCTGACGCACCGCTGGATCATCAAGTCGTTCATTCCGCTGGGCTTCCTGCTGCTGATATTCGCCGGCGTGGCGGTGCTGCTGCGCAAGCTGGTCGAGCTGTTCGCACCGGCGGAGCTGCGCGCCAAGGTCGGCGCCGAAGCGAGCGCCGAGAAAGTCCAGCTTGAAAAGATCGACGGCGGCTGAGCCGATGACCGCCGGAGCCGGACAACCACCGCACGCGCCATGGAACTGACCGAGCTCCTGCCGATCCTGATGTTCGTGGCGCTGGCGCTGCTGCTGTTCAGCGGCTATCCGGTGGCCTTCGTGCTCGGCGGGGTCGCCTTCGGTTTCGGCATCATCGCGATCGTGCTCGACGAGTTCGCCTTCGTCCAATTCTTCAATCTGGTGCCGCGCATCTGGGGCGGCATCGCCGAGAGCCTGATCCTCACGGCGATTCCCATGTTTATCTTCATGGGCACGATGCTCGAGCGCAGCGGCGTGGCCAAGGACCTGCTGCACTGCCTGGAGGTGCTGCTGCGCCGGGTGCCGGGGGGCCTGGCGCTGGCGGTCACGATCATGGGCACCATCATGGCGGCGACGACCGGCATCATCGGCGCCTCGGTGGTGATGATGACGCTGCTCGCGCTCAAGCACATGATGAACGCGAAATACGACCTGCGCCTCGCCACCGGCACGATCAACGCCTCGGGGACGCTCGGTATCCTGATCCCGCCGAGCATCATGCTGGTGATCATGGCCGATCTCCTGGCGCGCTCGGTCGGCAACCTCTTCTTCGCCGCCTTTTTCCCCGGCCTGATGCTGGCCGGGCTCTACACGCTCTACATCGTCGCCCGGTGCTCCATTAACCCCAAGCTGGCACCGCCGCTGGCCGAGGAGGTCGGCCCCGATACGCGCGGCGGCCTCGTGCTGCTCGTCTTCGTCGCATTCGTGCCGCCGGTCGTCCTGATCACGCTCGTGCTCGGCTCGATCCTGTTCGGCTGGACCTCGCCGACCGAGGCGGCGGCGGTGGGCGCGGCCGGCTCGGTCGTGCTCGCCGGCGTCTACAAGCCGTTGATGAACGCGCTCTTCGGCGACGTCACCGAGGAGAGCCGCAGCGTGACGGAAGACGCGGTGGGCGACACGCCCGGACCTGCGACGGTGGGTGCGATGCAGGTCGCCCAGGCGCGCGGCGGCCTCTGGTCCCGCTACCGCTTTCATTGCCGTGGGCTGGGCGCGGTGCTGAAGGACGTGATCGAGCGCACCGCGCTGACCAACGCGATGCTGTTCATGATCTTCATCGGCGCCACCGCCTTCTCCTACGTCTTCCGGGCGCTCGGCGGCGACGAGGTGATCACCGGGCTGGTCGCCGAGGTCTCGCCCTGGACCACGCTGATCATCCTGATGGCGGTGGTCTTCGGGCTCGGATTCTTCTTCGACTGGATCGAGATCACGCTGATCGTGCTGCCGGTCTTCGCGCCGATCATCGAGGCGCTCGACTTCGGCGCACATATCGCCAAGAACGACCTGCCCTACTGGTTCGCCATCCTGATGGCGGTCAACCTGCAGACTTCGTTCCTGACGCCGCCCTTCGGCTTCGCGCTCTTCTACATGAAGGGCGCCGCCCCGCCGGAGGTGAAGATCCAGGAGATCTACCGCGGCATCGTGCCCTTCGTGATGCTGCAGCTCGTGGGCCTCGCCCTGGTGATGGCCTTCCCCGGCATCGCCATGTGGCTGCCCAACAAGTTCCTGAACTGAGGGTGTGGCCGGCCGGGGCTCGAGACCGAAGGGCCCCCTACCGCCCCTCGAACAGGCGCTTGCGGCACTGGCTGATGTGGTGGCGCATGTTGTCGCGGGCGGACTTGGCGTCGCCCGCCAGGATCGCGCTCACCACCTGCTCGTGCTCCCTCAGGGCGAAGGCCGCGTGCTTGCGCCGCGAGGTCGCGGGCAGGGTCTTGGAGATGTTGAGGCCGAACAATATGTGCGGGCGGATCGAGACCATGATCGACTCGAGGAACTGGTTGCGCGCGACGCTGGCCAGGCGGACGTGGAAGTCGGCGTCCTCGGTGGTCTGGCCGATGCCGTTCACGGTGATATGGCGCAGCGCCGCCAGGTGGTCGGCGAAGAAGCGGGCGTCCTCGTCGGTGCGCCGCTGGGCCGCCAGATAGGCGATCTCGCCCTCCATTGCGATGCGGCACTCGTAGCACTTCTGCAGGTCGGCCAGGCTCTCGACCGCCGCGAAGGGCGGACTGTCGCGTTCGCGGGTGCGGCACACCACCGTGCCCGAGCCCTGGCGCGAGGCGACGTAGCCCTCGCTCTTCAGGCGTCCCAGCGCCGTGCGCACGGTGGAGCGCGACATGCCGTAGTCGCGGGCGATCCGCTCCTCGGGCGGCAGCCGCGTGTCGGCCGGGAAATCTCCGCTCAGGATGCCGTTCAGGAGATCGGTATAGAGGCGGTGGCTGAGCCGGCTGCCGCCGACGAGCACATTCTCGTTCATGGATCCTCCCTGGGTCCGGGGCCCGTTGACACCCGCAAACCGGCGGCTGCCCGGATCCTTCGCGACCAAACCGCGCCAGGTGCGTTCCGCCCCGGCGCCATCCATTTGCAAGCCTAGGCCAAGCAAGGGCGAATATGTAGACCAATTTTTGTTCGGACAAACAACTTCGCGCCAAATTGCAAATTCGCTAAGCTCGCCGGTGATCGGCCACGCCTGAGTTGCGGGATCAATTTCCCGCGAGAGCGGCGGGGCCGGTCGAGCATGCGTATCGGGAGATGGGCCGCCTCCATGCCGAGCAAAGCCGCGGATTTCTTGACGATTGCCGGCCTCAAAGGGCTGCGTCCCAGCGGCGCGTCGAGGATTGCGCGCCGCGAACGCCCGCCATGCCGGTCAGCGCGCTCCCGGGTGCAATCTTGGCATTGACCGGCAACAGGAATATGGTCGGAACGACCATCGCGGGCCGTCGACAACAAAGGGATGCGGCCCAAGGGAGCGGCTGACGGGCAAGATCAGCGACTGACCGGTTGCGGCCGGATCCAACAAGAATTCACGATCTCATTTGGGAGGACACCATGGCGAAATACCTGAAGCAGAAGAATGCCACGTCCAAGGAAGTCGGCAGCGCCCCGCGCCGCCGCTTCATGAAGGGCGCGGTCGCGGCGGCGGCGGGCACGGCGGCATTGGCTATGCCGCAAGTCTCGCGCGCGGCCACGACCACGCTGAAGATGCAGAGCTCCTGGGGTGCGAAGGACATCTTCCAGGACATGTTCCGCGAGTACGCGACCCGCGTCGAGGCGATGGCGGGCGGCCGCCTCAAGCTCGAGGCGCTGCCGGCCGGCGCGGTCGTCAAGGCCTTCCAGGTCCAGGACGCCTGCCACAAGGGCGTGCTCGATGGCGCGCACACGGTCTGCGCCTACTGGTATGGCAAGAACAAGGCGGCGTCCCTGTTCGGCACCGGCCCGGTTTTCGGCGCCGACGCCGTGCAGACGCTCGCCTGGATCCACAAGGGCGGCGGCAAGGAGCTCTACAAGGAGCTGGTTCAGGACGTCCTGAAGCTCAACCTCGTCGGCTTCTTCGCGATGCCGATGCCGACCCAGCCGCTCGGCTGGTTCAAGAAGGAGATCAAGAGCGCCCGCGACATGCGCGGCCTGAAGTACCGCACGGTCGGCCTCGCGACCGACATCATGCAGGGCATGGGCCTCAAGGTCACCCAGCTGCCCGGCGGCGAGATCGTGCCGGCGCTGCAGCGCGGCGTCATCGAGGCGTTCGAGTTCAACAACCCGACCTCCGACCGCCAGTTCGGCGCGCAGGATGTCTCGAAGGTTTACATGATGGGCAGCTATCACCAGGCCGCCGAGTTCTTCGAGATCATCTTCAACAAGACGAAGTTCGAGAGCCTGCCCAAGGAGCATCAGGCGATCCTCGAACACGGCGTGGAGGCCGCCAACACCGCCAACTACGCCACCGCGATGGACAGCTACTCCAGGGATCTGCAGACCCTGATCAACAAGGACGGGGTCAAGGTCTATCGGACGCCGCAGTCGGTGTTGGACGCCCAGCTGAAGTCGTGGGACAAGGTCCTCGGAAATCTCACGAAGGACCCCTACTTCGCCAAGGTGGTGAAAAGCCAGAAGGACTGGTCGGCGCGGGTCGCCTTCTACAACCTGATGAACTCGGCCGACTACAAGCTGGCCTTCAAGCACTACTATCCGGGCAAGATCACGTTCTAGACCCGGATAGCTGCAGGATCGGTGTTGGGCGGGCAGCCAGGCTACGCTGCCCGCCCGCGATCCTGCGAGCGGCCGTGGGGGGCCAGCCGCGTCCATGATCAAGATAATCACGTTCATCGACCTGCTGTCGGCCTGGGTGGGCAAGGCATTCGCCTGGTGCATCGTCATCATGACGATCGGCGTCGGCTATGAGGTGATCGTGCGCTACCTGCTGCGCGATCCGACCTCCTGGTCCTTCGACGTCAGCTACATCATGTACGGCGCGCTGTTCATGATGGCCGGCGCCTACACCCTGTCGCGCGACGGGCACGTGCGCGGCGACGTGGTCTACCGGTTGTGGCGGCCGCGGGTGCAGGCGGTGGTCGAGTTCATTCTCTACATCATTTTCTTCTTCCCCGGCATTCTCGCCCTGATCTTCGCCGGCTGGGACTACGCGATGGAGTCCTGGAGCTACAACAACGGCCGCGGCGAGGTCAGCATCCAGAGCCCGGCCGGCGTGCCGGTCTTCCAGTTCAAGACCCTGATCCCGGCGGCGGGCGTGTTCTTGTTCCTGCAGGGCATCGCCCAGGTCGCCCGCTGCATCGTCTGCATGCGCACCGGCGAATGGCCGCAGCAGATCGAGGACGTCGAGGAGATGGAGACCATGCTGCTGCATGCCGCCGAGGACGTGGTGGAGACCAAGGCGACGCTCGGGATCGGCGGCGGCGCGGACGGCGGACCGGGGGCGAAGCCATGAGCGACCCCGAAGTCGCCGTCTTCATGCTCGGCATCTTCATCTTCACCATCCTGCTGGGCTTCCCGATCGCCTTCACCCTGGTCGCCATGGGCGTCGGCTTCGGCTACTACGCCTACTACGACTCGACGACCATGAGCTCGCTGCTCGACAACCGGATCTTCGACCTGCTGGTCAACCAAACCTATTCGGTGATGTCGAGCGACGTGCTGACCGCGGTGCCGCTCTTCCTCTTCATGGGCTACATCGTCGAACGCGCGAACATCGTCGACCGCCTGTTCTTCTCCATGCAGATCGCCGCCCGCCGCCTGCCCGGCTCGATGGCGATCGCGGCGCTGGCCACCTGCGCGCTCTTCGCCACGGCGACGGGCATCATCGGCGCGGTGGTGACGCTGATGGGCCTGCTGGCGCTGCCGGCGATGCTGAAGGCGCGCTACGACCCCAGCTTCGCCGCGGGCGTGATCTGCGCCGGCGGCTGCCTCGGCATCCTGATCCCGCCCTCGATCATGCTGATCGTCTACTCGGCCACCTCGACCGTCTCGGTGGTCAAGCTCTACGCCGGCGCGATCCTGCCGGGCTTCATGCTGGCCGGCATGTACATGATCTACGTGGTCGGCCGCGCGGCGCTCAACCCGAAGCTCGCGCCCAGGCCGCCGGAGGAGGACTCGGCGCATCTGACGCGGATGCAGACCTTCACGATGCTGCTGACCTCGTTCTTCCCGCTCGCCTTCCTCATCCTGTCGGTGCTGGGCGCGATCCTGTTCGGCCTGGCGACGCCGTCCGAAGCGGCCGCCGTCGGCGCGCTGGGCGGGCTCGTGCTCGCCGCCTGCTACCGCATGGGCAGCATCACCAAGGGCGTGATCGTGCCGCCCTGGCGCGAGTTCCACGCCGACGCCCGCGCGCACGAGACCCAGACCGCGATCTGGCTGCGCTCGATCGGCCTGGGAACGATTTTCGCCCTGCCGTTCTGCCTCCTCTACCTCTTCATCCGCACCGTCCTGGACGACATGGAGATCCTGGCCGAACCCGACGCGCCGATCCCGATCCCGCCGCTCGGCATCACCGCGATCTGCCTGTTGATGGGGGTGGTCATCCGCTTCATGGGCGAGCGCACGCCGATCATCGGCCGCTGGCTGCCGCGGCGCCACGAGCCGCGGGTGGTGCTGGCCTTCGCGGGCAAGGGGGTGCTGATCGGCATCGCCGCGGGCGCGGTCTACTATCTCGGCTTCGGGCCGACCGGGCTCGCCGCGGCGATCAGCGACCACGAAGTGACCCCCTGGGGCGTCGACGTCGGCCTGATCACCGGACTGCTCGGCTATGTCGGCTGGCGCATGACCGATGCCGACCGGCTGCGCGAATCGGTCTTCCTGACCGTGCGCACCTCGGCGATGGTGTGCTGGCTCTTCGTCGGCTCCTGGACCTTCGCCTCGGTGTTCTCCTACCTGGGCGGGCACGCGATCATCAAGGACGCGGTGCTGGCGCTCCAGCTCTCGCCGGTGATGTTCCTCATCCTGGCGCAGCTCATCATCTTCCTGCTCGGCTGGCCGCTGGAGTGGAGCGAGATCATCATCATCTTCGTGCCGATTTTCCTGCCGATGCTGGCCCACTTCCAGATCGACCCGCTGTTCTTCGGCATCCTGGTGGCGCTCAACCTGCAGACCAGCTTCCTGACGCCGCCCATGGCGATGGCCGCCTACTACCTGAAGGGCGTCGCGCCGCCGCATGTGCAGCTCATGCACATCTTCAAGGGCATCATGCCCTTCCTCGCCATCGTCATCCTGGCGATGGTAATCCTCTACATCGAGCCCCGCATCGCGCTCGGCCTGCCGAACTACCTCTACGGCAAATAGGCGCGGGGAAGGCGAGGGAGATCGCATGTCGCTGGCGGAGCTGAGCGCGGTCGAGGCGGTGGACGGGCTGGCGCGCGGCGCGATCCGGTCGGTCGAGCTGGTCGAGGCCTGTCTGGCGACGATCGCGGCGCGCGAGCCGGAGGTCCACGCCTGGGCGCATCTCGACCCCGGACACGCGCTCGAGCAGGCCAAGGCCGCCGACGAGCTGCGCGCGTCCGGCGCGCCCGGCGGCGCCCTGCACGGGCTGCCGGTGGCCCTGAAGGACATTTTCGACACCGCCGACATGCCGACCGAGTTCGGCACGCCGGTCTTCGACGGCCGCGCGCCCGATCGCGACAGCGCCGCCGCCGAGCGCCTGCGCGCGGCGGGGGCGGTGATCCTCGGCAAGACGGTGACGGCCGAGCTGGCCACCTTCACCCCCGGCCCGACCGCCAATCCGCACGATCCCAAGCGCACGCCGGGCGGCTCCTCCAGCGGCTCGGCGGCGGCGGTGGCGGCGAACATGGTGCCGCTGGCGCTCGGCAGCCAGACCGTCGGCTCGACGATACGGCCGGCCGCCTTCTGCGGCGTGGTCGGATACAAGCCGAGCTACGGGCGGCTCTCGCGGCGCGGCATGCTGCCGCTGTCGCAGACCTTCGACACGGTGGGTCTCTTCGCGCGCGCGCTCGAAGACGTCGCGTTGCTGTTCGACGCGCTCGACCACTTCGACGGCGAGGATCCGGCGATGCGCCCGCAGGCGCCGCTGCGCCTGCAGGAGGCCGTGGCCGGCGCGCCGCCGGTGCCGCCCACCGTCGCCTTCGTCAAGACGGCGGCATGGGAGCGGGCCGAGCCCGCCACCGTGGCCGGCTTCGAGGAGCTGGTCGAGGCGCTGGGCGAGCGCTGCGACACGGTCGAGCTGCCCGCCCCCTTCGCCAAGGTCGCCGAGCTGCACAACACGGTGCTGACCGCCGAGATGGCCAAGTCGGTCGGCGCGCTCTGCGACGAGCCGGGCGAGCACCCGAGCGCGCGCTTCCGGGCCATGATCGAGGAGGGCCGCGGCGTGCGGGCGGTCGACTACCTGGCGGCGCGCGAAAGCCGCGAGGTGCTGAACGCCGGCCTCGACGAGGTCTTCGAGCGCTACGATGCGATCGTCACCCCGGCGGCGCCCGGCGAGGCGCCCGAGGGGCTGGCATCGACCGGCGATCCGGCCTTCTGCACCTTGTGGACGTTCTGCGGCGTGCCGGCGCTGACCCTGCCGCTGCTGGTCGGCGCGAACGGCCTGCCGGTGGGCGTCCAGCTGGTCGGCCAGCGCGGCCACGACCGCCGCCTGATGCGCAACGCGCGCTGGCTGATGGAGCAACTCTCGGACGAAGGCGCGGCCGCCTGAAGGCTTGCATTCGTCCGCCTGCGCGAGGAACATGAGGGTCCCATGGTGGAAAAGCTGCTTGCCGCGCTGGCGATGGCCGGGCTGATCGTCTTCCTGTCGGTCATCGTCGATTTCGTGCGCAAGCCGGACCTCATCCTGGTGATCGTGATCCCGGTGGGGATCGCCATCTACGGCATCTGGATCGGCTTCCGCGGCAAGCCCAAGAACGGCGACGGCGAGGCCGCCGGCGGCTGAACCCCCGCGCCTGGCCGATTGCGCCTGCGCTTTCGCGCGCGGATGATGTAAACTCCCTTTACATGAGCTGGTCGAAGCACCACCGGAGCAGCGGGCGCGGCAAGTCCCGCCGCGGCTATCACCACGGCAATCTGCGCGAGGCGCTGATCGAGGCGGCGCTCGACCTGATCGCCGACAAGGGCCCGGCGGGCTTCACCTTCGCCGAGGCGGCGCGCTCGGCCGGCGTCAGCCCGGCCGCCCCCTACCGCCATTTCGCCGACCGCGACGCGCTGATGGCCGACGTCGCGCGGCGCGGCTTCGAGCGGCTGGAGGCGGCGCTCAGCAAGGCCTGGGCCGACGGCCGGCCCACCCCGATGAGCGCCTTCCAGAATGTCGGCCGGGCCTATCTCGCCTTCGCCGCGGACGAGCCGGCCTACTACGCCGCGATGTTCGAGACCGGCCTGCCGCCCGATCTCGACCCCCGGCTCGCCCAGGCGGGCGACCTCGCCTTCGCGGTGATGCGCCGCGCCTGCGAGGCGATCACCGCCGCCATGCCGGCCGCCAGGCGGCCGCCGGCGATGATGATGAGCCTGCATATCTGGGCGCTGGCGCACGGCATCGCCTCGCTCTTCGCCCGCGGCGACGCCGCCCGCCGGCCCCTGCCGATGCCGCCGGAGGACCTGCTGGAGGCCGGCGCGCTCATCTATCTCGAGGGGCTCGGCCTGCGCGGCGACGCAGAGGCGGCCGAAAAGCGTTAATTTTTTCGACCCCGCTCCGATTTTTCCCGCGATTCGTCTTGACAGACGGCCGGCGCGGGGCCAGATATGTCAATGTAAATAACATTCACATAACGAGCAATTTCGGCGACACCCGTCAAACATCACGAGAGAGACCGATGGAACTGGCAGCGAAACTGGACGATCTGGGAAAACCGGCATGGATCGCGGTCATGGTCGTGGGCTTCATACTTTTCTGGCCCATCGGCCTCGCGATCCTTGCCTATCTGATATGGAGTGGACGCATGGGATGCGGAATGAACCGCGGAATGAACGGAGGTCCCGGACGCTGGCACAACAGCGACCGGTCGGCCCGGCGCCGGGCCCGCGAGCGCTGGCGCCAGAGCCGGCATTCGAGCGGCAACAGCGCCTTCGACGAGTATCGCGAAGACATGATGCGCCGGCTGGAGGAAGAGCAGCAGGAGTTCCGCGACTTCCTGGAGCGCCTGCGCCACGCCAAGGACAAGGCCGAATTCGATCAGTTCATGGCGGACCGCAAGAACCGCCGCGACGACACTCCCGGCCCCGAGGGCCCGGAGGCCGGCGGCCCGGCGCCCCAGCCGCAAACCTGAGCGACCGCGGCATAGCCGCGCGAAAAAAGGCGCCGGGCGTGACAGCCCGGCGCCTTTGACGTTGCGACGACGTGTCGGAGGGAACCGGTTCAGGCGACGCCGACGACCTTGGGGGCGTGCGGGGCGAGGGCCTGGCCGAGCTCGGTCAGCTTGTTCAGGAGATAGTCGAGGTCCTCGGCGTCGACGTCCTCGTAGCGCGTCAGGATCCGCTCGATGGCGCGCCGGCGGAAGCGCTCGCGGTCGTTCTCGCGGCCGTCGTACTCCATCTCGCGCACCACGTCGATGGCGACCCGGAAGGCGGCGAAGAGCTCGTTGGGCAGCCCGGCCTTGTCGTAGATCGCCTTGAGGCCGAGATGGCCGGAGTCGTGGATCAGCTTTTGCGCGTTCACCACCGTCACGTTGGCCATGACCGCGAAGGCGGCCTCGCCGAAGCGGATGTCGCCCATGCAGATCGCCCGCAGGATGATCGAGGAGGTCAGGCGGCCGTTCTGGTGGAGCTGGCGCACCAGGTCGACCACGTCCGCTTCCTGGGTGTCGTGGTCGAGCAGCCCGACGGTGGTCCGCTCGCGGCTGGCGATCACCAGGTCGGTGACCAGCGCCGGGCGCAGCGGGTGGGTGCGCAGGATGTGCTCCTGGAGCTTCTCGGAGACCATGCTGACCATGCGCTCGGCGATGCCGATCGGCAGCGCCGGGCGCTCGGCCAGCGGCCGGTGCAGCGCTACGCGGTCGCCGAACTCGTCGAGCAGGCGGTTGAGCGCGTTCTCCGCGATCTCCGCCCCGTGGTTGGAGACCAGCGTGCGCACCACGTCCTCGTCGCCGCGCTCGATCAAGGCTTCGGAGACCGAGGCGCTGACGCTCGCGCGGTTGGCGATGGCCTGCTGCTTCTGCCCGCTGGCCTCGCCGATGATCCCGATCAGGTCCTCGTCGGTCAGCACCGTCGAGGAGCCCAGCATGGGCAGCGCGACCTGGTCGACGTCGCGGGCGAGCGCCACGGCGATGTCGTTGGGCAGCGAGGCGCATTCCTTGACCGCGTCGGAGAGCGAGGCGCGCACCTTCACCTCGACGTCGCGCAGGAACAGGCGGAAGACGTCCTCCGCCACCACGCGCTCGCGCTCATTGAGGGAGCCTTGGCTGAACTCTTGCGCGACCTTGATCGCGGTGTCCGCGCGGACGGCGGCCGACGGGTCGGCAAGGAGCCGCTCGACGTCGATGGCGTCGAGGGCCTTTGATGTCTTCTTTTCCACGGTCAGAGGAATCCCCCGTCGATGCGGTGTGCCGGCATTTCGCGAGCCAGTATCGGCGGTGACGGTTAACGACCGCTTAAACACGAGCGATCCGCGCGGCCTCCCGGCGGACGGAGTTACTCGCGTAGGCGCGCGAGGATGGCCGCATATCTGCGATATTTCGCGCGGCGGATTAATCGGATGCTAACCGTTCCGGCGATACTTACGATTGCAACGAGGAGATCTCTCGATGCTCACCGTAACCCGTCGCCTGGCGACGCTGGCCGTCGCCCTGCTGGCCGGCTTCGCGTCGCCGAACGCCGCCGCCCTCAGCCTGGCCGAAAAGGCCAGCCTGCAGGCCGCCATGCAGCGCCATATCGACCGGCAGACGGTCGACGGCGCCTTCCTGCAGCTCGATCTGAAGAGCGGCGCGGTGCGCCCGCTGCATCCGGTCACCGCGCACCCGATGGTGCTGCGGATGGGCAAGCATTACGTGCTCTGCTTCGAGTTCCGCGACGACAAGGGCAAGGACGTCGAGATCGACTTCTACCTCGCCCGCAAGGCCGGCAGCTACGTGGTCTTCCACACGGCGATCGGCAGCCGGCACATTTTGAAGCGCCTGATGGCGGCGGGCAGGGTCGTGCGTAGCGAGTAATGCGCGACGCCCGGAAAGCAGCGCGCCGGCGCGCGGGGCTGCGACCGGGCCGGCCTTGGAACGGGCTGCTCGCGAAATTCCTGGTCTTGCTGACGCCGGTGTTCCTGGTGCTGGCGATCCCGGGCATCGGCTTCCTCATCCACTACGAGCTGAGCGTCGACCGCGAGTCGCTGGCGGCGCGCATCGGCAATGGCGCCGCGCGGGCCGCGATCGCCCTCGCCCGCCACGACCCGGAGCGCAATCCGCGGCTGGCGCGCGACTTCCTCGCCCCGCTCGCCGCCGACCGGGCCTTCCTGTGCGCCGAGCTGCGCGCGGGCGACCGGGTCGTGGCGGCGCAGCCGCCGCGGCAGGGATGCAAGACCCTGACCGCGGGGCACACGCTCGCCCTGCCAATCGGCGAGGACGGCCGCCTCACCCTTGTCATGCGGTTCAGCGACGCGGAGCTGAAGAAGGCCGAGGAGCTGCAGAGCCTGGTGTCCTATTCGGTGGTGGGCATCGCCTTCCTGGTCGCCCTGCTCGCCTCCTTCGTCGGCTTCCGGCTGATCGTCACCCGGCCGCTGCGGCTGCTGACCGAATCGATCCGGCACACGGCGGAGACCGGCGAGCGCCAACCGATCGACCTCGATACCCGCGACGAGCTGGGCATGGTGATCGCGGCCTACAACGAAATGCTGGCGCGCGACGGCGAACGCGAGCGCGCGCTCAAGATCGCCAACGCCAAGCTGCGGGACTCGCAATCCGAGCTGGCGCACCTCAACAAGGCGCTCGAGCGCCGGGTCGCCGAGCGGACCGGGGCGCTGGAGACCGAGAAGCTCCGCGCCGAGACCGCCAACCACGCCAAGTCGCAGTTCCTGGCGAACATGAGCCACGAGCTGCGCACGCCCCTCAACGCGATCATCGGTTTCTCCGAGATCATGGGCAAGGAGATGTTCGGGCCGCTCGGCAACCCGCGCTACCGCGCCTATGTCTCGGACATCAACCTGAGCGGCGAGCATCTCTTCCACCTGATCAACGACATCCTCGACCTGTCCAAGATCGAGGCCGGGCGCATCGAGCTCAAGGAGGAGGTGATCGACTTCGCCGAAATCGCGGCCTCGGCGCTGCGCATCGTCTCCGAGCGCGCCGAAGCGGCCGACCTGACCCTCGACAATCAGCTCGATCCGGACCTCGTGCGGATCCGCGGCGACCGGGTCAAGCTGAAGCAGATCCTGGTCAACCTGCTGGGCAACGCCATCAAGTTCACCGATCCCGGCGGAAGCGTCACCATCCGGGCCTGGAGCCCCGACCGCGGCGGCCTGGTCTTCCAGGTCATCGACACCGGCATCGGCATCGCCCCCGAGGACATCGCCACCGCGATGGCGCGCTTCGGCCAGATCGACGGCGCCCTGTCGCGCCGCCGCGCCGGCACCGGGCTCGGCCTGCCGCTCAGCCAGGCGCTCGCCGAGGCGCATGGCGGCTCGCTGGAGCTGCAAAGCCGGCCCGGGTTCGGCACCACGGTGACCGTCTGCCTGCCCGAAGCGCGGGCGGAGGCAGCGGGCGGCGTGGAGAAGCGCGCCGCGCTGGCCCGCGAATAGGCCGCGCCGCCGGTCCCGATCGGTCCCGATCGGTCCCGATCGATCCGGGAACCGTCCGGCCGACGCGCCAAATTCACAATGCCGTGACGGTCCGCCCGCCAGGCTGTTCGGCGCCGCCGCGCCCGCGCTAACATGCCTGCCTCACCGGGAGGCGGACCATGGCGATCAGCGCGCAGGCGACGACCCCATCCGATTGCACGCGCAGGACGGTGCTGCGCGGCCTCGCCGCCGCGCTCCTCGTCGGCGGGCTGGCCGCGCCGTCGGGCCGTGCCGCGGCCGCCGGCGAGGCGCTGAGCGCCCCCGAGGCCCATGCCCGCAACCGCGCCGGAACGCTGGTGCTGATCGACGTGCGCTCGCCCGGCGAGTGGCGCGCGACCGGGGTGCCCGAGGGCGCCAAGCTCGTCACCATCCATCATCGCGAGGGCGCGCAGGGCTTCCTGCGCGACGTCCTGGAGGCCGCCGGCGGCGACCGGAGCCGGCCGGTCGCCCTCATCTGCGCGCGCGGCGTGCGCTCGTCGCGCGGCAAGCGGTTCCTGGAGGCCAACGGCTTCACGCAGGTGATCGACGTGCCCGAAGGGATGCTGGGCCGTGGCGCCGCGCCCGGCTGGCTCGCCCGCAAGCTGCCGACCCGGCCCTGCGGGACCTGCTGAGCGGGGCTGTTCGCAGAGGGCGGCCTTCGGCCCGCCCGAGTATGAAGCCCCTTATCCGGTTCGCCGCTGGACTTGCGGGCTGACAATCGCGATCCGCTCTAGCCCGGATATCTCAAACTATGGGTGCATCGGGGCTCTGAATCTGGGAAAATATCTGTGCGATCAAATAGTTATCCCGGCACAGAGGAGTTCCC
>Ga0302046_10000922_pt1 | contig 28118 bp, 30 predicted proteins | sample RVTome_11_FD_200261 | JGI IMG/M metagenome (GOLD analysis project Ga0302046, IMG submission 200261) | Soil microbial communities from uranium-contaminated site in the Upper Colorado River Basin, Wyoming, United States - RVT147D111 (version 2) ... | reverse complement strand
GTGAGGTCGCCGAAAGCCGCCGCGGCATGGTAGAACAACCCCAGACTGCCGACCGGATCTGGCTGAGCCACGATCGCGCCGTCCACGAGCGCGAAGGCACCGCCTCCCACGTGCTTCCAGGACTTGAAGGTCTTCTCGGTTCCATCGAACAGCCAGGCGAACCCGGACTCCGGCCCAAGCGGAACTGGAGGAGGAACGAGGCGATCCGCGGTCCGACGAGCAAGGGCGGTGCCGGAGAGCATCGGGTTCGGAGAGCCCATGGTGGGGAGGAGACAGGGACCCAGGGCGTAGAGGTTCTCGGCTTCGTGGAATAGCCCGAGTCCGTCCGTAACGGAGGTGAGGGGATCGTCGCCCATCCAGAGCGTTCCACCCTCGTGGTGGGTTGAACTCAGGGTGTCCCGGAGCGCGTCCGGCCCTGGCAGTGTCTCCTGCCAGGCTCCGCCCGAGAGGTACTGAACGGGACCGCTGGCCGCAAAGATCCTCGCGATCTCATCCGAGGCCCGGTCCATCGCGTCCCATAGTTCGAGGTCAGCGGGACTCGCCTCCAGACGGACCATGGCGCGTGGCACTCCGTAGTCATAGCTCCCCTCTGGCCCACCGAGCCTGACCCGGTTCAGAGGATCGAGGGAGGTCTTGTCGCCCGCCATCTCCCCGATTCCCCGCAGGGTTATGACAATCCACTCATCCGTGAGGCCGCGGAAGTGTTCCAGCCCGTCGATGTCGGGAATCTTTTTGAAGAGCTCCGCCTCGGAGTCTGTCGTGAGCGCGCCGACCCCGGAGGCGGTGATCTGAACGTGGAAGTGCCCGCGGCTGCCGTCGTGGCGCGTGTGGATTCCCTTCACGAAGAGCGCCGACACCTGAAGCTCAGGGTGGATGAGAGGATCGAGGGTGTCACCGAAGGAGGTTCGCCTGACTCGCAGGACCAGGTTGGAGCGGAGGTGCGCCATGAGGTTGCGCCCGATCAACCCTCTCTGGTTCGGAAGCGCGTCCAGGGCCACCCGCGTGTTCTCGATGGTACCCAACGCGAGAAAAACCATTCCTCCGGCGGGGACGCTCATGGTCCCTTGGTTGGTTACGATCCCGGTAATGCGACGGCCGCTCCGCTCAAGGCGGATGACGTGGGTGTTGCCCACCGCCATGAGACGTTTCTTCACGTCCTTCGCGGCTGCATCTCCGGACGCGCCCTGCTCCGCCTCGGCCTGTGCAAGGCGCGCCGCACGAATGAGGAGCGGTGTGGCGCTGAACTTGTTGAAGGGGAAGAAACCAGGACGCGGGACAGTCGACTGGACAGCGAGGGGGGCCTCGAGGTCCTTCTTCATCACGGCCTCCTCCGCCGGCGTGCCCGGTCGCATGGCAAGGCCACGATGCCCCTTGAGTTCAAGAGCGGGATTCACCAGTCTGCTCCCGAGCCCATCAAAGAGGCGGTCGCGCAAAGCCTCGTGCAGAGGCCCCGACACGAAGTCGTTCGAGGTGTCCGAGCCGAGCTGGCTCGCGGCATGGTCGAGGTATGAGAGAGACTGTCCTCCCAGCGTAAGCACGGGCTCGGTAAGATCGTTTTTGACATCAAACGGCCACGGCGGCGAGAGGATCTCCGAGTCGAGGAAGTAGGGTGACCATCCGCCCCAGAAGAGGGACCTGCCTCCAATGCAATACGCCAAGCCGGGAAACTGCCGGTTCCATGTCTTGGGACTGTCCGAGTTCCACGGCACTCCCCACACCTCAGCGGTGTTCAGCATGGGCAGGTTCTGGACGTGTTCGGGAAGCGCCAGGGGGCCAGCCTCGAGGACGAGGATGCGGTGGGAACGCGTAACGTCCCGGTCGAGAAGGTGGGCGGCCAAGACCGCGCCGAAGGTTCCGCCTCCGATCACGATGAAGTCAAAGGGGCGGGCGTCGGGATGGACGGACCGGTCGGCGCTGGAGATCGCCTCCTGCCAGGTGTTTGCCGTGTACCGGCCCATCACATCGAGCGTGAAGGACGTTCGCTCGGTGAGAATGGGCATGCGGGGCCTCCTTGAGAAGCGGATTGGAACTCGACCAGATTCTCTTTCAGAATGAATACTCCGCGGACCGAGCGATGTAAACAGAATCTTCGGGACCGCGAGATGCAACTGAGCCGTCGCAGTGCGCCAGATGACCAGCGCCGGGCTGAATTCTCGCGCCTAGACCAACAACGGCGACCGCAACCAGCGAGCACCCGGGGGAGCCGTCATGAAGTCTTACATCTTCGAGGTCGCGATCGAGAAGGACGCCTTCGAGGACGGCCGCAAGGCCTTCCGCGCGTCCTGCCCGGCACTCAAGGGCTGCCACACCTGGGCGCCTACCGAGAAGGAAGCCGTCGCCAGGTTCCAGGAGGCTGCGCAGCTCTACGTTGAGGACCTCATCGCCGCCCCCGAGGCCGTTCCCGTCAAACCTGACCTCGGAGCCTTCGAGATGGCGGGGCCGTGCGTGGTGGTGAACGTGTGGGAGGAACGCCCGAACGGGTGACCGGCGGATCCGCTCAACCCATGAAAAAAGGCGCCTCCGAGAAAGAGGCGCCGAGCTGACCACACGTCATAGATCGACCAATTCCAGGCTGATCTGGAGCGCCCGGTCTACCTGGATCATGGTCTCGTGCGAGACGCGTCCGAGGCGCTTCAAGAGCCGCCGCTTGTCGATGGAGCGGACCTGATTCAAGAGTACGAACGAGTCGGCGGAGAGCCCCGCGTCGCCCTTTTGGATAAGCACTTGGGTGGGATAGGTGGGTCCTCCGACCTGCGAGGTGATGGCCGCGACGATCGTGATGGGGCTCACCCGGTTCGCGATGTCGTTCTGGATGACGATGGCCGGCCGGGTCTTCTTGATCTCGGCGCCGAGGGTCGGATCGAAGCTCACGAGGTAGACCTCGCCACGCCGGGGCCGGGTTAGCGATCTCGGCGGCGTTGCCATGCTTCGTTCTCGAGCGGAAACCACTCCTCCGCGAGCGCGAGGTCCCGTTCCGCGTGCCGCAGCGCCCCTTCGCGGATCTGCCGCCGCAGGTTCGCGCGTCCGACCTTGGCGACGTAGGTTCTCACGGCCTGGTCGATGAGCTGGCTGCGGTCGCCCTTCCTCGCAACCCGATCCAGAAGGCGGACGGTCTCCTCCGAAAGGGTGACGTTGATCCTTTTTCGCACTGTGGTTGCACCTCCATTCATGGAATTCAGTATACACACCTATCGTGTGGATGTGAAGGGCATTGGGGTCGTGTCGCCGGCTGGCAAGGGACTTCAGTGACCGTAACCGACGCGGGAGCTACTCGTCAAGGCTCGGAGGCGCATGGATTCGCATTCCTCGAACGCCAGTGTGGAGTGCGCGCTTGGCCGTTTTCCCCAAGGAACGCACCGGAAGTCCCCACGTCCACCGGTCTTCAAGTCGCGGTGGACAGTAGAATGAGGAGATACCCGAGCCTGGTCGCCTCGGTCCTTGCCTTCGTCCTTGCCGGTCCTGGCAGGTTCGCCGTCCTTTGAGAACTTCCTCCCTCCGATACTCTGAGTCCATCTATCGTTGCATCCCGGCCGTCGGCCGAAGCGCACTATCCTTCATGGCTCAGAAACTCCCCAACTACTTGAAGTCGCACCGCAAGCGCCTGGGTCTCACCCAGGACCAGGTCGCGTTCCTCCTCGGCTGCAGAAGCGGCACCAAGGTCTCGCGCTACGAGCGCTTCGCGCGGGTGCCGCCGCTCCGTACCGCGATGGCGTTCGCGGCCGTGTACCACACTTCCGTCGAGACGCTCTTCGCCGGGGTCTACGACGGCGTCGAGCGCGAGACCGAGCCGCGGGCACGACGGCTCGAGGCGAAGCTCGCCGATGCGAAGAGCGTCCAGATGTCCGCGAGCAAGGTCACCCCACGCGTGCAGCCATGAGGAGCCGCGAGAAGAGAGAAACCCGAATTTTGGCGATCGACCCTACAACCCAAGGCTTCGGGTTCGTTGTGCTCGAGGGCCCGGAGACGCTCGTCGATTGGGGCGTCGCCCATGTGAGAACGGAAAAGACTCTGCGGACCCTAGAGCGGGTCGCGGATCTCCTCGATCACTACGCGCCGGATCTGCTCGTCCTCGAGGATGCCGAAGCCGCCGGCTCTCGGCGTCGAGAGCGCGCCCGGAAGCTCCTCCAGAAGACCGCCGAGCTGGCTTCCCGCCGGAGGGTACGCGTGAAGCGCGTCCCCATGAAAGCCGTGAAGAAGGCGTTCGCCCAGGAGAGCGTCCGCACCAAACCCGAGATCGCAGCCGCGATCGCGCGGCGGTTCCCGGAACTCGCGTCGCGGCTCCCGCCCCGGAGGAAGCCGTGGATGAGCGAGGACGAGCGGATGGCGATCTTCGACGCGGCGGCGCTCGCGCTGACGCCGCTCCTTGGGAGGCGTCACGACCGCAGCCGCGATGTGCGAGAATAGACGCCAAAAGAGGGGGAACCCGCAACGAGCGCTCGGCCGTGCCCGTTCTGCCGGGGTTCTGGCCGCTGTTTCAAGTGCGACGGCAAAGGAACCCGCGAGGTGCGGAGCGGCCTGCTCCGCCTCCGGAAAACTGTGAGGTGCACGGCCTGCAAGGGCACGGGCAAGTGTGGGCTGTGCGGAGGGACGGGGACGCAGGCGAAGCCGAAGTGCTGATAGCCTTCGTCCCGTGGCTGGCAGGTGTCAGACTGATGTCGGCCAGTGGATCGAGGGTCTGCAAGGGTGTTGGTACCCCTAGGGGGAATGTTCCGCTCCCCTTGTCATGAGAGTCACTCATTCGAGTCCGCCGGTGCTGAGATCCATTCCGGCCAGCAAGTCTGGGTCCTTGCTTGACGCAGGTGCCTCGAGACCGTAAGCTTATGAAAAGCAATGACATGAGACCTAAACCATCCTCCATCTTGCGTGGTATCGGAGGAGGTCGTGTAGACTACGCTCGCTTCGTTGTGTGCTCGGCGGCCGCGACGCAGGGCCCCGCAAATCGTAGAGGAGCGAAAAGGTGGGATACCGCACAGTGCGATTCGACTCGCATCCGAGGGGACGCAGCCGCTTGGAAATGAAGACCGCTGTTGTCCATCAGGAGTTCGACGTTGAGGAAGCCCCCCCGCCGCACGGGGACTATCCGCACTACTGTGTCTACGGAGACTGGCTCTTTCTTTCGGGCGTGGGCCCGCGTAATCCCAAGATGCCTTTTGATCCTAGCCAGCCATTTCACGAACAATGCGACATGGTATTCGCCAATGTGGAACACATCCTCTCAGACGCCCAGTCACGACATCACGCGGATACCAATCTGATCGAAGTAGAGGCATATCTGACCGATCCCGCAAATCGACAGCACTTCAACGACCTCTATCGCGAACGATTCTCCGAGCCACCACACGTCGTCTGCGTCGCTGCATTGCCGGGTGAGATCGCGATCGAACTGAAGGTCGTTGGTCAACTTCTGCGGTTCGGTGGCAACGGTCAAGAACCGGTTTCAAGAGCCGCTTTGGGCGATCGCGTTGTGAAACGGAGTCGAGAACGTCCTCCGCTTGTCCGCGTCTCGACTGAACGGCAGGAAGTGGAGTCAGGTCTCGATTTCCAGCAGCAGTTCGATAGGGCCTTCGCTGTTCTCGGAGCGAGGCTGGAGGATAATGGCTCGCAGATTTCGAACGTCTTGGATGTTGAGGTGTTCCTGACGAACTTTTCAGAGAACTGGGAATCGTACAACAAGGCGTACGAGGGCCGCTTTCCGAGACCGCGACCGGCGAGGACAACGATTGGGGTTCGCGGTTTGCCTCCAAATCTGAGCATGACGATTAGCGCGAGAGCCTATCCCGTGTGATCCCTGCTTACGGGGAATGAGCTTGGATAGTCGGGTGTCGGTCCGACGGGGAGCAACTGTAGCCGTCCCGGTCAGGACCATTCCCCCGTGCCTGCTCGTGATGTGAGTTCATGGCGAATCAGGGAATGCCAGCGGAGCGGGTCGATCAGCTACTCCAAGCAACAGGGTTTATCTACGAGCACGTCAAACTTGCGGACCAGAAGGCACTCGTGTTCATAGCATTGAACGGCGGCTTGCTTGGTTGGCTGTACGCGGTTACTGAGAAGGTACCCCGAGGTCTGACGACACCCGCTGTTCCTGCTTTCGCGCTGTTGCTCTTAGCGATGGCGCTCGCGTTGATGACGATTTGGCCACGACGAGGAAGATACGCGAGAACCAAGGGAGCGCTTGACCCAGCGCGGATTGCTCGTTTTGGAGATGGAGGGTCTTACTTAGACTACCTTCGTAACCAGAGCAACGAGCAGTTTGCGGAAGAGGTCAGCGCAAGGATTTTCGACCTGTCCAAAATCGACATCATGAAGTACAGGTGGCTGTATGCCGCAATCATCACATCCGTCATCGCTTGGGTCGTCGCGTTTCGCGTGGCGTGGGTGTGTGCGCGTGCGATGGTAGTCCAACAATAACCTCGGCATCTCTTGGAGTTAGGAACATCACACAAGCCACCTCGCGGATTTGACTAAGCCGGCAACTTCCCCCTCCTTGGCTCCTTCTCGCCGTCCGCTACGCTCAGAGGCAGTTCCTTCACCAACTTCAGAATAAGGAGAACTGCCATGATCCGTCCGCCCGTCGACCTGTCCGCCCACATCAACCACGACGTCGTGCGCGGCCACCCGGCCGATTTCCCGGTGGCACTCCGGCCGGTCTTCATCCCGAAAGAGGATGGCTTCCAGCCCGTGCTTCACCGGAGGGCCGTGGTCCGCGAGGACAACGGAGCGCCCCTCGCGGTCGTCTCCGACCGCTACACCCTGGTCCCGCACCAGAGGATCCTCGACCTCGTCGAGGAGGCCATTCGGCCCCTCGCGGTCGGACCCGTGCCGCGCGGCGTCTTCGTCGACCGCGGCGGCGCCCGCATGCGCGCGCTCTTCAAGTTCCCGGCGCTGGCACAGCCGGTGCTCCGGGAGGACATCTGCCCGTGCCTCAAGGTCCAGAACACCTACGATGGGACCTCGCGCGTCGCCGTCCACATCGGCGCCTTCCACTTCGTGTGCACGAACCTCGCCGTCGGCGGCGGAGGCGTCTTCGCAGGCGGGTTCATGTCCGTCCACGCTGGTGAAGTGGCGATCGAGAAGGTCGCGGAACAGCTCGCCTCGTTCCTCAAGGGGTTCGACGCGATCGTTGATCTTTACCGCGCCTGGTCCGAGGAGCGTCTCGGCACGAACGGCCTCGACGTGATCCTCGACGAGTTGCCCAAGCGGTTTGCGAAGCTCCTCGAGGAGCGGATCCACATGGCGCTGGCCGCGACGGTCTTCGAGGCCTACAACCTCGCGACCTACTACGCGACCCACGAGACCAGGAGCTACCGCACCGCCTTCGAGCTTCTCGCGCGCGTCAACCGCGCGTTCCAGAAGCACGCGCCGCGTCCGCAGCACATCTTGCCGGCCCCGAGCCCCAAGCCTGACCGTCACGCCGTTCTCGCCTGATCCGGCGCTCCCGTCCCACAACCGACTCGCGCAAGGAGGCATTCATGCCCGACGACAACCCGTCTGTCTCCGAAGCCGTGCCCGCGGCCGGCCTCTACGCCCTCTCCACCATGCCGGTCGAAACACCGGCGTCCGCCAGAGAGAAGCTCCGCCGCCTCAGTCCTGCAGCGCTCTCGAACACCGATCTCGTCACGATCATCCTGGGCCTACGCCAGAGCCGACCCGCGGAGCGGCTCGTCCGTCGCTTCGGCTTGGCGGGAATCGCTGGCCTCACACTCCAGGGTCTCACGAACTCGGGGAGCCTCGGGCGAGGTCCCGCGGTCCGCTTGGCCGCGGTCCTCGAGCTTGCCCGGCGCCTGAAGAGCCTGGACCAACTGGAACGACCCAAGGTCACCTCACCGAAGGAAGTCTACACGCAAGTGCAGGACATCCGCCGGGCCCGCAAGGAACATCTGGTGGGCCTGTACCTCGACGCGCAGAACGTCCTCGTGCACCGCGAGACCGTCTCGATCGGAACGCTGAACACGACGAGGACTCATCCCAGGGAGATCCTCCACCCGGCCGTGGTCCACTTTGCCCTGGCGTTCATCCTCGCCCACAACCACCCGTCCGGCTCACTGGACCCGTCGTCCGAGGACCTCGAGTTCACCCGGTCCGTCCAGCGCGCCGGAGAACTCATGGGGATCGAACTCTACGACCACCTGATCGTCTCGGAGCGGGGCTACACGAGCCTGCGCGAACGGGGGCTCCTATGACCCGCGATGCTCCACAGCACGCGGGACCCAGCTATCGCGGCTGTGTCCGACGGTACGACGAGGAGTGGTGCGGCATCTGTGGGATCGTCGCTGCGGTCGTTGCCGCCCGCGACACTGCGGGAACGCCGCAGACGATTGCCCTTTGCCCGCACCACACCGCGAGCGAACAGATCGGATCACCCGTGCTGTTCCACTTCGGCTACGAGGCCGAAACCGACTCGTTCCGCTGGATCGGGGAAGGCGGTCGTGTGGACGGTGCCGGCTCAAGCCTGCTCGCCCACGACCTAGTCGAGGCTGTAGCAGTCCTCGCCTGGACGATCTCAGAGAAGGCCTGCGGTTTGGGTGGATGGTGGGTCTACCGCCAGCCAGAGCACGAGCCAACGACACGAGATGAGCACCTCTCCGGCGTCGGTCCTCCGGAGATCCCGCCGCACCCCTTGAACATGGTGTGTGCGAAGTGTGGCTCGGCCGAGGTCGAGTGCCTGGACTGGGTCCGGATGAACGACGACCTCTTCATTGGGGGGAGCCAGATCCTCCCCGCCGCCGACCACTGGTGCTCGGTCTGCGAGATCCACGAGGAGCCGATCGAGGCTCGTGAGTACTGCGAAACCAAGGGGCACAGCGGCACGCCCTGCAGGATCTGCGGGACCGCAACGAACGAACCCGACGGTTGAATCGGTCAGCCGACCGAACCACTCAAGCCCGATGCATGACGCGTCGGGCTCTTTTCATTCGTATCTCGATGCCAGGCAAGACATCGCGTCCGCAGCGCAAGGGCGCCGCGGCACGGGGTTTCCGATCCGCAACCCCATCCTCGTTTCCTTGCCCCCGACCGAGGCTGCGGCGTGCTACGTTCGCCGCGGGGCCAGGGTGGGAGATCACCGGCCAATCCCGGGGGAAGAGCCGGCGACCGTCGGGCACGACCTGGGTTCCTCCCCACCGCGGGCGGCGCGGCGCGAACCACCCTGGCCGCTCGACGGCGGCTTCGGCGTACTTTCGTCTTATTGTTCCACTTGGCAATAATTCTGTTGTCATGAGTACCTGACACAGGTTATCACTTGGCGTCAAGGGTCGGTTCGCAAGGTCCGAACCCTTGCGCGAAGTGGGGCCTGCGTGAAGGACGGAGAATGCCGGTGAGGCGCGTATCCCTCGCCGGGCTCTCCGACTCGCGCGACACCGCTGTTCGGGATGCAGGACCGAAACGGTTGGTAGGTCCGGAAGAAGGCTCGGTGGAGCCAGTCGACTCGAGAAGGGGGCGCCTATGAAGCCAATGCCGTTGGTCCCGCGCAACGCCGAACCCATGGACCCGACCCTCTTCGCGCTCGACTGGAACGTGGCGTTCGAAGTGTTGATGGAGATCGTCCTATTGTCGCTCGTCCTCGAGCGCGCCCTGGCTCTCCTGTTCGAAAGCCGGTTCTTCCTCAAGGTCGAGGAGCGTCGCGAGAAGGCGGGGCAGGGGAGCTTCAAGCCGCTCATCGCGTTCTTGGTCGCGTCCGCTGGCTGCATCCTCTGGCAGTTCGATGCTCTAAGCATCCTACTCACCCAGGAGACGATGACGATTCTCGGCAGCGTGATCACGGGCGCCGTAGTCGCGGGAGGCAGCAAAGGATCGGTCAAACTGTTCCACGACGTACTCGGCATCTACAGCACCTCCTACGCCGAGGCGAAGATGGGGATCAAGCCCAAGACGACCAAGAAGCCGTCGAATTCGCCGCCGGAGGCGAAGAATGACGCGACCTCGAACCCGAAATAGCGGCGCTTGACTCATGTTGTGGCGTCGACTGGCCGCTACGTGCACCCTCGCGCTCTTCGGGGCGTGGATGCCGACATTCGGCGACTACCTCACCCTGTCGCGTGACGCGCCGATCCGCGAGCAGCCGGACAGCCGCTCCGAGATCGCGGTGCGCGGCACTGTGGGGGATGTCTTGCCGCTCCTCGACGACGGGGAGCAGGCGAACGGTTACTACCACGTCCAACTGGGATGGGTCTATCGCACCCACGTCAGGCGCCACCGTGGCGCACCTCCAGGGGAGCCGGTGCCGGCGCCGTCGGGCAACGCCGGGACACGGCCGTTGTCGGGGGAGTTCCAGATCCACTTTCTCGATGTCGGCACCGGAGATTCCGCGATCATCGACATGGGCGATCGCGAGATCGTGATCGACGGCGGCGACAGCGTGCGCGTGCTCCACGACTACGCCGCCCGGACGGGGCTCATCGAGGACCCGATCGAGCTCGTCGTCGTGACCCACGGAGACTCCGACCACTGGAGGGGCCTCGTTCGCCTCCTGGGCTTCGACGGCCAAGCCGCGACGCCGCACGCGGTCCTCGAGTTCTGGGAACCGGGGTATGACCGCGACTGCAGGCCGCTCGAGGCCTACGACGAGTTCATTCTTGATGTCGGCCGCGTCCCCGGAGTCGTTTTCCGGCGCCCGCTTGAGGCGACATTCCCTCCGGCCACCACGACCCTTGAGCCGACGCCGGTGCAGCTTCCGACCCTGCCCGGGGTCACATTCACAGTGCTGCACACGGCGCGCGACCCCGAAGCGTCCAACGGGGACTGCGCCTATCGGATCAACAACGCCTCGATCGTCCTTCGGATCGATCTCGGAGGCCACCGTTTCTTATTCACGGGAGACGCCAACGGGAAGGAACGCGACGAGGCCTCCCCCGGAACACCCGGGCACGTCGAAGAGAAACTGCTCGCCCTCGAGCGCATCCACCCCGGGACGCTGCGAGCCGACGTCCTCAAGGTGCCGCACCATGGGAGCGAGACGGCGAGCACGCAGGCGTTCATCGACGCGGTGGATCCGCAATTCGTCGTCGTGTCGGCGAGCACGAAGCACCATCTGCCGAGAGAGACCACGATGCAGCGCTACGCTCCGAGGACCATCCTGCGCACCGATGAACACCCTGAGAACGACATCGACCACGTCGTCTGCGGACTCGACGAGGATCGCAAGCTGACCTGCAACTTCAGGACGGTGCTCGAGGAGTAAGCCGGGGCCGGCCGGAGGGGAGTCATGCCGTTCGGAAGCGAGGGGGTGCAAGACGGGGTCGGGCTCGCCCTCTCCGGCGGCGGCTTCCGCGCCACGCTCTTTCACGCCGGGGCGCTGTGGCGGCTCAATGAGCTGCGATGGCTTCCACGTCTCGACCGTGTGTCGAGCGTCTCCGGGGGCTCGATCGCCACCGCCGTTCTCGCGAAGGCCTGGCCCGCACTCGAGTTCCGCGACAACGTGGCCACGCGGTTCCGCGAAGCCGTCGTGGAGCCGATCCTAAAGTTCACCAAGCGGAACGTGGACACCCCCTCGATCGTGAAGGGCGCCTTGACTCCTGGGCGCTCGATCGCGGAGGTCATGGTGGCCCAGTACCGAAACCAACTCCTCGGCGACTTCCGCCTCCAGCAGCTCCCGGACCGCCCACTCTTCGTCTTCGTTGCCACCAATCTGGGTACCGGGGCGATGTGGCGTTTCGGCAAGCCGTATTCGGGGGACTACCGGCTGGGTCTGATCCACGGCTACGACTGCGATGTGGCGACCGCGGTCGCGGCCTCGGCCGCGTTTCCGCCGGTCCTGTCTCCGGTCGTTCTGCGCCTCGACCCGGATCGCTTTACGCAAACGAAGGGCGCGGACCTGTTCGATCACCGCGAGCTGCGGAAAGTCGTCGCCCTCGCCGACGGCGGCGTCTACGACAACATGGGCGTTCAGCCGATCTGGGACCGGTACCGCACGCTGCTCGTCTCGGATGCTGGCGGGCCGGCGTCGATGCAGTTCGGCCCCAAGCGGATGTGGTGGAACCAGCTCCATCGCGCCTACGGCCTCACTATCGAACAGGACCGCGACCTCCGGCGGCGGATCCTGTACAAGGCGTTCACGAGCCACGATCCCAAGGAGAAGCGATCGGGGACGTACTGGCTCATCGCGTGGCCGATGGAGAAGTTCAACACCGAGCACGCGCTCCTTGTTGCGAAGGACTGGCCACGCACGCTCTCCGAGATCCCAACGCGCTTGACTCGATTCACGGACGAAGAGCAGCAAAGGCTCATCAACTGGGGATATGCCTTGACCGATGCCGCGATCCGCAGGCGGGTCGAGCCGAGCGATGTCCCCACGCAGTGGCCGTTCGCGGACTACCGGCTCGACGCATGACCCGACTCCGCTGCGACCGTCAACGACCTCATCATCAGCCAGGCGTTCGACGCGCCTCTCCGTGCAGGGTCTCAGCCGCCGGCCACTGGCAAGGGAGCCGATCATGATGCCACTACCCACCGGGATAGACTTCAACAAGATTGTGGCCCGTGCCGCGCAGCGCTTCGAGGTCGTGCACGGGTTCAAGGTCGGAATCGACGCCACGGCGCTGCTCGTGACGCGCGCTGCACCATACACCCTCCACGTCGAGCGAGAGCTTCTCCAGGGGACGATCACGGTGAGATTCCTCGAGGATTCGGTGATCACCCTTCTGGTCACCGCGAAGGCAATCGCGATTGCATCCGGCCACGATCGAATCGACGAAGCCCTCGCGGCGGAAGCCATGGAAAAGGACTGTCCCTACCTGTTCTGGTGCTAGTGCCATGACGGAACGACCGGCGGGAACGAAGGAGGATCGGCGAGACGCGCTCCTGGCCGCACAGGAGTTCGTGAAATACCTCGTCGCGCTCAGTACGGGCTCGCTCGTCCTCACGGCGGGGCTCCTCACGAAAGACGTCGATATCGGTTCGTCGGGCAAGATCCTGCTTCTCGGAGGCTGGTTGGGGCTCGGCATCTCGATTGTGGGAGGAATCCTCGCGTACTCCCGCACCGTGACCATGCTCGCCAACAGCGACTACGGTCTCACCGACCGATTCTTGGAGTGGCCAGGCCGCGTTCAACAGGTGGCATTCCTGGTTGGCGTGCTTCTCGTCGGAGGATCGCTCGCGGTCGTCTTGGTCGAAAAGTGACGGATGCCACCGGCTGGCACCGTTGCGGACTCGAGAGTGGGCTTCCATGGCGCTCGATTCGTCGAAAGCTCTGATCGACTACCTCCTGGAGGAGTTCCCCGGCGCTCGCGTGTACGAATCCACGCGGGAAGCGGACGAGTGGCCGCTCATGCGGTGTTTCCGAGTCAAGGACCGGCGCATCGCACACTTCTTGGTTACAAGCTCGATCCTATTCGCAACGAGGTCCGAAGCGGAGTTGCGCGAGTGGCTGGACGGCATCGATCTCGCCGACTACCTGTTTCGCGCAAAGGGAGCTCCGGTGCTCCTGAGCGACGACGGGCCAAGGGTCGTCGAGTAGTCATGCAGTGAGATCCGGATCCTCCAAGAGCGGCGTTGGGATGCGGCAGGTCTCGACCGGCGGCACTATCCGCCTGAACCGGCACCACGCCCCGATCCGCCGCCGCCACTTCGCGGCCTCCGCGCCGTCCATGCGACCGGCGCGCTCCAGAATGTCCACGAAGCGGAGGGTGTGGGGACCTCGTCGGGCGTCAGCAGTGCAGGGTCGCGGCGAAGTTGTTCATTCGGCGAGGGATCTATATGCCGGCATGGTCACCCAAGGGAAGGCTGCCACTGCCGGTCCCGTGGCAGTATATCTGACGAACCACCAGGCTATAGCCACGTGGCCACTTTTCGATTGACACGTAGCACGCACACCTTCTAAACTCAGTCAGGCTCAAACCAGTACAGTCTACTCAACTCCCCACGGGGAACAGGAGGCACGCGCATGAGACGCAGTTGGACGGTACTAGCAATCGTAGTGGTGCTAATGGTGGCTGGTCAAACCGCTCGAGCCGTCGACGAGTACAAGACTGCGAGCGTTGTTCATACGGAAGGCGAAGGGTTCACGACCGTCAGCTCCTACGATGAGGCGACCGAGACTCACTATCTGCGAGTGATCAACGGAAAAGCCGGGGCTATCTTCAGTTGGCCAAACTCGGAACCGCCGGAGATCACCCAGGAAAGCGTATCCGGGAACCTCCACCTCATCGTGAAGAGGCCGGCGGGCATCGGGAATTGCTGTATTATCGCATACATCAAGTGGCCGAGCGACTGGGATTTCCGGTGCGAGGATGGATGTGCCAGCTGCGGTTGCATGCTTTGCTTTGGGTGCCTGAGCAGCAGCACGGATAGCATCGAGTTCGGACCATCGTTCTAAGCTGACGCGTTTTTTGGGGGACGGGCCGCAGGCTTGTCCCCACCGAGGGTATCTTGAGCAACTCGCGGCCGGGCCACTGGCGTTACGCAGTGCTCCTGTTAGGAGTCTTCACGTCATCCCTGGCCTATCCCTCCGACGTCGCAACCTGCGATGCATGGCCCGACGGCTTCTCTGTTTCTCCCGGCCTGAGTCTGCATTCGTGTGTGGTGGTCGATCCGCTAACCGTTGACTTGCGGAAAGTAAAGCAGGAAATGCTCGCTTGCGACCTGCCTGACGGCACGCACGTGGAACACGCGTTGAGCGGTGCCGACATGGTGAACCATGCGATCCGGCTTACTCGAAGCGGCGAGACGTTGGTTCAGTTCACCGTCGAGCCGAAGTCAGCGGTGAGAACTGAGGGAATCGGTGCCGCAACAGCGCTCAGCTGCGATCAGGAAGGGCGATTCTACTACGTTCATACCTATCGGGGGTATGTCGTTGCTTTCGATCGCAGCGGCCAGGAGTTGTGGCGGCGCGATCTCCCTGGTTTCGTCGGCCTTGATAGCCGCGTTGCGAATCAGACTCTCAACATGACGCAGGTTTTTGAGGCCTTTCGTGACTGGGCGAGCAAAGGGCAGCAGAGTCGCACCAGCGGGGAGTACGTTGTCGTGGAGTACAAGACTCGCGCAGATGCGACCTGGCATATCGTCTTCCACCGAAGCGGCGCTCTTATCGGCCGAATCGGTCCCTGGGATGGCATTCTGACCGGTAGTACCGAGAAGGGTTGGAAACTTGTGGCCGGAGGGGGATCTGATATTCGCTTCTATGTCCCCAAGGTTCAGTTGGAACTCGAGGTGCAAGATCGCACGGCAGAGAGTCTCATTAACCATGGGATCGCTTGGGTCATGCCGCGCCCAACGGATCGTCACCTCGAGATGAGCTGCCTCGCGCGTCTGGACAACGAACTGGAGTTTTGGATGCGTGATCGGTACGTCGCAGAACATGCAAGACAGTCGAAGGACATGGTGCTGCAGCTCGGCGCTACCTGGTACTCAGATCTTCTTGCGCGACCACCCGTAGTCGACGCTGTCAGGACATTCAATCCTCCTTCCAGTGAATGGCAGGAGGCGTTCCGGACATCGCTCATCGAATCCGGGGCGGATGTGGACCTTGCAGGTACGAGAGAGGATTTCGGAATCTCACGCACGGGCGGTGGCAGGACCAAGGATGCGCTACCGAGCACTAGCGGGAGTTCGGCTGTTTCCTCACCTCCGAAGACGGAGAACCGTGGACTTCGACTTGAGGATCTTTCCAGCGCTTCTGTTCCCGTCACTCTCAACTATCAAAACGCGTCCCTCGGCGGTGTTTTTCACCTAATCGCGGCGGCTACAGGCTTAGGTGTCACTGTCGATGAGGCAATCAAGGCCGATACGGTCAGTGTCAGCTACGACAAGATCCTTCTTCGAGAGGCCCTGGAGAAGATGGCAAGAGACCTAGGTCTCTCATATCGGATCGAAAGCCCGGACAGCATCGTCGTCAGCCGGACGACGGCGTCTCAGTGATCGGAACCAACGGATTCAAGTAAGTCCTCGCCGCGCCCCGTCTAGATTCGGCGGGCTCGCCGGCGGCATCGTTGGCCCGAAAGGAGGGCTCCAACGATGGACGCCGGGATCCGCCAGTTCCGAAACGCCGCCAGGCTCCACAATCGCGGCCGGACCGGGACCGCAATCCTATGCCCAGCTTCGCCACCAAGCTTCGCAGGCGGCCAGCTCAGAGGATCGGTCCCACCACGTCCGCAATCCCTGCCCTAAACCTCCTCGACGGCCTGTACCGCCCCGTCTCCCAGCTCCTGTAGACCTCCTGGCTCGTCCCGAGGATTCTGGCCAGGTCGCGCTGGCCGAGGCCGAGCGCCTCGCGGGCCCGGCGCAGGCGCACCGGGAACGTGGCTCCCGGCGCCCAGGGGCAGTACCCGAGGAAGTCGTGGATCGCGGGGACGTGGCGGGCGAGGGGCGTCTTCTGGTTCAGCTCCCAGGTTTGGACCGTGTTCCAGTGGACCTTGAGCATCTGGGCAAGCTCGACTTGGCTCAGGCCGCGCTCGAGCCGGCGGAGCCGCACATGGTCACCGAGGGTCCTCAGCTCCCGTGGCCAGTTGCGCGGTAGGGTTTTTTGTCCTCTCAGGGTGACATAGCAAAAAGGCAACGGCACCTGACCTCGGGGCGGCCTCGACCACGACAACCGCAGCCGAGAGGCCGCTGATCAGGCGATTGCGACGCGGGAAGTGCTCCGCGAGCGGAGGCGCCTCGAGCGGGAACTCCGACACCACCGCCCCGCTCCCGGCGATCGTCTCGAACAGCTCGCGGTTCTCGCGCGGATAGGGCTCGAGCAGGCCCGAGCCCAGCACGGCGACGGTGCGGCCCTCGGCCTCGAGCGCGCCGCGGTGCGCGTGGGTGTCGATCCCGCGTGCCCCGCCCGAGACGACCTCGATCCCGCGCGCCGCGAGTGCCGACCCGAGCCCGACGGCGATCCTCCGCCCGTACGCCGTCGCGCGCCGCGAGCCGACGAGCGCGACGCGCACCACGCGCTCCGGCAGCGACCCGAGCACGTACAGCACGACCGGCGCGTCCGGCAGCTCGCGCAGCGCGGCCGGGTAGTCGGGATCGTGAAGGGGCACGATCTGGATCGCGTGCTTCCGGCACAGGCGGATCTCGCGATCCACGCTCTTCGCGAGGTCGAGCCTGGAATCGTGGATCGAGCGCACCGTCTCCGGCCCGACGCCGCGCAGCGAGAGCCACGCCGAGGGCGAGAGCCGATACGCGATCTCGCCGGGATCGCCGTAGCGCGCGAGCGCACGGTGCAGCGCGATCGGGCCGACCCCGCGCAGGAGCGCGAGCGCGACCCAGTCCTCGAGGTTCCCCGGGGGCATGACGGTGTCGTCCTTCCCGAGGAGGCGGTGATCAATATTGATGAGGTGCGCGCGGTCGTCAAGGGGGCGGAGGGCGCAGGCGCGGTCCTGTGATCCGAGGACGCTCACTCCTGATTGGAAATCCGCGGGACAGGGCAGTTCTCAACGGCGCTTCGGCCGGCGACTTCTGACCGAAGAAAGTGTGTGACACAGGCCAGTGCTTTCTGGGAGGATCTACAATGATAGGAGCGGCTGGATTGGGAACCCGTCGCTTGCATCGAATGTTCAAGTTGGGATCCAGTGAGTCGCACGTGAGTCGTAGGATGAGCCGCATCCTGTTGGCGACGTGCGTGCTGGTCGTCAGTTGTGTCCAGGGGCGAGAGCCCCTTACGCCACCGATGTGTGTCGGCAGTTGGTACGTTTGGGAACCGACCCTGACATTTGCGAGGAGATTCCTGCAGACAGAGAAGGCGTGGAGTGAAGTATCGCCCCACCTCTACTTGCGAGAGGACGGGACATCGGAAGCAACCGATTTCCCAATCCCAACAAAAAGTGGTACTGCGCGGCTAGTTACATCGACAGGACGATGGGAACTGTTTCATTTGGGGACAATACCACACCTAGCCCTGCGTCTTGTCGATGACGTGCACGGTCAAACGGGTGTCAACGTTGGTGTCCGCCGTGGATTCCGCGGTGCCTTGTCCTTTCAAACCTGCGTGGATGACCCGGATCTAGGTCACTGTGTTGAATTCAGACGATCCGAGGGTTAGCAGGGTGTGCCGGAAGTATTGATGGAGCGTGCGCGGTCGTCAAGCGGTCCGACGTTACGAGCCGAATCCACCTCGTGCGTGGTCTTGCGAACCCGGGCGCGGTCCATGAGGAGGGCGACGTCTCGCCGCGTTTCATGACTTCGCGAGCGTCGTTGAATCAAGAAGACAGGATGTGGGATTCGCGCCCGCTGCGGCGCGGGAAGGACCGACTCATGGCTGTAGGGGGATCGGGCCTTTCGTCAGCACGCGATCCAAGAGGTCGCGAACCCCCACCTGGTCGGCCCATCGGGTCAAGTAATCGAGGTCCAGTCGCTCCCCCTGAACGCTCACGATCCCCTGAACATCTCGCCACTGGCGGTCCGACACCTCGCCACCAAGCCGGAACCAAAGCAGCTTGCGCAGCACGGTGTCCTCGGCGGATTTCACGAAGGCGTCATGCCCAGGTTCGTCCCCCAGCCGCACGACGACACGTCTTCTGAATTCCGAAGCCTCGAAAGCCGTTGACCCCTTCACGAAGAGATCGACCTTGACCCCCGTCGAGAAGTGGACGAGGTTGACGCTCGACCGCTCCGACACCGCACGCTCGACCGCATGCTCATCGATGTAGAACTCGCCTTCCAGGGCGCGGACGATCTCCGGGACGTGCTCTGGACCCAGATCGACCACCAGATCCACGTCGTGAGTCTGGCGAGGGACGCCGTGTATCGCGCTCGCATAGGATCCACCGAGATGGTAGGCAATCCCCAATCGCTGCAGGATGCCGAGGACACGAAACGCAACCTGTAGCGCCTCTGGATCGCTCGGCGTCACCGTCCTTGCATCCCACGGCGTGGGCCGTAGACTCTCTGTGCCAGGTCGTCTCCCAGGATCACGTCCATCAGCAGCCGGACGCACTCCTCGGTCGAGGCCTCAGGAAAGCGTAGCTTGATCCCGGCGAGGGCCAGTCGGCGTGCCGTCCGATTGGCATCCTCCACGAGACCGATTTTCCGGCTGGGCGGCATACGGGACAGCAACCGGATCTGGACTTCGGCGGCCTCTGCCGAGGTGTCGCTCACGCTCGAGGTCCATGGCTGGCCTTGCATGATCTGAGGATACCACCGGCGTCTCGTGGCATGATTGTCCGTCTACATCGGGCCGGTCTATCGCGGGGGCCCAACGGATTGGCGGCACGATTCCGGCTCCGCAGGACTTCCCGTTGCCCCGGGGTGGCGCGGGGGTTCGTGCGAATGTTCGCGGCCATTTGCCTGGCCGCTGCCCTGCAGCCAGGTGCCGTGATGCGAGCAGATCCTCCTGCGGAGCCATGCGCTCCGGGTGTTCGGTGGGTGGCGCCCGAGAGCGACGGCGTCGTGACCCTGGGCACGACGCTCGAAGTCGAAGTCCTGTCCTGCGGCCGGCCGGACCCGACCCGGGTGGAGTTCTTCAAGGACGACAGGCTCGTCGGAACCGCGACGACTCCTCCCCATCGAATCGTCTGGAAGGCCATGGACCGGCCCGGCAACGTGACCCTGCGGGCCGTGGTGACGTGGGCCGACGGTACGGCCGCGACGGCGACGCGCAGCGTGCTCCTCGCGCCTCTGCTGAGCGAGGAGCGTGTCGAGGTCGTCAACGTGTACGTCACGGTTCAAGATCGTCGCGGCGAGTACGTCACGGGACTGGAGGTGCGGGACTTCCGACTGACGGAGGAAACCGTGCCGCAGTCCATCACCAACTTCGGCGTCGAGGATCTGAATCTCAACGTCGCATTCGTGCTCGACGCCAGCTACTCCATGGAGGGACTGAAACTCGAAACCGCCAGGGCGGCGCTCGAGAGCGTGGCCGGGCACCTGACCTTCCCGCGAGACCAGGCCATGCTGATCGGCATCCAGACCCTCCCGGTCATCAAGGTCGAATGGACCCGGGACAAGGCGGAGCTGCTCGCGGGGCTCGACGACCTCGAGGCAAGCGGGAGTACCGCGCTCTACGATTCGATCCTGGTTGCCGCCATGGCTCTCAAAGGGCTGGACGGCAGAAACGTGATCGTGGTTCTCTCCGACGGGCTGGACATTGCCGACTCCGGCGGTCGCTTTCGCCCGGGATCGACCCACACGTTCTACCAGGTGCTCGACTACGTGAAGCGATCGGACGTCATGGTGTACTGCGTCGGCCTGGGCCGGAGTCTCGATCGTCTGTACGACCTCTACGCCGACAAGCCCCTCGCCAAGATCCTGAGCGGATTCTCGGATGAAACGGGGGGCCGGACCTTCTTCGCTCGTAGAGTGTCGGACCTGCAAGGCTCCTTCGACAGCGTCGTGGACGACCTGCGGCACCAGTACAGTTTGGGGTACGCGTCATCCGATGCCGCGCGGGATGGAGGCTGGAGAGAGATTCGGGTCGACCTGATGACGAACCCCGCGAAATACCGCATCCATCATCGTCGTGGCTATTACAAGCCCGGCCCCTGATCGACGGCGCTCGGTGTCGTTCGCATGGATGGAACGTCGTAAAGGGTCTCCCATGCGTGGGGTGCTCCTCCCGCTTCTGCTGGCCCTGCCCGTGGCGGTGCGCGCCGAGCGGCTTCCCTTCGAGGCGTTCACCACTGTGGACGGTCTGGCGCGGGACGGGCTCTGTCGCATCGTCTCCGATCCGGACGGGTTCCCGCGGGTCGCCACGTCGGGCGGCCTCAGCCAGTTCGACGGAAACCGGTTCACGAACTTCGGCCCGCGAGACGGTCTGCGCGGTCTCATGGTGCATGACGTCGCCATCGGGCGCAGCGGCAAGGGCTGGGTGGCGACCGAGGCGGGCCTGTTCCTTTTCCGCCCGGGCGAGCCCCCACGGCCCGGTGGCCTGTTCCACGAGGTCCCGCTCCAGGACGTGCCGCAGCACGATCAGCCTCACCGGCTCCTTAGATGTCGCCGATCTCCGCGAGCCGCCTCAGGGTCAAACGACAGGGCAGGGAGAGGCTGCCAAACACCGTGGCACACTGAGCCCGGAGGTTCTCAGGCAGCGCGGATGCGTCCGGAGCCAGGTCCGTCATGTTGATCGTCGCCGAATTGGGGCCAAACCGGGCGGTGACCGACTCCTGGGCCACCGTCTCGAACTCCACGATCTCGCCAGAGCTCACGCACTCGATGGACAAAGTACCGGAGCCTTCGCCGTCAGTGTAGAGATTCCGAATCACAAGTCGCCGCCCCTGGGCGTCCCGATACAGGATTCGATGCGTCGCGGGAAGCTCATCCGGATTCGATGAGATGGTCGTGAGTTCCGCGACGACCGTCGAAGCGCCGGGGGCAGTGGTTACTACCCGATGAAGCTTCATGTCGCCTGCAAGCGATGTGCTGACCAAGCAGCACACGCAAGCCGATCCTGTGAACAACTTGCCCATCATGACCAGCCTCCTCATGTGCAGAGCGCTCCATCCAAGCCGCACGCATGGCACCCAGCGAGACATTTCCTCGCGGCCATCACTTTCTTGTTGTTTCCGCCGAAGATGCGCTCGATCCAGTTCAGGCCGTTGCTGTATTGGTTCACACAACAACTCTCGCACTCCCCGATCGCGGTTGGGTTGAGATTGCCGCAACTTGTCGCGGCGGCCGGGAGCGCGCCGACCAACAGCACGACGATCGAAAACAGCACAACCACACTTGCTCGTTTCACCATGGGGACCTCCCTGGCTCCAGGGTAACGCCCCCCCGGAAGATGCAACTCCCTTCCCTGATCCCCAATGTCCGAAGGACGCTCTGCTTCGCGAAGGCCGTCCGGGCGTCGCGGATCAGATCGGGCATCGCCTCTCCCTACGGTACGAAACGGCCGCCATCGTGGATGTACCAGTCGGTGAGCGTCGAACCGAGGTAGTAGTACGGCTCTTCGTGAGTCTCTCGCTCGCCGAGGCTGCTGGTCAGGGTGAAGTGGCCCGTCCTTGCCTCGAAGCGTATTCGCGCTGGGAAGCGCCGGAGCCGTCGGTTTTCCGGCGCCCGACAGGGCGGCGACCGCTGCGGCTGCCGCGACGGTTTTCGCGAATCGTGATCTCATGATTCACGAGATTCGACCCGAAATCGTGGAACCCGAGCCGGGCCAACCTCTATCTACCATCGTGTGGCAGGCTCCTTCAAGCTCGACGCGGGCATGGCTCTCCTGCGCGGTGGCGCCGCCCGGAGTCGCCTGCGGGCCACGGTGCCGGTTATGCTTCGAGGAGTGGAGGCTCCACCATGACCGTTGCCGGGAAGACCGCCGTCGAGACCAACCGTTGGGCGGGCCGGGTCGACGAGGCGGACTGGGGCGGCTTGGCCGCCGAGGTGAACGACCACGGCTGCGCGCTCATGCCGAGGCTGCTTGCGCAGGAAGAGTGCGTCGCGGTCGCCGCGCTGTACGACGACGCGGGGCTTTTCCGTTCGACGATCGACATGCAGCGGTACCGATTCGGACAGGGCGAATACCGTTACTTCAAGGCGCCGTTGCCGGAGCCGATCGGGAAGCTGCGGCAGGCGCTCTATCCGCGGCTCCTGCCGATCGCCCGCGATTGGCACGAAAAGCTCGGCCGTGACGCCGAGTGGCCGGAGGCCCTGGACGAGTGGCTCGCGAAGTGCCACCGAGCGGGACAGACCCGCCCGACGCCGCTCCTGCTGCGCTACCGGCAGGGGGACTGGAACGCGCTGCACCGCGACCTCTACGGCGACCTGGTGTTCCCGCTGCAGGTGGTGATCAACCTGAGCGCGCCGGGCGTCGATCACACGGGAGGCGAGTTCCTGCTCGTGGAGCAGCGGCCCCGTGCCCAGTCGCGCGGCACCGCGACCCTGATCCCGCAGGGCCACGGTCTCATCTTCACCACGCGTGACCGTCCAGTACGGTCCGCGCGCGGATGGTCCGCGTCCCCGGTGCGGCACGGAGTGTCGGTCGTTCGGTCGGGGGAGCGACGCGCCCTCGGCCTCGTGTTCCACGATGCGGCGTGACCTGCGGTAGTCGCTGCCCGGCGGCTTCGATCTCGCCGCAACTCGCGGATGTCGTCGCAGCAGTCGCCGGTTCATTCCACGGGTCTCCCCTGCGAGTGCGGTTGCGCCGGTCGGTTGGCGGCGCCCCACACAACGCCAACCAGTGCACCGCCGAGGTGTGCGGCGGCGGAAACGTCCGTCAGCCCGTCCCCTTGCAACAACGCGATGACGACCTGCCAGAGAATCCAGGCGGCGAACAGGGCGTAGGCCGGCATACTCTGCCAGAACACCACCAACCGGAGGCTCAGCTTCGCCGTCGGAAACAAAACCGCGTAGCAAGCGATGATCCCCGAGATGCCGCCGCTGGCTCCGACCACGGGAATCGTCAGGTCCGGCGCCAGCGCGACGTGAGCGACATCGCCCGCGAGGTCTGCGAAGGCGAGGAGCAGCAGGTACCGCCCATGTCCCAGTCGATCCTCCACGTTGTCCCCGAAGGCAACGAGGAAGTAGAGGTTTCCCAGGAGGTGAAGCCATCCCGCGTGAAGGAAGAAGCCGGTGAGAAGCGTGAGACCCCCCCGAACGAACGTGTCCGCGGGAACCCACCACAGTGTCTCGTAGATCGGCTCTCCACCACCGAAGGCGATCAGCGAGGTGAGAATCATCCCGAGGCCGATGAGCCAGGTGGCCCAGGGGCGGCGACTGGTGCCCCAGGATTCGTTCTCGACCGGGATTCCGAACATCCCCACCCAGAGCTTCCACCCTTGCTCGGGGACATCGCTGACCCAAGCGTCGGAATCCCTCTCGCGATCGATACGGTCGAGGGAATGCTCGGCCAGCCTACGCTGAACCTCCCGCGACAGCGTCACGGTGGGCTTGCTTTCGTGCTTGGCTTCGGGAGCGAGGGGGAGGCGCTGCCATTCCTCCGGGTCGAACCACACGAGCTGGCACATTCGACACACGTCGAGTCGCACGTTGCCCGCGTCCGGCGACGTCGTCGTGGCGGCCATGGATCGGCGGCAAAGAGGGCACGTCCCGCCTCGCGGCCCCGTCCATGCGGCATTCCAGATCTCGTTGGCCACCTTCGGGTCGAGGCTACTTCGCAGCACGCTGACCTGAACCGCCCGGGAACCGCAAGACGGGCAGAGCCAGGCAGGCCCGTTGGCTCGGGAATCTCGCTTCAGCTCCGCATGGCACCCCGGACAGGCGTACACGGACTTCCCCACGGACTCTCCCGCAATGGTACACGGCAACGAGCCCAGGAACGCCCATGCGCTCCCCGGCTTGCGAGCCGTTCACTATGATGCTCGCCTGCAGATCGGGAAGGAGGATCCATGAGGATTCGATCGAGAACGCTTCGGATTGCGATGGCTCTGGCGGTTGCCGCTTCGTCCGAAGACTCACAGTCCCCGGCCCCGAATCCGGTCCCGGCCCCGGCCCCGGCATCGAGCACCGCCGCGGACGTCGCCGCCATGGCCGAGGAGGCCTACCGGCGCGAGTCGTGGTCCGAGTGCGCCGAGCTGTACGCCCGGGCGAGCACCCTCGCCGAATCGGGTGCGAATGCCGGATCGTCCTACAATGCCGCGTGCTGCTTTGCCTTGGCCGGCGACGCCGATGGCGCGTTCGGCGAGCTGGCGCGCTCGATCGGGGCCGGATACCGGGACGCCGCCCACTTGCAGCAGGACACCGACCTGACGAGCCTGCACGACGACGCGCGCTGGACCGAGGCGGTCGCGCAGGTCGAGTCGGCCTACGACACCTATCTCTCAGGGATCAACGCCGAGCTCCTGACGCTCTACGAGCAGGACCAGGCCGACCGCCGGGCCGCCAGCTACGACGACATCGATTGGAGCGTCGTGGCGCCGCGCGACGAGCAGCGCCGCAACCGGGTGAGCGAGATCATCGCCGCGGGCGAGGCGAAGGCGGCGGACGACTACTACCACGCGGCGATGGTGCTCCAGCATGGCAGCGAGCCGGAGCACTTCAGAACGGCGCACGAGTGGGCCCTGCGCGCCGTCGAGCTCGATCCGGATCACGACCGCGCGAAGTGGCTCGCGGCGGCCACCGAGGACCGTTACCTCATGAACCTGGGCAAGCCGCAGAAGTACGGCACACAGTTCCGGAAAGAGGGCGACGGCCGGTGGGCGCTCTACCAGGTCGACCCGTCGATCACGGACGCCGAACGTGCGGAATGGAACGTGCCGCCGCTGCACGAGTCCCAATCGCGAGCGGAGCAGATGAACCGCTGAGTACATCGTAGCCCCACCCACAGCGGATCCTCAAGGGTCACACGACCCAAGATCTAGGGGTGCGCAGTGGTCCCCTATCCAGGATATTGGGGTATAATCCGCAGGTCGCGACGAGCCCGGCGCTGGAGAACCGCACCCGAGGGCTTCCGAATCGGGCGTCCCCGAAAAGGGAGATCGACATGGCCGAAAAGAGCGTGCTGGTTGCCGAGGACGACCCGACGACCTGCCGGTTCGTGGCCTCGTTGCTCGATGCCAAGGGCTACCACGTGCTGACCGCGGAAGACGGTCGCCACGCCTACGAGATCGCGCTCCATCAGCACCTCGACCTGATCATCTGCGACGTCGTGATGCCCTACCGCGACGGCTTCGACGTCCTGCGCGCCGTGCGCCGGGACGAGCGGCTGTCCAGGATCCCCGTGGTGATCCTCTCGATGCGTGATCGCGAGGAGGACATCGTCCGCGGGCTGGAGATGGGCGCGGACGATTACGTCGTCAAGCCGTTCAACGCCCGGGAGCTGGTGGCGCGCGTGCGCAAGCAGCTCGAATCCTCCCGGCGCGAGGTTGGACTCACGACCTGATGTATCGCGTCCTGGTCGTCTCGATCCTCGTCACCGGCGGCGTTTTCCTGGGACTGACCCTCGCGATCGTGCTCAACAAGGCGTGGCGCGAGGGCTTGTGCACGTGGCGGCGCGCGCGCCGCACCGTCCTCGAGCCCGCCGTGCTCGCCTACGCCCACGGAGATCATGCGTCGCTCTTGCCGGCGCTCGAAGGGCGTGTGAGACGCGGCGACCGCCGCGCGCTGGAGGAGGTGCTCCTCGATCACCTCGAGCGCGTCCGCGGGATCGCGCGCGAGCGTCTGGGGCGCGCGCTCGACGAGCTCGGATACGTCGACGAGTACCTCGCAGCGCTCCGGCACCACGACTGGTGGCGTCGCGCCGACGCCGCCGAGAAGCTCGGCGTCGCGGGCGCCGGTCGAGCCGTCGACGCGCTCGCCGCGGCGCTCCATGACGAGGTCCACGAGGTCCGGCTGCGCGCCGCCAAGTCGCTCGGCACGCTGGGCGGCGTCGCCGCCGTGCTCCCGTTGATCGGCGCCCTGAGCGAGCCGAACCGCTGGTCCACGATCCGCGTCGCCGACGTCCTGACCTCGCTCGGACCGGCCGTGGCGGACGAGATCATGGCCGCGTTCCCCGCGCTCAACTCGAACGCCAGGATCGCCGCCATCGACATTCTCGCGAGCAGCCGCGCCATGAATGCCGCCTCGTGGCTCAGGGAGCGGTTGCGCGACGACGAGCCGGACGTGCGTGCGCGCGCGTGCTCCGCCCTGGGGGCGATCGACGGTCCCGAGGCCGGATCGGCGCTCCAGCGCGCGCTCGACGATCCGCAGTGGTGCGTGCGCGCCATGGCGGCCCGAGGGCTGGGCCGGATCCGGCACGAGCCCGCCATCCCCGCGCTGTGCCGCGCGCTGCGCGATCGACGCTTCTGGGTCCGGGACAACGCCGCCCGCGCCCTTCGCCTAATGGGCGATCCCGGACTCGGGGCCCTGTCGCGCATGATCGGCGATCACGACGGCTTCGCGCGCGAGCAAGCGGTGTTCATGCTCGAGGAAGCCGGGGTCCTCGACGAGGCGGTGGACGACATCGCCTCGCTCGACGGCGAGCGGCAAGAAGCGGCCCGCACCTTCCTGCTGCGGGTCCTGGGCGTGGGAAAGCGGTCGCGGGTCGAGGACCACGCACAGCGCCACCCCGATCCTCGGGTGCGCACGAGCCTGAGCGCCCTGCTGGCTTCGAACGCCCCCCGGCGCGAGAGCGTCGCGCCGTGAGCTTCGAGCACGGCCTGATCCAGGCGATCATCGCCTTCAACGTCTTCGTCCTGCTGTACTTCCTGGCGCTCAACACCAGCTACCTCGTGCTGTTCCTCGTCTCCCTGCGGGAGGTGTGGCGCTTCGTTCGCCGGACGTTCTTCTCCGACTACCGCCGGATCATGCAATCCGACATGACCTGGCCGATCTCGATCCTCGTGGCGGCGCACAACGAGGAGAAGAACATCGTCGAGACCGTGCGGTCGTTGATGATGGTGAGCTACGGGGAGTTCGAGATCATCGTGGTCAACGACGGTTCCACCGACGGGACGTGCGCGCGGCTCGTGGAGGCGTTCGGGCTGCAGCGCATCGACAAAGTCTACTGCAGCTCGATCGCGACACGACCGGTGCGCGCCGTGTTCGCGTCGAAGGACCACCCCAACCTGTTCGTGGTGGACAAGGACAAGGGCGGGAAGGCCGACGCTCTGAACGCCGGCATCAACCTCAGCCGCTACCCCCTGTTCTGCTCCATCGACGCCGACTCGGTCATCGAGGACAACGCCCTGCTGCGCGTGGTCAAGCCGTTCCTGGAACGCCCCGACGAGACGGTTGCGGCGGGCGGGATCGTGCGGATCGTGAACGGCTGCGAGATCAGGGACGGGCGCGTCGCGCGCATCGAGCTGCCGGATCGCGCGCTGCCCGTCTTCCAGGTCGTGGAGTACCTGCGCGCATTCCTCACGGGCCGCGTCGGGTGGAGCGCGCTGCGGTCGCTGCTGATCATCTCGGGGGCCTTCGGGCTGTACAGGAAGCGCGAGGTGATCGAGATCGGCGGGTACGCCCACAACACCGACACCGAGGATCTCGAGCTCGTCGTCCGCCTGCACCGCCACCTGCGCCGCAAGGGCGCGAAGTACCGCATCGTGTTCGTGCCGGATCCCGTGTGCTGGACCGAGGCGCCCGAGAGCCTGAAGGTCCTGATGAGGCAGCGCAACCGCTGGCACCGCGGTCTGGTGCAGACGCTGTGGGCCGAGCGCGGGATGTTCCTCAATCCGCGCTACGGCGCCGTCGGGATGTTCGCCTTCCCCTACTTCTTCCTGTTCGAGATGCTCGGCCCGTTCGTCGAGCTGCTCGGCTACGCGGCCGTCCTGATCTCCTTCGCGCTCGGGATCCTGAACCTCGAGTTCTTCGTACTGTTCGTGACCGTCGCGATC
>Ga0302046_10000921_pt1 | contig 28127 bp, 19 predicted proteins | sample RVTome_11_FD_200261 | JGI IMG/M metagenome (GOLD analysis project Ga0302046, IMG submission 200261) | Soil microbial communities from uranium-contaminated site in the Upper Colorado River Basin, Wyoming, United States - RVT147D111 (version 2) ... | reverse complement strand
AGAACCTGAACACGCCGCTGCTCGTGGAGTTCGGCACCAACGACGGTGCGGTCGAGTTCAACCAGGGTGTCGAGTTCTACAACGCGGCGCGGCGAGCCGGGAAGGACCTGGTCATGCTCGTCTACGACGGCGAGAACCACGGGCTGGCCGAGGAGCCGAACCAGCGGGACTACCAGGGCCGCATTCTCCAGTGGTTCGGGCACTATCTGAAGGGCGAGCCCGCGCCGGACTGGATCTCCACGGGCGTGCCGCTCATCCAGCAGAAGGACGGGTTGAAGAAGAAGCCCATCACGTAGAGCGACCACATGCCGGTCCACTCGAGTTTTGCCGACTCGATGAGCTACTCCGCTTCGGACATCAACCTGACGAGGCTCGACATGCGCAGAAAACACTTCCTCGCTCTGGCGGGCGCGGCGGCCGTTGGTGCGGCCCGGCCGACTCGGCTCGCCGCGCGGGAGGCGTCCCCCGTCGTCGGTGCGGCCAACGGCCCAGGCACGAATCTCACGCAGGCTACGCTCCGCGACCCGCCCTGGGCGCAGGAGGACCCCAGGTTCGAGGAGCTGAGCCGCCTGGTCGAGGCGAAGATGGCCGAATACCGCGTGCCGGGCGTCGGATTCGGCGTGCTCCACGATGATTTGACGATCGCCCGGGGCTTCGGCATCACCAATCTGGACAACCCGCAGCCGGTCACGCCCGACACCGTCTTCCCGATCGCGTCGATCTCGAAGACGGTCGCCACCACTGCGATCATGCGGCTGGTCGAGCGTGGCCGCATCGACCTGGACGCGCCCGTTCGGGCCTACATTCCCGACTTCGGCGTCGCGGACGAAGATGCGACCCGAGAGGTGCGCGTCGGGCACCTGCTCACGCACACGCCGGGCTGGGAGGGCCAGCTCGGCACGCCCGACCGCGGCACGGAGACCGGCGCGAGCTTCGTCGCGGGCCTGCGCGACCTGCCGCAGCTGGCCCGCCCGGGCGAGGTGTGGAGCTACAACAACGCCGGTTTCGGTGTCGCCGGCCGCATTCTGGAAGTCGTGACGGACGGCAGCATCCACGAGGCGCTCAGTGACCTGGTCTTCGAGCCGCTCGACCTGACGCGGTCATTCACGCGCACCGGGCAGGCGATGACCTACCGCTTCGCCGCGCCGCACCGGGACGCGGACGACGGCTCCACGGAGGTCATCCACAGCTTCCAGCTTCCGGTGAACTCCGCGGTCGGCGGCGCGGCCATGAGCATCGCGGATATGTTACGCTATGCGCGCTTCCACCTCGGCGATGGAACCGCCCGAAACGGTCAGCGCATCCTGACGCGCGCATCGCTGGAGGCGATGCGCACACCCAGGGTGGTCAAGAACAGCACCACGGACGAGATGGGCGTCGGCTGGCACCTCCGGCGCCTGAACGGCGTGCTGACCGCCGCGCACGGCGGAACGCTGTCAGGACACTGTCTGCACGTACAGCTCGTGCCCGAGCGCGGGCTTGCCTTCGGCATCCTGACCAACCACAACCAGGGATGGCGTCTGATTCAGGACGTGGAACGGGCGACCCTGGAGGCATACGAGGGCCTTTCGCTCGCGCCGGGCCAGGCGACCGGCGGCAACCGTGGTGGCAACGAGAACATGACCGTGCACGCGAGCCCTCTGGCGAGCCCGCCCGCCCACGACGAGTACGTGGGTCACTACGTGAGGCCGCCGCTCGGCGAGCTCGACGTGCGCTCCGAGGGCGGAAACCTGGTGGTGAGCGGATACGGTGCGGGCGACGAGGGCGTCACGCTCGTCTTCTGGGGGCCCGACCTAACCTACTCCGCGCCGCCGCGCGCGTATGCCGGCATGCCGGTTGAGTTCATCCGTGAGGAGGGCGGCGCGGTTCGTTGGATCCGCATCAACGGGCGGATCGCGAGGAAGAGCTAGAATCGCTGCCCTCGCGATGTCGGACTCCCCCTGGACAGGCTCGGGGCCCCGCCATAGGATGCCGGAACGTCGATAATCGCGGTTCAGGTCGGTACTCCGGCCTCTCAGGAGGTAAACGATGCTCCGGCGATCCCTTTGGCTTCCCATTCTCGCCGCCCTCGCCTGGATTCCCGCTCCGGCCGCCTCCCAGGTGGATCCCTCCGGCCGCCTCTCCGGAGACGGTCTTTTCACGATGGTGCTGACGGGTGACGCGATCATCACGCGCCGTCTTTCGCCATACAAGGAACCTGCCTTCCTCGAGATGATCGAGTTGGTTCGAAGCGCGGACGTATCCTTCACCAATCTCGAGATGCTCCTGCACGACTACGAGCCGGCCCCCGCCGCCGCGAGCGGCGGCACGTACATGCGCGGAGACCCGTTCCTGGCCAGCGAGCTGATGTGGGCCGGTATCGACATCGTCTCCATGGCAAACAACCACACCGGAGACTATGGGGCGGAGGGCATGCGGCTGACGCGCCGGCACGCCGAGTCCGCGGGCCTGGTTACGGCAGGGGCGGGAGAGAACTTGGCGGAGGCCCGTGAGGCACGCTTTGTGGAGACTCACGAAGGCCGCGTGGCCCTCGTCGCCACATCATCCAGTTTCACGGAGCATTCCGTCGCAGGCTCCGCGCGCGGTGGCGTGCGCGGTCGGCCGGGCCTCAGCCCGCTCCGAATCCGGAGCACCCGGACGCTCCAGACGGACCACCTGGAGCGGCTACGCACGGCCCTCCGTGACATCGGCCAGAACGTATCGGATCCGGGCGAGGCGCTGAACGTGTTCGGAACGCGCGTGGAGCCCGGTCCCGAGTCGGGGCAGACCAGCGAGCCCGACGCGAGGGACCTGCAGGAGATCGCCGATGTCGTGCGCAATGCCGCGGCGCTCTCGGAGTACGTCATCGTCTCGATCCACGCACACAACCAGGGTCCGTACCTGCAGACGTTCGCCCGCGCCATGATCGACGCCGGCGCGGATGCGTTCGTCGGCCACGGTCCGCACTATCTGACGGGCATCGAGATCTACGAGGGCAAGCCCATCATGTACTCGCTGGGCGACTTCGTCTTCCAGAACGAGACACTGCTCCGGCTTCCCTACGACAACTACGACGGGTATGACCTCGGCGAGGTATCGGGCGCCTGGGTCGCCGATTTCAACGCCGCCCGATATCGCAACGAGACCACGGGCTTCCCTGTGCGTCCCGAGATCTGGGAGTCGGTGGTGGCGATGCCGACATTCGACGGCGAGCGCCTGGTCTCCTTCGAGCTCCACCCCATCACGCTCGGCTTCGGCCAGCCTGCGTCCGTTCGAGGACGCCCGATGCTCGCGGACCGCGAGCTCGGTCGGAAGATCATCCAGGCCCTGGTCGACGCATCGGCGCCACATGGAACGACGATCGACTGGGTGGAGGACAGGGGTATCGGCGTGCTGCGCCTGGATGGAGCGACCACGTCCGGCGGCGGCTCGTAGCGGGCCATGAGGTCGGGATTTCCGCGCTTGGAGCGCTCAGGTCATAGATCGACGATGGGACCTCGTACACAGGAGTAGGACGATGCTGGCGTTCGTTGGAAGGGCCCTTCCGCCCATCGCGGCTCTCTCGTTCGTCCTGACCGCCATGCCCGCGGAGGCGGTCGCGCAACAGGTCGGGACCCTCACCGGGATCGTAACGGCCGGGGTCAACGGGCGACCCCTGGCCAACGCCCAGGTGTCCCTGCCTGGCCTGGAACGCGGGGGCCTCTCGAACGCGGAGGGGCAGTTCCTTCTGCAGAACGTTCCGGTCGGCCAACACGAGCTGCGCGTGGAGCGGATAGGCTTCCAGCCGCTCAGTCGGACGGTCGACGTGGTGGCCGGCGACGCGGTCATCGTGGACTTCCCGCTGGAGGAACGGGCCATTTCCATGGAGGGCATCGTCGTCACCGGCGTGGCCGCGGAGACGCCGGAGGTCGAGCTGCCGTTCACCGTTTCGCAGATCACGGTGGATGAGGTCTCGAAGATCCCGACCCAATCCGTCGGCGGACTTCTGCAGGCGAAGGTCGCCGGGGTGAAGGTGGTCCAGGGGTCCGGCCTGCCGGGCAGCGAGCCGTCCTTTCAGCTACGTGGCCCCACGAGCATCACGGGCATGCAGTCGCCCCTGGTCGTGATCGACGGCGTGATCACCAGCGGCGGGATCGCCGACATCGATCCGAACGACGTCGAGTCCATCGAGGTGGTGAAAGGAGCAGGGGCGGCGGCGCTCTACGGCTCTCGAGCCTCGGCGGGTGTCATTCAGATCACCACGCGGACCGGAAGCAACCTGGCGGACGGTCAGACGCAGTTCATCGTGCGGAGCTCCTATCAAGCGAACTCGATCGAGCACTACTACGGGGTCAACGAGCATCACCACTGGCGGATGAACGCCGCGCAGACCGAGTTCCTGGATACGAACGGAAACCCGGTCCAGTTGCCCACCGAGCAGCAGTTGGGCTTGAACGACGGAGGAACTGGAACCAACGCGTTCACGACATTCGCAACGAACCCGTACCCGTTCGCGACCCGGGATCCCATCAGGCAGTTCTTCGACCCCGGGAACCGTGTGACGAACTACGTGGCGATCGCCGGAAACGAGGGCAATACGAACTACCGGATCTCGTTCGATCAAACGTCGGAGGATGGAGCGATCCAGCGGGCCCAGGGGCTCACTCAATACAACGCGCGGATGAACGTGGGTCAGCGATTCGGCGACTTCCAGTTCCAGGCGCAGGCCTACTTCGCCAAGCGTGATCGTGGCCTCCTGGCCGAGGGTGGAGGTGGCATCATCCGGGGCCTCACGTTCGCGACGGTCGCCGCCGACCTCCTGAGGATCGATCCCGAGACCGGCGAGATCAGCCACATCGGCGAGCCGATCGACCAGGGCAACGTGCCCCGCAACCCCATGTACGACCTCGTCAACACCAAAGACGAGGAGTCCCGCACCAGGGGCATGGGCGGCCTGGACGTGAGCTGGACGCCCCTGACGTGGCTCTCGTTCCAGGGGAACGGCAGCTTCGACCGAATCGAAACCAACCAGCACAGCTACGAACGTCCCGGCCTCCTCCGCCCGTACAACACTCCCGCTAACGGGAGCATCTCGGATGAGACCGACCTTCGCCTGGAGCTGAACGCGTCCTTCACGGCCGCGTTGAACTTCCAGTTCGGTAATGGCTTCACGATGCGCAGCCGCCTCCGCTGGCTCGTCGAGAGTCTCGACGAGACAGGCTTCAGCGTCAGTGGCGGAAACCTTCCGGTACGCGACGTGGAAAGGCTCGACCTGATCGGCGGCGTGCCCAACGTCGATTCCTACTCGCGGTCGATCCACTCGCAGGGGGTCTTCGCCATCAGCTCGCTGACGTATCAGAGCAAGTACATACTCGACGTGCTGGGTCGGAGGGACGGGAGCTCGCTCTTCGGCCCCGACGAGCGCTGGCAGAACTACTATCGCGTCAGCGCCGCCTGGCGGATCTCGCAGGAGCCATGGTTCAACGTGGGCTGGCTGACCGAGCTCAAGCCGCGGTACTCCATCGGGACGGCGGGCGGCCGGCCGTCCTTCGACGCTCAGTACCAGACCTACCAGGTCAGCGCGGGCTCGATCGTACCGCAGACTCTGGGCAACGCCGGGTTGAAGCCCGAGCTGGCAACCGAGCACGAGTTCGGCCTGGACGCGGTGGTCGCGGACCGGTTTCGCATCCAGGCGAACTACGTCAGGACGACGATCGAGGACCAGCTCCTGCAGGTCCCGCTCCCGTCCATCCAGGGGTTCGAGACTCAGTGGCGCAACGGCGCGACGGTCGAGTCGGACACGCGCGAGCTGTCCCTCGAGGCGGCGCTCGTGGAGCGCCCGAGCATGGTCTGGACGGCACGCCTCAACCTCGACCGCACCAAGAACCACATCTCGCACCTCAGCGTCGCGCCCTACCGGATCTCCGACTTTCGGGCGGGACTGTACATCAGGGAAGGTGAAGTCCTGGGTTCCTACTACGGTTACAAGTGGCCCACGGACTGCGCGGAGCTGCCTGCCGGCACCGACTGTGGTCAGTTCCAGGTCAACGACGAAGGGTACCTCGTCTACGTCGGCGCGGGCAACAGCTACACCGAGGGCAAGTCCAAGAGTCTCTGGGGAACGACGGGCACGGAGAATGGCATCGACTACAGCTGGGGACTGCCCATCGGGCCACTCAACTCCGGGTTCAACTCGCCTGATCAGAAGCTCGGCGACAGCGAGCCTTCCTTGAACGCGAGCTTCCTGCAGAACGTCGAGTGGAGGAACTTCGGCTTCACGGTCCTCCTCGATTCGGAGTGGGGAGCTCAGGTCTACAATCAGACCATGCAGTGGAGGTGCCGGGACGGACACTGTCCCATGCTCGACCAGACAGGCAAGTCGGACGAGCTGCAGAAGCCCATCACCTACTACAACGCCATCGGATTCTACTCGAACAACAAGAACAACAGCTACTTCACCGAGGACGCGGACTACATCAAGCTGCGCGAGGTGTCGTTCCGATACACCGTGCCGGAAACGAGTCTTCCGCCGATGCTGCAGAGGTTCGGCGTCTCACAGGCCACGATCAACCTCACGGGGCGCAATCTGAAGACCTGGACCGACTATACGGGGTTCGATCCGGAGGTTGGCAGCAACACGTTCGGCGGCTCGGCGGCTGTCGGTCGCATCGACGAGTACTTCTATCCGAACTTCCGGAGCCTCGGAATCGACTTGGAGTTGATCTTTTGAAGTCCGCGAGCGCTCTCGAATCGTGGCCCCGTGAGACGCAACAGGTGAGGCGACAAGCAATGTCTATGGCGAAGCGAGTGAAGGTGACCGTCACGGCCGCCATCGTAACGGCGTCCGTAGCATGCGTGGAGTTGGATGTCACGAACGTCAACGAGCCGGACCGCGGGAGGGCGCTGGCCTCGGCGGCGGACGTGGAGGCGCTGATATCCGGCACGTTCCGAACGTGGTGGGATCTCCAGCAGGGGCGAGCGCCCGGCCCCGCCATGGCGTCCCTGGCGGACGACGTATCACAGTCGCAGGCGAATTACGGCTTCCAGGATCAGGGGCAGGAGCCGCCGACGCCCATCATCAACGAGACGGCGTACCAGTGGGGCTACTGGGTCTACGATCCGTGGACGTTCACCAACCGTGCCCTGGCGTCGCTTCGTGACGGCCTCAGGTCCATCGACGACCTGGGATTGGAGATCGGCGTCGGCAACCAGGACGGGCCGCGTGTTCAGACGTTCGCGCGGTTCATGCAGGGGCTGCTCCTGGGTAACATCGCCCTCCAGTACGATCAAGGCTTCGTCCTCGACGAGACCGTCGCGGACCCGGAAGCGCTCGAGCTCGTTTCCTATCAGGACGTAATGGCCGCGGCTAGGGAGAAGCTCTCCACGGCGCGGCAGATGGCGACGGACAACTCGTTCGCGATTCCCGGTGGTTGGATGGGCCCCTCGAGCTACACCAGCGACGATCTCGTGCGGCTGACGCACTCGTACGAGGCGCGCTTCATGGCGCAGGTGGCGCGTACTCCGACCGATCGTGACCAGGTCGTTTGGGCGGAGGTGCTCGCGCACATCAACAGTGGTGTGGTCGCCGACTTCGGAATTGAGCTCGCCGGGGGCTCCGACGTCTGGTCCGTGAATGGAGGGATGAAGGATCAGCAGGGTGACGGCTCGAACGTGGATCTGGCGCTCATCGGCCCCGCGGATCAATCCGGCGCGTACGCTGCATGGGAGGCCGCGAGCCCGAGCAACAAGCTCGCGTTTCTGATCGATACCGACGATCGCAGGATCACCGACGGCACGCCGGAGGGGCCCGGCGTGTACACGACGTGGCGCAACAGCCTCGGCGCCCCGGCCGAGCGGGGCCTCTACTTCCAGTCGAACTACGCTCGCAAGTGGTACTTCGAGATCAGCCAGACCGGCTTCGGGTTCGCTCCCGAGCTGACGGTCGAGGAGATGGGGTTCCTGGCCGCGGAGGCGCACATCCGCATGGGTAATCCGGACCTGGCGCTTCCCTTCATCAATGGCGACCGCGTGGCGGTTGGGCTGCTCGAGGCAGCCACGGTCGATGGCGCTCCGGGCGCCCGATGTGTTCCAAGGGCGACGGGGCTGCTGGCCGCGGCGTCGGATACACCCGAGGGTGAATGCGGCGACCTGATGCAGACGCTCATCTACGAATCGCGCATCGAGCTGGCCTTTCTGACCGCGGGCAACAGCTGGTACAACAGCCGAGGATGGGGCACGCTGCGCCCGGGCAGGGCCTACCATTGCCCGATACCGGCTGTGGATCTGGAGCTCCTGGGCATGCCGATCTATACGTTCGGCGGGACCGGGGGCGAGGGGTCCGCCTCCTGATCGTGCGTACGACCTCCGGCGGCCACGCCGCGGCGCCCCGCTGGCGCCCGCGCGCCCACGGCACCTCCGTGGTGCTCGGCGTGGCTACCGTGGTGATGATGGAGGCCGCCGGCGTCCGCGCGCAGGATGCCGGTTCGATCTCGGGGACGGTGACGATGTCAGGCGAGGGTGTGCCCGGCGTGCGGATCGAGCTTCCCGCCCTCGCGGGCGCAGCCATCACCGACCAGGCCGGGCGCTACGAGCTCCTATCGATACCCGCGGGCCGGCACGAGATGCGCGCCGACTTCGTGGGCTGTCGGTCCGGTTCGTGGACGCTCGAGGTCCCGGTCGGCCGGCCGCTCACGTTCGACCTGCAGCTGGGCGGACCCGCCGTCGAGCCCGCGCGGATGGTACGGGCCGGCGTGGTGGGCGAGACCCCGGACGTCGAGCTTCCGTTCACGGTGGAGCGGCTGACCCGCGCGCAGATCGAACGCAACCCGGGCCGCTCCGTCGCCGACCTGATCAGGGGCGCGTTCCCGGGGGTGAAGGTGGTGCAAGGGAGCGGCCTTCCTGGTACGGACCCTGCGATCCAACTGCGGGGGCCCACGAGCCTTTCGGTCCAGCACCAGCCCATGCTGGTCGTGGATGGATTCATCATCGGGGGAGGACTGGACGACCTCGATCCGCTCGACATCGAGAGCATCGAGGTGCTCAAGGGATCGGTGGCCTCGGCGCTCTACGGCTCGCGCGGCGAGGCGGGCGTGATCTCGATCGAGACGAGAAACGGCGCGGCGAGCTCGGGGGGATGCTTCTTCCGGGGCGGCCCGTCGAGCTGACGCGTTCGGCCCGATCACCAGAGCCGGGTCGCGGCGACAGACCGCCCGCACGAGGTGAGATACCCGAGTCGGCTCGCGGGCGCCGTCCTGCTCGCGCTCGTCCTGCTGCCGTGGTACCGCCTCGTAGCCGCGAGGGCAACCGGACCGTCCGTGGATCAGACGCTCCATCTGGGCCGAGAATACCTCGCGGCGCACTGGGGCGGCCTGGTGCTGGGCGCCGTGCTCGCCATCGTCCTCAGCCGGCTCGTCCCCCCCGCCACGGGCTCGGGGGTCCGCTGCGGCGCCGAGCGATGGCTGCTCCGCCCGTCACGGCGATGGTCCGGGACCGCCCTGGGATTGCTGGCCGCCGGGACCTCGCTCTGGCTCAGCGTGAGCGTGTTGAACCGACGTCCGGCGCTGATCGACGGCGTCGTCCAGCTGCTCCAGGCCCGCTACTTCGCGAGCGGCATGTTGGGCGGGCCTCCTTTGTCGCACCCGGAGTTCTGGCAGTTCCAGTTCATGGTGCTCACGGACGTCGGTTGGGTTTCGCAATACCCCCCGGGCTTTCCCGCCGCGCTCGCCGTCGCCTCGATGGTCGGTCCCGCGTGGCTGCTTGGGCCCATTCTGCTGGGCATGGCGGTGTACCTGACCACCCAGATCGGCGATCGGCTCTTCCCCGGGGATCGCGCGACCGCGCGGCTGGGGGGGGCCCTGATGGCCGTGAGTCCCTTCCTCGCGTTCCACGCCGGCGCCTACATGAGTCACGTTCTTGCGCTCGTCCTGGTATCGGTCGCGCTGTTCGCGTCGCTGCGCGCGCTGGATGGCTCCTGGCGGTGGGCGCTCCTGTCCGGGGCGGCGGTGGGCGGGCTGGTCGCGACCCGTCCCTACGTGGGCCTGACGCTGGGGTTCGTCGCGACCGTGCTCGTGTGGTGGTGCGTGCCCGGGCCTCGCAAGCTCGCCCGGGGGGACTGGGCGAGGCGCCTGGGCGCGGCGGCCACCGGTGCCGCCCCCTTCGCGGTCGCGCTGATGGCGTACAACACGCGTGTGTTCGGCGGCCCGGCCCGCTTCGGGTACCTGGCCGCCGCCGGCCCGGCCCACGGGCTGGGCTTCCACATCGACCCGTGGGGGAACCCCTATGGCCTGCGGGAGGCATGGGGCTACACCGCCGCGGACCTGCTGGGCCTGAGCTTCGAGCTCCTGCAGACTCCGCTCCCCGCCGTCGTCCTGGTCGGGCTGTATCTGCTCCGCACGCCGCGGGTCGAAACCGGCGGGCGGGAAACCGGCACGCGGCTGCTCGTCGCATGGGCGATGGTGCCGCTCGCGGCGAACGCGCTCTACTGGCATCATGATCTATTCATGGGTCCCCGGTTCCTTTACGAGGCGGCGCCCGCATGGTGCCTTCTGCTCGCCGTGGCCTCCATGGGATTGCTTCGCGGTCTGCCCGAGAAGGGAGCGGGCACGGGCCTCAGCCGGACCTTCACGCGCGACGGCGTGAGCGCCGTCTTTCTGGTCGCGCTGGCGTTCGGCCTGACGTACGCGGTGCCGGCGAAGCTGAGCAGCTACGAGGCCACGGTGCGGCGCTCGGGCATTAGCCTCCGGGCTCCTACCGTCGAGCGCCCCTCGCTCGTTTTCGTCCACGACAGCTGGGAATCCCGGCTGGGCGCCCGGCTCTCCGCGCTCGGCATGCGCCTCGATTCCATCCGCGCCGCGTTGAGCCACAACTCCACGTGCGAGGTGGACCTGTTCGTGCGTGCGTGGGAGGGTGATGCGGGATCGGGACGGTCCGCGAACGCGCCCCCTTCAGGGCTCTCCTTCGCGCGCAGCTCGGATCGGCCCCTGCGGGACCTCCACATGCCGTCCGGCGCGAGAATCCGAACCTACGACGGCGAGACCCTCGAGTCGGAGTGCGAGCGGCAGGCCGCCTCCGACTACAGCGGCATCGTGGCGCTGCCGCCGCTCCTGTGGCAGGGGGACCTGCCGGGGCTGGGATCGACCGGGGCGATGTTCGTGAGGGACTTCGGTCCCGCTCGCAACGCCCGGCTTCTCGCGCGCTATCCGGACCGCGAGCCGGCCGTGCTCGTTCTCGCAGGCACGGAGCGGCTCGAGTTGGTCGGGTACGAAACGGGCATGGAGGCGCTGTGGGCGAATCCGTGAGCGCGGGTCATCGTCGGAGCTTGCGGGGCCGCTACGGCGCACCGCGGCCGGGCCGGGGGCGCCCGCGAGTGGCGGCGCTCGGGTTGCTGCTCGTTCCTCCGCTCCTGGTCTCGTGCGACGCCGGGGAGCGAGGGGCCGCCGCGCGCCGCGGGGCCGGCGCCCCGGCGACCCGACCGGCCACCGAGAACGACACGGCGCTCGTGGGGCTGCAGGGCGTCATCGCGTTCAACAGCACCTCGGAAGCGGGAATCGTTCTGTTGGATCCCGCGACGGGGGCGAGGGAGCGGCTGACCGAGGGCTTCTCCGCGGAGTGGTCGCGCGGTGGCGGTAGGCTCTCGTTCATGAGGGCCGCCCGAATCTTCGTGATCGCCCCGGATGGCTCGGGGGAGCTCGAGCTGGGCCTCGAGCCGTTTCACTTCGAGCCGCCCTATGTGGTGCGCCCCATGTTGTCACCGGACGGGGACCTCCTCGTGTACAGCCGACAAGGCGACATCGAGGTCACGGGCCTCGAGGGGTCGGGGCCGACCTTCCTCATGCCGCCGGGTCCCGAGGACGACCGGATGCCGGCGTGGTCGCCCTCGGGCCGGCACGTCGCGTTCGTCCGAGACGGCGACATCCACGTGGTGGGGGCCGATGGCGTCGACCCGGTCAACCTCACCGGCGACGCGGCCCAGAACCTCGACCCCGACTGGTCGCCGGACGGCGCGTGGATCGCCTACAGCTCGGCTCGGACAGGCGACACCCGCCTCTGGAGGATCCGCGTCGACGGCACGGAACGTCGGCGTCTGACCGGCGACGAAGCCCCCGGTCATGAGGAGTATCACCCCAGCTGGTCGCCGACTGGAGCTCAGGTCGTGTTCGAGCGATGGGGAGGAAGGGGGCTGCAGGATGCCGACATCCATGTCGTGACCGTCGACGGCGGTGCCGTGCATCCCTTGGTCGTCGACCCCGGCTTCGACGGGCAGCCGAGCTGGGGACCCGGGCGGAGGCGTTGACCGAGCCCGGGATCGGCGCGGCGTCGCCAGCGGTCCGCCCCCGAAGTCTGCTGGAATTCGTGCGCCGCTGCATCCGCTCTGGCGGCGTTGCTCCTCCTCGCAATAGCGGTGCTATTCCTCGTCGTCGCGCCTTCCCATAGCGGCGCATCGGCACCCTCGGTTCTGCAGCAGACTTCGGGGGCGAACCGCTAGCGGGGTGTGCCGTAGAGGCGCAGGCCCGCCGCCACCTTCAGCTCGATCTCCGTCGAGATCTCCCGCACGTACGCCCTGTACATCTCCGTCGCCGGAATCCTGGACCACCCGTCGGGGTTCGCCTGCTCCATGGAATCGGGCAGGCTGACCTCGTTCTGGGATATCAGTCGAAGGGTGTAGACGGCGGGCCCCGCTTGACGGGCCTGCGCGATGAACCGGGTGCGGGCGGCGTCGGCCCCCAACTCCGCCTCGTCCTCGAACGGGACTCGTTGTTGCCAGCTCGTCTCGATGTGAAGCGTGGAGCTGGTTTCCCGGTTGTTGTAGATGGCGTATCCGTAGCGTCTCAGCGTCGCCGGGATCTCGATGGTGATGTCGCGATGCGTGGCGCGACCGATCGTCTCGTCCGTGCCGCCCAGGCCGGCGAGGCTACCCGCGCACGCGGCCAGGAAGAGCGCGGACGGCCCTCCGAGCAGCGCGCGGGGTGAAAGTGCGGAGCCGAGTCGCGTGGCTCTACGGGCGGGCGCCATGGGTCGCCGCGAGCGCGTTCGTCGAGCCGGAGGGGTGGACGCGTTGCACATGATGAGCCTTCCATCCATTCTAGCCCATCGGCGCGCACCCCGACACTCGGCCTGCACCGCAGCGGGCCGTCCGAGTCCGGCGCTCGCCGATTTCATGCGATCTCGGCTGACCCGTAGCGGACGGGCCATTTCCGGATCGTCGGCTCGATGCCCGTGAGGTGGATCATGAAGCTCGACGTCGCAGCGGCGTTCGTCGCCTCCGTGGTGGCGCTGCTCCTCTCTGCGCCCGCCCCAGCCCAAGCCCAGGAGCATTTCGACGTCCTCCTTCGCGGAGGCCAGGTCATCGACGGCACGGGAAACCCATGGTTCTACGCCGACGTCGGCGTGCGGGACGGCCGCATCGTGGCCGTGGGGCCGCTGGAGGGCGCGACCGCCGACCGGGTGGTCGACGCTACGGGCAAGGTCGTGACGCCCGGCTTCATAGACCTCCACTCGCACGCGGGGGATGGTGGGCGGAGCCTCGGCTCCGATGACCCGCTCGACCGCGGCGCTCCCAACCTGGTGGCCCAGGGCGCCACCACGCTGGTGGTCAATCAGGACGGGCGTTCGCCCTGGCCGCTGCGTGACCAGCGGTCGAGCTTCGAGAGCCGCGGCATCGGCCCCAACGCGGCGCTCCTCGTAGGTCATGGAGCCGTACGCGGCCGCGTGATGGGTGACGACCACCGGCGCGCCGCCACGCCCGACGAGGTCCGAAGCATGAGGGCTTTGGTCCGGCAGGCCATGGAAGAGGGCGCGTTCGGCATGAGCGCGGCGCACGAGTACGTGCCCATGATCTGGTCCACGACTGACGAGATCGTGGCGCTGGTCCAGGAGATCGCGCCCTACCAGGGCATCTACATCGTGCACGAGCGCAGCTCGGGCGCGGAGCCCATGTGGTGGTGGCCCAGCCAGGACGCTCCCGGGGAACCGACCATGCTCGACGCGGTGGTCGAAACCATCGAGGTGGCCGAGCGCACGCGGGTCACGTCGATCCAGACGCACGTCAAGGCTCGGGGCTCCAACTACTGGGGATCGAGTCAGGCCATCATCCAGCTCATCGAGCGCGCGCGCGCTCGCGGCATCCCGATCTGGGCGGACAGCTATCCGTACAACACGACGGGCTCGGACGGCAGCACGGTGCTTCTGCCCCCGTGGCTGGAGGACGAAGCGGACCGGGCGGCGGGCCAGGGTGCCGACCCCGACTATGGTGCGGTGTTGGAGCGATACCTGGCTGACAGCTCGGCGGCCGAGAGGATCCGCATGGACATCCGGCACGAGATGAGCCGCCGTGGTGGAGCCGAGAACCTGCTGATCATCGAGCATCCAACGTCGGGCTACGTTGGAAGTACGCTCCTGGACCTGGCCCGGGAGCGGGGCATCGACCCCGTCGAGATGGCGATTCGGCTGCAGCTGGAGGGAGACCGCCACACGCCGGGAGGCGCCCGCATGAGAGGCTTCTCACTCTCGGAGGACGATGTCGCGAACTTCGCGGCCCAACCCTGGGTCGCCACGGCCTCCGACGCGGGCATCGCGATGGCTGGCGACGGCCCGACACACCCGCGTTACTACGGTACGTTCCCGCGCAAGATCCGCCGCTTCGCGCTGGATACCGATGCGATCCCGGTCTCGTTCGCGATCCGCTCCATGACGTCGTTGCCCGCGCAGATCCTGGGACTCCGGGACCGCGGCCAGGTCCGCGAAGGCCACTGGGCCGATCTGGTCGTGTTGGACCTCGCCCTCATCCGGGACGAGTCCACGCCGCTCGACCCGCACAGGTACCCGTCCGGTATCGAGCACGTCCTGGTCAATGGCGTGTTCGTCGTCGACGGTGGCGAGCTCACCCGCGCGCTGCCGGGCAGAGTGATCACGCCCGCGGACAAGGGAGGGAGGCCCATCTCCGACTGAAGCACTCCGGGCGAGCCGCGCTCACCCCGCCCACACCGCCGGCAGGCGATCCAAGAGCCAGAGCGTGGCGAGCGAGCCCAGCGCGTAGCCGAGCACGGGCTGGAGCCGCGGCACCACGAGCCGGGCCGTCCGGCTCATGAAGTGGTTCAGCGCGACCAGCACCGCGATGAACGCGAGCTGGCCGGCCTCCACGCCGACGTTGAAGAACAGGAGCGCCAACGGGACGTCGGCGCTGCGCAGGCCGATCTCGCCGAGTGCGCCGGCGAACCCCAGGCCGTGGAGCAGCCCAAACAGGAACGCCACCAGCCAGGGCCGCCGGTGCACGAGATGTACCTGACCTCTGTGGCCGGCCACGATCTCTCGCGCGAGGAGCACGATGGAGAGCGCGATGGCGGCCTCCACGGGAGCGGCCTGAACCGGAACGTACCCCAGCACGGCAGCGCCCAACGTGATGCTGTGCGCGAGCGTGAACGCCGTGACGGTCTTCACCAGCGGCCAGAAGGCGCGCACGAGCAGAAGGAGCCCCAGGACGAACAGCAGGTGATCGATCCCGAACAGGATGTGCTCGACGCCGAGCACGAAATAGCGTCCCCCGAGCCTGGCGGTGGACCTGGCGCCGGCGCGGAGATCCGCAAGGCGAATGGGCACCTGTCGGCCGTCGCCGCGGAAGTACGCCGAGGCGGTGGTGCCGTCGCTCCACCCCGCCACCACGACCACGCCGGCGAGCCGCCAGGGCAGCGTGATGATGTCGTCGAAGGTGAGCGGCTCGGTGCACTCGAAGGCGAATCCGGGCAGCGCTCGGGTGAGCGCGTCGGTCGGAAGCGGGGCGCATCCGGGCGGAAGCACGTCTTCAGTGCCGATGATCGAGGGTACCTTCGTGTCGACGACGGATAGCAGGTAACGACGCTCGTCGAGCTGATCCAGGAACACGCGCGCGACGGACGTGACGTCCACGTCGTGCGCGGGGGCCGCCGCAGCCGAGCTCAGTGCGAGCAGCGCCAAGGCCGTCGCGGCCGTCACCGTGCACCTTCCGGTGTGAACACGATCGAATAGCGGTCGCGGAGCTCGTCGACGCGCCGCTCCAGCCGCGCCTCCTCCTGCTCGACGATCCAATCCAGCCGCACCTGGGCCCGGATGGAATCGAGGGGCGGCGTCAGGGCTTCACTGTGCGAGATGACCCTGATCCAATGCTGGCCTCGTACGGAGCGGTGCGGGCCGATCAGGTCCCCAGGCTGGGCCCCGAATACCCGGTCGGCGATGTCCGGACCGAAGATCCGCATCAGGCTCTCACGGGTCACGTCGGACAGGAGCGCATGTCGGATGGGTAGGTCGCTGACGAGGTCCTCGGCCGCGACCCCCTCGTCGAGCTGCTCGCGCAACCGGTCGGGTAGTGCCTCGGACGCGGCCACCACGACTTCGTGCACCGACACAGTCTGCTCTGCGGCGTATCGTTCGCGGTTGGCCGCGAAGTAGCGCTCCAGATCGGCGTCGGCCGGCTGGATCACGTCGGCGCTCAGGACGTGCAGCATCTTCTGCGCCAGGAAGTCGTGGATGCGTGCATCGTCCTCCAGCCCTAGCGCGAGCGCCTCGCGTACCAGAACCTGCTCGTCGATGTAGCTCTCCACGACCTGCTGCCGCTCTTCGACGCTCAGGGCCGAGCCCGAGGTGGCCTCGATGTCCGCAATGCGTGCCTCGATCTCGCCACGGTCGATCTCTATGACGTCGCCCCGATCCCGGGACCGCAGGTGGGCATTCAGCGCGAAAAGCGCCCCGGCCAGCAGCACGAAGTGGACGGTCGGCTCGCGCAGGATGCCGCGAAGGACGAGGGACGCCCGGCTCATGCGCCTATCGCGACATCAGGTGTGTGAGCTTCAGGATCAGCCGCCGGTCCCGATACTCCGCGAGCCCCTGCGGGTCGCGCCTCACCTCGTCGTAGACCAGATAGATGTCGCTGCCGGGGCTGTACGTGTAGCGGAAGCGCGCGCTGGTGCCGAGCTGCTCCGTCAGGGAGTTGTACTGCGTGACCGACCGGAGCGTCATCGTGGGCGAGAGCGCGAGGTCCAAGCGAACCGAAGCGAGGTCGACCTCGAAGGCGCCCACAGGCAGATCCACCTCGTTGCGTGTGTACTGCGCCTCGGTGGAGATGCGACTGTTCACCCGCACGCCCAGACTCAGGCTGGCGTCGGTACGCGTGCCGTCGTAGAACTCTTGCGGAGCGTAGCTGAGCCCGTAGTAGGCGCGCCGCGCGGGATTGCTGTTGAAGGAGAACCGCCACTCGCCGAAGCGGTACCCGCCCGGCGCGATGACGACGCCGCTCCGCACCGTGAACGGATCGTCGAGGCGCTCGAAGTAGTCGTTGTACCAGACGTTGAGGTACGCGCCGTTGTCGAAGCGCGTGCCGACCATGTAGTGCATCCGCCGCGACACGAGGCGTCCGCCCCGGTCGGTCGTATACGTGATGTTCGTCATGGGCGACAGCATCCGGATGCCCAGCCGCTCCGGCCTCGGGTTGTGCTCGAGGTGCAGCTTCGTCGTGCGGATGCCGACCCGAGGCACGAAGCCCACCTCCGGGTTGAAGTCGTCCTGCAGGTCGACGTACTCGCCGTAGATCCTCCAGGACGTGCTCACCATGGTGGCGTTCAGGTAGGCGCCCATGTCGCCGTCCACCAGGCCCGGGGTGGACGTCTTCGCGAGGAACCCCGTCACCGTGAGGTTGTCGGTGGGAGCCATGGTCATGTCGGCGGCGTAGGTGCGGTTGAAGTGGCCGCCGTCGGTCTCCGCCTTGTTGATGAAGATGCCGCCGATCCTGGAGCGCGAGAGGATGCTGCGGCTGTAGCGCGCGACGAGGAAGTTCTCGCCCGAGCGGCCGACCGCGTTCTCGGTCTGCACGTCCATGACCGCGAGATTGTTGCGGCCGACCCTGCCGGTGAGCCGTGCCCCTCCGATGATGGGGACGTTCTCCCCGTCGTCGGACAGCCCGACGTTGCGGCTGAAGAAGAGATCCGCCTGTCGATCGATGGAAGCGGTGGTGCCCACGTTGAACTGGCCCGCGTTCTCCAGGAAGAAGTCGCGCTTCTCCGGAAAGAACAGCGCGAAGCGGGTCAGGTTGACCTGCTCGTCATCGACCTCGGCCTGAGCGAAGTCGGTATTGAGGGTCAGGTCGAGGTTCAGCCCGGCGGTGACGCCGTACCGGAGGTCGACCCCGACCTCGCGTTGGAACGACTCGTCGACCTGACCCGACTCGGAGACGCGGCGCGCGCCGCCCGTCACGAAGGGCTTGATGCGCAGGTCGTTGCCGCGTGAGAGCGACCGCAGGTCCGTGAGGCTACCGGCGAGGCTCACCCGGGTGAGTCCGTACTCCTTGGGAATCGGCGCCCAGAACGCCTGCTCGTTCTTGCGCGCGACGTTGCGCATGAGGTTGATGCCCCAGCTCTGCGGATCGGACTCCGGGAAGCGTAGCGTGACCATCGGGATCGCGATCTCGGCCGTCCAGCCGTCGGGCTCCTGCCGCGCCGATACGTGCCAGACCCCGTCCCAGTCTCGGTTGATGTTCGAGGAGACGATCCCGAGACGGCCGCCCTCGCCCTCCTCGAAGACCTGCTGGTCGAGCTGCGCGCCGAGCGGGTTCGTCACGAACATGTACGCCGAGCGGGAGTCCATGAACGTGTCGAGGATGACCTGGAAGTTGTCCTCCTCCAGAATCCGGTCGGAGTCCCGGCGCATCTCGGTCGCCCTGATGCCTCCCGCGGCCGACTCGAAGGCGCGGACCGCCACGTAGAGGTTGTGCACGTCGTAGACGACTCTGACCTCGGTGCGCTCGGTGGCGGGCGCGCCCTCGTCGGGCTCCTGCTGAACGAATTCGTCGATGAGCGCGGCCCGGCTCCAGACCGGATCGTCGAGCACGCCGTCCAGCACGGGGCCCCCGTCCACCAGCACGGCGCCGATCCGGTAGGCCGCCCAAGTGTCCTGTGCCGCCAGCGGGTGCGTCCAGGCGACGGCGAGCACGACGAGCGGGGCGATCCACGCCCACGCCGCCGAGACGCTGCCGTGGCCATGCCCCTGACGACGACCGTCCGCCACTCGAGCCTCCGTTCTCATGTCACGACTTCCCGTCCGTTGCCTCGTCCCCCTGCTGCCCATGGGCGATCGTACGGGCCCGGCGGCCCTTTGGCGACACCTGCAAGCCTCCTCGTCTCGCGAGTATAGCCGGATGACGCCGGGACGGTCCAACGAACGTGCGAATTGCATGCGACATGCGCGTGCACCAGGTTTGGGTAAGGGTCCCGGTCGCTGCCATTTCCCGCGGGCCCTGCGGGTCGGCTCTGCCACGTCGGCCCGTCATGCATCCAGCTTCGGGGGGAAGACATGATGCACCACCGCCAGATGCACGTCGCCGCGCTCACCGTCCTCGGTGTCTGCGCCGCGCTGCCGCAGTCGGCGCAGGCTCAACAGGGCATGCAGAGCGCGCCGGGCGTAGAAGCGCAGATCGCCGCCCAGATCGTCGACCGCGAGCCGCAGGAGGCCGGGACTGTCTTCGCGGCCGACGTCGGTCAGGTCTACTGCTGGTCCCGGTTCACCGGTGCCGAGGGCACGACCATCCAGCACGTCTGGATCCACGACGGGGTGGAGTATCCGGTATCGCTCGCCATCGGTGGGTCTCCCTGGCGTACCTGGAGCAGCAAGAGCATCCCGCCCGAGTGGGCCGGCGACTGGCGGGTCGAGATCCGTGACTCCTCGGGCAACATGATGGAGACGCTGAGCTTCACCGTCGGCGGCTAGTGGCTCGTCCCCGAAGTCGCGGCGCACGAATGCCATCGGACTTCGGGGACGAACCACTAGGAGGCGTCACGAGCTTCGACCCGCGCACCGCCTATCTGGACCGTCTGAACCGGCACGAGCGGGCGCGGGACGAAGCGGGCCGGCGTTCGTTCCGGCTCTCGAATCTGCGCGCGGCGACGTTCGTCGCGTGCGCGGCGGCGCTCGTCGCCTACGACATCCTGGAGGCGCCCGCGGCCCGGGTGTCGCTCGTCGCGGGCGCTCTCCTGGCGCTGCTCTTCCTGGGTCAGATCGTGGTGCATCGCCGCGTCCGGCGGCGGGAGCGTTGGCAGGGCGCGCTGGCGTCGGTGGCGCGGGAGGGCCTGCTCAGGCTGGATCGCGACTGGGAGGCTCTCGAGGCCGCGCTGCCCCCGGCCGAGCGGACTCCGGACGAGCCCGCCCCCGAGCACCCGTACGCGCGCGACCTGGACGTGATCGGCCGGGCGTCGCTCGTGCGCCTGCTCGGGCCCGTCACTTCGGAGCGCGGACGCGCCGTGCTGCGCTCGTGGCTGCTCGAGCCGGCCGGCGCCCGGGAGGCGATCGCCCGACAGGGCGCCGTGCGGGAGCTCGCGACCGAATGGGAGCTGCGCGCGGACGTGACGGCGGTGGGGCGCCTGGATGGTCCCGCCTCGCTCGACGGGCTCGACACGTTTCTTCTGTGGGCGGAGTCCGACCCGTGGATTTTGTCACGGATAGGGCTCCGGATCGCCTCGTGGGTGCTGCCGCCGATCGTCATCGGCGGCATCGTGGGATACGTGGCGTTCGGGCTTCTGCCGTGGTGGATCCTGCCCGCGCTCGCTCAGCTCGAGGTCCTCCGACGCATCACGCCCTGGGCGCGCAGCGCGTTCCCGCAGGCGGCGTTGGGGGGCCCTCCGCTGCGCGCCCTCGTTCCCCAGCTCGCGCTGCTCGACGACCGGGTGTGGAGCGATGCACGGCTGGCGGCGCTGTCCGAGCGCCTCGGCAGCGGCGAGCAGGCCTCGCATCGGCACCTGGAGCGGCTCACGGGTCTGCTGGACACGGTGGAAAGTCGGAGGAACGTGGTTTACGCCGCGCTCGCGCCGCTTCTGCTGCTGGACGTGCACTTGGGGGTCGCGCTCGACCGTTGGCGCACCGAGCGCGGGCAGGCGGTCAGGGACTGGTTGGAGGCGGCGGGCGAGTGGGAGGCGCTCTCGGCGCTCGCCACCCTCGCGCACGACCACCAGGACTGGGCTCACCCGACGTTTGCCGTTCCTGGCGAATATGATGCGATGCGTGCCCCCTCCGCCGACCCCGGCGCCTCGTCGACTCCCGGCGAGTCCGGCGCCTTGCGCGAGCCCGCCGAGCCCGCCGCCTCGTCCACTCCCGCCGAGTCCGGCGCTTCGCCCGCCCCCGCCGACCCCGGCGCCTCGTCCGCTCACGCCGCGCTCTTCGAGGCGCGTGCGCTGGGCCACCCCCTCCTGCATCCCCGGGCGTGCGTGCGCAACGACGTGACGGTCGGGCCGGCCGGGACCTTCCTCTTCGTCACCGGATCCAACATGTCGGGCAAGAGCACACTGCTCCGGGCCATCGGGACCAATGCCGTGCTGGCCGCGGCGGGCGCGCCGGTGTGCTGCGAGGCGCTGACGCTGCCGCCGCTGCGTGTGCACACCAGCATGCGCGTCGACGACTCCCTGGCCGAGGGCGTCTCGCTGTTCATGGCCGAGCTGCTGCGCATCAAGGGGATCGTGGAAGCTGCCGGCATCGGCAGGGGCGATCACCCGGACGGGCGCCCGGTGCTCTACCTGCTCGACGAGATCCTGCACGGCACGAACACGGCGGAGCGCCGCGTGGCGGCCCGCGGCGTGGTTCGTCACCTGGTGGCGGCCGGCGCCATCGGCGCCGTGAGCAGCCACGACCTCGAGCTGGCGGGCGCGCCCGACCTGGCGGCCGCGGCGCACACGGTCCACTTCCGCGAGCACGTCGAGGTGCGCGCCGACGGCCATCCGGGCACGCGTCTCACCTTCGACTACCGATTGCGGGAGGGCATCGCGACGACGCGCAACGCGCTCAAGCTCCTGGACGCGGTGGGGTTGGGGGAGCTGGCGCGGGAGGAGTAGCCGCCACGGCCGGGGCCTCCCCGCCGTTTCTGTTGCGCAGGCCACCGGGGCGGTGGAAGCTTGCAGATCGGGGGCGTCGCTGCCCCCGCCCGGCGGCGGCCGACGGTTTCTCGTCGGCTCCCCCCAGCCGCTGTGGCGTCCACTGCCCGCGACCCCCGCGCGCGGTGCGCCCACCGAACGTTGCGGTACAAGGAGCGATCCGCGTGACCGGAGAGCACTTCGCCACCCTGGTACGACGCGCCGAGCGGCTCGCCGCGCGCAACCCGGCGGCCTATCGCGTCCGGGTCGTCATCCTGGGCGCGCTCGGATATCTGTACGTGTGGCTCCTCCTGCTGGCCGCCGTGGGTGCGCTCGCCCTCGTCGTGCTCGCGGTCGTCGGAGGCGAGGGCGGTCGCGTGCCCGCGCGCGTGGCCCGCGAGGCGGCCATTCCGATCATGATCTTCGCGGGCGTCGTCGCGAGGGCCCTCTGGGTCAAGCTCGACGCGCCGGAGGGCAAGCTCCTCGATCCGGCCGACTTCCCGCAGCTCTTCGAGGCCATCGACGGCGTCAGGCGCGCCGTGAAGGGGCCGAAGCTGCGCGCCGTTCTGCTCGATGACCGCTTCAACGCCTCCATCACGCAGGTCCCGCGGCTCGGCGTCCTGGGCTGGCATCGCAACTACCTCATGCTCGGCCTGCCGCTGCTGCAGCTCCTCTCGGCCCGGCAGTTCCTGGCGGTGCTGGCCCACGAGTACGGCCACCTGTCCGGGGCGCACGGCAAGCTCGGAACCTGGATCTACCGGATTCGCTCCACGTGGATGAGCCTGCTGGCGGCCTTCCACGAGAGGCAGCTCGCCGGCGCCGGGCTCGTGCGACGCTTCTTCGAGTGGTACGCGCCGTACTTCAGCGCGTACTCCTTCGCGCTCGCCAGGGCCCACGAGTACGAGGCCGATCGGTGTGCGGCGACCGTAGCGGGCGCGTCCCACATAGGCGCCGCGCTCGTGCGCCTCGAGACGGCCGCTGCGTACCTGAACGACGAGTACTGGCCCGGCATGTACCGGAACGCGGACAGCGTGCCCCGGCCCGAGGGCCAACCGTTCGGAAGGCTGACGAAGCGCGCGAGCTCTGCGCTGTCGCCGGAGCGCGCACGGCCGCTGCTGGAGGGGGCGCTCGCCATGCCGACCGACCTCACCGACACGCACCCCTCGCTCTCCGACCGGCTCCGCTCGCTCGGACTCGACCCGGAGCTGCCCGAGCTGGAGGCCGAGAGCGCAGCCGAGGCCTTCCTGGGCGATCACTTGCGGGGGATCGTGACGGAGTTCGACCTCCGCTGGCGCGCCGCGGTGACCCCCTCGTGGCGCGGGCGCTACGAGCACGTGCAGGCCGCGCGCGGGCGGCTCCGGGAGCTGTACGACGGCCCCGACGCCGACCGGACGCCGGACGATCTGCTCGAGCGCGCTCGGCTGGTGGACGAGCTCGCCGGGCGCGAGCAGGCGCTGCCGCTCTATCGCCGGGCGCTGGAGCGTAACCCGGAGGCGCCGCTCGCGCTCTGCATCGTGGGCTTGTCGCTGCTGGAGCAGGGGGACGAGTCGGGGCTCGACATGGTCGAGCGTGCCATGGCGGGGGACGCGGACGTCGTCATCTCGGCGTGCCGCGCGCTTCGCGACCACTTCGCCGCCGCCGGCGACATGCAGCGCGCGAGCGCCTATCACGAGCGGGCCATGGGCCGGGCCGAGGAGCGCGAGCGCGTCCTGTCCGAGCGATCGGACATGCCGTTCTCGGACGTGTACGAGCCGCACGACCTGCCCGACGACGTGGTCCGGCACGTCACCGTGCGCCTCCGCGCCGACTCCTTCGTGCGCCACGCGCTGCTCGTGAAGAAGCGGCTCGATCCGTCGAGCGAGCCGGTCTACGTGGTCGGCGTGCTGGGCGGACTACGCTTCAGCCTGGGCGGGGACCGCCGAGCCATCGCGGAGCGGCTCGCCGGCGCGATCGACGTCGACCAGGAGATCTACTTCGTGGTCCTCGAGGGTCCCAACAAGGCGCTCATCCCCATCCTGGCGAAGGTGCCCGGCTCGGAGCTGTTCTGACGCGGGGCCCGGCTCGACGCTGTCATACGCGCCTCAGCGGGCCAGGCCCCTGAGCACGCCCGCCAGCTTCTCCATGCGCTCCGGGTCGCCGCCGAGCGCGCCCGTCCGGATGGCCGCCAGGTCACGCTCGACCTGCACGGCGGCGGCCTCCAGGTCCGCCGGCGTGGCGCTGCCCGCGGCCGCGCGGTCCAGCACGGCCTGAAGCTCCGACGCGCGCGCGTTCAGGATGCGCTTGTAGCGCACCATCTGGTCGAGGTACGCCTGCGCCACAGGCACCGCGTCCGGCCAGGTCACCCGCGGCTGAAGCTGGGCGTTGAAGGTCTCGACCTCCACGAGCTCGGCCGCGGCGATCTCGGCCTCCGACAGGTGCTCGCTCGGCTCGAGTCGGAACACGTCGATGCCGCGCGAGATCTCCGCGCCGTAGACGCGGCCGTTGTACCAGTAGGTCGACCAATAACCACCCGTGTGGCGCGTCGAGTCGGAGAGCGGGCCGCGGTCGAAGAACGCGACCTCGAACGGGTTCTCCGGATCGGTGAAGTCCATGATCGAGAGCCCGCCCTGATACCACGCCTGCACCATCAGGTCGCGTCCGGGCACCGGTATGATGGAGCCGTTGTGCGCCACGCAGTTCTCGGTCTCGGTCTGCGGAACCGGAAGCTTGTAGTAGCCGGCGAGCTCCATCTCGCCGTCCTCGATCGTGAAGATCGCGTTCGCGCCCCACGACGGCGGATCGGTCGCGCGGCAGCGAGGCGCGCTGCCTCCGCCCCACTCGTCCGTGAACACGACCTTCGTGCCGTCGTTGTTGAACGTGGCCGAGTGCCAGTACGCGAAGTTCGGGTCGATCACCTCGTCGATGCGCGTGGGATTGGTGACGTCGCTGATGTCGAGGAGGATGCCGTTGCCGGAGCATGCGCCCGCGGCCAACCCGATCTCCGGGAAGGCCGTGATGTCGTGGCACTGGTTCGTGCGCCGCGACTCCTGGGTGCCCGGGCCGTGATCACCGCCCTGCCACAGCCCCGCCATGTCGCCCGATTCGTCGGCGAAGATGCGCGGCATGCTCACGATCTCGGCGCGCTCGGGGGCAGCCAGAGGGACGCGCACCACCTCGATCCGGAAGAGCGACGTGTTCGGGTCCTCCTCCGGCTCCGCGCCCGAGCAGCCGGTAAGCTCCTCGGCCGGCCGGACGCCGCCCGTCCCTTGGATGTAGACGTAGACGTTCTCGTCGTCGTTCGGATCGGTGACGACGGTGTGCGTGTGGGATCCGCGGCACGACTGCACCGCCGCCACCTGCCTGGGGTCGTCGAAGTCGGAGAGGTCGAAGATCCGGACGCCGCGCAGCCGCTCGGCGCTGATGGAGTCGGCTACGCCCTCGATGCCGCAGTCCAGGCGCCCGCGCGTCTCCTGGGCCGACATGAACACGAGGTGCCGGTACACCGACACGTCGCCCTGCCCGCCCGGACACACGACCGAGAGCCGCAGCTCGGGCGAGCTCGGCTGCTCGACGTTCCAGATCTGGAAGCCGTTGTAGTTGCCCTGGTAGAGCAGGCCGTCCTGGAAGGCGACGTCGGTGTTGCTGAAGCGGCCGTCTCCCGGCGTCTCGGGGTTGTAGAAGCCCTCCGGCCGCGGAATGGCGGCCAGGTGCTCGAGGCCGCTGATCGCCGATTCCGCGTCCAGCCAGCCGGCGCCCAGCCCGATGCGCGGGTCGTTCGGATCCCACGTCATCTGGGGCCGCGGCGGGGCGATGTCGGAAACCTGCGCGAGCACCTCATCGGCGCCCACGAGCACTCCCGCGGCGAGGGCCACGGCGCCCAGCGAGCCTACGGCCGCACGGCTGGCGGTGAAAACCGATGTCATCTCGTACCTCGTTCTCTGCTCGAGTGGTTGTGGTTAAGAGGATCGAGAGCACGACGCTCGGGCTACCTCCGCTGCTCGAGCATCTGCCGCATCCGTTGGATTTCGATCGTCTGGTCCGCGTCGACCTCGTTGGCGAAGAAGTTGACTGTGGACTCCTGCGCGGCGCCGGGCGTGTCGAAGAGGTCGCGCACCATGACGATCGCGCCCTCGTGGTGCTGGATCATGAGCTCCAGGAAGAGCCGCTCGAACTCGGCGCCACGGGCATCGAAGAGCAGCCGCATCTGCTCGGGCGACAACATGCCGGGCATCATCACGTGCGGCATGCCCCCGTGCGCGCCCGCGTGCGGCACCGCCTCGCCGCGATCCGCGAGCCACGTCTGCATGATGCCGATCTCGTCGGTCTGCGAGATCTCTATGCGCAGCACCATCCGACGAAACCCCTCGCGCGTGGTCCGCTCGGGAACCAGTGCGGTCATCTCGAGCGCCTGCGCGTGATGATGGATCATGCCCTGCATGAAGCGGACGTCGGCTTCCGTGTGCGATGCGCCCTCGATCTCGTCGAGCGGGCCGCCTTCATAGGTGCGCGTGGCCTCGCCGGGCGCGCCCGGCTGCACGATCCGGGGGCCCGCCGACCCGTCCGGTGCCCCGGGGTCCACGGTCCGCGCCTCGTCCGGCTGGCCGGCTTGCGGGTCCGCGGCCTGGCCTGGTCCGTCCGGGCCCTCCGCAGGCGCGCTCGCGCATGCCGCCGCCGTCAGGACCGTCATCGCGACGGCCGGCAGGTGCCGGAGAATGCGCTTCATGGGATGGCCTTCATTCATCGGTTGTGCGCGTGCAGTACTGTCCACGAGGCGCCGCGGTTCCGCAAGGGAAGGGGCGCCGCGGCCCGCCGAACGGACACGCTCGAGGCCGTGGCCGCCGCCCCGACTCCGCCGGCCGCGCCGGCGCGGGGGCTGCGAGCGCGCGGCTCTGGCTCCATTCTTGATGCTCGAACCGGTCATCGAGGAGAAGGACATGAACATTCCCGCGGACACGTACCGGGCCATCGAGCGTGAGATCGCGAGCGATGGAAGCCCCGTCGGCATCGACGCCAAGAAGACGCACGTCATGATCCTGCACCACCTTCGCCGCATCGAGGAGCGGCTGGAACGGATCGAGCGGGCCATGGGAGCCGAGGAGCGGCGTTCGCCATGAGGCGCGCCGCCGTCCGCCGCGTGCCCCACCCCTTCGACGTCGCACGCTGAGCCGACATGCGCCGAGCCCGTCGCCGTTCTCGTCCGCGCCGCCGGGGCCGTCTCGTGCTCGGCGTGCTGGGGACGGTGGCCTGCCTGGTGTTGGTGGGATGGTTCGTGCTCCTGCCCGACCCGTCGGAGTACCGCGACACCGACCCCGGCCTGACGTCGCTCATGGAGCAGCGTATCCGCGAGGCGCGCCAGGCCGGTGACTCTCTCCAGGTCCGTCACGCCTGGGTGGACCTGGCCGACGTCTCGCCCCGGCTGCTGCGCGCCGTGATCATCGCGGAGGACTACCGCTTCCGGCTCCACGAGGGCGTCGACTGGGTGTCCCTGGCCGAGGAGGTGAGCTGGTCGGGTGGAGAGACCTTCTCGTGGTGGAGCGCTTCGGACCGGCTCGCGCTCGGGAGGGCGCTTTCCTACGCGTGGCGCCACCGCGACGAGCTGCGCGGGCGGAGCACGATCACGCAGCAGCTGGCCAAGAACCTCTACTTCGGCACCGACCGATCGCTGTTCCGGAAGGCCATGGAGGTCGCGGTCGCGCGGAGACTCGAGAGGAGGCTGGGGAAGGACCGCATCCTAGAGCTCTACCTGAACGTCGTGGAGTGGGGACCGGGCATCTTCGGTGCGGAGGCCGCGTCCAGGCACTATTTCGGCCGTTCCGCGTCGGACCTGACGCTGTCTCAGGCCGCGGCGCTCGCGGCTACCCTGCCGCATCCCCTGACCTCGAACCCGGCGCTGAGCCCCGGACGGATGCAATGGCGTCAGGCGCTGATCCTGGAGCGGCTGGACCTGTCGTCCGGCGCGCCCCAACAGGGTCCGATCCCGCTGCCCGATCCGGCGCTCGTCCTGCCGGACACGAGCCTGGCGCTGCCGAGCCCGACCCTGATTATCCCCTCCCCGTCCGGCCTCCCGCCGGACAGCGGCGGCGCGCGGACGGACACGAGCGGCCTTCGAGACGACCCGTAGGCACACGGGGGCCCGCCACCTATAATGGGTCAGTTTGACGTGTTACAAAGCATCGGGGGCGGCCGCCGGGGCAGCCACCCCCGGTACCCCTATCCCGTCGCAACCCGACTAGACGACCTTCGCGACCCTCTCGATTTCGCACCCTCAATGAGCGCGGTCACATTGACGGGAGGGATAAAGACGGGGCCCGGAGCGCCTCGTCCAGTCAAGGACGT
>Ga0302046_10000920_pt1 | contig 28130 bp, 22 predicted proteins | sample RVTome_11_FD_200261 | JGI IMG/M metagenome (GOLD analysis project Ga0302046, IMG submission 200261) | Soil microbial communities from uranium-contaminated site in the Upper Colorado River Basin, Wyoming, United States - RVT147D111 (version 2) ... | reverse complement strand
GGCGGACACGCTCCAAACAGCCACCGCGACGACGGCCAACGCAAGGCGCTGTAGCATCTACCCCCACTCGGGACAGCAAAATGGTAATGCCGTCGAAGCCTGGAAGCGCCGGGATCGTATCGTGAATCCCGCCGGACTGTCAAAGTCCGTGATAGGGGGCTCCCCCCTTGACGCATCGCGGTCGATCGACGTAAGGTCTGGCCTTCTTCACCCGTCGCTGTGCACCCGCCGGCGGAGGCGGCTGGCCTCCCCCGTGGAGAGCCCGCAGATGGCACACCTCACGTCCCGACGCGTCGGCATCCCTCTGTCCGCCATATCCCTGGCCCTGCTGCTCCTGACTGTGGCCCTGCCGTGGGGGCGTCCCGTGCAGGGCGCCGACCACCGTGAGGCTCCTCTGATCAGCCTGGACCCGACGGCCGACATCGCCGACGTCTTCGCGTTCCGCAGTCCCGTCGATCCGTCGTTCGTCGTGCTCGCGATGACGGTCAACGGCTTCGCGGTCCCCGGAGTCCGCGGCTCCTATTCCTTCGACCCGGAAGTGCTCTACCAGATCAAGATCGACAACACCGGCGACGCCCGCGAGGATCTGGTGATCCAGATCCGGTTCGCGGGCTTCGAGTCGGATCGTGATCCGCGCTGCCCGTCGGGGCCCGGCGGGCAATACGTGACGATGCGCGGTCCGGCCAAGCCCACCAAGACGGGCGCGGTGAACCAGCGGCTCGGAAAGAAAGTACCCGAGGTCACCGGGTGCACCAACCAGCCCCTGACGGGCAGCGGCCGTGCCGAGGGCATCACCGTGTTCGCCGGGCTCCGGGACGATCCTTTCGTCACCGACTCGGCCCAGCTGAACCGGATCCTGGGCGGCACCGAGCAGGTGTTCCGCGCCATCGGTTCCGGAGACGGCAGCGACCTCGCGAACCTCGATGGCCGGCCCGTCGACGGCAGTGGGCGCAGCGGCTTCGACACCTTCGGGGGCTTCAACGTGTCGGCGATCGTCGTCGAGGTCCCGAGGGCGATGGTGGAAGGAACGCGGTCGCGCCTCGGGACGTACCTCGCCAACAACACGACGATCGGGGTCTGGGGCACGACCAGCCGCCGCCAGAACTTCCACCTGAGGAAGAACGAGGACAACGATTTCGGCAGCGGCCAGTTCGTGCAGGTCCAGCGGATGGGCCAGCAACTCATCAAGACCGTGTTCATCCCGTCCACGGAACGGGAGCGGTACAACCGCACCACGCCCGACAACGACCTCGCCGACCTCGGCAGCTTCGCCGGCCCACGCGGCTTCAGCCGCTTCATCCCCGACACGCTGACCAGCGATGACGGGAGCGGCAACACCATCGCCGCCCGGGCGGGCCTTCTGACCGCGCTCGGCGTGACGGCGCTGCCGAACGGGGCGCCGCTCATTCCCGGCCTCGACGCGCTGACCAGCACCGACGTGAACCTGGTGCGGCGGGTCATCTTCCCGGACGTGCTGCGCCTCGACCTGGAGTTCCTGCCGCCCAACGACCTGGTCGTCGCGAACAACGGGCTGCAGAACGGCCGGCGGCTGGACGACGACGTGACGGACATCCTGCTGCGGGCCGGCCGCCAGCTCCTTGACGTGAAGTTCCCGGACGGCAGCGGCGTGCCCGGCGACGGTCCCCTGGACGGCCGCCGGGCCCTGGACTGCTCGTCCCTGCCCAACTGCCCCGACCGGCGCGTGCTGGCCGTCCTCCAGGGGACCGACTTCATCGAGCTCGATGCCGACGTGGAGAACGTGGGCAACAGCGGCCAGGACCGGCCGCTGCTCCCGGGCTTCCCGTACCTCGGCGAGCCGCACCCGCTGCCGGGGAACCCGACGCCCGCGCCCGGCACCGTCGGCTATCCGCCGTCGCCCGGCAACGATTGACGTCGCGCGCGAGGCGCGTGAGGCGGCAAGTCACCGGGAGTCGATGAAGAGGGGAAGCACCACGGCGGCGAGGGCGACTGCTCTCGCCGCCGTGCTGTCGGTGCTGGCCACCGCCGGCGGCGGTGACGCCCAGCCACGCGAGACCGATCACGTCATCCGGTTCTACCAGGCGCGGGTCGGCCGGGATCCCGACGACGCCCTCGGCTACAGCCGGCTCGGGAACGCCTACGTCCAGAAGGCACGTGAGACGGGCGACGTTTCCTACTACGACCTCGCCGACCAGGCCCTGCGACGTTCGCTGGCGCTGGTCTCCCGCGGCCCCGTCGCCAGCAGTGCCACGACGTGGCTGGCCGTCGTCGAGTTCGCGCGGCACCAGTTCCGGGATGCGCTGGCGACCGCCGAGAAGGCGCGGGCGCTGGACCCCGGCGGTCTCGCTCCGTACGCGATCGTGGGAGACGCGCACGTCGAGCTGGGCGAGTACGACGAGGCGGCCCGGGCGTATGCGAAGCTGCAGGAGCTGAGCGGCCCGCTTCATCCGCACAGCCGGCTCGCCCATCTGAAGTTCCTCATGGGAGACCGGGATGGGGCGCTCGCGTACGCGCGGAACGCGGTGGCCTCCGCGCGGGGCCGCGTGCCCGCCGAGAACCTCGCCTGGGCCCAGGCGCAGCTCGGCGAGCTGCTGTTCCAGGCCGGCGACCTGGCCGGAGCGGAGCGGGCGCACCAGGAGGCCCTCGGCACGCGGCCCGGGTACCACCGGGCGCTGGCCGAGCTTGCCCGCGTGCGGGCGGCCCAGCAGCGATACGGCGACGCGGTCGAGCTCTACCGCAAGGCGCTCGCCGCGGTGCCCCTGCCGGAGTACGCTGCGGCCCTGGGGGACGTGTACACGAAGATGGCGCGGACGAGCGAGGCCCGGCGGCAGTACGACCTCGTCGAGTTCATCGGCCGTCTCAGTGCCCTCAGCCAGACCATCTACAACCGGGAGCTGGCGCTCTTCTACGCCGACCGCGACGTGAAGCCAAGGGAAGCACTCGAGCTGGCCGAGCGGGAGCTGCAGGTTCGACGCGACATCTACACGTACGACGTTCTGGCCTGGGCGCTCTACCGCAACGGCCGCGCCCGGGAGGCCGCCGCCGCCATGGCGGAGGCCCTGCGGCTGGGTACTCGCGACGCGCGCCTGTACTTCCACGCGGGGATGATTCACGCCGCACTCGGGGACTCCAAGCGGGCCCGCGAATACCTCTCGGGCGCACTCGCCATCAATCCGCGCTTCCATCCGCTGCAGGCCGACGTCGCCGCCCGCGTCCTGGCCGAGCTGGGGCGCGGGGCGGAATCCGGGGAGCGTCCGCGGTGACCGGTCGCCCGGGCGCCGGCCTGCTGGGGGCCGTGGCCGCGATCGTGCTGCTGGCAGCTGCCTCCGCCGCCGCCCACCCGCTGGGAAACTTCAGCATCAGCCACTACGCGGGCATCGACATCGAGCCCGACGCGGTCCAGGTCCGCTACCTGATCGACATGGCCGAGATCCCGACGTTCCAGACGATGCAGGACACCGGGCTGGTGGCCGAGACCGGCCACCCCAGCGTCGGGCCCTGGCTGGCCCGCATGGCCGACCAGCTCCTGCGCGGCCTGCAGCTGGAGGTCGGCGGGCACCGGCTGGCGCTGGCGGTCACGGCTGCCGAGATCATCTTCCCGCCCGGCGCCGGCAACCTGCCCACGCTGAAGCTCGGGGTCGTGTACCGTGCCGCGCTCGACCGCGCGGCCACCGGCCCCGAGGAGCTGCGCTACGCGGACGAGAACTTCCCCGACCGCGCCGGCTGGAAGGAGATCGTCGTGCGCGGCCGGGCGGGCGTGACGATCCTGGCCAGCACGGCGCCGGCCACCGATCGCAGCGCCGAGCTGTCCGACTACCCGAGCGACCTGATCGACAGCCCGCCGCAGGATCTCCAGGCGCGCGTGACATTCGCGCGCGGGGCGCCGCTCGCCGCGACACCGCCGGCCGCCGCCGCGCCGCCGGAGGCGGTAGACCCCCCGGTCGCGCCGGCGCCCCGGGTGGCGCTGCAGCCCAACCGCCAGCCTTCTGCCGCCAGCCGGCTCGCAGGTCTCGTGACGCCGCGGGAGCCCGGCACCGGCATCGTGGCCATGGCGTTGCTGGTCGCGATGGCGCTGGGCGCGTTCCACGCCCTGGAGCCCGGTCACGGCAAGACGGTGGTCGCGGCGTATCTCGTCGGCTCGCGCGGCACCGCCCGGCACGCGCTCATCCTGGGCCTCGTCGTCACCGCCTCCCACACAGCGGGCGTCTATCTGCTGGGGGGTGTGACGTTCTACGCCTCGCAGCACGTGGTCCCCGAGCGCCTCTATCCCTGGTTGAGCCTCGGCTCGGGACTCACGATCGCGGTGCTCGGCGCCGCGCTGTTCCTGCGGCGGTACCGGGCGCCCGAGGGCGGGCACGGGGAGCACGGCCATCATCATGGCCATCACCACGGGCCCCCGCACGGGCATGATCGTGCCCCCGGGCACGGACACGACCACACGCACCTCCACGACCACACGCACCTCCACGAGCACGAGCACCCCCACGAGCACGAACACGCCCACGCGCACGGCCACGACCACCGTCACGAGCCCGTCTCGCTTCGCGCGCTCGTCGCGCTCGGCATCAGCGGGGGACTCATCCCCTGCCCGGCCGCGCTGGTGGTCCTGCTGAGCGCGCTGTCGATGCACCGGGTCGGGTTCGGCCTCGTCCTCATCGTCGCCTTCAGCGTCGGGCTCGCGGCGGTGCTGGTCGCCATCGGGATCCTGATCGTCTACGCCGGCCGGCTGATGTCGCGCTTCCGGGAGGATGGGCCGTGGATCCGCCGCTGGCTGCCCCTGACGTCGTCCGCCGTGATGACGCTGCTGGGCCTCGGCATCGCCGCCCAGGCCCTCGCCTCGTGGACCCCGCGCTAGGCGCTGCCCGCCGCCAACCTTGACAGAGCGCTGAGGCGTCCCGTATCGTCGCAAGTCTCGACGCCCCAGATGCCAAGCTGATGAAAAAGATGCACGCCGAATGACCGGGGGCTCTCCCATCGTCGCTCAGTTGCGGGCGATCCAGCGTGCGCACGGCTTCCTCCCGGCGGCGCCGCTGCGCGAGCTGTCCGAGCGGACCGGCACGCCCCTGTACCAGCTGCACGGCGTCGTCAGCTTCTTCCCGCACTTCCGGCTGGCGCCTCCGCCACCGGTGGAGGTGCTCGTCTGCGACGATCTCGCGTGCCATCGGCGGGGCGGGGCAGCCCTCCTGGCCGCCGTCGAGGCGCAGGCGCGTCAGGGCGGGCCGGAGGGCGCCGTCGTGCGCTCCGTGTCGTGCCTCGGCCGCTGCGACCGCGCCCCGGCCTGCTCGATCAACGAGGCGATCGTCTCCCGCGCCACCGTGGAGACCGTGCTCGGCCACGTCGCCGCGGCCGCCGGCGGCGAGCGGGTGCCGGCCGAGCACGTCGCCCGGGACACGCGGACGTTGACCGTCGACCCCTACGGCACGACCGACCGCTACGGGGCCGCCCGGCGGCTGGCCGCCGATGGCGATGCGGCGGGCGTCATCGCGGCGCTCAAGGCGGCCGACCTGCGGGGCCTGGGCGGGGCGGGGTTCCGGACCGGACTCAAGTGGGAGCTCGTCCGCAAGGAGTCGGCCGCCGACAAGTACGTCGTCTGCAACGCCGACGAGAGCGAGCCCTGCACGTTCAAGGACCGGTTCCTGCTGGAGCGCGCCCCCCACCTGCTGGTCGAGGGCATGCTGCTGGCCGGCCTGGTCACCGGCGCCCGCCTCGGCATCGTGTACATCCGCCACGAGTACGAGCCGCAGCTCGAGATCGTCGAGCACGAGATCCAGGCCGCCCGCGCCGCGGGCGCGCTCGGCCCCAGCGTGTTCGGCTCCGACCGCGAGTTCGAGCTGGAGACGTTCGTGAGCCCCGGGGGGTACATCTGCGGCGAGGAGTCGGCGCTGCTGGAGGCGCTCGAGGGCAAGCGCGGCGAGCCCCGCAACAAGCCGCCGTTCCCCGTCACTCACGGGCTCTACAACAAGCCCACCGTGATCAACAATGTCGAGACCTTCGCGATGGTGCCGGCCATCCTGAACCGCGGCCCCGAGTGGTTCCGGGCCCAGGGCAGGAACGGCGCCTCCGGCCTCAAGTTCGTCGGCATCAGCGGCGACGTGGCGCGGCCCGGCGTGTACGAGATCGCCATGGGCACGCCGGCCCGCGAGGTGATCTTCGACAGGGCCGGCGGGGTGGCCGGCGGCCGCCCCTTCAAGGCGTGGGCGCCGTCGGGGCCGTCGTCGGGCTTCCTGCCGCCCTCGATGGTCGACGTGCCGCTGGACTTCGATTCCCTGAGCAAGGCGGGCTCCATGCTGGGCTCGGGCGCCATGCTGGTGCTCTCGGACGAAGCCTGCATGCTCGACATGGCGCTCAACGCCGTGCGGTTCTTCCGCAACGAGTCATGCGGCAAGTGCGTCCCCTGCCGCGTGGGGTCGGCCAAGATGGTGGAGGTGCTGGGCGAGATCGCCCGCGGCCGGGGCCGCTCCGAGCACCTGGAGATGATCGACGACCTCTCGCACGCGCTGATGCAGACGTCCATCTGCGGCCTCGGCCAGGTCGTGCCGATGCCCATCCGCTCGGCCCTGACCCACTTCCGGGACGAGGTCGACGATCACCTGCTCCGCCGGCGCTGCGCCGCCGGCGTCTGCCCGGTGAGCGGCGCATGAGCGCGCCGGCGGCGGTCAAGCTCACGATCGACGGCCGGGAGGTGAGCGTCGACCCCGGCACGACGATCTTCGATGCCGCCCGCCGGCTCGGCATCGACATCCCGGCCCTGTGTCACACGCCCGCGCTCGGCCAGACGCCGGTCGGCGTCTGCCGGGTGTGCACGGTCGAGGTGAAGAACAACCGGGTGCTGGCCGCCTCCTGCGTGCGGCCGGCCGAGAACGGCATGGTGGTGGCCACGGCCTCCGACGGCGTGCGCCGCGCGCGCCGCACGCTGGCCGAGATCCTGCTCTCCGACCATCCCTCGCCGTGCGAGCGCCAGAAGGCCACCGGCGACTGCGAGCTGGAACGGCTGGGCGCGGCCTACGCGGTCGGCGCGCCGCGCTTCGGGCGCCGGACGTGGCCGCGCGGCCTCGACGAGTCGTCGCTGTTCATCGCCGTCGACCACACCGCCTGCATCCTGTGCGACCGGTGCATCCGCGCCTGCACCGAGGTCAAGCACAACAACGTCATCGGCCGGAGCGGCAAGGGCTACCAGGCCGGGATCTCGTTCGACAACGACCAGCCGATGGCGGCCTCCAGCTGCGTCGGCTGCGGCGAGTGCATGGTCTCCTGCCCGACCGGCGCCCTGACCAACCGCCGCGAGCTGGAGGTCGAGCTGCTCCACGGCGAGGAGATGGCGGCCGAGGAGCTGAAGGCGCTGCCGATCTTCGCGCGGATGTCGGGGACCTTTCTCGACCTCAACCGCGGCGCGGTCGTGCGGCGGCGCATCCGGCCGGGCCAGGTGATCTGCCGCGAGGGCGATTTCGGCTCGACGGCGTTCTACATCCTGAGCGGCACGGTGGAGGTCTCGATCGCCGCCCCGCTCGGCCACAGCGCCGCCCGCCGCGCCGGCGCCGGCGGGCGCAAGGGTTTCTTCCGCATGCTCACCGAGCTGGTGAAGAGCCCGCCGGCCCCCTCCACCGCGGCCGCCCCGCGCACGATCCCCATCGACGCCACCGTCGACCTCGACCTGAGCAACCCGGTGGCCCAGCTGGGCGCCGGCGACCTGTTCGGCGAGATGACGTGCCTGAGCTTCTATCCGCGCTCGGCGACCGTGCGCGCCGTCGAAGAGACCGTCGTGCTGGAGATGCTGCGCAACGTGCTGCAGATGCTCCAGAAGGACAAGGTCTTCAAGGCCGAGCTGGATCGCCGCTACCGCGCGCGGGCGCTCGACACCCACCTGCGCTCGGTGCCGATCCTGTCGAGCCTCAGCGAGGGCTTCGTGGCCCGGCTGCGCGACCGGGTGCAGCTGGTCCGCTTCGAGCCCGGGCAGGTCATCTGCAAGCAGGGCGATCCGGCCGAAAGCTTCTTCCTCATCCGCATCGGCTTCGTGAAGGTGACCCGGGAGTTCCCGGGCGGCGACCTGGTGGTGCGCTATCTCAACCGGCCCGACTACTTCGGCGAGGTGGGCCTGCTCGGCGAGGGCGTGCGGACGGCCACCTGCACGGCCCTCGACCACGTCGAGGTCGTCCGCATCGCCGCCGACGACTTCCGCGACATGACGCGCGAGTTCCCCGACATCCAGGCGGGGCTGGTGGAGGTGGCCCGGGAACGGTCGCAGAACGACGTCCAGCGGCGCGTGACCGAGACCACCGTCGCCCTCGACGACTTCCTGAGCCAGGGGCTGATGCAGGCGCAGAACCTGCTCGTCATCGACCTCGAGCGCTGCACCCGCTGCGACGAGTGCGTGCGGGCCTGCGCCGACGCCCACGAGGGCGTGACCCGGCTGGTGCGTGACGGGCTGCGCTACGACAAGTACCTGGTGGCGACCTCCTGCCGGTCGTGCCGCGACCCGCTCTGCATGGTGGGCTGCCCGGTCGGCTCGATCCGCCGCCACCAGGACTCGCTCGAGATCATCATCGAGGACTGGTGCATCGGCTGCGGTCTCTGCGGCACCCAGTGCCCGTACGGCAACATCAACCTGCATCCGTTCAAGGTCGTGGCCGAGGACCCCGACCATCCCGGCGTGATGAAGGCGGTGGTGCGGGAGAAGGCCACCACCTGCGACCTCAGCCGCGAATACCACGAACCCGCCTGCGTGTACGCGTGCCCGCACGATGCGCTCAAGCGGATCGAGCCGGTGAAGTTCTTCGGGATCTCGTCCTAGCCGGGGCCCGCCGTGCTCATCGACCGGAGCCATCGCCCCTGGATCCTCGCCAGCGTCGTCCTCCTGGCGGTCGCGACCGCGGTCTACGTGCCCTACGCGCGCGCCGCGCTGAACGGCCCGAGCGGCGGCAGCTGGGTGGGGCTGACCTTCGGCTTCGTCGGCTTCGCCTTCATGCTCTTCGCCGGGCTGCTCGGGGCCCGCCGCAAGGTGCCGACCTGGCGCGTCGGCCGCGCCACCACCTGGATGCGCGCCCACATCTGGCTGGGGCTGCTCAGCCTGCCGCTCATCCTCTTCCACGGCGGCTTCGGCTTCGGCGGCCCGCTCACCTTCGTGCTGATGCTCCTGTTCATCGCCGTCTTCGTGAGCGGCATCGTCGGCCTCCTGCTCCAGCAGGCGCTGCCCCGGCTGATGCTCACCCGGGTGCCGCTGGAGACGGTGTACGAGCAGATCGACGAGGTCGTGCTGCAGTTGCTGGCGGAATCGGACGGGCTGGTCACCGCGGCATGCGGCCCGCTCCCGGTGGCGCCGGTGGCGCTGCCCGAGGCGCGGCGGGCCGGCGGCGGCAGCGCCCCCGCGCGCCCCGGGCAGCCCCGCTCGAGCCCCCGCGCGCGTCCGACCGCGCTGGCGCCGGTGCCCGAGAGCGGCGTCCTGCGCGAGGCCTACCTCCGCGACATCCGCCCGTTCCTGGACCCGGCCAACCGCCCGAACGGAGGGCTCGGCACGACCAGCCGGGCCGCCACGCTGTTCCGCCACCTGCGCACGACGCTGCCGCCCGCCCTTCAGGAGACGGTCAGCGAGCTGGAAGCCGTCTGTGACGAGCGCCGCCAGCTGGCCGACCAGAAGCGGATGCACCACGTGCTCCACGGCTGGCTCCTCGTGCACGTGCCGCTGTCCTACGCGGTGCTCCTGCTCGGCGCCGTCCACGCCGTCGTCGCCCTGAGGTACTGATGGCCGGTCCCCGGCGCTATACCACCAAGGTCCGGGCCAAGCGCATCGCGCTCCAGTACTTCACGCGCCCGCACCCCTTCCGCCGCTGGAAGCTGCTCCTGTCGGTAGCGGCGCCGGCGGTGGCGGCCCTGTGGCTCCTGGTCCACGCCGCCCTCGACGACCAGCGCATCTACAACGGCGGCCCCGTGTCCACGGCCCACGCGATGTTCGAGAGCGACTGCCGGCTCTGTCACGGCCCCGGCCCCACCCCGGGGACCCCGGCGACGCAGGCTTCGCTGGCGCCCGCGCCGGCCGGGTTCTTCCTGCCCGTCTCGGACGCCGCCTGCACGGCCTGTCACGCGGGACCCGACCACAATGCGAAATCGGAGACGCCGGCCTGCGGCAGCTGTCACGTCGAGCACGTCGGCCGCGCGGTGCTCGTGCAGATCGCCGACCGCCACTGCGTGCAGTGTCACGGAGATCTCAAGACCAGGGACGGCACGCCCCCGGCGTTCCACGGCAGCGTGACCGCCTTCGCCCGTGGCAAGCATCCGGAGTTCGCCGTCAACGCCGGCGCCGGCGACCGGGTGGCCCGCGTGCGCCTGGACGCCAAGCCGGAGCCGACCGACGCCACGCCGATCAAGCTCGGCCACGCCACCCACCTGAAGGCCGGCCTCAAGGGCACCGAGGACGTGGCCAGGCAACAGGGGATGGCCGGCATCGCCAAGGTGACGATCAAGCGCGAGGGCATCGCGGACCGGGAGGGGCTGCAGCTGACGTGCACCTTCTGTCACCGCCTCGACGAGCGCGGGCAGTACATGAAGGAGATCGTGTACGAGACGCACTGCGCGGCCTGCCATCCCCTGGGTTTCGAGGGCTCGGACGCCGTCGCGCCCCATGAGAAGTCGGCCATCGTGCGCGCGTTCATCCGCGGCACGCTGAGCGAGGCCTACGACCGCTGCCAGGCGGTCCCCGGCGGCAAGGCGGGTGCCGAGATCCGTGCCCGGTGCGTCGACCTCGGCCTGATCAAGGAGCCGGCCGGCGACGCTCCCCGGGGCCGGCGGCGCGGCGGCGGCGAGACCGAGACGCCGCCGAGCGATGCACCGCGTGGCCTGCGCCGGGGCGCCAGCGCCGAGGCCGAGACGCCGCCCGAGACCCCGCGCGGGCTGCGCCGAGGGGGGGCTGCCGAGGCCGAGGAGCCCGCGGCCGAGACCCCGCGCGGGCGGCGCCTCGGCGCCGGCGCCGCCGAGGCGCCGCCCGCTCCGAGGGGCTGGGTCGCCCAGAAGATGGCCGCCATCGAACCGACCCTGTTCGGCAAGCAGGGCTGCGGCTACTGCCACACGCTCGAGGGTGACGAGCCGTCGTCGGTCGGCGTGGTCCCGCCCGCCATCCCGGCGCGCTGGCTGCCGCACTCGCGCTTCGATCACGCCGCCCACCGGCCGCTGGCCTGCACCGAGTGCCACGGCGGGGCCACGGCCAGCGACAAGACGACGGACGTCCTGCTGCCACGGCTGGAGACCTGCAGCGAGTGCCACCAGCCCCGGGCGGGCGCGCGGGCCGTGTGCGTGGAGTGCCACCGGTACCACGACAAGACCCAGGAGCGCGACCCCAGCGGGCCGTTCACCGCCCGGCAGTTGCGCGGCCAATTTGCTGCGCCGGACCGGGATCGTATAAGATAGCGCCCGCCATGCTGCGTCGCCTCGCCGCCGCAGGCTTCATCCTGACCGCGCTGCTGCTCGCCGCGCCCGCCCCGGCACGAGCGCAGTGCACCGCCGCGACCGGCCCCTGTCTCACCATCCAGGACGTCAGGGACGCGGTGCGGGCGGCGGTGACGGCCGTCAACGGCAACATGGTGGTCGGGGTGGTGGACCGCGGCGGAAACCCGCTCGCGGTGTTCGTCAAGGGGCCGGAGCCGCTCACCGTCGCCGGCAACTTCGGCCGCCCCGTCAATCCACGGGACCAGGCGATCGGCCTGGCGCGGACGGGCGCCTTCTTCAGCAACGATCAGGCGCCGCTGTCCTCGCGCACGGTGCGGTTCATCAGCGGCATCCACTTCCCGCCCGGCGTGGAGAACAAGCCGCCGGCCGCGCTCTACGGCATCGAGAACACCAACCGGGGCTGCGCGTTCAACGTGGCCTTCAACCCCGGCGTGCCGGACATCCCGCGCGCCACGTCGGTGCTCGGGGGAGCGTGCAACGCCAACAACGGCGCGCCGCCGACCACCGCCGGCTGCGGCACCGGCATCGTGACGGGCAAGGCCGACGTCTTCGACAGCAATCCGGAGGCGGCCAACGGTGGCGGGGTGCCGATCTTCAAGGCTGGTCGGGTCGCCGGCGGCATCGGCGTCACCGGGCTGCCGCTCGACCAGGCCGAGTTCGCCGCCTTCGTGGGCAGCCTTGGGTTCAGCCCGCTCTTCGGGCCCGTGGTCCCGGATCCCGGCGCCGTCGTCCTCGACGGGATCAGACTGCCGTTCGTGAACAACGCCACCAGGCCGGCCGGCACCACGCCCGGCACCTTCCCGGGTCCCGCCGGCTCCGGCTTCGTGCTGGGACCGGTGGCCAGCCCGTACGGTCCGCTGGGGCCCCCCAGCGGCTATCTCGTCGGGCCGAGGGCGAGCACGGTCAACCCCCAGCTCACCGTCGACGCCGTCGACACGATCATCCAGCGGGCGATCGACCAGGCGCAGCGCACGCGGGCCGCCATCCGGCTGCCGCTCGGAAGCCAGACGCGGATGGTGATCGCGGTCGGCGACTCGGCCGGCAGGATCCTGGGGCTGTTCCGGATGGCGGATGCGACGATCTTCAGCATCGACGTCGCCGTGGCCAAGGCCCGCAACGCGGCCTACTTCAGCAGCCCGGCCCGCGACCCTCGCGACATGCCCGGCTTCCCGCTCGGCTTCGCGATGACCGCGCGCACGCTCGGCTTCGGCGCCCAGCCGCTGTTCCCGGCCGGCATCGATGGCACCGCACCGGGGCCGTTCTTCGTCAATTACCTGCGGGACGTCGACAACGTCTGCACGCAGGGCTTCCACGCGCCCAACGTGAACCAGAGCGGGATCGTCTTCTTCCCGGGCAGCATCGGGCTGTACGACGGCATGTCGCTGATCGGCGGCCTCGGCGTCAGCGGCGACGGCGTCGAGCAGGACGACCTGGTCACGGCCGCGGGCGCCGGCTGCCCCGATTGTCCGTTCAGCTTCGTGGCGCCCCCCGAGATCCGCGCCGACCGCGTCGTCATCGACGGCGTCCGCCTCCCCTTCTTCAAGTTCCCGCGCAACCCCGAGGTGCAATAGCTCGCGGGGCTTGGCCTCTTTCGACGCTCGTCGCGTGGCTGCCAGCGCGCTCCTGGTGTCCCGAGTCAGAAACCGTGCGCGATGCCGACGTGGGCGAGGTGCCCCTGGGGTCGGTCCGCGGAACCCGTTCCCGCCGCCCGTCACCGTGCGCCCCCCAGCCTGATGGAGCCCAGCCGTGGCCGGTGCGAGGCGGACTCCAGCCTCGTGGTGCCGCGGACCGACCCCAGGGGCACCTCGCCCACGTCGCTCCGGCGGTCGGTGACTCGGCACGCGGAAGCTAGCGGCCGAAGCGCTTGAGGAGGTCCTGGATTCCCTTCTGGGCTTTCTCGGGGTCGATGTCGCGCAGGATCGTGGCCGGGCTCACGCGGATCTGGGGGGAGGCGGCGGTGCCGGTGACCTTGGCTTTCAGCTCGCCGCGGCCGTGGGTGATGGTCATGTCGAGGTTCATGCGGCCGGTGGCCAGGTGATAGTCGCCGGCCATCAGGACCTTCATCGCGCGGCTCGTGTAGAGCAGGTCGCGGGTGGTCGCCACGCCGTTGGTGAGCGTGTAGGTCGCGGTGATCGAGTCGAACTCCAGCGGTGACTCGAACACCCGCGAAGGCAGGTCGGCCGACAGGATCGAGGAGACGGCGCCACCGACCCGCACGACGCCGCCGATCAGCGCCAGGGCCTGCGGTCCCACCACCCGGCCGGCGCCGACACGAAACTGCCCGGGCCCCGAGAGCGTGTTCAGCAGGTCACGGACCGCGAAACCGAGTCCGCCGGTGAGGTCGAGGGGACCGGTGATGGCGTAGCCCTGGCAGAGGTAGTCCACGAGCACCTTCTCGAGCGGCAGCGCCTTGATCGCGAGGTCGGCCATCTGCACGCGAATCCCGCGGTCCAGCGCGACCGTCATCTGTGTCGTCACGCTGCCGCCCGCCACGGTCGCCGTCATCGGCCTGGCGGCGAGGCGCTGGTCCTGCCAGTCCGCGTTGAGCTTCACGGTGGGGATGGCCAGCGTGCGGCGCCGGGGCTCCGGACATTGCGGCTGATCCTGCGTCACCGTGAGGCCGGACAGTTCCACCTCCCCGGCCGCCGTGGGAGCGCCCACGGTCCCGCCCAGCGTCAAGGTCCCCTTCACTCCCCCACCCAGCGCCGGATTCGGGCCCGCGGCCGCCGCCGCCAGGGCCGCTATGTCCTTCCCGGCGATCGCCACCTTGCCGCGGAGCGAGGCCTCCGTCAGCGGTTTGGCGCCGCCGATGGCGACCAGCCCGTCGCTCAGCGCGAGGCTGACGTCGCCGGGCTGGAGCCTGGCGTCGCCCTTGAACGCGAGCTGGGTGCCGCCGCCCGTGAGCGTGAGGTCGACGTCGCTCAGCCGGTATTGCGCCGCCGCGGCGCCCGTGCCACGCGCGACGTAGGTCACGATGCCGTCGTCGACCTTCACCCTGGCGACCGCCACCGCGCCCGCCGCGCCGGGGCCACCGGGGGAGCGGCCGGGCTTCGCCGCCGCCCGCGGCTCCGCGGTCGTGCCCAGCGTGGCGATGTTCAGGCGGCCGTCGGGAGCCTGGACGATCGTGACGAGCGGTTTCTCGAGGACGATGTCGCCCAGCTCGACCTGACCTCTGAGCAGCGGCAGCAGCCGCAGGCGGATCCGGCCCGTTTCGAGCTTCAAGAAGGGCCCGGGGCCGAACTTCGGGTCCTCGGCAACCTCCAGGCCGCGGAGCTCGACCGCCGGCAACGGGAGCACCCGCAGGGACACCGAGGCGAACGTCACCGGCCGGCCAAGCGTCTGCGTCGCGCTGGTGGCGATGTAGGCCTGGATGCGCGGGGTGTCGACGAGGAAGGGGACAGCCGCCGCGGCCCCGATGACCAGGAGCAGGAGCACCGCCAGGCCGGCGGCCAGCCACTTCATCTCGTCATGGAATCAGCAGCACCTTGCCCGTGGTCTGCCGGCCCTCGAGCGCCCGGTGGGCGTCGGCGGCGTCCTGGAGCGGGAACTCGAATTCCATGCGCACGCGCAGCTTGCCGTCACGGATCCAGCCGAGCACGTCGCCGGCGCGCTGCACGAGCTCCTCGCGCGAGGCGATGTGGTGGTTCAGGCTCGGGCGCGTCAGGAAGAGCGAGCCCTTGGTGTTGAGGATCCCGGGGTCGATGGTGCCGATGGGCCCGCTCGACTGGCCGTAGAGCGCCATGAGGCCGCGCGGCGCCAGCGAGTTGAGGCTCTTCTCCCAGGTGGTCTTGCCCACCGCGTCGTAGACGACCTGCAGGCCCTTGCCGCCCGTCAGCCGCTTGACCTCTTGCTCGAAGTCCTGCCGCGTGTAGACGATCACCTCGTCGGCGCCGGCCTCGCGGGCCAGCTTGGCCTTCTCGTCCGTGGAGACGGTGCCGAGCACGCGGGCGCCGCGCATCTTCGCCATCTGGCAGAGCAGCAGGCCGACGCCGCCGGCGGCGGCGTGGACCAGGCAGGTGTCGCCGCTCTTGAGCGGGTACGTGCTGGTGGCCAGGTAGTGAGCGGTCATGCCCTGCAGCATGGCGGCGGCGCCCTGCTTCGTGCTCACGCCCGCGGGCAGCACGACCAGCCGGGCGGCCGGCACCGCCGCGTACTCGGCGTACGCGCCCGGCACCCCGGTGTAAGCGACCTTGTCGCCGACCCTCACCTCGGTCACGTTCGGGCCCACCGCGGTGACGGTGCCGCCCGCCTCCAGCCCCAGGGTCAGAGGATACTCGGCCTTGTAGAGCCCGCTGCGGAAGTAGACGTCGATGTAGTTCAGCCCGGCGGCGTCGACCTCGACGATCGCCTCGCCGGCCTTGGGGGCGGGCTGGGGCAGCTCCTCCAGGCGCATGGTCTCGGGGCCTCCGGGGGCGTGGATGCGGATCGCCTTCATGTGCAGACCTCCTCAAAGCAGGTGAGTGCTCGGCGCGCGAGCGGATTATAGCATCGCGGTCGCGGGGGGTTCGCCGGGCCGGCCCCGCAGCCGGTCGTCCATGGCGTCGCACTCGAGCGCGAACGGCGGGAAGCCGAGGCAGCGGACGCCTACCGCATGATGGAGAGATCGATGGTGAAGCGGCTGACGTCGCGGCCCTCGGGGTCGGCGACGTGCAGGCTGACCCGCTCGCGGCCGGTCAGGTCCTGGATCGGAAAGCCGTACACGCAGCGAGCCACGTAGACGCTGTCGCCCTCGGCCAGGGGCGTCCGCTCGTTCTGCACGAACGCCGCCTTGATCTCGCGAGGGCCGGCCACCAGGCGGGGGACCAGGTGGCGGGCGAAGTCCTCGCGCTTGCCGCGCAGCTGGACCGACACCACCAGCCGGCCGGCATCCTGCTTGAGGACGCGCTGGACCTCGGCCGGCTTGAGCGGTTCGTTCTTGAAGGCGGCGTGCCGGGCGGCGATGACGAGGCGGTGGAACGGCGTGAGGACGGTGACGCTCTCGCCGCCGGCGCTGACGCGCCACTCGCGGTCGAAGCTCTCCGACGTGATACTCCGTTCCCCGGCATGGATGGCCGCCTGCTGGTCGCGCTCGCCGAGCGTGAACGTGGCGGCCAGCGCCTCGCCAGCCAGGAGGGCCACGGCGGCGGCAGCGGCCAGCGCGCGGATCACTTCGGAGCGCCGACCACGACCCGGCTGAACGTGTCCGGTCCGAAGAACTTCGTGGCCACCCGCTGCACGTCGGCGGCGGTGACCCGGGCGATGCCGGCCTTGTAGCGGTCGGCGTAGTCGAGGCCGAGTCCCTGCTCCTCGATGGCGACGATGAAGTCCGCCACCTTGGCGGAGGTGTCCAGGCGCAGCGGGAAGCTGCCGACCAGATAGTCCTTGGCCAGGAGCAGCTCGTCGTCGCTCACGAGGTCACGCTCCATCCGGGCCAGCTCGTCGCGCAGGATGTCGGCCACCTTCGGCACCTCGCTGACCCGGGTCTGCGCCGACACGACGAACGAGGCGCCGTAGCGGCCCGGCGCGACGTAGCTGTAGACGGCGTAGGCGAGGCCGCCCTCGTTGCGGATCCGGTTGTAGAGGCGCGAGGCGGAGCCGCCGCCCAGCACGTACGAGGCGACCGCCAGCGGGAAGTAGTCGGGATCGACCTGGCGCACGGCCGGCCGCCCGAGCAGGATCGTGGCCTGGGTGAGCGGCTTGGCGATCGTCTCCGTGGCCGGCGGCGCGCTCGCCGTGGCCGGAGGCACCGGCGGCGGCGGCGCCATCGGCCGCGGCCAGCCGCCGAAGCGCGCCAGCACGTGGCGGCGGGCCTCGGCCACGGTGACGTCGCCGACCACGGCCACGATGGCGGTGTCCGGACGCACGTGGTGCCGGTAGAAGCCGACGACGTCGTCGCGGGTGAGCGTACCGACCGAGTCGATCGTGCCCTCGACCGGCCGGCCGTAAGGATGGCCGAGGTGGACCAGGCGCGCCAGCGCCCGGGCGGCGACGGTGTTGGGATCCTCCTCGGAGCGCCTGATGGCGGCCTGGATCTGGGCGGCCTTGCGCTTGAGCTCGGCCTCGGGGAAGGCCGGCGACAGCACGACCTCGCCGAGCAGATCCAGGCCGAGCGCCAGATCCTTCTTCAGGACGGACAGCGACGCGGTCATCCCGTCGCGGCCGGCGCCGGCCTCCAGGGCGCCCCCCACGAACTCGATGGCGGCGTCGATCTCGGGGCCGCTGTGGCTGGCCGTGCCCCGCGTCAGCAGCGCGCCGGTGAGGTTGGCGAGCCCGGCGCGGTCGGGTGGATCGAGCACGGCCCCCGCGCGCATGAACGCGCGCACGGCCACGATGGGCACCGCCGGTCGCTCGGCCACCAGCAAGACGATGCCGTTGGGCAGGACCTCCCGATGGGCGATGGGCGCGGCCGCGGCCGGGATCAGCGCGAGGGCGACGAGGGCGACGGCCAGCAGCAGCGCGGTGGGGCGGCGGATCATGGCCTCAGTCTAACTGCTTGCGGAAGCGCAGGACAGCCGGCGAGAACACCACCGCACCGAACAGCGCCGGCGACCGCAGTTCAGGCGCAGCCGGAGCGGGGGGCGCCGGGAGCGCGACGAGGGACCAGCGAACAGGCGAACGTCGCCGGCTGTTCCCGGTACCGGTCGAGCGTGGCTTGAAGGCGGCTCAGCGTCCGGTCACGCTTCGCGAGCCCGATGCCATAGATGGCCAGGTCGTTCACGAGCCTGGTGTAGAAGACGTGGGGCGCATCGCCGCCCTGCCCCATGCACGGGGTCGGCTTCTGCGCCACCCGCAGCTGGGGTCCGAAGGCCGCCACGTACTGCCCGAGGATCGGCTCGGCGCGCAGGTCGGCGGGCACCTCGGGGAAGCGCGCCAGGAACTCGTCCACCGTCATGGCGGCGGTCGACGCCGCGCACGGCTCGACGCCCCGACCCAGCCGGATCTGCATGCGTGCCAGTATAGACCATCCGAGCCGTGCGAGCCCGCGTCATGGCGGCGAGCGCCCGCCCGCGCGTCGGCATCAGGACTTCGGCAGCAGGACGCCGACGTTCTTCCTGTCGCTGGAGAAATACGTGCCGGCCACGCGCTGCAGGTCGGCGGCGGTGACGGCGCGGATGGACGCGAGGTACCTGTCCTTGAGCGCGTAGCCCCCGATCAGCTCGAAGCGGGCCAGGAGCGAGGCGCGGCGGTGGATCGAGTCGTCCTGGAAGACGAACGCGGCCTCGACCTGGTTCTTGGCGCGCGCCAACTCGACCTCGCTCACCGGCTCGCGCCCGAGCCGCTCCATGTGGCCGAGCAGCTCCTTCTCGAGCGTGTCGGCGCTCTGGCCCGGCAGCGGGGTGGCCCAGAACCAGAAGAGGTTGGGGTCGAGCGAGAAGTAGGAGTAGTCGCCGCCGGCCTCGAGGGCCAGCTGCCGATCGTGGACGAGGTCGCGGTAGAGCCGCGACGAGCGGCCGGCCGCCAGCACCACCGACAGCACCTCCAGCGCCGCCGCGTCGGGCGACGTCTGGTTGGGGACGTGGTAGCCGAGGTAGACGATCGGCAGCTCGGCCGGCCTGCGGACGAGCACGCGCCGCTCGCCGTTCTGCGGCGGCTCGACGGCGAGCACCGGCGGCGGCGCCGCCCCGCGGGGGATCGTGCCGAAGGCCGCCTTCACCTTGTCCAGGACCCGCGCGGCCGTGAAGTCGCCGACGACGACCAGGACCGCATTGTTGGGGACGTAGTACGTCTTGTAGAACGCGCCGATCTCCTCCGGCGTGATGCGCTTGATGTCGGCCGTCCAGCCGATGATCGGCTGCCCGTAGGGATGGGCGTGGAAGGCGATCGCGCTCACCTCCTCGCCCAGGAAGCCGCCGGGGTCGTCGTCGGTGCGCGTGCGCCGTTCCTCGATCACCACCTCGCGCTCGGACTCGATGATCCTGGGGTCCAGCACGAGGTTGTGCATGCGGTCGGCCTCCAGCTCCAGCACCAGGTCGAGCCGGTCGGCCGTGATGTTGACGTAGTAGGAGGTGACGTCCTGCGAGGTGAACGCGTTGTCCTGACCCCCGTTGCGCTCGATCAGGCGGGCGAAGACCCCGGGACCGTGCCGGGCGGTGCCGCGGAACATGAGGTGCTCGAGGAAGTGCGCGATGCCGGTGGCGCCGCGCGCCTCGTTGCGCGAGCCGACGCGGTACCAGGCCTGCATCGTCACGATGGGGCTGCGGCGGTCCTCGAGCAGCAGCACGCGCAGGCCGTTGTCGAGCGTGGCCGCCAGGACGGCGTCGGTCGCGCGGGCCGGCCCGGCGGCCGGCGCGGGCCAGCCGGCGCCGACCAGGACGACGATCACGACGAGCGCGAGCCACCGGCGCATCACGCTCGATTATAGCCCCGCCGCCGCTCCGCCCGGCCGGCGCTCCAGCCGAGACCGGCCACGGCGACGAGGAGCGCCGCGACGAGCGTCGCCGACGCCGCCGTCGACAGGCGCGAGAGCAGCGCCAGCGTCGTGCTCGACAGCCCGACGAAGGCCAGGCCCACCACCGGCAGCACCGGCGCGCCGCAGCCCATGACGCTGCACGGCCCCGTCGAGAGCCCGACCACGCCCGCCAGCGCGCCCGCCAGGCCGCTCGAGCGCGCGGTGGCCGTGCGCCAGCCGGCCGGCGCCGCGCGGCGATGACGCCAGAGCGCCCAGTACAGGCCGAAGAGCAGCGACGTCAGCAGCAGGCGTCCGAGGTCGCGCACGTCGACGACGTAGCCCCACTCGGTGCCGCCGAAGGGGCTGTCGGCGGAGAACCAGAACAGCGCCAGGTCGGGGAGCCTGGCCAGCTTCTGCTCGCGGGGGACGTCGGAGCCGAGGTACTCCGGCAACCGCTTGAGCCAGGGATTGAACGTGAAGTAGTCGACCGGCTTGCGGAAGAGCGACAGCACCAGGGGCGGCAGCAGGATGCTCGCCCCGAAGACCGCCGCGCCGGCGCCGAGGAACGAGCCGGGGCGGGCCCGGAGGGCGACGACCACGCCCCGGGCCGCATCGACGACCGGCGTCAGCACGCTTGCCCGCATGCCCGCTGCCATGGTACATGCAGGCCACCACGCCTCAACCACCTTTCAGGGGGGACGCATATGGTTCCGGAAGTCAGCCGCCGTCAGTTCATGGAGCGCCTCGGGGTCACGATCGGCGCGCTCGGCGCCGGGGCCGGCTCGCTGGTGCTGCCCACCGCCGCCGAGGCGCAGCCGGCCCAGCCGTTCAAGGCCAAGGGCACCATCCCCGACAAGCCCTACAAAACCGGCCACATGACCTTCTTCACCGGGCCGGCCGCGGTCCTGGGCGAGCAGTCCTACAAGGGCCACATCCTGGCCGCCGAGGAGATCAACGCGCAGGGCGGCCTGCTCGGCAAGCGCAAGGTCGAGACCCTCAAGGCCGACGAGGCCGCCGGGACCGACGCCAACGTCAAGGAGCTGCGACGCATGAAGCTGTCGGAAGGCATCGACTGCTTCACCGGCGTCATCTCCAGCGGCAACACGCCGGCGCTCGGCCCGGTCGCCGAGGAGCTGAAGTGCCTGACGGTCTTCACGGACGGGTGCACGGACTTCCTGTTCGAGAAGGCCGTGCCCAACCCGCACTACGTCTTCCGCCTCACCAACATCCAGTCGGCCGACGGCGTGATGGCCGCGATCGCAGCGTCGACGGCGTGGCCCAAGGCCACCAAGATCGCCCACATCCACCCGGACTACTCGTACGGCCGCAACGCCTTCGACCACTTCAACATCGCCATGAAGAAGCTGTCGGGGAACATCGAGGTGGTCTCCGAGGCCTGGCCCAAGCTCGGCACCACGGAGTTCACCGCGCACATCACCAAGACGATCTCGGCCAAGCCCGACCTCCTGTTCTGCTCGGTATGGGGCGGCGATTACGTCGCGCTCTACAAGCAGGCCCTGCGCTACGACCTGTTCAAGAAGATGAAGATGGCCACCACCCTGGCCTTCGGCGTGGCGCCCCACGCGCTGGGCAAGGACCACCCCGAGGGCATCGTGGCCGGCGTCCACGCCAACTACCACTTCCTCTACCCGGCCGGGAACAAGTGGCCGCTCAACGCGCAGTTCGTGAAGAAGTTCCACGACCGCTGGAAGGAATTCCCGAACTTCGAGGCCGAGGGCGCCTACAGCGCGCTGCACACGCTGCGCGAGGCGATCGAGCGGGCCAACCAGCTCGTGGGCGGCTGGCCCGACGACCAGGCGATCATCACGATGCTGGAGGGCGCGATGTACGTGGGCCCGTCCGGCTACAACTACATCCGGCCCGACAACCACCAGGGCTACAAGGACGCCATCACCGGGTTCGCGATGCAGTCGAAGGACTATCCGTTCCCGGTGCACGACCCCAAGACGGTCATCACGGTGCCGATCCGCAACATCACGGCGCCGCCCGGCTATCCCAAGGGTGAGCCGACCACGACGCACAAGTGGATCGACGAGACCTGGCCACGCGTGTCGTAGTCGACCGACGGGCGTGAGGGAAGTGGGGGAGGGTTCCCGGCCTGCGATGAAGCACTTGTCCGGGAACCCTCCCCCACTCCCCTCACGCCCTCGAACCAGCACGCCATCCGCAGCCCGCCGCTTCCGTCCACTTGCTCTCGTTGGTCTTGTGACCATCGCCTTCGGCGCGGCCGAGGCGGGGCACGAGATGCCGTTCTATCCGTCGTATTACCCGCAGGAGATCACGCTGGAGACGGTGGCGCCGGGGGGGGCGGCGGCGCGCTTCGCCGACCACACGCTGCACGGGTACGTGGGCGGCGATCCGTTCGCGGGCAAGGCGGGGCCGGCCGGGGTGAAGGTGGTGGAGTCGCTGGGGTCGTGGGTCGTCGTCACCTTCAACCCCGCGTCGACGGCGCTCTCGGCGCCGGCGGCGAGGTGCGCGGCCGCGCGGCGCATCGTGGCCGGCCTCGCGAGCGACGCGCCGGGCTTCCGGCTGCATCCCTATCCGGTCACCCCGTTGCACTCCGATTACCTGCATCAGGCCGATCTGGCCGAGCGCGCGGTGGCGGCGGCGCGCGGGCGGCCGGCGGCCGCCGAGCCGGCGCTTCGCCTTCGCGCGCGGGGCCGACGGGCCGAGGCGCTGGTCGGCCCCCGCCGAAGCCCGGCCGGCGGCGCCTGGGACGCCGTCGTCGAGGAGGTCGAGGCCGCCGACCTGCGGGCCGCCCACGGCACCGCCGTCAACGGCTGGATCGGGCCGCCCTGGATCAAGGAGGGCTGGTTCCACGCGTGGGCGTTGCTGGCGCCCTCGATCGTCGAGGCGGGCGCCCGCCGCCGCGTCGACGACGCGCTGGGACGCGTGACCACCGGCAGCGAGCGTCTGGAGGAACGCATCGCCCGCGAGCGCGAGCTGGTGACCACGCTCGGCTCGGGCTGCGAGCGCGTCGTGGCCGGGTACACCGTGCGGCGCGAGTGGCTGAACGACGACTACTCGGCGGGCGTCGAGAACGTGGCGGCCGACGCCCAGGCCGGGCTCGACTCGCCGATGTTCATCCGCACGGTGAAGCTCAAGGACTTCCCCTGGAACGGCTGGCTCACGCTCGGGCTGCCCGGGCGGCCGGCCGCCGCCTGGAACCCGGTCGGGGGCTTCACCGACGCCGCCGGCCGGCTGATCTGGACGGCCGTCGGCGACCCGGCGCTCTTCCCCGAACCCTTCAACAACGGCTGGACCGACAATCGCGTGCGGGTGGAGTCGGTCGAGGCGACGGGGCGGCCGATCCCCATCCCGCGCGAGGCGCTGGTGCCCGAGCGCGGCACCGGCGTGCTGCGCGAGGTGGGCGAGGGCAAGACCGCCCGGGCCCGGGTCACCTATCAGGTCCTCACCTCCGCCTTCCACGACGGCACGCGGACGGGTGTGGCCGACGTGCTCTACGCCTACGCGTTCGCGGCCGCCTGGGCCGCCGGCCACGACGCCCACGTCGAGCGGGCGACCGCGCTGGCCCGCGAGGCGCTCGCCGGCGTCAAGGTGCTGCGCGTGGAGACCAAGACGCTGCGCTTCGGAGAGATCGCCATGCAGTACGAGGTCCCGATCGTCGAGGTCTACCTGGCCCGCGGCGGCCTCGACCCGTACCAGCTGGCCGCCCTGGCGCCGCCGTGGAGCGCGGTGCCGTGGCCGGCGCTGGCGCTGATGGAGGAGGCGGTGCGCCGCGGCCTCGCCGCGTTCTCCGCGCAGGAGGCGTCACGCCGCGGCGTGCCCTGGCTCGACCTCGTCCGCGACGCGAAACTCCGCGATCGGCTCACCGCGCTGCTCAAGGAGCTGGAGGCGCAGGGGCACGTGCCCCCCGCGCTGCGACGGCTGGTGGACGCCCGCGAGGCGCGCCGGCGCTGGGGCGGGCTCGCGCGCTTCGCGGCCGAGCGCGGGCACTTCCTGGTCACCAACGGCCCGTACCAGATCCACGCCGTCGCGCCCGGGCGGGTGGTGCTGCGGGTGGTGCGCGACTTCAGCTATCCGCTCGGCGTCGGCTCCTGGAACCGCTACCCGATCCCGCTCCGGGCCTTCGCCGGCCGTGCCGAGGTGCGGGGCGACCGGGTGGAGGTGCCGATCGAGGTCGAGCGGCTGGAGCGGTTCGCGCGCGACTACCGGATCGTCACCGAGCCCCTGTCGGCGCGCTTCGGCCAGCGGGACGCCGAGCTGCCGTCCTGCCGGTTCGTCGTCCTCGGGCCCGGCGGCACGGTGGCGAGGGCGGGAACGGCGCGGCCCGCCGAGCCCGGCGTGTGCGCGGTGGGGCTGCACAACGTCCCCCGCCCGGCGACGGTCCTCGTCTCGCCGTCGCTGAACGGCAACCACGTCGACGCGCAGATCACGGCGATCCGCGTTGACTAGCCCACCGGTCCTGAGGCAAGGTAGCGGCCCGTGGACACGCTCCTCATCCAGACGCTCAACTCGCTCTTCTACGCCTCGATCCTGTTCCTGATCGCCTGCGGGCTCTCCCTCGTCTACGGCGTCATGCGGATCGTCAACATGGCGCACGGCAACCTCTACGCCTTCGGCGCCTACGTGGCGGCCTGGGTCATCGGGCTGGTGGTGGACAGCCTGCACTGGACCCTCCTGTTCGTCCTGCTCCTCAGCGGCGCGGTGGCGGCGGCGGCGGCCGGCGCCGTCCTCGAGCCCTTGCTGCTGCGCCCGCTCTACAAGCGGGCCGAGGAGTACCAGCTGCTGATGACGTTCGGGCTGCTGCTCATCCTCGAGGACGTGATGCGCCTGCTGTGGGGGCCGCACCCGCTCACCGCCAGCGCGCTCTCCGACGCGCTGGCCAGCGTGTCCATCCTCGGCGTCACCTACCCGGTCTACAACCTCTTCGTCATCGTCGTCGGCGGCGTGGCCGCCGTGTGCCTGTGGGCGTTCGTCTACCGCACGCGCTTCGGCGTGATGCTGCGGGCGACCTCGCAGGACATGCGCATGGCCTCCGCCCTCGGCATCAACGTCAAGCGGGTGTACGTGCAGGCCTTCACCCTGGGCTGCCTGATGGCCGGGCTCGGCGGCGCGGTGGTGATGCCCATCTCCGGCGCCGTGCTCGGCATGGGCGTGGACGCGCTGATCCTGGCTTTCGTGGTCGTCGTCATCGGCGGCCTCGGCAGCCTGGAGGGCGCGCTGGCCGGCGCCCTCATCGTGGGCTTCGTGCGCACCCTCGGCATCACGTACTTCGCCGAGGTCGAGCTGGCCGTCCTCTACCTGATCGCGGCCGTCGTCCTGTTCGTCCGGCCCGCCGGGCTGTTCGCGCGCGCATGAGCCCGGCCCCCGCCCGGCCCGGCCTGCTCTCCCGGCTCGAGCTGGGCGGCGCCGTGGTGGCGGCAGCGGTGCTGGTGGCGGTGCCGCTGGTGGCCGCGCCCTTCCAGACGATCACGGTGTGCTACGGGCTGGTGTTCGCCATCGCCGCGCTGGGATTCAATCTGCTGCTCGGATACACCGGCCTCCTGTCGTTCGGGCATTCGGCGTACTTCGGCATGGGGGCCTACGTCGCGGCCATGCTGGTAAAGTACCTCGGCTGGACCTCGATGGAGGGATTCCTGGTCGCGGGCACCATCGGCTCGGCGCTGATGGCGGGGCTCTTCGGCCTGGTGTGCGTGCGCTACACCCGGATCTTCTTCAGCATCCTCACCCTGGCGCTGTCGCAGGTGCTGTGGAGCCTGGCCCTCAAGCTCTTCTGGGTGACGGGCGGCACCGACGGGCTGCGGGTGCCGACGCCGACGCTGCTCTTCGGCAGCCTGGCGCCCACCAGCGACAAGATGGACTTCCTCGCCTACCGCTACTACTACTACGTGCTGGCGCTGTTCGTGGTGTCGGTGGTCGTCATGTGGCTCATCGTGCACTCGCCGTTCGGCAAGGCGCTGCAGGCCATCCGCGACAACGAGACGCGGGCCGAGTTCGTCGGCGTGCAGGTCCGCCGGTACCGCTGGATCGCCTTCGTCGTCTCCGGCGCCTTCACCGGGCTGGCCGGCACGCTGTGGGTGCCGCTCAACGGCCTGACGACGCCCGACATCCTCTACTGGCCCTTCTCCGGGCGCATCGTGTTCTTCGTCGTCCTCGGCGGCTTCAAGACGTTCTGGGGCCCGATCCTCGGCGCCCTCGCCTACAACTACCTGGAGACGTACGCGGTCGGCTTCACGATCTACTGGCAGCTCGTGCTCGGAATCGTGCTGGTGCTGCTCGTCCTCACCATGCCGCAGGGGCTGGCCGGCACCGTGGAGGCGCTGGCGCGCCGGCTGCGCCGGCCGGCGCTCACGTGAGCCTGCTGGAGACCCGGGGGCTCACCAAGGCGTTCGGCGCCAACCGCGCCGTCGACGGCGTGGACTTCACGGTGCGGCCGGGCGAGCTGCTGGCCCTGATCGGGTCCAACGGCGCCGGCAAGACGACGCTGGTGAACCTCATCAGCGGCCTGGTCCGGGCCGACGCCGGCACGATCGTCTTCGACGGGCAGGACGTCACCCGCCAGTCGATCCACGAGCGGATCGAGGCCGGCATCGCGCGCAGCTTCCAGCTCGTGAACCTGTTCGACCAGCTCAGCGTGCGCGACAACGTGGCGCTCACGATCTTCGCCCGCCAGGGCAAGACCCGGCACCTGTGGGCGGTGGCCGAGCGCGACGGCGCCGTGGCCGACGAGGCGATGCAGGTGCTGCGGCAGTTCGGGCTCGAGCCGCGGGCGCGCATGGCGGCGGCGGGGCTCTCGCAGGGCGAGCGGAAACTGCTCGACGTCGCCGTGGCCTATGCGCTCCGCCCGAAGCTCCTGTTCCTGGACGAGCCGACGAGCGGCGTGAGCACGCGCGAGAAGGCGCCGATCATGGACGTGGTGACCTCGGTGGTGCGGCAGGAGCGGATCACGGCGGTGGTCATCGAGCACGACATGGACATCGTGTTCACCTATTCCGACCGGATCGTGGCGATGCACCAGGGCGGCATCCTGGCCGAGGGCTCGCCCGACGAGATCCGGCGCAACGAGCAGGTGACCACGACGCTGATCGGCAGCCCGCCGCCGTCATGAGCGTCGCCGGCCCGGCCCTGCTCGAGCTGGACCGCATCGACACGTTCCGGGGCGCCGCCCACGTGTTGCGGGGCGTCTCCCTGACGGTCGGCGCCGCCGAGGCCGTCTGCCTGGTCGGGCGCAACGGCGCCGGCAAGACGACCACGCTGGAGAGCGCGATCGGCCTGCTGTCGGTGCGCGCGGGGCGCGTCGCCTTCCGCGGCGCCGACGTCACCCGGCGGCCCGCTCACGAGCGGGCCCGGCTCGGCATCGGTTACGCGCCGGAGGACGCCGGCATCTTCCCCGACCTCAGCGTGGAGGAGAACCTCCAGATCGGGCGCTGGCTGGCGCCCACCGGGCCCGGTGCCCGGGCGGTGGACGAGCGGATCCTGGCGCTGTTCCCCGAGATCGGGGCGCTGACCGCCCGGCGCGGGCTCAATCTCTCCGGGGGCCAGAAGAAGATGGTGGCCATCGCCCGGGCCATGGCCCTGTCGCCGGCCGTCCTCCTGCTCGACGAGCCGTTCGAGGGGCTGGCGCCCGTCGTGGTCACCCGGTTCATCGAGGCCGCGCGGAGAATCAAGGAGATGGGGATCTCGCTGCTCATCGCCGAGTCCAACGTCACGAACGCGGCCCGGGTGGCCGACCGCCTGTACGCGATCGACCGCGGTGAGATCCTGTTCGAGGGCGCGCCGCGCCGCGCCCTCGACAACGCCGACGTCATGAAGACGCTGCGCGGCTGAGGAAGGCCATGCCGAAACCCGAACGCGAGTTCTTCCGTCCCGACGCCCTGCCCTGGGAACCCGTGGCCGCCTCGGCCACCGGCGGCGCCGGCGGCGCCGGCGTGCGGCAGAAGATCCTGAGCCGCGACCCGGACACCGGCGACGTCACGCGCCTCCTGCGCTTCGACGCCGGCGTGGAGACGGCCGAGACGATCACCCACGACTTCTGGGAAGAGGTCTGGATCCTCGAGGGCGAGCTGATCGACCTCGGCAAGCGGCAGACGTTCGGCGCCGGGATGTACGCGTGCCGACCGCCCGGCATGATCCACGGCCCCTACCGCGTGGACCGCGGCTGCACCACCCTGGAGATCCGCTACGGGACGAGGGCCTGAGTGGATGGGGCGAGGGCGTGACCGGGTGGGGCCGCCTCGCGGCCCGAGCGGGTGGTCGAGGAGCGTCCCGGCTCCGCCGGGGCGCGACGAGCACTGGGGGCTTGGGGGCCATTTCGGGGCCCCCAAACAGACAGAGCGAGCGTCCCGGCTCCGCTGGGCGCGACGCC
>Ga0302046_10000918_pt1 | contig 28145 bp, 27 predicted proteins | sample RVTome_11_FD_200261 | JGI IMG/M metagenome (GOLD analysis project Ga0302046, IMG submission 200261) | Soil microbial communities from uranium-contaminated site in the Upper Colorado River Basin, Wyoming, United States - RVT147D111 (version 2) ... | reverse complement strand
GAACCTAGCATAGTGCGAAGTGCCTAGCACTGCTCGGCACGGTGATCCTGACGAGGACCTGGCCAGAAGGAGCCCGTTGTGAGCAAGCGCGCCGGAGCACCGCCGCTCAGCCGTCGCGAGCGGCAGATCATGGACATCCTCTACCGGAACGGCAGGGCCACGGCTGCCGAGGTCCAGGCGGCCCTCCCGGAGGCGCCCGGCTACTCGGCCGTGCGGGCGCTGCTCCGCATCCTGGAAGAGAAGGGGCACGTCCGGCACGCGGCCGACGGGCCCCGCTACGTGTACAGCCCGGTCGTGACGCGCGAGCGCGCCAAGCGATCGGCGCTCGAGCATGTGCTCAACACCTTCTTCGACGGCTCGGCGGCGCAGGTGGTGGCAGCGCTCGTGGAGCTGTCGCCCCGGGATCTCGACGAGGCGGAGCTGGCGCGGCTGCGTCGGCTGATAGACGACGCGCGCAGGAAAGGAGACCGGTGATGTCCTTCGAGCTGCTGGTGCGAGTGATCGCGATGGTTTCGGTCGTCTTCGCCGCCGCATGGGCGACGACGGCAAGCATGGGACGATGGTCTGCCGCCTCGAGGCATGCCGTGTGGAGCGCCGCTCTCGTCGTGGCGCTGGTTCTGCCCGCTGCCGCGCTCTACGGGCCAGTCTGGGAGCTGCCCGTGCTGGCGCCTCCAGCGGGTGAGGAGGGCGTGGTCGGAGAGGCATCCCTCGGGTCCGTGTCGATCGACCTCGCTCCGGTGCCTGGCCGCCGGACCGTGGGCGAGGCGGCGGTGCGCGATCTGACGCCCGAGTCGGCGCCTGTGGCTGGCACGCCCGCCGTCGCGGCCGCCGCGGAGACATCTGCGCGCGTGTCGCCGGCGATGGCGCTCGCCGCGGTGTGGCTTGCCGGGCTCATGGTGTGCATCGGCCGCCTGCTGGCGGGTCTTGCCTGGACGTGGTGGACGGTGAGACAGGCCCGCCACGTGACCCGTCCCGACTGGGTGGCCGACCTGGCTGGCACGTCGGCCCGTCTCGGATTGCGGTCCCCGGTGACGATGCTGGCGTCGGCTCGAGCCACGACGCCATCCGTGCACGGATTGTGGCGCTCGAGACTGGTCCTGCCGCCACAGGCGCAGGCGTGGGTGCCGGAGCGGCGGCGCGTCGTGCTGCTCCACGAGCTGGCGCACGTACTGCGACGCGACGCGGCCGTGCAGGTGCTGGCGCGACTGGCCGTGGCCGTGCACTGGTTCAACCCGCTCGCGCATCTCGCCGTCCGCCGGTTGCGCCTGGAGCAGGAGCGGGCATGCGACGACGTCGTCCTGGCGGGCGGATCCACGGGAACGGAGTATGCCGATCACCTGGTCGAGATCGCGCAGGCATGCCGACCGTCGGTGGCGGGAGCCGATGGATGGGTCACGGTCGGCATGGCGCGACCCTCGCAGCTCGAGACGCGGTTGCGGGCGATACTGGATGCGGGCGCCGATCGGCGTGGACTGTCGCTGCGCTCGCGCGCGCTGCTGGTCGCGTGTGTGGCGACGGTCGCACTGCCGCTCGCGACGCTCCGGCTCACCGCGACGGAAGCCGGGGCCACGGATCTCCGGCGGCCAGGCCCCGCCACCGCCGAGGTGACGCGGCAGGAAGCCGAATCCGTGTCGTCTGCGGTGATCGGGATCGATCGCGTGGAGGGAGGCGCCGCTCCGCAGGATGCCAGGGCGGTGACCGCCGTGCAGCCGGCTCCCGTGCCGGCCGCTCAGGCTGACGCCCCGAGAACCGTCGTGCTCGCGAACGACGTCGAGCCCTGGGTCATCGACCACGATGTGTTCGTGTACTCGCATCCGGCACAGACCGAAACGCCAGCCGATCCGCAGACGGCAGCCGCCCGCGAACGCGCCGCCGATGCGCTCGCCGATGCGCTGGACGACGGCGACGAGGGCGTCCGCCGCGCGGCGCGCCAGTCGCTGGCCGCGCTGCGCGATCCGCGAGTCGTGCCGGTGCTCGTCGCCGAGCTCGACAGCGACGACGAGTCGATCCGGCGCCAGGCGGTGAGCCAGTTGGGCATGTTCGACACGTCGGAGGCCGTGCAGGGCCTGCTGCGGGCGACCCGGGACGCCGACGAGCCGGTACGCCTTGCCGCCCTCCTGTCGCTCGCGAGGATCGCCGGCGCCGAGCGAAGCGTGCCGGCGCTGACGGCGGCGCTGCAGGACGAGAGTCCTCAGGTGCGGCGGCAGGCCGTGAGGCTGCTGGGCAGGCACGCGAGCGCCGATGTGGTCGAGGCGTTGACGACGGCGCTGGGGGATGCGGACCCGCAGGTGCGCGAGGAGGCTGCGCGGGCGCTCGGGCGCATCGCCAGCGGTCGTGTCTACGTCACCGTCGGGTCCGCGCGCGTGGACCAGCTCGAGAGAGAGGTCGCCGCGCTCCGGGAGCGATACTACAGTGCGGGCCATCCAGAGCTGCAGGAGGCGCTGCAGCAGCTCGAGCAGGCGCGCTACTCGGCCGAGCTCGAGCAGTTGTCGCTGCAGTCGGATGGATCTGTCGAGGAGTGGGACCGGTACGTTCGTGAAACGCAGCGCGCGCTCAGGCTGCTGGCCGAGGAGACGGGGGGCTTTGCCATCACGACGCTGGAGCCGTTGCCCACCACGCCGGAGCCGGCGCCGACGACGCCCGAGCCAGCGCCTACCAGACCGGAGCCCCCGTCGACGGCAGGCCCGGAGCCGGTGCGTTGATCTCGACGAGGCGGAGCTGGCGCGGCTGCGCCGGCTGATTGACGACCCGCGCGGGAAAGGAGACCGGTGATGCCCTTCGAGCTGCTGGTGCAAGTGATCGCGATGGTCTCGGTCGTCTTCGCGGCTGCATGGGTGACGACCGTGCTCATGCGTCGGCGGTCCGCCGCGTCGCGACATGCGGTGTGGTCCGCGGCCCTGCTCGTGGCACTCGTGCTGCCCGTTGCGGCGCACTACGGACCATCGTGGGAGCTGCGCCTGCTCACGCCCTCAGGTGACCTCCCCGTGGCAGCGCCACGAGTGGACCTGGCACCGTCCGCCTCGGGTGACGTCACCGCGGCCGATGACTCCCGGGCTGAGCCGGATTCGGCGCGCGACGTGGTCACGGATGTCACGCCGGCGTCGGTGGCGTTCAATGAGCCGAGGGTCGAGCCTTCCGGCGGGAGCGGAGAGACGGTGTCCTCCCTTTCGCCGGCGCTCGCGCTGGCGATCGCGTGGGCCGTTGGCTTCACGGTCTGGCTCGTGCGGCTCGTGGCGGGGCTGGCGCGGAGCCGGTGGATCGCTCGCCGCGGAGAGCGCGTGACGGACGCGGCCTGGGCCGCGTCGCTCGCCGATGCGGCAGCCAGGCTCGGGCTGCGGTCGCCGGTGACATTGCGGTTCTCCTGGCAGGCCACGATGCCAGCCGTACACGGCTTCTGGCGGGCCACCCTGCTGCTGCCGGCCGGGGCGGCCGCGTGGACGCCGGAGCGGCGGCGCGTGGTGCTGCTCCACGAGCTGGCCCACGTGCTGCGCCGGGATGTCGCCGTGCAGCTGCTCGCGCGCGTGGTTTCCGCGCTGCACTGGTTCAATCCGCTCGCCCACGTGGCCGTCCGGCAGCTCCGGATCGAGCAGGAGCGGGCCTGTGACGACGTCGTGCTGACCTGCGGACCGACCGGGCCGGAGTACGCCGATCATCTCGTCGAGATCGCGCGGGACTTCCGACCGTCGCTGGCCGGTGCGGAGGGGTGGGGCACCGTCGGCATGGCACGACCGTCGCAGCTCGAGACGCGGCTGCGGGCCATTCTGGATCCGGGTGCGAACCGGCGCGGACTGTCGGCGCTCTCGCGCGGTCTGCTCGTCGCCTCGGTGATGGCGGTGGCCCTGCCGCTCGGGACACTGCGCGTGACGGCCGCTGCTGCGCCACAAGTGGACGCGCGGGCGGTGGCACGGGCGCCCGTGCCGGTGCCGGCCAGTCCGGGGAGCGCTGCGATTGCGCCACGACCGGTGACCCACGAGGCCGCGGTCGAGCCGGGATCAGCCGGCGTCCCGACGCGGGTGGTGCGCGCGGAGACTCCCCTTGTCGCCGCGGTGCAGGCAGCAACGGCGCAATCGCAGACCGACGACACCCAGCGTCGAGCCGTGGCCGCCCTGGCGATGGCCGTCAAGGACGAAGACGAGAACGTGCGGCTCCATGCCGTGCAGGCGCTTGCCGGTCTGGGCGGGTCCGAAGCGGTGGACGCGCTGACGCAGGCGCTCAAGGACACCTCGCCGGATGTACGCGCCGAGGCCGCGCAGGCACTCGGGGCGATCGCGCATCGCGCCGCCGACCGGCAGAACGCACAGGCGTCGGTGCAGCGGGCGCGAGAGGAGGCGGCGCGCGAACAGGACGTCACGGCGCGTTTGAGGGAGTTCGAGAGGCGCGTGCAGTCGGAGGCGGAGCAACGCGCCCGTGCCAGCGATACTGCAGAGATGCTGCGGCAGCAGGCCACGCAGTCCACTGAACAGCGACGGGCGCTCGAGGACCTACTGAGGGAGATGCAGATGGAGCTCGAGCGCGCGCGGATGCAGATCGCAGATGCGGAGCGGCGCCTCGAGGAAGAGCGGCAACGCCGCGAGCGCGCTGCGGCCGAGTCCCAGCGCTGATCAGCCGCGCGTCGACGGACTCGAGCGTCTCGCTTGCGGCTCGAGCAGTTCTCGACGAGCCGACTTCATCGGTCTCCCTTGCCGCTTCCGACCCCGTGGCCGTCGTGCTAGGGTAGGGTTACGGGAGGCGGGAGGGAAATTCAGGTAGCGATGGCTCGGTTCTCCGCGTGGCGGCTCAAGCCTGGACTGCTGCTCTCGATCGTGTCGCACGTGCGGCTGGCCGTGCGCCTGGTGCGCGAGCCGCGCGTGCCGGCCCGGCTCAAGATCCTGCCGGTGCTGGTGGGGCTGTACGTCGTCTGGCCGATCGATCTCGTTCCGGACCTCCTGCCCGGGTTGGGTCAGCTCGACGATCTGGCGATTGTCACCGCGGGGCTCGACCTCTTCGTCCGGCTGTGCCCGCCCGCGGCCGTGATCTTCCACCGCGAGGCGGTTGCCGGCCGTCGCCGGTACTCGCCCATGGGCTCGGAGGCCGACGTCATCGACACCACCTGGCGTCACGTGTAGCGGCTGACCTGACAGATCCGTAATGGGGTCGGGCGTCGCGGACGACGCCCGACCCCATTACGGATCTGTCAGGTCACCCCGCGCTACGTATAGCGGGCGAAGAAGCGATCTTCCGCTTCGCGATCGCCGATCAGGATCAGCCCACCGCCGCTCTGCAGCGGCTTCAAGACATCATCTGGAGGTTGCTGCGGTGCTGGCCGCGGGCCAGGTGGGCCGAGATGAGCGCCGCGATGAACGTCATGGCTGAGGTCGGCGGGAGGGCATCGCGAAGGCCGGGGCAGTATACGGCACGGTGGGAACGGGGTCCGTACGAATGAAACGCCCGACCCAGTGGGGCTGGGTAGCGGGCGTTTCCGCGTGCCGTGGCACGCATCCCGGCAAGAGCCAGGATTCAATGTCGGTTGTCGTCTCGCTTGGTGCGCGTCGGCCAGAACCTCAGGATAGACCCTCAGGTCCGTTCCGGCGCGCCCTGCAGGCCCGGTGGCGTATCCATGGCTGCCTCCTGCGCTGGGCGACTGCTACCGTCATTCATACGCCCGTGCCGGCGCGTTGTCAACGCATTCCGGGCGGGGCGCCTGGCGGCGATCAATCGGCCGGGTCCGTGTCGATGTCGTCCGCCGCCCCACGCTGCGCGGCGTAGTGCTCCTCGATCGGCCGGAACGGCCCGAAGCGGTGCTGCTCGAGCGGGAAGTCGTCGGCGAAGGGGCCGTAGGTGCCGTCGATCGGCTTGTCGGCCCTGTCGGGATAGTCGCGCTCGAGATCGGCCATCTCCGGACGCGGGCGCGAGTTGATGTAGGCGGCGACGTCGAAGGTCTCCTCGTCGGTCAGGTCGGCCTCACCGAACGGCATACGCGCCTTGATGAAGCGGGCGGCGGTCAGCACGCGGTGCATGCCGGCTCCGTTGTTGAAGCTGTCCGGTCCCCAGAGGGGAGGGAAGACGTAGCCGCGTGCGGGACCGCCGGCCGCGGGCAGACCGGCGCCGTCGGCGCCGTGGCAGATGGCGCACCGCGTCTCGAAGACGCGCTGCCCCGCGTCGAGATCGGCCGCCCGGTCCGGCGCGGCGAAGGCGGGCTGTTCCGTCGGGACGCGCTGGCTCTCGCCCATGGCGGCCCACCGATCGGCCAGCGACTCGATGTAGGCGACCATGGCCAGGATCTCCGGGCTGTCGCGCGGGAGCGCCCGGCCGTTCAGGCTCCGCTCCATGCACCCGTTGATGCGGTCCTGCAGATCGCGAACGCCGCCGTCGCGCCCGGAGAAGCGCGGGTAACGCGCCGCCGCCTGCAGCAGGGAGAGCGTGCCCGGCTCCGTGCCGGTGCCCAGATGGCACGACGCGCAGGCCATGCGCGTGCCGCTGTAGCGCATGGCGGGATCGGCGTGATCGGGACCGATGAACGCGGCCGTGTCGGCGATCAGACGCGCGCCGTACTCCGCGGTGACGACAGGCGCGACATCGGGCGTCGAGCCCGCGCCGGCTGCGTCGTCGAGCACGACCGCCACGACCACCGTTGCCAGGCCCAGGCCCACGCAGGCGAGTGCGATGGTGGCCAGGCCGCTGCCCGTGCGCGCTGTCACGTGGACCGTCCTCCGTCGGGATCAGCATACGCCGAACGCCGGTCGTGGTCGCGCACGCGGCTCTGGAACCGGTGCTTGGGGGCTTCGAGCCAGGTCCGGAAGCCCGGGCTGCCGAGCCAGGCGAGCCCGAGCACGACTGCGAACGCGATCGAGCCGCCGATGATGAGACCGGCGATCACGGCGCGCCTTCCCGGGCAGCCGCGTCGCGTATGAAGAACTGCCTCACGAAGCGCGCGGCCGCCACGATCTCTTCCTCGGTGAGTCGGCTCGTCCAGGGTGCCATGCGTGTTCCATCGACGCCCTCGCGGACGGCCTGCACGCTGCGGGCGATCGACGGGCGCTGCAGCCGGAAGTTCGTCGGGGCGATGGCCAGCTCCGCGGCGGCCGCGCCGTCCCCACCGCCATCGGGGCCGTGACACTGCAGACAGTTGGCCTCGTAGACGCGCCGGCCGGTCTCGAGCATGGAGTCGGGCAGCGTGGTCTCGCGGCGCTCGAGCTGGAAGCTGCGGACGAGGGCGGCCAGGGACGCCAGATCGTCCACTGGATGGTCACGCCACGCCTGCATCGAGGTGCCCGACACGCCGTTCCACAGCGCGTCGGCGAGACGTGCGAGCGTGTACTCGTGCTCGGCCAGATTGGCTGGCGGTGGCCTCAGCCAGGGCGCCGCCGGCCCGTCGCCCTGGCCGAGCGGACCGTGGCAGCTCGCACAGGCGCGATCGTAGAGGAGCTGGCCGCGGGCGCCATCGGCGTTCCCGTCGAGGGTCGGAACCGGATCGCCGCGCCGCGGACGGGCGGGCGTGGCCGTGGGCGGCGGGGCCGCGAGGGCGAGCTCGGCCATCCGGTCGTCGGGGCAGTCGCACCCGGCGCGGGCGGCCGCCTCGCCCTCCGGCCCGGCGATCTCGCGAGCCCTCCCCAGACTTTCGAGATAGGCCACCAGGTCCCGGGCGTCCTGCCGGGGCCGGTCCGGCGCACCGTCGAAGAGGGCGCGGTAGGGCGGCATGACGGAGTCCGGCACCATCGCCCGCGGATCGAACAGGTGCAGGAACTGCCAGTCCGCCGTCCGCACGCCCGATTCCCGCGACAGGTCGGGGCCGATCCGTCGTGTGCCCATCAGGTGCGGGACATCGAGACGTGATTCCCATGCAAGCGTCGCGGGGCCGAAGCGCCGGACGTCGGCGGCGAGATACCGCACCTGCTGCGTGTGGCAGTACGCGCAGCCCTCGCGGGCGTAGACGGTGCGCCCTCGCTGCTCGCTGCGGGTCAGCGGCAGTGGGTTGTCGGGCGCCATCGCCGCGGTCTGCTCGTCGAGCACGCGGGCGGGCCAGACCCCCAGCAGCGCAACCGAAAGGACGAAGAATGCCACGCCAGCGACCGACGCCACGAGATAGGACATGCGAACGGCCCGTCCGGCAGACGGGCTCATGACGCCTGCCCCGCCGGCACGGCGATCCGCGCGGCGACCTCGGGCGGGTCACCGGCCTCTTTGCCGAGCCCCAGAGCCGTGAGGCCCCCGCCACGAGGGCCGGTCGTCAGTCCGGCGAGCAGCGTGAGAAAGCCGGCGACGATGGGCACCGCCGAGAGCGACCGGTGCACCCAGAGCGGGCGGGCGGCCCGCACCGAGTCGAGCCACGGGGCGTCGGACTGCCACAGCCGTGCCTCCACGAGCCCGGCCACTGTCAGCGCCGACACCATCATCACCACGCCAACCAGCAGCAGCCAGAACGCCCAGTCGATCGCCCGCGCGTTGTAGCGGGCCCACGGGATGCGCTGCCACGCGTGCACGAGACCACCGGCGGCGGCGAAGGTCGCGAACCCCAGCATCGCCAGGTGCGAGTGCCCGATGACCCAGTCCGAGAAGTGCACCGCCTGGTTGACGGCCATCTGCGCCTGGACGGAGCCCTGCACGCTCACGAGGAGGTAGAACACGGTGGACGCGGCGACGAAGCGCAGGCCGGGTTCCCGCGGGATGATGCCGGCGCCTCGCAGCGACAGGAGGAGGTTGGCGACCACGATGACGACGTCGATACCAAGGACGGTCGAGGCGGCGATGGCCGTCGCCTGTGCCTCCATCGGGATGACGGAGAAGACGTAGTGATGCGTCCCGTTGAGCGGATAGACGAAGAACAGCAGCCAGAAGCCGAGCATCGACAGGAAATGGCTGTAGATGGGCCGTCCCGTCGAGGCGGGGATGACGAAGTAGAGGATCGCGAGGGCGAGTGGCGTGACGAACAGCCCCACCGCGTCGTGAATCCACAGGCCGCTGAAGGCGGCACCCTGCGCGCCGGGCACCACCTCGGGCACGAGGTTGCCCATCGGGTAGGCCAGCAGCGTGAAGACGAGCGCGCCGATCACGTACCAGCTCGAGACGTACAGGTACTCGAGGCCCCGCGCAAAGAAGGGCGGCAGGAACTGCACCGCCGCGAGCACCAGCGCGACCACGATGACGAGGTCGACGGCCGGAGGAAACTCGGCCCACTCGAGCGGCTGGCTCACGCCGGCCAGGACCAGGATCCAGCCCGGCACGACGGCCGCGAGGTTCCAGAGGCCGAAGAGCCACTGCCCCAGCCGGACGCTCGTCACCCGGCGCCCGGTGAGGATGGGCACGGCGTGATAGAGGAACGCCAGGAAGGCGTTGCCCAGCCAGCCCAGCATGATGCCCTGTGTGTGCGCGTACCGGAGCCGGCCCCAGCTCAGCCAGGGCACGTCGGCGCCGAGATCGGGCAGGAGGAGCTGGAGGGAGACGACGATGCCGAACGACACGGCCACCAGCAGCGTGGCGAGCGCGGCCAGGCCGTGCGCGTACACGAGGCGCGTTTCCACGTGCGTCATCGGAACCCGGTTCGCGGCCCTCGACGCTCGATCCCCGATTCCGGCACCTGCAGGCAGGAACGCTGACTGCTAGAGTGCCGTCAGCAGGCTGTAGCCGTACTCCTGGGCACGGTTGGCTGCCACGACACCGGCCGTGACCAGATGGCTGTTCGGGATCAGGCTCGACGTGATCTCCTCGTACACGGCGTCGGCATCGCCGCCGACGGCCGTGGCCACCTGCCCCGAGATGAACCGCGTGGCCATCTGACACACCGCGAACTGCGTCCCGCGGCCGGCGATCGAGGCGATGGTGTTGCCCATGTTCGGCATGGCCATGCCGTAGTCGGCCGAGTTGAAGAGGTTCGTCACCGGCGGCTTGTTCGTCATCGGGTCGGTGAACTGCAGCAGGTTGCTGAAGGCCTCGCCGTACCTGGCCCAGATCGCGTCCTCGTAGGCGAAGACGGTCGCGAAGTGGCGGAGGCAGACGACGATCGCCAGGTCCTGCGGGGCGAGCTGGTAGCCCTCCATGTTGGCCACGTACAGGTTGTTGGCGTAGAGAATGCTCTCGCCGGCGCCGCTCGCCGTCGAGGCGTCGATGAAGACGCGATGCTGGCCAGGGAGCTCGTCCATCCAGGCGTCCTGCGGGTGGCGGGTGGGCCGGAAGGCGGTCGTGAGCGGGGCCCCGCTCCCGGCCGGCGTCTGTCCCTGCGCGCAGGCGCCGATCGCGAGCGCGGCGGCGCCCACGCCGAGCCCGGACATCAGGGCGCGTCGAGTGGAAAGGTCGTTCTTCATACGGCTGTCCTCCGGGACACAGTGAGCGAGCGCCACTATAGCAAACCGGCCGGCCCGGGATCGGTCAGGGGCCGGTGATCTGGACGTTGGCGCCGTCGGGATCCTTGATGTGGAACCCGAACTCCAGATTCTCCTGCGGCGTGATCCCCATGCCCTCGAGCTCGCGGGTCACCGCCTCCCGGTTGAACCCCTCCACACCGATGGCGAAGTGGTCGACGAGCCCCGGGGGCGGCTCCACGCGCAGCGAGACGAGCACCGTGCTCGTGCCCAGGCGGGCAATCTGGTTCGGCCGGTCCTCGTTGAGCACGCGCAGGCCGAACACGCGAGTGTAGAAGTCGATCGACCGCTGCATGTCCCTCACGAGTACCGAGACGTGGTTGATCGTGGCCGACGGCAGCGGCGCGGCGGTGGCGGTTGCGCCGCCGGCCGCCACGAGGGTCAGGGCCCCGACGAGCTCGCGCCGCGTGAGCCTGCCCCGCTCGTAGCGGGTGACGAGATCCGAAATGGCATGCTCCACCGACGACTCCTTTCTCCGGGCGCGGATCGGCCCGCGCGGAGGCGATTGTACAATCTCGAGTGCAGGTGAACGACACGTCAGGCCTCAGTCGCTGCGCGGTGCTGGCCGTGGTGCTGGTCTCGGCCGCCTGCGCGCCGGCGCCGCCGTGGGAGGCCGCCAACTCCGTCGTGCCGCTGCCCGCGGCGCCGCTCGGCGCCGAGATCGTCCTGCCCGAGCTGCCAGATCCCCCGACACCGGCGCGCGTGCGCCTGGGCCGCTGGCTGTTCTACGACACGCGACTCTCGGCCGACGACACGGTGGCCTGTGCCACCTGTCACCGGCCGGAGCACGCGTTCTCCGAGCCCACCCCGGTGTCCACCGGCATCGACGGCCAGCGCGGCACGCGAAAAGCGCCGTCGTTCGTCAATCAGGCCCAGACGCTGTACCCGCACTTCTTCTGGGACGGGCGCGCGTCCTCGCTGGCCGCGCAGGCCATGGGGCCGATCGTCAACCCGATCGAAATGGGGCACGAGCCGGCGGCGCTCGTCGCGAAGCTCTCCGGGATCGCCGGCTACGCGCCGTACTTCGAGGAGGCCTTCGGCAGCCCCGGCATCACCGGCGAGCGCATCGCCCGCGCCCTCGTCAGCTACGAGCAGACGCGCATGAGCGGCAACTCCCCGTGGGACCGGTGGCGCTACGAGCGCGACGAGACGGCCGTCTCCGAGGAGGTCAAGCGCGGGCACGAGCTCTTCTTCGGCCGGGCGGGATGCCGGCCCTGTCACGCCGGCAACAACTTCACCGACAGCCGCTTCCACAACCTCGGTGTCGGCTGGGACGAGGAGCGGGAAGTCTTCGCCGACGAGGGGCGCTTCGCGGTGACCGGCGATCCGGCCGACCGTGGCCGCTTCAAGACCCCGTCCCTGCGCGAGGTGACGAAGCATCCGCCGTACATGCACGATGGCTCGATCGCGACGTTGCGTGAGGTCGTGGCCCACTACAGTCGTGGAGGCGTGAGCAATCCGGCCCTCGACGTGCGGCTCGAGCCACTCGAGCTCACCGACGACGAGATCGACGCCCTGGTGGCGTTTCTCGGCGCGCTCGAGGGCGAGGGTTATCTGGACACGGCGCCCGAGGCCTTCCCGCGGTAGCCCGGCTCAGGACCCTGTGCCGACCGGCGTCCTCAGCGGCCGGCCAGCCAGCGGCCGATGGGCTCGGCCTGGCGCGCCGACAGCCTCGCGCAGCTCTCGATTCGCTCGACCGCCTGGCGGATGGCGCGTTCCGACGAAGGCACCGGATTGGCGGAGAAGAACGCCCGCACCTCGTCGGCCCGTGCGGCGGAGCAGAAGGCGCCGAGCGCCCCGATGATGCCTGGCACCCCCTGGAACTCGCCGAGCGTCTCGATCAGCGTGGGCCACCGGTCTCTGGTGAACGTCCACGCGACATCCTGGCTGTCGGGCCGCGTCAACAGCGCGCCGACGAGCGTGGCGACATCCTGGGACCGCACCTGTTCCGACACGGCGAGCTCCAGCGTGCGGGCGACGAGCGCCGGCTCGCGGAACGAAGCCAGCGCCCCGAAGAACCGGTAGTACTCCTCGGGCTGCGCGGCCAGATCGTCCAGGCGCGCGAGGTAGCGGTCGTAGAGCGCCGCGTCGCCCGAGAGCGCCGCCACGCTCAGCACCGTGGAGGCCAGCGTCCCGGAGATCGATCGGGGATCGGACAGGTAGGCTCCGGCCAGCTCTCGCGCCCGTCGCTGGACCGAGGCATCGTTGCCGGTCGCGCCCACGAGGGCGAGCAGCGTGGCCCGCCGGCGCTGGCGCTCGTCGTCGTCATCGGGGGCGCCGGGCAGCCCGAGCGCGTCGAGTGCCGGACCGAAGGCAGCCCGGATCCACGCCTCGTAGGCGGGTTGGTCCGGCGGCCGTGCGATCTCGCCGATGGTCCGCAGCCGTCCCGCCAGGGCCGACGTGACGGCAGGGGTCTCGTCGGCGGCGAGCGCGACGGCCAGGTCCAGGTAGACGCCGGCATCGTGGCGGCCGGCGCGGAGCATCCACCATTCGTCGCCCAGCAGGCCGACCCGCTCGACCGGTGCCAGTGTCGCCGCGACGGAGGCCAGCTCGCGGACCGACTCCGGTGTGTACTCGGTCAGGTAGTAGCCCCGGGCGTCGACGTTGGCCACCAGCGGCCCGCATCCCTCGAGGCCGATCGTCTGCCGCGGCTCGGCGACGATCGCGCACCGCGGCGCCGCATCCCCGGTGCGCATGCAGGCGGGGAAGGTCCAGGTCTGGGGTGGCGGCGTGGTGCCAGGAGAGCCGGTGAATCGCGCCATCGTCGCATCCACGCCGCTGCGCCCGTCCTCGCAGCGGTCGCGTACGGTGAGCACGGGCGCACCCGGCTGCTCGACGAAGCTGCCGAGGATGGCGTCGACGGGCTGCCCGGTCACGCGCGTGAGCTCGTTCCAGAAATCCTCGCCCGCGGCGTTGGAGTACGCAAACCGATTCAGGTACGAGGTGACGCCGCGGCGAAACTCGTCGGGGCCGACGTAGCGCTCGATCATCCTCAGGACCGCGGCGGTCTTCTCGTAGGCGATCCCGTCGAACACCTGATTGATCTCCGCGGGAGTCGCCACGTGCAGCCGGATGGCGCGCGTGGACCCGAGGGCGTCGATCCCCAGGGCGCCCTGCGTGTCGGCCGCGTCGTCGAGCTCGACCCTCCACTCGGGCCGCCACGCCGCCAGCGGCTTGCTGGCCAGCCAGGTGGCGAACCCCTCGTTCAGCCAGATGTCGTCCCACCAGGCCATCGTGACGAGATTGCCGAACCACTGGTGGGCCAGCTCGTGGGAGATGATTGCGGCAACCCGCTTGCGCGCGTCGAGCGACGAGGTCGCCGGATCGAGCAGCAGCAGCCGCTCGCGGAACGTGATCGCGCCCGCGTTCTCCATGGCACCGGCCGCGAAGTCGGGAACGGCCACGATGTCGAGCTTGCCGAAGGCGTAGTCGATGCCGAAGTAGTCGTTGAAGAAGGCGAGCTGGTGCTCCGTCGCCTCGAGCGCGAACGTGGTGAGCGGCAGCTTGTCGGGCGTCGAGCAGACGCGGATGGGCGTGCCGTCGGAGGCCCCCTCGTGGCAGACGAAGTCGCCGACGAGCATGGCCACGAGGTAGGTGGACATCTTCGGCGTGCGCGCGAAGGTGAGCGTGTGGGTGCCCGGCTCCGGCCCGGGCGTGTCGGAGCGCTGGAGCCCGTTGGAGATCGCCGCGTCGGCGGCGTCGATCGTCAGCGAGATGTCGAAGGTGGCCTTGTAGATCGGCTCGTCGAAGGCGGGGAACGCACGCCTGGCGTCGGTGGCCTCCATCTGCGTGATGGCGTACTTCCGGCCGTTGGCCTCGCTGATGTAGAAGCCTCGCAGCCTGTCGTTGAGGATGCCGGTGTAGGCGATCTCGATCGTGGCCGGGCCCTCCGGGATCGTGTCGGGCACGGCGAGCATGGCGGTCTCGGTGGCCGGATCGAGCGTGACGCGGGCGGTCTGCGCGCGGCCGGCGGCGCGGATGGTGACCTCGTCGAAGGCGATCTCGGCCGCGTGCAGCGTGATCGCCGTCGAGGAACGGGAGAGCACCACGTCGATCGTCGTGCGGCCGGCGAAGGTCTCGGAATCGAGGTCGGGACCGAACCACAGCGTGTAGTGCTCGGGGACGACGTCGCCGGAGAGCCGCTGGGCGGCGGCCGGCGCGGCGAGCAGCACCAGGGCTGGCAGAATCGCCACGACGTGCAGTGGTGTGCGCATTCCTCTCACGGTAGCAGATCGCTCGGTTGGTAACGGCAGAGTTTTCGCATACACCGTGGAGAGTAGGGTGCTTCCGGTCCGTCCGCGTACGAAAAGCGTGCGCGGCAGACATCGTTGGTGTGTTCGAGGTCGGCGTGGCGCCGGCCGGGGGGGAAGACGTGACCAGATGGCGCATGACGTCGTGGCTTGCAGTGGTGACGCTTGCCGCCGTGACGGCGGCCTGCGGTGGCTCGACCGGGGAGATGGTCGAGGCGGCCGAGGGAGAGGCGACCGGTGAGATCGCGGCGGCCGAGGCGCCCCGACCCGCGGCGGCCCGACCGTCGGCGCCGGTCGTGCGTGAGGTGACGATTCCTTCCGGGACGACGCTGCCGCTGGAGCTCGCCTCGGCGATCGCCTCCGACGCGAGCCGCGTGGAGGACCGCGTGCGGGCCACCCTGCGGGAGGCCGTCGTGCTGGACGGCAGGGAAGTCCTGCCCGCGGGTACCGAGCTGACCGGCGTGGTGACCGAGGCGGCGCAGTCCGGCCGCGTGAAGGGCGTGGCCCGCCTCGCGTACCGGTTCGACTCGCTGCGGCACGACAGCGAAGGCTACGCCATCCAGACGGCCACGATCGCGCACGAGGCCGAGGCGACCAAGCAGGAAGACGCCAAGAAGATCGGTATCGGCGCCGGCGTCGGCGCCGCCGTGGGGGCGATTGTCGGTGGCGGCAGCGGCGCGGCCAAGGGAGCGGCGATCGGCGGTGCCGGCGGCACGGGTGTCGTGCTCGCCACGCGAGGCGAGGAGGTCCGGCTGGGTCCCGGCGCGCGGGTGACGACGCGGCTGACCGAGGCGGTTACCGTTCGGGTGCGGTAGCGCGGCGCTACGACTCGGTCCCCGTGAGGCCGTACTTCTCGATGCGCGAGTAGAGCTGCGACCGGGTGAGTCCCAGGAGCCGCGCCGCGCGCGTCTTGTTCTGGCGTGCCTGCGCCAGTGCCCGGACGACGAGCGAGCGCTCGACGGCGTCGAGGTTCATGCCGCCGGCCGGCAGCACGGTGCCGGCCCCCTCGCCCGGCTTCTCGCTGTGCCGGCCCGGCGCCACCGGCAGGTGCTCGCGCTGGATGACGCCGCCGTCGGCGAGGATGACGGCCCGCTCGATGGCGTTGCGGAGCTCGCGGACGTTGCCGGGCCAGGGATAGGCCATGAGCTGCTCGCGCGCGTCGCGTGCGATACCGGCCGCGGGGCGACCCACCGTCTCGCCGATCTCGGCCAGGAAGGTGTCGGCCAGCTCGAGCACGTCGCCGAGCCGGTCGCGCAGCGGAGGCAGCGCGATCTCGAACACGCCGAGCCGGTAGTACAGGTCCTCGCGAAACTCGCCGCGACGCATCGCCGCGTGCAGGTCGCGGTTGGTGGCGGCGATGACCCTGATGTCGGCGTGCAGCACCCGCGTGCCGCCCAGCCGCGTGAACTCGCGCTCCTCGAGCACGCGGAGGACCTTGGCCTGGACGATGGGCGCCATTTCACCGATTTCGTCGAGGAAGAGCACGCCGCCGCTGGCCTCCTCGATGCGCCCCGGCTTGGTCGAAACGGCGCCGGTGAAGGCGCCGCGCTCGTGTCCGAACAGCTCGGACTCGAGGAGCTGGTCCGGGAGGGCGGCGCAGTTGATGGCGACGAACCGCGCCTGACTTCGCCGGGAGGCGTGGTGGATGAAGCGCGCGACCACCTCCTTGCCCGTGCCGGACTCGCCCGTCAGCAGGACCGTCGTCTCGGTGCGCGCGACGCGGGCGGCCTGCGCCAGCACGTCGCGCCACTGCCGGGAGTGGCCCACCACGCGTCGCTGACCGGTTCGTGCCTCGAGTTCGCGCGTGAGCCTGGCGACCTGCGCCTCGAGCCGGGCGGCGGTCTCGCGCGACTCGGCCTCGTGCCGGGCCGCCTCGGCGAGCTGCGCGTGCGAGAGGGCGAGTGCGAGGTGATCGGCGACGCGGCGCGCGAAGTCGATGTCGTCCTCGCTGAAGCGATCCGTCTGGCGAGACAGGAAGAAGAGCGAGCCGAAGACCCTGGAGCCGAGCGGCATCAGCACCCGCAGGGCCGAGCGCACGCCGAGCTGGCGCAGGATGCGGCCGCGCAGGCTGTCGTCGCCCACCTCCGCCTCGACGTCGTGCACCACGTACGCGTCCCGGTGGAGCTGGGCCAGATCGTCGCCGGTGAGCGCACGGGGCTCCCAGAAGTCCGCTTCGTCGACGGTGGCGCCCGCCATGGCGTAGATGCGGAACGACTCGCCGTCCTCGCCCCAGGAGGTGACCACCATGATGTCGTGCGGCAGCCCGCCCCGTACCACGTCCGAGACGCGATCGAACACGGCGCGGAAGTCGAGCGCGCCGGCCATCGTGTGCAGCAGGGCGCGCAGGCTGTCGATGCGCTCCCGCCGGAGCTGCTCTTGCTCGACCCGGACGCTGTGATCGACGGCAAGGCCCAGCAGGTCGACGACCCGGTCGACGAGCGCCTGGTCGGCGGCGGTGAACGCGTCCGGCTGGCTCGAGGTCAACCAGAGCGCGCCGTGCACGTGCGGGCCGTGCCGGACGGTGCACAGCACGCGCGAGGCGACCGCGGGATCGGTGTCGTCGAACGGCGTGGCCGGGTCGCCCACGAGATGCTGGCTGCTCTCCACGCGGCCGTCCGCGCCGACGACGTACAGCACGAACGACTCGGCGCGATCCAGGCGCAGCAGATGCAGTCGGTCGAAGGCGATGACCTCCCGCATGGTGGCGGCGAGACGTGCGACCACGTCCTGGAGGGTCTGCGCCTCCGCCACCAGCCGGGCAACGGTCGAGAGCACGTCCGCAGGGGCTGCCATCTCTCGTTGGTGGAAGATCGCCCAGTATAATCCCCCCGAGCTCGTCTCGCCGGCGGCGGCACTCGTCCGGGCGACGGCGCAGGTGACGACGTACGAGGAGACCGGGACGGCGCAGGCCGGCGCGCGGCAGCTCACGATCGGGCTGGTCGAGGAGGCCGGGCGATGGACGATCGCCGAGGCGCACCTGCAGGCGGAGGACTCCGGGAGATGAGCGGAACGCTGTCGCACGGGCTCTCGTGGATCGATCTGCGGTTCCGGGGGCGGGCGAAGGTGATCGCCACCGGACTGGTCCAGGGCCCGGCAGGGGTCGCGCTGATCGACCCGGGTCCCACGAGCTGCCTGGCCGCGCTCGAGGACGGGCTGCAGCGGCACGGCGTACGCTGGCCGGACGTGCGGCACATTCTCCTGACGCACATCCATCTCGACCACGCCGGTGCGACCGGGACGATCGTCCGCGCCCATCCGCACGTCCAGGTCCTCGTCCACGAGCGCGGGGCCCCGCACATGGCGGACCCGACGCGGCTGCTCGAGAGCGCCAGGCGGATCTATCGCGATCGCATGGACGAGCTGTGGGGGGAGCTCGCCGCCGTGCCTCGGGACCGCCTGACCGTGCTGACGGGCGGCGAGCGGGTGGAGGCCGGAGGCCGCGTCTTCGAGGTGGCGTACACGCCGGGGCACGCATCGCATCACGTGAGCTACTTCGATCCATCGAGCGACGTGGCCTTCGTGGGCGACACCGCCGGCGTCCGCATCGAGGGCGGCTACGTGCTGCCGCCGACGCCCCCGCCGGACATCGATCTCGAGCTGTGGGCCGCCAGCGTGGACCGCATTCGCGCGTGGTCGCCTGGGACGCTGTTCCTCACCCACTTCGGCCCGGCGACAGACACGCAGGCACACCTGGCGGCGCTGCTCGACAACCTGCAGACCACGGCGGGCATGGTGCGCGCCTCGCTTGGCGACGAGCGATCCGACGAGGAGCGGCAGGCCGCGTTCGCCGACGCGTTCCGGCGCGAGCTGCGACGCCACATGACCGACGAGCGCATGGCTGGTTACGTCGTCGCGGCCGCGTTCGAGCACCTGTGGAGCGGCCTGGCGCGGTACTGGCGCAAGCGGGCCTAGTCTAGACCACCGGCGACCTCACGCCCCGGGGCGGGAGACGGCCCCCGTGCCGTCAGGCCTGGGGCGACCGGCGCCGCCAGATGACGAGGAGGCCGCCCACACCCGCGAGTCCCCCGAGCAGCAGGACCGCGCGCCCCCCGGCCATCTCCGCGGGCGGCTGGTTGGCGCCGGTCCAGACCCAGCCCATGACGGACAGGACCACCAGGACGACGAGAAACACGGAAGTCGCGATCCTGACGGCCGTCACGGGGGCCGATTGTGGGGGAGACGGGCGGCCGGCGCCATAGTGCGTTCGTGGGATTGGGGGCCGGTCGCCCTCTCTCTATACTGACTGCCGCAACGGTTGGCGTGCAGTCGCGTGACGACGGTTGCCGCGGGTCGACGAGGGGGCAGGACATGAGCGCATTACACGGGGCGAGCGCCGGCAGGTCGTTGCTCGAGCGGCTCAACGGCTCGTATCACGAGCGGGCGCTGCAGGCGTACATGGCGATCGTGCTGGCCCACTGGGCCGAGCACCTGCTGCAGGCGTTCCAGATCTACGCGCTCGGGTGGCCGGTGCCGGAGGCCCGCGGTCTCGTCGGCTACTTCTTCCCGTGGGTGATCCAGTCCGAGACGCTGCACTACGGCTACGCCCTGGTGATGCTGGCCGGCCTGTGGGTACTGCGCGCCGGGTTCACGGGCGGGCTCGACCGGAAGTGGTGGACCGTCGCCCTGGCCGTGCAGTTCTTCCACCACATCGAGCACCTGCTGCTCATCCTGCAGGCGATCGTCGGGGCCAACCTGCTCGGCCGGCCGGTGCCGACGAGCCTCGTGCAGCTCTGGGTGCCGCGCGTGGAGCTGCACCTCTTTTACAACACCATCGTCTTCGTGCCGATGGTGATCGCGATGTACTACCACATGTTCCCGACGCGCTCGGAGGCGGCGACCCAGCAGTGCACGTGCAACTGGGATCGTGGGCTGACTTCGCCCGCCTGATCGCGGCAGGCGCGCTCGTCACCGCCTGCGCGGGGCCGCGCGCGGCCGACGACGTACGCGTGACCTGGAACACGGCGACGACGCCGGCCGTCGGCGAGCCACTGGTGGCCGATGTCACGCTCGAGACCGCCGACGGCGTGCCGGTTACCGGCGCCTCGCTCGAGATCGAGGGCCACATGTCGCACCCGGGGATGGCGCCCGTGCTCGCGGCCGCCGAGGAACAGGAGGACGGCACCTACGTGGTGCGCTTCGAGCTCACGATGGCCGGCGACTGGATCGTGCTGGTCAAGGGGGTGCTCCCCGATGGCCGTACCGTGAGCCACCGGGTGGACATCGCCAACGTGCAGCCCTCCGGGTGAACGGGACGTGAGCGCGGACGTCCTCCGCTGGCCGGTGATCGGCTCCTTCCTGCGCTGGCGGCGCGCCCGTACGGTTCTGCAGCTCGTCTTCCTGGTGGTTGCGACAGCCGTCGTCCTGCACGGCCTGTTCGGACCACAGCTCGCCCCGGCCAGTCTGGCGACGGTCGTCACCTGGGTGCACTACCGCGGACTGCTCGTCGTCGCGCTGCTGGCAGCGGGCAACGTCTTCTGTACCGGCTGTCCGTTCGTGCTCGTGCGGGACGCAGGCCGCCGCGTGCGCGGCGCCCCCTGGCTCCGGTGGCCGCGCCGCCTGCGCACCAAGTGGCTCGGCGTGGCGCTCTTCGCCGGCGTCCTGTTCGCCTACGAGCTCTTCGACCTCTGGTCGCTGCCGCGCGCGACCGCGTGGCTGGTGCTCGGCTACTTCGGGGCGGCGCTCGCCGTGGATCTCGTGTTCACCGGCGCCACCTTCTGCAAGCACCTCTGCCCGATCGGGCAATTCAATTTCGTGGCCTCGACGATATCGCCGCTCGAGGTGCAGGTCCGGCAGCCGGAGACGTGCCGGACGTGCTCGACGGCCGACTGCATCAAGGGACGCCGCGAGACATCCTCCGGACGCGTGCTGCAGCGTGGATGTGAGCTGGGCCTCTTCCTGCCTTCGAAGGTGGGGAACCTCGACTGCACGCTCTGCCTGGACTGCGTGCAGGCGTGTCCCCATGACAACGTCGCGCTGGCGACGCGGGTCCCGGGCCTGGAGCTCACGGAGGCGCGCCGGCGTTCGGGCATCGGGCGTCTGGCGGCGCGGCCGGACGTGGCCGTCCTCGTCGTGCTGTTCGTGTTCGGGGGCCTGCTCAACGCGTTTGCGATGGTGTCGCCGGTCTATGCGGTTGAGGCATGGCTGTCGGCCGCCCTGGGACTCGCCCGTGAAGCCCCCGCGCTGGCGCTGCTGTTCCTCGGCGCGCTGGTGATCGTGCCGCTCGTGCTCGTGGGCGGCGCCTCGGTGCTCACTCCGGCAGTCGCAGGATCTCCGTTGCGGACGGCGGGCCGCACGTTCACCACGTTCGTTCACGCGCTCGTCCCGCTGGGCTTCGGCATCTGGCTCGCACATTACGGATTCCACCTGCTGACGGGGGCCCTCACCGTGATTCCGGTGACGCAGAGCGCCATGATCGACGCCGTGGGCTGGCCGGCTCTCGGCGCCCCGCTCTGGGGCTGGACCGGGATGCGCCCGGGCTCCGTGTATCCGATGCAGGTCGGCCTCCTCCTGCTCGGGGCGAGCGGATCGCTGGGCCTCGCGTACCTCATCGCAGAACGGGAGCATGCCGACCGTCCGCTCCGGACGGCGGCGCCGTGGATGGTCGTGACGCTTGGGCTCACGGCCGCGGCGCTCTGGACGCTGGCGCAGCCGATGGAGATGCGCGGTCTCGTGGGGCTCGGCGGATGACGTCATGGCCGCGGCGGCCAACGGCGGCGTGCGTTGTGGGCTTCGTGGCGGCGTGGGCGTGGCCGGCCGCAGCGCACGAGGGGCCGCCGTTTCCCATCATCTCGAACGAGGTGGTGGGCTCGTACCGCATTTCGCTCTGGACCGATCCCGACACGACCGACGACGGCAGGCCCGGAGGGCAGTTCTGGGTGATGGTCGATCCCCCACGTCGCGGCGCGGCGCCCGGCGGCGATCTGCGCGCCCGTGTGGCCATTCGCCCGCTCGCCCGGCCGGGCCGGGAGCACGCGGGCTGGGCCGAGCCGGTCGGTGGAGATCCCTCCCGCCGGTTCATCGCTCTCCTGATGGATCACGAGGGCCCGTTCTCGGTGCAGCTCGAGATCGAGAGTCCTGCGGGTCGCGCCGTACTCGACGCGGAGGTGGAGGCGACCTACGATCTGCGTCCGCCGCGCGCGCTGCTCGCGCTCTACGTACTGCCGTTTCTGCTGGTGGGCTTCCTGTGGGCGAAGCTCCTGATCCGCAGGCGCCGCGCGCACGCCCTGGCCGCGCGGTAGCGCAGCACCGGCCGCCCGCACGAGTGGCTCGGCGCAGCTCCGCCGTGATCCGTGCGGGTCCTCCTGCTCTGATATGCTCGACGGCCATCCCACCATGGCCGGGCGTCGAGTGAGGGCAGGTCGGTCTCCGGGGCGCCGGGCGCGGCAGCCGCGAGTGGCGCCCGGGCTGCCGCCCGGCACGGTGACCCCGCGTGCCGGAGCACGGCCGACGCACGTCGTCGTCCGGGTCTTCGGCCCGGACGCCTGCACCGAACACGAGATCGCCGACCCGGCGGCGCTCGGACCGCTTCGCGAGGGCCCGGACTGCCTGTGGGTGGAGGTCACGGGCCTTGCCGATCCGCAGGCGATCCTGGCCGTCGGACGCGCCTTCGGGCTGCACGACCTGTCCATCGAAGATGTGCTCGACCCGGCCCAGCGCCCGAAGACCGAGCTCTACGACGACTACGTGTTCGTCGTGCTGCGCACGCTGGCGATGGCCGAGCAGGTCGAGTCGAGCCCCCTGTGTCTCTTCCTCGGCGACCGGTTCGTGGTGACATTGCAGGACGTCGACGGGTCCGATCTGGCGCCGGTTCGCGAACGCCTGCGGCACGGCCGGGGCACCGTGCGCGCGCGCGGCGCCGACTACCTGGCGTACGCGCTGATCGACTCGGTCGTCGATCACTACTTCCCGGTGATCGAGGCCTTCGACGACCATCTGGAGCAGGTCGAGGACGAGGTGCTCGAGGCGCGCGGCTCCGATCCGATCGATCTGGCGCGCCTTGCCCGGCGGGACCTCCAGACGATCCGGCACGCCGTCTGGCCCGCGCGCGACGTGCTGGCGGCACTCCTGCGCGACGACGTCGCGCGGGTGACCGCCCAGACGCGCGTCTACCTCCGGGACTGCTACGACCACCTGATCCAGCTCCAGGAGATGGTGGAGGCTTCGCGGGAGGTCGCGGCCAGTCTCCTCGAGTCCTACATTTCCCGCGTCGGCCTGACGACCAACGAGGTCATGCGGCTGCTCACGGTGATTGCCACGATCTTCATCCCGTTGACCTTCATCGCCGGTGTCTACGGGATGAACTTCAATCCCGAGCGCTCGCCGCTCAACATGCCGGAGCTCGACTGGTACTGGGGCTACCCGTTCTCGCTGGTGCTCATGGCGGTGGTGGCGCTGGCGTGCCTGTGGTACTTCCAGCGGAAGGGATGGTTCGGCCGGGCGCGGTGACCTCCGCCCCGGGGCCGTTCACAGCCGGAGCGTGACCCTGGCGACGTCGTCGCCGAGGGGGGGACGGACCCTGCTCGAATCCGAGCGCCTGGCACAGCTTCAGCATCGTCGTGTTGTCGCGCAGCACCTCCCCGTAGATCTCCCCTCTGCAGGCGGGGCGGGCGGCCTCAGGCGGCTGGCGAGGCCCTGTGCACCGCCGGCTCGTCCTTCGTGACGCGCACGCTCACCGGAATCCCGTGACGCACGCTCTCGGTGACGATGCAGAAGTCCTCGAAGATCTGCTGGCAGCGTTCGGACCCCTGCACGCCGTCGGGCAGCGACAGCGCGAGCTCCACGTCCACGTCGCCGATCCGGTAGCGTCCCCGATCGTTGCGCACGATCCGGGCCGTTACGTCGGCCGTGACCCCTTCCGGCTCGATGCGGGCCTTCCTGAGGCAGAAGACCAGGCTCGCCGACAGGCAGCTTCCCAGCGCAGCGGCCAGCAGGGCCGCCGGGTTGGGCCCGGTATCGTCGCCAAGCGGGGAAGTCTCGTCCACCACGAGCGTCGCCGCTCCCGGGATGTCGGGTAGTGTCTCAGTTTGACTGAGGCCCCCGGGGGCCGGACAAGCCCCCAAGCGGCTAGAATGGGCTCATGCTCGGTGAAATCCAAGAGTTCGCCCCCGGCCTCTCTATCATCATCATCTTGGCCGTGTCCGCCTGGGCGGTCGTCTGGCCGGTCCGGTGGTTCCTGGGCCGCCGTTAAGTCCGGTCGCCTTCCGGATGTCTGGACGGCCTAGCTGACCATGCCGAAGACCCCGAAGGGCCAGAAGCGGCCGGCTGACGTAATTTCCAACGCGGTTCACGTCATGCGGATCGCGACTGGAGAGGCCGAAGAGGGTGAGGATTCACGGAATCCGTCAGCCGTCGCGCTTGGCAAGCTCGGAGGATCCAAGGGGGGTTCCGCAAGGGCCAAGACGCTGAGCAAGGCCAGGCGAACCGCTATTGCCCGGAAGGCTGCTCGGGCTCGCTGGGGCCGCTAGTCTCAGGCGATTCCTTCGATTCCCACGAGAGCAGCGCTTGTAGGTTCAGGGGGTTGAGCCTGACCACTCCGAAGCGTCCATCCAAGGACAACCTGTAGACGGCCTCTCGGACGTATGGAAAAAGGATGGATGGCGCTCCCTTTTGGCAGAACTCAAGAAACTGATCCCGTGTGCCCGTTGCCTTCCTGAATCGCCCTACCATTACAACGCGGATGCGGTAGGGCCTCCATTTAGGGTCTGACACAACCTCAACTACGAGCGTTAAGAGCGCTCTGTCGCTCTCCGCATTAATGCTCACGTTGCCTGAAATCGCAACGTTATCCTGAATACCATTGGGCTTCTTCTCCCCATCCGCAGGCGGCACTCTTTCGACGTGCGCGAACGACAACGACTCGGCATGGAAGCCGTCGAACCCGAACGTAGGGATTGCTTCGACCGTCCCCTCAGGCGGCGGTTCGGTAGGTGTCGTCTGTGGCAAACTGGTCACGAGCCTCGCGAGCGCCGATGATCACATGAAGTTGCTGCGGGAATTCCTCGTCGTCTGTAGGCGTATCCAGGGCTCCCATCTCAGTAGAGAAATCAGGCACATCGTGGTGTTCGTGGCCAATCAGCGTTGACCACTCTGCCAGCTCGCTGAACGGCGCGAACCGGACCACGAGTGCCACATCGAAGGCGTCCGCTAGCTTGACCAGTGTTTTGACGGTGACTGCACTTTCGTACTTCGGGCTCTCCAGGAGAGAGATACGCCCTTGTGCCATTCCGGCCAGCGACGCCAGTTGCTTCTGCGTCCAACCACGGCTTTCTCGCATGGCCCTGATCTGGAATGGGATCAGAGTTTCGACCTGGGTCTCAACGAAGAGGGCTCGATACGCCTTGTCGGCTAGAGTGCTAAGAAGCGCTCGGATGTGGTTGTTCATAGTCATGGTTGCACGTTCGTAGCGTGCCAGCTTTTAGGCTCTTGATGTGCCTTTCAGCCGTAGCGAAAGCGTCTGGTGGCCTGATGCTGTCGTTGTGCTCGATTGCCCCCATTACGATGGTGAATTCCCCCTCGTGCGGGCCATAGCTTCCCAAGGGGCGATATTGAACGCCGCCTGCGAAGACCACGATCTCGAACACGTCCTTGTGGCCCTTGATCTTCTTAACGTGTGGTCGGCCTAGCCTTGGCTCGGCCCTCAGATTCTTCAGCACTGCGTCGATCTTGAGCCTGGCCTGTAGCGGCTGCGCCTGAAGCCACTCCCTGATGACGTTGATGCCTCGGCTATCCAGGCGATCCTTGAACGTCCAAGGCATGATCGTATCAGAAAAATCGTATGCGCCGAGAACGGCTATCGTATAATATTTTCGGTATACTACATGTTGGGGCTGGCCAGCATGAGTCTACCAGAGCCCACGGGCCGCCACGCGGAGGTTGACAATGCATTAGCGATCATGCATAATTTCAGTATGAACAGGCTGCCGGTTGCCAAGCGCGCTCAGATCCTTTCGCTGCTCTGCGAGGGCACGTCGATGCGGGCCGTGTCCCGGCTGGCCGACGTGTCGATCAACACCGTGAGCAAGCTCCTGGTGGACGCAGGCCGGCTCTGTGCGGCCCTCCACGACGATCAGGTGCAGCAGGTGAAGGCCCACCGGGTCCAGGTGGACGAGATCTGGAGCTTCACCTACGCCAAGCAGAAGAACGTGGCGCGGGCGAAGAAGGCCCCCGAGGGCGCTGGCGATACGTGGACGTGGACGGGCCTTGATGCGGACTCGAAGCTCATCGTGTCGTGGCTCGTCGGCCCCCGTGACGCCGGCTCCGCGTTCACGTTCACCAGCGACCTGAAGGCCCGGATCGCCAACCGCGTGCAGCTCACGTCAGACGGCCTGAAGCTCTACGTGGACGCTATCGAGGACGTGTTCGGTGCCGACGTGGACTACGCGCAGCTCGTGAAGCTGTACGGGTCGCCGTCCGAGGACGAGGCCCGGCGATACAGCCCGGCGAAGTGCATCGGCTGTCTGTCGAAGCCCGTCACGGGCGACCCGGACCCGAAGCACATTTCGACCAGCTACGCCGAGCGTCAGAACCTCACGATGCGGATGCACATGCGCCGGTTTACCCGGCTCACGAACGGGTTCTCGAAGAAGCTCGAAAACCACGTCCACATGATCGCCCTCTACGCCGTGTTCTATAATTTCACCAAGATTCACAAGACCCTGCGGGTGACCCCGGCGATGGAAGCGGGCCTGACGGACCACGTCTGGAGCATGGAAGACGTGGTTCGGCTGCTGGAGCAGGTCGAGGCCTCCGAGCCGGCCGCTCAGGCAAACTGAGACACTACCCTCCGCCGGGCGATCTCGCGAAGGCGCGCGATCCTGTAGGGTGCGGCGACTCATTGCGGGCAGGCCGGCGCCTCCCGACGCAGCGCCGGTGGTACGGCGATCACGGGGCAGGCCGGCGCGGCGAGCGCTCTCACCGGGGATTCGCCACGGCCGCACGGGCCAGCTGGTTCCCGAAACGATTCCTGGCTGACCCTCGAGCCGACCGGGAAACTCAGGCCGTTCCCTTCGCCCGGCGAAGATGCCGCGAAACGGCCTTCATGCTGCCTATCGTCCTGGATCGCCGGGAACCTGGTCATGTGGGCCCCGCTGGGCGTCATCAGGAGCCTGGCTGACCCCGGACTGCCGGGCCTGACCGCGTGCCTGCTCGCGTCCGGCGTCGGGCTCGTCCTTCTCGACGTGTGGCTGAGGGAGCGCGCGGACGACTATCTCGGCTGAGATCTCACGGTAGAATCGCGCCCAGCGTGGCGCTCACTCCCGGCACGAGAATCGGTGCGTACGAGATCGCCGAGCAGATCGGCGCCGGCGGGATGGGCGAGGTGTACCGCGCCACCGACACGAACCTCGGCCGTGCGGTGGCCATCAAGGTCCTGCCCGACGCCGTGGCCGGGGATGCCGAGCGGCTCGCCCGCTTCGACCGCGAGGCCCGGACGCTCGCCTCGCTGAATCACCCGAACGTCGCGCAGATCTATGGCCTCGAACGCAGCCCGTCGCCGGGGCCAGGGCACGTGGGCACGACTGCGCTCGTCATGGAGCTGGTCGAAGGCCCCACGCTGGCCGATCGCATCGCCGGGGGGCCGATTCCGGTGGCCGACGCGCTGGCGATCGCCACGCAGATCGTCGAGGCGCTGAAGGCGGCACATGAACAGGGGATCGTCCACCGGGACTTGAAGCCCGCCAACGTAAAGGTGCGCCCCGACGGCACGGTGAAGGTCCTGGACTTCGGCCTGGCCAAGGCGATGGAGCCGGCCGGTGCCCTGTCACCGGGGTCGACGCAGTCCGACGATCACCACTCCCGCCATGACGCAGGCAGGGCTGATCCTCGGCACGGCGGCGTACATGAGCCCGGAGCAGGCGCGTGGCAGGACGGTGACGACGCGGGCCGACGTCTGGGCGTTCGGCTGCGTCCTCTACGAGATGCTCACCGGGAAACGCGCGTTCGAGGACGAGGACGTCTCGACGACGCTGTCCCGGGTGCTGCAGCGCGAGCCCGACCTCGAGGCGCTCCCCCCGGACGTCCCGGCGCGCGTGCGCAGGGCGATCGCCGTGTGTCTGATCAAGGACCCGAAGCGGCGCGCCGCCGACATCCACGACGTGCGGCTGGCGCTCGAGGGCGCGTTCGAGACGGCGACGTCCTCCGCGAGAGAGCCTGTGGTGGCACCAAGGCCGCGCTGGCGTCGCGCGCTGCCGGTCGTTGCTGCGGCACTCGTGTCCGGCCTCGTTGTCGGGCTCGCCGTGTGGAGCCAGCGGCCGGCCATCGAGCCGCAGGTCATTCGTTTTCCTCTGAATGTGCCCACCCGCTTCGCCCAGGTCGCGGCCTTGGATGTGGCCATCTCCCCCGATGGGAGCGCGGTCGTGTACGGCGCGCGGTCGGACGAGGGCCGAGCGGCGCTGCTGATTCACCCGCTCGACGCCCTGGAGCCGCGGGAGCTTCACGGCGAGGCGGCTCTCGGGAGCGGCGTCGCCCGATTCGGGCTCCCGTTCTTTTCGCCGGACGGAGCCTGGGTGGGCTTCGTGGACACGGTCGATGGAGCGCTCAAACGGGTCCGGACGACGGGAGGTCC
>Ga0302046_10000915_pt1 | contig 28165 bp, 21 predicted proteins | sample RVTome_11_FD_200261 | JGI IMG/M metagenome (GOLD analysis project Ga0302046, IMG submission 200261) | Soil microbial communities from uranium-contaminated site in the Upper Colorado River Basin, Wyoming, United States - RVT147D111 (version 2) ... | reverse complement strand
AAGAGCGCCAGGAGTTCGTCCCGAAAGGTGAGCAAACAGGAGGGCTCGAGGCCGATGATGGGAACGCCCTGTTCGGTCAGGGCCGACAGAGCATCGAGGGTACGCGACACTTCCACACGTGCCTCATCGACGAGTCCGGCATTGAGATAGGTGCGCCCGCAACACAAGGGGCGTTCGCCCGGTGCCGAGCTGACATACGTAACTTGCAGTCCGGCCGCATCAAGGACCCGCCGGGCAGCCGCAACGGGTTCGGGTTCGAAGTACCGGGAAAACGTATCCACGAACAACGCAACCGAAGCGCCGACCTTCGGTTGGTGATCTACGATCCCTGATCTTGTTACGTCGCGGTGCCATTCGGGCAGGCGACGTTTTGCGGACAATCCGGTAATGCGTTCTGCCAGACGCATCACGACGGGGAACCGGCTGGGGAGGTTCGCAAGGAGCGGTACCCTGGCCAGGAACGGCGCATATCGGGGCAGGTGAGCCACCAGAAAGTCGCCCATCGCGACCGGATGCCGTTTTCGGTACTGGTAGAGGAACTCGGTCTTCATGCGTGCCATGTCTACACCCGTGGGACACTCTCTCCGGCACGCCTTGCATCCGACGCATAAATCCATCGTGTCGTACATCCGCGCCGAGGTGAGCGCATCGCGACCCAACTGCCCACTCAAGGCCAGCCGGAGTGTGTTGGCGCGTCCGCGTGTCGTGTGCATTTCATCCGACGTTGCCCGGTATGACGGGCACATGACACCATCGAAGCGCTTCCGGCAGGCTCCGTTGTTGTTGCACATCTCCACGGCGCGCGACAGTCCTCCCCACTCGGACCAGTCGTACGCAGGCTGTACGGTCGCCACGCTGTCCGACGGCTGATATCTGAACAGCGTTGGGTCATCCATGCGGTACGGCCGAACGATCTTACCCGGATTCAACAAACCCTTCGGGTCAAACAGGTACTTGATCTCCTCGAATGCGCTTGTGATGCGGCGCCCGAGCAGCGGTTCGATAAACTCGGATCGGACGATGCCGTCTCCGTGTTCCCCCGAATGAGAACCCTTGAACGCGCGGACCATCTCGTGCGCCTCCTCCGCGATGCTGCGCATCTTGTTGACATCGAGCTGATCCTTGATGTTGAGTGTTGGGCGAACGTGCAGGCACCCAACGGACGCGTGTGCGTACCAGGTCCCCTCCGTGCCGTGACGCGCGAATACGTCCTCGAGCCCGGTGGTGTATGCAGCCAGGTGCTCCAGGGGAACCGCACAATCTTCGATGAACGAGACCGGCTTTGCGTCTCCCTTCATGGACATGACGATGTTGAGCGCGGCTCTTCTGACATCCCAGATCTCATCCTGAAGGGGCTCGTCCGTAGCACGAACGACGCCGGCGGAGAACCCTAACGAGTCCATGAGTTCGACGAGCTGACCGAGTGAGCGCAACACATCGCTCCGATCCTCACCTGCGAACTCGACGAGGAGCAGGGCGGCCGGATCACCCACCATAAAGTGATTGACGGATTCCCGAAACGCCGGATTGGTTCGGGCCAGTTCGATGAGTGTGCGGTCCACCAACTCCACTGCCGTTGGTTTGAGCGCCACGATATCCTTCGTATGCGTCATGGCGGCATGGAGTGATGGGAAATGACATACGCCAAGCACCTTGTGTGCCGGAACCGGCTGAAGCTCGAGATCCAGCTTTGTAAAGACGCCGAGTGTGCCCTCCGAACCCACGAGAAGTTCTGCAAGATTTGCAGAGTTTCCTCCCATACGATGCAAATTGTATCCCGCGACGTGTCGCAGCACGTGTGGAATCACCCTCGAGAGTTCCTCCCTCTCTCTCGAGTACAGCGCTCCGACTGCCTGACGGATCTGCTCGAGACGTGAGGTCGCAGATACCCGGGGAGCTGGTGTGGTTCGTCGATCGAATGTGGCTATGGTACCGTCGGCGAGTATTGCCTCGATCCCTTTCACGTTGTCCGCCATCAACCCGTATTTGATGGAACGAGCGCCCGCGCTGTTGTTTCCCGCCATCCCTCCCAGGGTCGCACGATTCCCGGTCGACGGATCGACTGGGAAAAAGATGCCATGGGGAGCCAGACGGCGGTTGAGGGTTTCGAGGACCAGTCCGGGCTCGACGAGCACGCGTTGTCCCGCGGGGTCGACTGAAAGCACACGGTTCAGGGATTCACTAGTATCGATGATCAACCCGCGACCTATGGGTTGACCTCCCTGAGACGTACCCGCCCCGCGCGGGATGATTGGCACTTCAGCGTCCAGGGCAATCTGAATCGCCACCCGCAGGTCGTGGATGGACGTGGGAACCACCACGCCAAGTGGGGCGATCTGATAGATCGATGCGTCGGTGCTGTACCGGGCCCGGGAGTAGGCATCAAACAGGACTTTGCCCTCGAGTTCCTGGCGGAGTTTGCGTTCGAACAGTGCACGCTGATGTCGGTCCACGGACGTTCCGGGTGATTGCCTTCCCATGATGCCGGTTAACGCGTACCATTGCAACGGACAGAGGTGGAGGGAGGGACGAGCGCACGGCTTGTGCGGAGCATCCCTGGATCTCACATCATATTAGAACATCGCCCGTCAACGAACCAACCATGCCATTCAAAAGCGGACGTCATACTCTCCAGTTGCCCGGCCCAACCAATGTGCCGGATCGAGTGCTGCGCGCCATGGATCGGCCGCCGATTGATCATCGAGGTCCCGATTTTCCAGGGCTGGCCAACAGTTGCCTGAAGGGAATGAAGACGGTCTTCGGAACAAAGAGCGAGGTCTTCATCTTCCCGTCTTCCGGCACAGGGTGCTGGGAAGCTGCCCTGGTGAACACCCTCTCGCCCGGCGACGCCATCCTCATCTTTGATCAGGGCTTCTTCTCATCCGGCTGGCAGCAGGTCGCGACTCGCCTGGGTCTGGAAGTGCATATGCTCCCCGGAGACTGGCGGCGTGGTGCCGACGCGGAGAAGCTGCACGCCAAACTGTCCGAAGACCGGGATCACGTGTACAAAGCCGTCATTGCCATACACAACGAAACCTCGACCGGCGTCACCTCCGATATCGCCGCCATTGGCGACGTGTTGCGGGACACGGGCCATCCTGCCTTGTTGATGGTTGATTCGGTATCGTCATTGGCGTGCGTGGAGTATCGTCATGACGATTGGCGTGTCGATGTCACCGTGTCCGGCTCACAAAAGGGCCTCATGTTACCACCCGGCCTCGGGTTCACCGCCGTGAGTGAAGGCGCCCTGGCGGCGACAGCGTCGGCAAAGCTGCCGCGTTCCTATTGGGACTGGCAGCAGATGCTGACCTTCAACGACAACGGATTTTTCCCGTATACGCCGGCAACGAACATGCTATTTGGATTGCGTGAGGCGTTGGCCATGTTCGCCGAGGAGGGTTGGCCCAATGTGTTCAAACGCCACCAGCGCCTGAGCGAAGCAACCCGCCGCGCCGTGGAGGCCTGGGGACTCGAAGTCTATGCCACCCACCCTGAAGAGCGTAGCCGCACGGTAACCGCCGTCTGCATGCCGGATGGAGTGTCGGTGCATGATTTTCGACGCACCGTCCTCGATCGGTTCAACATGTCGTTGGGTGGCGGATTGGGCGGTCTGAAGGACAGTGTGTTTCGCATCGGGCACATGGGATACCTGAACGAAATCATGCTCGCCGGGGCGTTGTGTGGTGTCGAGATGGGACTACGGTGTCTCGACGTGCCGCTTAAAGACGCCGGGGTAACGGCGGCGTTGTCGTATCTCACGGAGCCGGACGAATGAGGCATCGATGGGGTACCTTATCCGCGCTGTTCCTGACCCTCGCGGTGGCGTCGTGTGGGTCGGGGTCCGGGGTCACTGAGTTGAAGTTCGGTCACGTCGGAGCGCCGGGTTCGCTGTTCGCCCGGTCGGCGGAAGAGTTTGCCGGCCGCGTGAACAGTGAACTGGCTGATCGCGTTGTCGTGAACGTGTTTGGCTCAAGTCAACTTGGCGGCGATGAAGTGTTGCTGCAGAAGCTGAAACTCGGAACCGTGGATTTCGGGTTGCCCTCGACGATCATGTCCTCAACTGTTGAAGCGTTCGGGCTCTTCGAGATGCCGTACCTCATCGATGATCGCGAACACATGCAGAGGATCGAAGCGGAGATCGTGTGGCCCACACTTGCGCCTCTGGTCCTGGAAAAGGGTCTCAGGATCATCGCTGTATGGGAGAACGGTTTCCGCCATGTCACGAACAACGTGCGCCCAATTCATCGGCCGGCTGACCTGGCCGGGATCAAACTGCGAACCCCACGTGGCCGGTGGCGGGTAAGACTCTTCCAGGCCTACGATGCCAATCCCACACCAATGCCCCTGTCCGAAGTATTCATGGCCCTTCAGACAGGTGCCATGGATGGTCAGGAAAACCCATTCGCGCAGATTCACAGCTCCAAGTTTCAAGAGGTACAAACCTATTTGTCCATCACGGGACACGTCTATACCCCTGCATTCGTGACCGTGGGTAATGCGCGGTGGGAGCGACTGCCCGAAGACGTGCGAGTAATCATCGAACGAATTGCCCGGGAAATGCAGGACTTTGTCTATCGCACGGCAGTCCAGATGGAAGAGGTCATTCTCCGGGAGCTGGAGGCGGCCGGTCTCGAGATCAACGAAGCCGATCGTGCATCGTTCATCGCGGCCTCACAGCCGATTTACACTGAGTTCGGTGAATCCGTCGATGAGGGTGAGGTGCTCATCAACGCCGCGCTGGCGTTGCGGAGCCAATGATCGCGTTTGGGACGAGCGTTCGTCGTTATCTCGAATCGTTCCTCGAAAACCTCGTCATGTGCCTCATGACCGCGCTCGCGGCTCTTGTCGTCATCGCGGTTGCATTCCGTAAGGCCGGTGCGGCGCTCGTCTGGTATGATGAGGTTGCTGCAATCCTGCTCGCCTGGCTGACCTACTACGGTGCCGCCCTCGCCGCCCTGCACAAGGCGCACATTGGCTTTCCCCGCGGCACATCTCGACTTCCGTTTCGAGTGCAGCGGTCGATCGAAGGTTTGCGTACAGCCATCGTTCTGGCCTTCTTTGTCATTCTTGCCTGGGCCGGTTGGCGGGTTCTCCAGGTCGTAAGTGGTACGTTTCTCGTCAGTCTTCCCTGGGTGCCCCGCACGATAGCGCAGTCCGTCATTCCCATTGGCGCCCTCCTCTTCGTTCTTGCCGAATTGTTGGCGAGCGGATGGCTGACCGAAGCGGTTGAAGCCGATACGTCCCGTCCATGACGCTGCTCCTCATGTTCCTCGGGCTGGTTGCGTTGGTCGTTATCAACGTGCCAATCGCCATCGCACTGGCTGTGGTAGCCACGGCTGCCCTCTGGGCGACGTCCGGGTTCGCTGCCCTCCCCAACATCGCGATTGTCCTGTTCGACGGGGCGACCAAATTCCCCCTGATTGCCATCCCGTTGTTCATCCTTGCGGGTGCGATCATGAACGCCACTGGCATTTCCCGACGGTTGATTGCCCTGGCGTCGGCGCTGATCGGGTTCATCAAGGGTGGCCTGTCCATGGTGACCATCGGAGCGTCACTGTTTTTCGCGGAGATCTCAGGTTCCGCCGTGGCCGATGTCGCTGCCATCGGATCCATTCTGATCCCGGCGATGAAGGACGACGGATATCCCGCCCCGTTTGCGGCTGCGGTGACGTCCTCGTCCGCAACGCTGGCAGTCATCATACCACCATCCATCCCCATGATCCTCTATGCCGTGATGGCCGAGAGTTCTGTAGTGGAGTTGTTTGTTGCCGGAATCATTCCCGGCGTCCTCGGCGGATTCGGCATGATGGGCGTGGCATACGGCCTCGCGGTAAGACACAACTTTCCGGTCGGCGAAGTTTTCCAATTGCGCCGCGTCTGGGTAACCCTCAAGGATGCCGCTTGGGCCCTGTTGCTGCCGGTGATTATTCTGGGTGGCATCTTTTCCGGCTGGGTTACGGCAACCGAGGGTGCCGGCCTGGCCGTGTTCGCTGCGGTGATCATCGGTGGGGTGATCTACCGCGAACTCGACATCAAGCGTCTCAAAACCGCCGTTATCGAAGGCGGTGTGCAGACAGCCGTGGTTATGCTCCTGGTCGCCGCGTCCGCCCTCATGGGCGACTACCTGACTGAAGCCCGTGTGCCACAACGGGTCGCAGCGTCGATCATGGATCTCACGGAAACGCGCTGGGTCATTCTGGCACTGCTCAACGTATTCTTTCTCGCTGTTGGGCTCTTCCTACACTCGGCTGCTGCCATCATCCTGGTGATACCCATTGTGATGCCGCTGGTAACGGCCGCGGGTATCGATCCGGTTCATTTTGGCCTGATTGTCACTCTCAATCTCGGCATTGGGCAGCAGACCCCACCGGTGGCGAGTGTCCTCGTTACCGCTTGCTCGGTTGCTAAGGCTGATATCTGGGATGTGAGCCGGGTCAACGTGTACTTTGTTGCTGTATTGTTCGCGGTGCTCGTTCTCGTCACGTACGTTCCCGCTGTGCCGATGTCCCTGGTCAATCTCTTTTATCGTTGAACAAATGCTGGAGGGAGTTGAACGTGGAAACGCCAATCGATTTATCACAGGACGGTTCCGTGTTCACAGTCACGCTGAATCGCCCGGAGAAACTGAACGCCCTCGATCTGGCGATGTGGATCGCACTGGCGCGCACCTTGAAACGGCTCGACGCCAGAGACGATGTACGATGCATCATCGTGTGCGGTGCAGGTGGCAACTTTGCAGCCGGCGCTGATGTCTCGGCCTTTGAACGTGAACGCAGCACCGTTGAACGCGCCCGCGCGTATGGCGACGCAGAGTTTGACGGTGTTCGATCGATTGCTCAATGCCGTCATCCAACGGTTGCGGGAATCGAGGGCGCCTGTGTTGGTGGTGGGTTGGAGATCGCGGCGGCGTGCGACATCCGGATATGCGGCGCCTCGAGTCGGTTCGGTGCGCCGATTAATCGATTGGGCCTGACCATGTCACGAGATGAAATCGCCTTTTTTGTGAGGATGATTGGTCGATCGGCGGCGCTCGAGATCCTGCTCGAAGGACGGGTCGTGGATGCAGCGAGAGCGCAGGAACTCGGACTGGTAAGTCGCGTCGTTCCCGATGATCTGGTCCACGCCGAAACGCGCGACTCGGCGTCCCGGATTTCGGCTGGCGCTCCGCTGGTCAATCGCTGGCACAAGAAATTCATCAGCAGGCTGGATGATCCGACACCGCTGTCTCCCGACGAAGTCGCGGAAGGGTACGCGGCCTTCGGGACGGAAGATTTTCTCATTGGGTATCGCGCATTCCTTAGTAAGGAGCGACCCGAGTTCAAGGGTCACTGAGCATGGTGCGGCGCGGCCCGCTGCACGGGCTGAAAGTGATCGAGTTGGCGCACATCATGGCTGGACCGGCGTGTGGAATGTTACTGGCCGATCTCGGAGCCGATGTCATAAAAGTTGAGAAGGTACCCGGCGGTGATGCGTCGCGAGACATGGTGCCGCCAACGGTGCAAGGCGAGTCGGCTGCGTTCATGATGCTCAATAGAAACAAGCGTGGCATCGCCGTTGATCTCAAGACGGAAGCAGGTCGCACTCTCATGCGAGACATGCTCGTCACGGCTGATGTTGTGATCGAAAACTATCGTGTCGGGACCATGGAACGCTTCGGTCTGGGCTATGAGCGACTGCGCGATGCAAATTCCCGACTCATCTACTGCGCGATTTCGGGCTTTGGAAGAACCGGGCCCCTGGGTTCGATGGCAGGGTTCGATCTGATCGCACAGGGGTACAGCGGATTGATGAGCATCACGGGTGAAGGAACGGCCCGGCCACCCGTAAAATGCGGGGCGCCGATGACCGATATTACCTCCGGTATTCTCGCAGCGCTCGGCATTCTGGCCGCCATTGTCGATCGAGAACGCACCGGAACTGGTCAACGCGTTGAAACGTCGCTGTTCGAAGCCGGTATCATTCATACGTTCTGGCAGGCGGCGATCTTCCTCTCGACGGGTGTTTCGCCGACCCCGTTGGGGTCGGCCCACCCTTTGAGCGCGCCGTATCAAGCATTCGAGACCGCGGACGGCTGGATCAATATCGGTGCCTCGAGCGAGGCGAGTTGGCAACGCCTGCCCCCGGCCATGAACCTCCCCGAGCTGCTGAGCGACGCCCGATTTACGACGAACGCGGATCGCATGGCACACCTGGACGAACTCGTGGGGCTGCTCTCACCGGTGTTCAAGCGGAGAACAACGAGTGAATGGCTGACGGACCTCGAAGGTGCCGGGGTTCCGGCGGGACCTGTGCTGACCATCGGAGAAATGCTGGAACACCCTCAGACCCTGGCCCGGAACATGGTGACCGAGGTGGACCACAGTCTTGTGGGGACCATGAGGACCCTTGGGTGTCCCATAAAGATGGACTCGCGGGATCCCGGACGTTCACGTCCGGCACCGGTCCTGGGTGAGCACACGATTGACATCCTGCGTGAATACGGTTTGACGGAATCAGCCATCGCGGATCTGCGGGAAACTGGGGCAGTGTTTTGTGCGTGAGCGAAATCCCAACCATGGAGGCAAAGGCGTATGCGCAAGCTGATCGTCGTGGTAGCGTGGATGTGTCTCGGACCCTCGGCCCAGCAGGCCCAGGAAATCGGGCCGCCGAACGGAGCGTTAGTGGTTGTCGGTGGGGCTATGCGCGACACCAATATCGTTCGAAGATTTCTCGATCTTGCCGGGGGCGAAGACGCACCAATCGTGGTGATACCAACGGCGGGTGGTGGTGAGAACTACGATCAATACTGGGGTGGGGCTCGGGTGTTCAAACAACTCGGTGCAAAAGACGTTGTGGTCGTTCATACCTACGATGCGGCCGAGGCCGATACAGACGCGTTTGCCGCACCGATACGAAGAGCGCGCGGAGTGTGGTTCGGCGGAGGCAGACAATGGCGCCTGGCCGATTCATATCTCGGTACCAAGGTACAGGACGCCTTGTGGGACGTCCTCGAGCGCGGTGGAGTGATCGGCGGTTCTTCAGCCGGGGCGACGATCCTCGGATCGTATCTGGCGCGCGGCGACACCGAGGCGAATACCATCATGATGGGTGATCACGAGGTCGGTCTCGGCTTCCTCAAGAACGTCGCCATTGACCAGCACCTCCTGATGCGCAACCGCCACTTCGATATGCTCGAGATCATCGAATCGCGCCCTGATCTCCTTGGGTTGGGACTCGACGAAAACACGGCGATTGTCGTGCAGGGCGATGACCTCGAGGTCATCGGAGCAAGTTATGTCGCCGTATACGATCATGACCGGCAGATCGACTCAGGCGGGGGGTTTTACTTTCTCGCGCCCGGCGACAGGTACAATCTGTCGACGAGGGAGGCTTCACGTCCGGGGCGAACGATGAGACCGTTGGACCGGATCGAGAAGAAATCCGGTACCTGACAGGGACACGTTCGGACGGGCCGGAATCGTCCATCTGCGCCGGTGGCGGACTCGACGAAGTCCCGTTCCGGCTTGATCCTGCTGACGGCGCTCAGTGTACGTGCCGGAGTTCCGCGTCGAAGAACAGGCCCTCACCGACGCAGACGTCCAGGTCGGTCAAGTAGCGCACTAGTTTCTTTCTGGAGACGCCGGGATGCACCTTGATGACAATGGGCCAACGGGAGCGGGCAAAGTCTTCATTGGCACCGCCGGAAATCGCAGTGGCCCCCTGGATGGTGCCGTAAAACCCGTCACCCATCCACCGCGTCGAATCGTCCAGGAGATAGATGCCGCACGGATGCCCCTGGCCCTCGCGTGAGCGCTTTCCATTTCCGCCGGCGACCTCGATTCCAGCGACCTTCGACGGCTGGATGGGTACCCGGGCATCCGGATTCAACCCGGGTGGCACCGTGCCGGTCCAACGCCAATAGACACCAGCCCCGGAACGCGGGTTCATATAGAACCCCCGGGCAATCGCTTCGGTAGCGTCCCTGACGTAGGAACGGAGTTGTTTCGGCGATGTCGTCGCGTGGGCTTTGACGGTGACCGGCCAACTGCAGTCGGCGAAGTCTTCGCCGATCGACGCCGTGAGGATGGTCCCGTCCACATTCTGTTCGGTGCGATGCGAGGGCTGGGGCTCGTAGTCCCGGCCAACCGTGTAAATCAATGAAATCTGCCCCACGCCCGGGAGCGACCGTCTCGCTGACATCGTGTTCTCCAGCTTCTATGTTTGTTCTACCGGTGACCGTTCGTCAAGCTCCGACCCTGCCGGGTTCCGCATCGCGGGGCTAGGTTCATGGCCTCAGGTATGTTTGTACACCAATTTTCGGCGCGGACAGCCCAAGGACTTGAGTCGACAGAGGGAAACGATGGCGAAACGATCAGTGAAGCACTTCCGCTGGGACGATATACCCAAGGAAACCGTAACCGACGTGATCAGTCGTCGGCTCATCACCGGAGACCGTGTAATGCTGGCCCATGTGTACCTCGACGCCGGTTCCGTGGTGCCGACGCATTCCCATGAGAACGAGCAGATGACGTACATTCTCGAGGGGGCGCTCCGTTTCTGGATTGGCGACGACGGATCCGAGGAGATCGAGGTGCGCGCGGGCGAGGTCCTGCACATTCCATCCAACGTGCCGCACAAGGCGGAGGCCCTGGAAGATACCCTCGACATTGATGTCTTCAGTCCGCCGCGTCAGGACTGGCTGGACGGCACAGACACCTACTTCCGCCGTACGTAGGCATGGATCTCGGACTCAAAGGGCGGGTGGCGCTCGTGGCGGCGGCCAGTAAGGGACTGGGCAGGGCGGTGGCCAAGGAGTTGGCGGCCGAGGGCACGGATCTCATTATCTGCGCACGTACCGTCGAGCCGCTCATGAAGGTGAAGGAAGATCTCGAACGGCAGTGGGGGATACGAGTAATGGCCAGGCCCACGGATGTTGGGGATGCCGTCGCCACCGAGCAACTCGTGCAACAGGGGATTGCCGAATTCGGACGGGTCGACATTCTCGTCACAAATGCCGGCGGACCGCCACCCGGACCTTTCGAGGCGCACAGCCTCGAGGTGTGGAGGGATGCCATTCGGCAGAACCTGGAGAGTGTACTGATCCTGGTTCGTCAGGTTCTCCCCGGGATGAAGGAGAGACGTTGGGGGCGGATCCTCAACATCACATCGATGGCAGTGAAGCAGCCGGTCGACAACTTGATTCTGTCGAACAGCGTGCGGGCAGCGGTGACCGGCTTTGCCAGAACGCTCGCCAACGAGGTTGCGTCGTACGGAGTGACGGTGAACAATGTTTTGCCGGGTTTCACGCTCACGGAACGCCTCGAGGAGCTGGCCGCGCGTTCGGCTGCGGCTGAGGGCGTTCCGGAAGAGGAGATTTTCGATCGATTTCGGAGCCAGGTGCCGATGGTCCGCATCGGCGAGCCCAGAGAATTTGCGGCGGTAGTTGCCTTTTTGGCTTCGGATCGGGCAAGTTACGTAACCGGTGCTTCGATACCGGTCGATGGCGGCTGGATCAAGGCGTTGTACTGAGAGGGGTCATGTCATCAGCGATTGTCGAGACAAAGTGGATCTGGAAGGACGGAGAGTTCATTGCGTGGCAGGACGCTACGGTGCACGTGCTGAGTCTTGCGGTACAATTCGGCTCCTCGGTTTTTGAGGGAATCAGATGTTACAAGACTGATCGGGGGCCGGCGGTCTTCCGACTGCGGGACCACATCCGCCGGCTCCGCGACTCCTGCGCCATCTACCGCATCCAGATTCCGTTTGAGATGCGAGAGATCGAGCAGGCGTGTACCTCGTTGGTCGCGCGGAACGAGTTGGAGGATTGCTACGTCCGCCCGATGGTCCTGCGCGGATATGGCGCCGCGGGACTCAATCCAACAGATAGCCCCATCGAGGTGTTTATTGCCTCGTGGCCGTGGGGAGCCTATCTCGGTCCTGAGGCCGTCGAACGCGGTGTCGACGTTTGCGTTTCCTCCTGGCAACGGCCGGAGCCTAACACGTTCCCGTCAGGAGCCAAGGCAGCCGGCCACTACACCAATGCGCAGCTCATCAAGATGGAGGCAATGGCGAACGGCTATGTCGAGGCCATCGCGCTTGGCCCGGGTGGCGTCGTCAGTGAAGGAAGCGGGCAAAACGTGTTTGCGGTTCGGGATGGCGTATTGCTTGCACCCCAGACCGATGGTACGTCCCTCTCAGGAATAACGCGAGACTCCGTGATTGCGCTTGCGAAAGACCTGGGGATGGCCGTGCGTGAGCAAACCATCCCGCGGGAGATGCTCTACGCAGCGGACGAGCTGTTCTTTGCGGGAACGGCCACTGAAGTGACGCCAATTCGAAGTGTCGACAAGATCGTCGTGGGCAAGGGCTCTGCCGGGCCGGTCACGAAGCGTTTGCAGTCTCAGTTCCTCAAGAGTGTTCGCGGTGAAGTGGAGGACGTTCACAACTGGCTGACATATGCTTCAGCCCCCGCCACGGTTTCCTGACGACAACCGACGGGCTGTTGACCCCATTTGAATGTTGATGTCGGGTCCATGGTGACTGTTGCACCTGACCGCGAGTTCATCCTGAACGTTCTTCAACGTCTCGTTCGCATCAATTCCATAAACCCGGCGCTCGACGCGCGGGCGCCAGGCGAGACACAGATCGTCGTCTATCTCAAGGAAATCCTGGAAGAACTCGGGCTTGAAACGACTGTGCATGAGTTCGTGCCCGAGCGTCCCAGCATCACGGGACGGCTGGCAGGCAGCGGAGGTGGTCGTTCCCTGATGCTCAACGCGCATCTCGACACGGTCGGTGTTGCGGGGATGCACGATCCTTTCTCGGGAGACTTGCGGGAAGGAAGGATCTACGGACGCGGGTCATACGATATGAAGGGGGCGCTGGCCGCATGCCTGGGCGCCGCAAAGGTGCTGCGGGACACCGGTACACCGCTGGCCGGCGACGTGATTGTCGCGGGTGTTGCGGATGAGGAGTATGGCAGTCTGGGCACTGCCGGTCTTCTCCGCGTGTGCCCGGTCGACGGCGCCATCGTCACCGAGCCGACGGCGCTCCGAACCTGTCTGGCCCACAAGGGATACGTCTGGCTCAGGGTGGTGACGCACGGGCGGGGTGCCCACGGGAGCCGGTTCGAAGACGGCATAGATGCGAATCTCATGATGGGGAGGATACTGTACGAGCTCAGCGCGCTCGAGCAGTCGCTGCGCACTGGTCCATGTCATCCACTCGTGGGCCCGGCTTCCATCCATGCTCCGCTCCTGGAGGGTGGAACCGGCATCAGCACGTACGCGGATCGTTGTGTATTGCAAATCGAGCGGCGTACGATACCGGGCGAGACCCTGGCCGCCATCGAAGCACAGATCAGCGAAGTGGTGGAGCGGGCTGGAGCCGGTCAAACCGGATTCCGAGCAACCATCGAAACATTTTTCGTGCGAGAACCGTTTGAAGTAGATCCCACTGCTGACGTGGTAAGGGCGGTTGACGAGGCAAGCCGGAAGCACCTCAGTCAAACTCACCCGCACATTGGCGATACACCGTGGATGGATGCAGCGCTGCTCGCGGCCGGTGGTGTGGAAACGGTTGTCATCGGCCCGGCAGGTGCCGGGGCGCACGCCGCCGAAGAATGGGTGGATGTCGATTCGGTCGTAACACTCGCCGCGATTCTGGCCGACGCGGCGATCGAGTATTGCGGTGTTGAGTAGCGCGGACGAGACATTCGACAGCCCCATCCGAGTTATATTTCCTTCCCAGCCTCACCGTTCAGCTATCGGAGCGGAACACCCCTATGACGACCGAGCGGACGATGTGCCCCATGGATTGTCCCGATACGTGCGCACTCCATGTCACGGTAAACGAAGAACAGGTAACCAGCATCCGCGCGGCTACCAACGATGGCACAACCGGTGGCTTCATATGCTCAAAGGTGGCCGGTTTTGGGGAACGGCTGACGCATCCGGAGCGACTGACAAGACCGCTGCGAAGAATTGGTGCCAAGGGAGAGGGCCGCTTCGAGCCGATCTCCTGGGACCAGGCTGTTGACCACATCACACAACGCTTCCGAAGTATCCGCGACGAGTTCGGGGGCGAAGCCATACTCCCGTTTCACTACGGGGGGTCCAACGGATTACTGACCGACGGTTTTATGGACCGCCTGTTCTTCGCGCGCCTCGGCGCCTCGAGGCTGGACAAGACCATATGTGCTGTGCCAACCACCCAGGTTGCCGTAGGGATGTACGGGAAGATGCCCGGTGTCGCGTTCGAAGACTACGTACACGCCAAATGCATCGTGGTGTGGGGTGCCAATCCCAAGGCGTCATCGATCCACCATGTTCCGTATCTCAAGGAGGCCAAGCGTCGAGGCGCCTTCATCGTCGCCATCGACCCGCGCCGAAATTTCTCGCACAGGGAAATCGATCTTCACCTTCCCGTCCAGCCGGGGACCGACGTCGTGCTCGCCCTGGCCCTTATCCGCTGGTGGCTGGAGCACGGGTTCTGGGACGAACCGTTTCTTGCCGAGCAGGCCATCAACGTGGAGAAGCTGCGTGAACGAGCGCAGCGTTGGTCATTGGACGAAGCCTCCCGCGTGACCGGAGTGAAAGCGTCGGACATCGAGTTGTTGGCTCGTCGGTTTGGAGAGTCTGAGCCAGCGGTGGTTCGGTGCGGCTGGGGCCCCGAGCGGAATCGGAATGGCGGGCAGGCCATTGCCGCGATCCTCGCCATCCCCGCGCTGTTGGGCAAGTTCGGCGTCCGTGGCGGCGGATATACCATGAGCAACAGTGGTGCGACGCGATCGGATATGGACAGCGTTGTCGGCCCCGTTGAGTGGACCGCGCGGTCTGTCAACATGTCCCGTCTCGGAACAGCCCTGCTCGAGTTGAACGATCCTCCCCTAAAGGGGTTGTTTGTATACAATGCCAATCCGGTTGCCACAGTGCCTAACCAGAACCTCGTCCTCAACGGGCTGCAGCGGAAGGATCTCTTCACCGTCGTCTTCGAGCAGGTGATGACGGACACGGCAGTGTATGCCGACATTGTATTGCCGGCCACCACGTTCCTCGAACACCATGATATCCGGGTGTCGTACGGCGCATATGGTTTAGGGGGCGTCCGACCCGTTGTCGGGGCTGTCGGCGAAGCGAGACCCAATGCGGAGGTCTTCGCGACGCTTGGAAGGGCGATGGGGTTCGATGACGAAGCCTTCCACTGGGAACCCGACGAGTACATGACACGCGTGTCGAAACATGTGCGGGTGTCCGGTGATTCCGCTGACACGGAACGCCTGTTGCGCGGTGAGATGCAACGGTGTGACTTCCCGGGGCCGACGCCCGTACAGTTTGAAAGCGTTTTCCCAAGGACCCCGGACGGGAAGATCAATCTGACTCCCGACGCTCTTGGCCCAAACCCCTATGAGTACTCGCCGCCAACCGACGATCTTCCCCTGGCGCTCGTCACTCCCGCGTCATCACGCCTGATTTCCAGTACCTTCGGTGAATCGAACCTTTCGACGCTCGAGGTGACTGTTCATCCGGCTGATGCTGGGCAACGCGGGATACAAGACCGGGAGCTGGTCAGAGTGCACAACGCGTTCGGTGAGGTCCAATGCCGCCTTCGAATCAGCGAACGCATCCGGCCGGGTGTTGTGGCGATGGCAAAAGGGGCATGGCGTAAGGCATCGCACAATGGTTTCACGTCCACGGCGCTCTGTCCGGATCATGTCAACGTGGTCGGTGGCGCCGCCTGCTTCAACGATGCGCGTGTCGAGGTGACCGCCCTGCAGCGATCGTGATCCGCTTCGAGGAGCCACGCCGGTTGCTGTGAGCATCAGCGTGCCGAACCCCTCCGCGTCAGCCACAGTGTGGCACGACCAACGGCGTCGGGTCCTCGACCGGGAACGCGAAACGCTGCTCGGTCGGTCGAGACGGGTTTCACACGTTCGTGTCTTCCTGTTCCTGGGGATTATCGGCGCTCTGGGGTGGGTGGAGGCATCCGGAACGGGTGGAACGACGAACATGATCCCCGCGGCTGGTCTGGTGATCGTGTTTATCTTCGCCGTGTTTTACCACCATCGACTAAAGAGAATGATCAATTCGGTGGAAGCGGCTCACACCTGCCACACCGAAGCCGTTCAGCGCCTCGACCGTAATTGGAACCAGATAGAATCCGTTTCGGTCGACATCCCCGATGGACATCCCTACGCAAGCGATTTGGACGTAGCGGGTAAAGCCTCCCTCGTCAGCCTGTTGTCTGCCGTGCGAACGCCATTCGGTCGCGACGTGTTGGTCCGGTGGCTGCTCGACGGTGGTGATCCCGATCGCATCTCGAGCCGTCGGGAGGCCGTCGTCGAGCTGAGGGACAAACGCGTTTTTCGCGAAGCGGTTGAGGTTGCCGCGAGAATCGGCGTGCGGCCGTCGTCGAAATCCCTGCATACACTGCTCGAATGGCTGGCTCAACCTTCCTGGACTTCGAAGCATCGATGGATTGTCTGGTTTGCCCGAGTTAGTGGGCTCGGAACCGGCCTGCTCATCATCGCACATCTGAGTGGATTCATACCGTATGCGTTCTGGCTGCTTCCGATTGCAGTGAACTTCAGTTTGTCCAGATGGTACCTCGAGCCGGCTCGTGAAGCGTTTTCGCGCGTGGAGCGGGGCAGTGGTTCGCTGGTTGCCTGCCAGAGAATCCTGGCGCTGTTCGAAGGCGAGGTAGTCTCCTCATCCCGTCTCCAGGACCTGCAACGTGTGGTCCGCTCTCCCTCAGAATCCGCCTCCCAGGCTATTCACAGGGTACGGCGGTTGGCCGATTGGTGTGGAATACGACGGTCGTGGATTGCCCCAGTACTTCAGGGATTGTTCATGTGGGAGATCCATTTGCTCGTGTCCCTCGAGAAATGGCGTGAGAGATGGCGAGAGCGTGCATCGACGTCGTTCGACATCGTTGCCGAGGTCGAGATTCTCGCCGCCTTCGGCGGCCTTGCGGACGACCAGCCGAACTGGTGCTTTCCATCGGTGCGGGACGATGCGCCGAAGGTGTCCGCAACCGGGCTCGGCCATCCACTCTTGTCCGACGAATCACGCGTGTGCAACGATGTCGAGATCGGTCCGCGCGGAACGTTCCTGTTCGTGACAGGTTCCAACATGTCGGGTAAGAGCACCCTACTGCGAGCGGTGGGTTTGAACGTGCTGCTGGCACGCTGCGGTGCCCCGGTTTGCGCGGAGACCTTCACCCTGCCACCGGTCGATCTCTACACCAACATGCGTGTTCAGGACTCTCTCATTGCCGGAGAATCGTATTTCCTGGCGGCGCTCCGACGCCTGAAACTCGTGGTGGACGCCGCGCGCAATGCCTCGAAGGCCGGTGGGTCGCGGGTGCTCTACCTCCTGGACGAAATCCTCCAGGGGACAAACTCGGCGGAGAGGAAGATTGCGGTTGGCGAGGTCTTGCGGGAGCTGCTCACCCACAACACTCTCGGCGCTGTCACGTCACACGACCTCACAATTGCCGACGCCGAGGATCTGCAACGGGCCTCCCAACCGGTTCACCTGGCCGAGCAGGTGAGTGGTGAGGGTGAGTCGATGATGATGACGTTCGATTACAAGCTCCGACCAGGGATCGCCCCAACCACAAACGCCCTTCGCCTGATGGAAATCGTAGGCCTGACCAACGTCCAACGTTGAACGTTGAGCGAACGTTGAACGTTGAACGTTGAGCGTTGAGCGTTGGACGTTGAACCGGGGTTGACACCGCCACTATATGCTATAAAATTAGCATAATGCTGTTATTTTAGCACTCATGGAGGTCTCGTGTCCAAGGGCAATGTGTCGGAATTGAGCCGTCGCGAGCGGCAGGTTATGGACATTATCTACGGGAACAAGGAGGCGACGGCGGCAGAAGTCCACGCCGCCCTGGCGGATCCCCCTTCATACTCGGCCGTCCGAGCAACCCTCCGCATTCTGGAAGAAAAGGGGCATCTGCAACATCGCCATGACGGGCCTCGTTATGTGTTTTGTCCCACCGTTCCAAAGGAGCGGGCCCGGCGCTCGGCAATGAAGCGCTTGTTGTCCACGTTCTTTGACGGTTCTACGGAGCAGGCAATGGCGGCCCTGCTGGATCTATCCGCATCGGAGCTCTCTGACAAAGAGTTGGATCGTCTCGGGGAGATGATCGAACAGGTGAGAAAGGACGGGCGTTGAGCATGGACTGGCTAACATCGATTCCCGCGTACCTGGATTTTGGACAGTTCGCGCCCCGCTGGGTCCTGCTTCTGGCCGACGGTGCCCTCAAGGCCTCGTTGATCGTTCTCGTGGCGGGCGTGGTCACCTTCGCCATGCGGACCGCATCCGCCGCGGCTCGTCATGCGGTTTGGGCCATGGCCTTGGGGAGTGTTCTCGTGCTGCCGATGCTGGCGACCCTCCTGCCCACGTGGGATCTGGGTCTGATTCCGACCCCAGCTCATTGGACTGCGTCCGGCCAACGGGCCACCGAGCCGCGGGTGATCCTGGTTGGGGTGCCGAGAGCTTCTGAATTGCGTCCCGGCTCGATACGGGTTCCCCGTTTGCCCAGCGCACCAGTTCCGCGTTTGGAGGGCCGGATTCGCCCGTCCCGTCCGGTCGCGCAGTCTCCGGCCCCTGAAGCGCTTCCTGCCGAGGCGGGGGTGCCGGGTGGCGTTGTGGTCATTCCAGAGGAGGGGGCAGCGGGCCCGTTTCCGATCGAGCGGGGGGTGAATGCCAGGGTACCGGTGCTACCTCGAGGTGGGGTATCGGCGGGGGCAAGTGACTCGAGCAGCTGGTTCGTGCTCCTCAGCGTGTTATGGACAGTGGGGTTGTTGGGCGTGATGGCCACGCTGCTCGCGGCGCTGTACAGGGTGAGCCGCATGGAACGAAAGGCGGCCCCGGTGATCGACAGGCAGTGGATCACTCTTCTGAACACCATTCGACATCGTTTGGGAATAACCCGTCAAGTCGGACTGGTTCGATCGGATTCGGTCGGCACGCCGGCAACCTGGGGTGTTGCCAAACCGGTGGTCATGATCCCGGCCGACGCGGACTCGTGGTCCGCGTCGCGCAAACAGGACGTGCTGGTGCACGAGCTGGCGCATGTGAAGCGGTTCGATTTCCTGACACAGATGATCAGTCGATACGCCTGTGCAATCTTCTGGTTCAATCCGCTGGTGTGGCTCGCCGCGAGGCAGCTCCGTGTGGAGCGGGAGCGGGCGTGTGACGATGAAGTGTTGGCGTCCGGCACAAAGGCGTCGACCTATGCCGGCCACCTGCTGGAGATCGCCCGCGGCATCAAGGGGCATTCGGCAACCGGGCTCGCAGCGGTGTCCATGGCTCACCGTTCACAACTCACCGGCCGCTTGCTTGCCGTGCTCGAGGAGGGTCGTCGGCGTGACTCCCTGTCGCGCGGGGGATCCCTCGTTCTATGGCTGAGTGCGATGTTGCTTCTGACCCCGATCGTCACGGTCCGTGCGGTGGGTGTGGAGAACACTGACCCACGTCAGATCCCATCTCCGATGGTGGCGGCCGTCATGGCGCCCGGCCCGGCGAAGGCGAGTTTTGACGTTGCCAACCCGGAGCCGGTTCTCCCACGGTCCTTCAGGGCGACTTTTCAGCAGATCCAATGGGCATCAGCGCCGGGGTGCCACGAAGCGGATGCCGAAAGCGAATCACGCGGGACCAATTCGAATTCGAACGACGATCGATACACCATTCGCTGGTGGGACGAAGATTGCGAAGGTGAGTTGCGCACGCGTGGTGAGGTTCGCTTCACAACTGATTTCCTCGACGTGGCCTCGATATCCCGCAACGGCTCATTCTCACTCGAGATCGACGCCGACGGTGATTCGCGGAGAGTGGAAATCAGTCCTGACGGTGGCGGGCTCGAACGTCGCTGGTTCGTGAATGGGAGGGAACAGCCCTATGGCCCCGAAGCGACGGCATGGTTGCCGCTTGCGCTCGAGGACCTCTTTCGCCACAGCAGCGTGGCAATGGAAGAGCGGGTCGATCACATCCTGGCGACTCGCGGCGTACAGGGGCTCATCGATCAGGCCAGCTATTCGCATGGCTCTTATCTGATTGGTCGGTACTATGCCGTCGCGATTGAAACTGGGCAGCTCCAAACGAATGAGATCAATCAGCTCCTTCAGCGTGCTACCCGCCGGATATCGTCTGATTTCGAAATGGCCCGTTTGCTGATGACGATTCCGGCGAACGAGCTGCGTGACCCGGTGTTGCGTCTCACGTACGTCCAGGCCTCGAACACAATCTCCTCCGATTTCGAGAAGCGGCGTGTGTTGTCGGCGTTACTCCAGCAGCCGGGTCTTGATGCGGATATCGTGGAAATGTTGTTAGGTAGTGTGCAGGACATTCAGTCTGATTTCGAACTCGCCACACTGTTGATCGAACTCGGCGCGCGATATCTCGACAACCCGGAAACGCGAAATCTGTACCTGCAGGCGGCGCAAAGCATACAATCCGATTTTGAGCTTCGTCGCACCCTGTCAACCCTGTTGCAGCGCGATGACCTGAGCACGGACAACCTGAGATTACTCCTCCAGGCGGCCACGAGCATCAAATCGGATTTCGAAGCGGCGACGCTGTTGATCGAAGTGGCGGACCGCTACGTCGTTGACGAGTCCCTCCGTACGCTGTTCTTCCAATCGGTCGATGGCATCAGCTCGGATTTCGAACAGCGCCGCGTGCTGAACGCCTTGATGAACTCGGAACGCCTTGGCCCTGGATTCGTTCCGGCCATTCTCAACTCCGGAAGCACCATCGGGTCGGACTTCGAACTGGCGGAGTTGCTGACCGAACTCGTGGCGGCCTACGAGTTGACCGCGGCTACGCGCCCCGTGTTTTTCACCGCCCTCGGCACAATTCAATCCGATTTCGAGCAGCAACGTGTGCTTCTCGCGCTCTTGTCACGCGATGGCCTGCCGGCGGATCTCGTCAACGAAGCAATCCGCTCGACGGCGAGTATCAGTTCCGATTTTTCGAAAGCCATGGTCTTGACCCGCATCGCCAACACGTATCGTACCGACCAGACGATTCGGTCTGCGCTCGAAGAGGCCGCCGAGACGATTTCTTCGGACTACGAGTATGGACGGGTGATGGCGGCGATTAGGGGCCGAGCGCGGTAGAAGCGAGATGTAGTGGGTACAGTCAACTGACCAGAGGATTGAACGGCTTCGCGGGCACCTTGCGAAGCCGTTTCAATTCTGGACACTGCAGCAGGCGGCGTTGCGCTCGTTTTCTCTGTTTCACCTGAGACCACTTCCGCTTTTATTTCGCTCCCTGCGCCTGTTTCCCATTCCCACCGCCATCGCATATCTTCTCTCCGTGACGGACTCTCCGGACCTGACAGGTACTGAATTGGAGGTGGGGCTCATGGCGAGAGGTTTGAGGATCGGCTTAGCGTCTGCAATGGCTTTGGGTGCCATCCAGGCAGGTATGCCGCGCGGCATCGCCGCGCAGGATACGACGATTGCCTTCGTGAACGTTAGCGTAGTATCCATGAGATCTGACGCCGTTGATCGGGGTCAGACGGTTCTGGTTCGAAACGGTCGTATCGCCGCGATCGGACCGCAGGGCGCGGTTGATGTTCCGGCAGCCGCCAGACGCATTGACGGAACCGGAAAGTTCCTGATGCCCGGTTTGGCGGAGATGCACGGGCACACCGTCAGCACAGTGGCCAGTGCGCGAGCCGAGATCGACATGATGTTCCTGTACGCGGCGAACGGCGTCACGACGGTCCGTGGCATGCTGGGATTACCACGTCAGCTGGCTCTGCGGGAACTCACGAACTCGGGAGCCATTTTTGCTCCAACGCTGTATCTGGCTGGTCCCAGTTTCAATGGCAACACAGTCACGTCGCCTGAACACGCAGCCCTCAGGGTTCGGTATCAGAAGGAGCAGGGTTGGGATCTGTTGAAGATTCATCCGGGTCTCAGCGTGCCGCAATACGACGCCATGGCAAAAGCAGCATCGGAGGTGGGCATCCGGTTTGGAGGACATGTGCCGGCGGCTGTTGGGTTCGAACACGCTCTGGAAATGGGTCAGGAGACGTTTGATCACCTCGACGGCATACTCGAGTATCTGGACGCGGTCGACAAACCCCTCGATCGGAGCCGTCTTCCCGCGGTGGTTCGGATGCTTCAGGACGCGGACGCCGCGGTGGTCCCGACAATGGTGTTGTGGGAAGTCGGCGTCATTGGCCTCGGCGATCCCGACACCCTCAGTCAGTTTTCGGAATTGCGATACTGGCCCCGCGCGGATGAGCCGGGTGTGCCAACGACCGATGGCTGGATTCAGGCCATGCGCAACCGACAGCCCGCAAACAGCGCGCAGGCGGAACTCCATGCCGGGAATCGCCGCATTCTGCTGAAGGCCCTGAGTGATGGTGGTGTGACCATCCTGATGGGAACGGATTCCCCACAGATCTTCAGCGTTCCCGGTTTCTCCCTGCACCGTGAAATGCAGGCCATGGCTCGAGCGGGCATGTCACCGTACGAGATCCTGGTAAGCGGCACGCGCAACGTCGGTGAATACTTCCAGCGGGAGGATTCATTCGGGACGATTGCCGTTTCGAAAAGAGCGGACCTGATCCTACTGAATTCCAACCCGCTCGAAGATGTCGAAAATGTGGCGGATCGCGCCGGCGTCATGGTGCGTGGTCGGTGGATGGCGGAGGAGGCGATTCAGGCCGAGCTGGAGCGCATCGCCCAACGATTTGGAGCAACCGAGTAGGATGCGGATCCTCATTCTTGGTGGGACCGGCTTCATCGGACCCCACGAAGTACGGTACGCACAGTCCCGCGGGCATACGCTAACTCTGTTCAACCGCGGCCAGACCAACTCACACTTGTTCCCTGGTGTAGAGAAGCTGCGCGGTGATCGGAATGACGACCTTTCGGCGTTGGAGGGCCGCGAGTGGGACGCGGTGATCGACAACGCGGCCTCGATTCCTCGTTGGGTGCGCCAGTCCGCGCAACTCCTGCAGGATGCGGCGCAGCAGTACCTGTTCGTGTCGACGATCTCGGTGTACTCGGACAACTCGATCGTCAACATGGATGAGAGCGGTCCTCTGGCGACTATCGAGGATGAAACCGTGGAGCAGGTGACCGGAGAAACCTACGGACCCTTGAAGGCCCTGTGCGAGCAGGAAGCCAGAAACGCCTTCGGTGATCGCGCAACCATCGTACGCCCCGGATTGATTGTTGGTCCGGGGGACCCGACGGACCGTTTTACGTACTGGCCGGTCCGCGTCGATCGCGGCGGTGACGTGCTGGCCCCGGGGGATCCCACAGATCCCGTGCAGGTCGTCGATGCGCGTGATCTCACCCAGTGGATGGTTCGTACCCTGGAAGAGACGCACCGTGGAACCTTTAACGCCACCGGCCCGGCGTCACCACTCAGCATTGCCGAAGCCCTTTATGGCATTCGCGCGGTTACCACCGCGAACGTTTCATTCAAATGGGCGGACGCGCAATTCCTCGCCGAGCATGAGGTCAGACCGTGGCGTGACATGCCGTTGTGGATACCTCCGACGGACGGCATGCAGGGATTCAGCCGGGTCAACTGCCAGAAAGCGATCGAGGCCGGACTTACATTCAGGCCCCTGGCCGACACCGCCCTGGATACGCTGGAGTGGTACAAGGGCGAGGAAGGTGGCAGGGAATTGCGGTGGGGTATCTCGGCGGAGAGAGAACGGGAGGTGCTGCACGCGATGGCGGGCTGAACCGACGGGAGGGAGCGGTGACGGGAAGGAGTTCGTCACTCATTCGTCAATCTCTCCAACAAGTCTCCCCAGTGCAGTTTTTGCCGTACGCGTTCGAAGAATCCCGTTGAGCCAAACCGAACTAGCGGAATTGACCTGGTGCCGCGGCGGACAACGACTGCATCCCCCGGTTCGAGGGTCGCGGTCTCCTGGCCGTCCGTCGTGATTTGCACCTGCGACGAACGTGTCAATCTCGGTTCAATGCGGATGGTGGCCTGTGCTCCGACCACGAGCGGTCGAACTGCGAGCGTATGCGGACTGATCGCCGTGACAATCAGGACATCGACATCCGGTGTGACGATCGGACCACCGGCGCTCAAGGAGTAAGCGGTCGACCCCGTCGGTGAGGCCACGATGATACCATCCGCTGAGTACTGGCCGACTTCCTGATCATCCACCCAGATGCGTACCTGTAGCACTCGGGCAACGCCGGCGTGATGTACCACGACGTCGTTCAGGGCTGTTATCTGTGGAGGTTCGTGGCTGGGAAGGAGTTCCGCGCTGAGAGTTGACCGGTGGTCCAGTTTATAATCGCCCGCCAGAAACGCGCGAACCGCCGTTTCGAGATCCGCGCGCGATGCCGTGGTGAGAAAGCCAACCCGTCCCATGTTGATCCCGAGGATGGGAATCGTGTCCCGGATGAGCATGCCGGCCCCACGCAAGAGTGTCCCGTCACCACCCAACGTAATGAGCCCATCCAGGTCGTCGTCACCCGTCATCCAGCGTGGCGCGGCGCCGTTGGGCCACGCGTCCCGCAACGCGTCCTCACTGTAAAGGAGTACGCCATGTTCTTCGGCGACTTGGGCCAGCATGCCCAGTGGTGAGCTGAGATCCTGATGTCGGGCGTTGCCTACAACCCCTAGTCGTTTCGCCGTGGTGGTCACCTGATTCGTCTGTTTCGGTGAACTTCTGTTCGCGCGAGTGTTGCCCCAGGGACGCTCGGCACCGACGTGTCCTTCGGACCACCACACGACCGTGTGTGCAGGGTTTTCCTAGTAGGCCAGAGCCCACGCCTCGCGGCGCCGGTCTGCTCCGGTCGTTAAAAAGCCATTTGGATCAATCAGAATGGCTTGTGCCCCGCCAAATTCTGCTGTCAGGCCAACCCGAGTCAGCACGTTATAACCGCGAGTAGCGAGTTCCTCCAGCGTGGCCGAGCTGATTCTCTCTTCCACAGCCAGTGAGCCGTTCGGGAGTCGACGGATGCGCGGTGCGTCAATGGCCTCCTGCGGCGTCATCCCAAAGAACTGGATGTTGTGTAGCACTTGAATGAGCGTCTGGGTTTGCCCGTCTCCCCCGGGGGTTCCGAAGGTCAACCAGGGGCGTCCGTTGCGAGTGACCATTGCCGGGCTCAACGTGTGGTACGGGCGCCGCGCGGGACCAAAGACGTTGGGATGGTTGTCGTCAAACCGGAAGAGTGATCCGCGATTGTGCAGAACGATTCCCGTCTCGGGCACCACCAACCCCGATCCAAAGGAATGAAAGAGACTCTGGATGAGTGACACCGTATTGCCACTGCTGTCTACGGCGGAGACGTAGACTGTATTGGGATGATCGTCGTTCGCCGAGGCCACCATTGCGGCTGCGGCCATGCCGGACGGCTCGATCCCGGCAGCCATCTGACGCAGCCGTTCCTGGTTGAGGAGATCATCCACGCTGACGCGCATGTAGTCGGGATCGGCGATGCTGCTGTCACGGTCTCCAAAGGCGAGTCGGATGACCTCTGTCACGGTGTGAAGGTAGTCGGCGGTGTTGTGACCGAGCGCCTGCACGTCGAAGTGACTCATCATCGCCAGTTCCGACAGGAGTGTAACACCCTGCGTATTTGGAGGAAAAGCGATGACGTTGAGATCGTGGTAGCCGATCCTGATCGGCTCGGTCCAGACTGGTTGGTAGGCTGCAAGGTCGGCGGCCTGCAGCAGGCCATTGCGTTCACTGAGGAAGTCGAGAATCCGTCGACCGGTCTCACCAGTGTACAATTCGCTCGGGCCTGCAGCTTGAAGTCGTTCCAGTGTTTGGGCAAGAAGTGGGCGCGTGAGGATCGAGCCCTCGACAGGTGGTTCACCGTTAGGCAGGAAAATCACCGCAGCTTCTGGTTCGGCTTCCAGCTTGCTGCGCTGTTCGGCAATATCCATGGCCAGTCGTTGGGATACCGGGAGCCCGTCAGCCGCAAGCGCCCTCGCGGGTTCGAGAGCTTCCTGCCATGACAGCGTGCCGAACCGTTCCAGGGCACTGGCCCATCCCCCGACGGCACCCGGGACGGACACGCTCCGCGGACCGGTTTCCGGCATTTCCGTGAGACCTGCACCTTTGAGCTGTTCGAGTGTGGCGCTTGAGCCGGATCGCCCTGAGGCGTTGAGCGCGTAAATGGAGTCTGATGCGGCGTCGTAATAGAGAAGGAACATATCTCCACCGAGGCCGTTCATATGAGGTCGAGCGACCGCGAGCATTGCGGCCATTGTAATGGCCGCGTCGATCGCGTTCCCACCGGCCTGAAGGACCCTCAATCCCGCATCGGCAGCGAGCGGGTGGTCGGCCGTGACGGCGCCGGTGTTGCCCGTCGCGCTCCGGCCGGGTTCCAAGGGCGTACATCCAACGCACAGGACGGTTCCGAGGGCGATCGCCCCAATTGTCATCGGACTTGCTGCTCTGCCCATATCACCGTTCAACCGCCCACGGCCCACGCCCCAGGTCCAACGTCCAGGCTTCAGCGTCCCAGTGAGCGTCCAACGTCCAGGCGTTGCTCGTCGAAGATTCAGCATCCAAGGCCAGCGCACGTTGCCCCTCCTATCCGAAACGGCAAGGATCGAGTACCCAACATCAGTGCCGGACATCGAATCGTCAACTGCCATACGGCCCGTTTGGGTGTTGGACGTTGATCGTCGGGCATTGGATATTGACTTAAGCGTTGGAAACTGGCAGTTCACCTGGGTGTTGGGTGTTGGGTGTTGGGTGTTGGGTGTTGAGTGTTGAGTGTTGAGTGTTGAGTGTTGAGCGTTGAGCGTTGGGCGTTGGGCGTTGGGCGTTGAGCGTTGAGCGTGGGGCGTTGAGCGTGGGGCGTTGGGCGTTGGCGTTGGCGTTGACGTTGGACTCTGGATGTTGATATGCGCGATCAACCGGTTAATCACATCTCTTTTCTAATAGCCGTTGCGGTATTGACCCTGGCGACGGCTCCTTTCGCCTTTGTCGGAAGGCCGGTCCTGCTGGTGTTTGGGGTACCCCTCTGGCTCTGGTCGAGCATTCTCTTCACGGTGTTGCTCGCCGGCGTGACGGTTTGGGGAGCGCTCCGGTGGTGGAAGGACGACGAGCTTGATTGACTTGCCGGTCGATCTCGCCTTTGGAGCAGTTCTGTATTGTGTATTGTTGCTTGTACTCGGCGCCATGGCGAGTTCGCGTCGTGGCAAGACACTCAGTGAGTTCGTTCTGGCAGGTCGGTCCTTGGGATTCGGACTGCTGCTGCTGACATGGTTTGCCACCCAGTACAGTGGTAACGCCTTTTCCGGCATCCCCGGTCAGACGTTTCGCGACGGGTTGGTGTTGTTCATGAGTGTTTCCTTTGGCGTCGCGCTCGTCGCAGGCTATCTCCTCTTTGCACCGACGTTGTATCGGCTGTCACGGCAGGAACGGTTCATTACTCCAACTGACTTCCTCGTGCAGCGGTTCGGCAGTCCCGTTCTGCAATACATCTCGGTAGCAGTTTTTGCTGCAGCCCTACTCAACTTTCTCCTTGCCCAGCTCATGGCCCTGGGGGGAGCCTTTGATGGCTTGACCAGCGGTGAGATCCCGTATTGGCTGGCTGTGGTCGTTGGCGGGATCGTCGTCGCGGCGTACACCACGGTGGGGGGCATGCGGGCGGTTGCCTGGACGGACGCGATTCAGACCGTATTGATGGCCGTGGGGCTGATCGTTGTTGTCACGATCATATGGCTCGAGGTTGGCCGTCCGGACGCGGTCCTCAGGACGGTGAATCTCCTCCATCCGGAACTTGTTGCCAATCCCGGGTGGACGATGTCCCTGACGTGGTTGAGCAACGTGATCCTGCTGATGTTTGGGGCCCCACTCTATCCGCAGGCCATTCAGCGCATCTACGCAGCGCGCAACCTTTCCGCGGTCCGATCTACCGTTGCCACCATGGCCGTGGTGCCACTGATCGTCTCTACTACCGCTGTCTTTATCGGCGCAACCGGCGCGGCGCTCTTCCCACAAATGGACCCCGCCAATGCCGACCGGGTGACGTTTCGCGTGTTGCGGTACATCGTCGAGAGCAACGTATTGCTCTACTACCCAGCCCTGCTCGTGATGATCGCGATAATTGCAGCGACGATGTCGACGGCGGACTCGTGCCTGCTCTCCCTGTCCTCCATTCTTACGAAGGATATTCTGGCAAAGGTGAAGAAACTCTCCGCCGAAAGTGCCGAGC
>Ga0302046_10000914_pt1 | contig 28169 bp, 22 predicted proteins | sample RVTome_11_FD_200261 | JGI IMG/M metagenome (GOLD analysis project Ga0302046, IMG submission 200261) | Soil microbial communities from uranium-contaminated site in the Upper Colorado River Basin, Wyoming, United States - RVT147D111 (version 2) ... | reverse complement strand
GTCGCGGTTGTAATCTGCGTTTCGCCTGCCGATCTGTCCGGATCTCAGTGAATAGGATTCGATTCTCGATCCCCGCCGATGACTACCTGAGTTGGCGGGCCAGGACTCCCAAACACAGACCGTACAGGAGGTTGTGGGAAGATCCGAGCCGGGGAATGCGTTCAAAGTGTGTCAAATAGTTAGCGTCGCTGCTCTGGAACCGATGGACACTCCGATGCTCGCGGTTGTTCCAGTGAATATGAGTAGTAACGTGTCGCCAGCCCCGATGGCTCTCCCAATCTCTTGGTTCCTGGAGAGGACGTGCCTTGGGCCGGAAGAAAGATCTCCCAACGTCGCAACGAGAAACGCCGCGATTTGCGGAATCGGTAAGACGGAGCGAGAAATGGCTCGAATCGTGGATCCCCGAGGGCATGAGGCGGCGGCACTTGGTCGCCGGGGGGCGTGCTGGTCAACATGCAACCGCTCGGCAAGCCCATGGACCTGGATGTGCGCATCGGCCCGGACCGCAGGCTGGGAGTGGGACTCGCCTTCGACGATACCGAGGCGCAGGAAGACATGCGATCCGCGTACGGCACGCTGAGCGCGCTGGTCGGGGAAGGGCTGTTCAAGCGACGCGCCGAGGACGTGTACCGGCTCGAGTACCATTTCCGGACGGAGGAAGACTGGCAGGAGTTCCTCGACCGCCCCAAGGCGGATCGCGTCGAGGCCGACTCCGTCCTGCTCAGTTCCGCCCTCGCCCACCCTGACGGCCGCATCGTAGCCATCGAGCGAACCACGATCACCGTCTGCGACCGTGAGGGTTGAGACGCTGCCGGAAGGAGACTCTCCGGGATCGCGACCGTTTCCAGCCCTAGAATGGTCGGCGGGGGGACACCGAGATGACGCAGGAGCCCAAGTCCAGGCCTCGCTTCCTCGTTCCGCTGTCGATCATCGCGGCGTCGCTCGCGCTGCGCTTCGTCCCGGGGTGGATCGCCCCGATGACGATGCTCCACTTCATGAGCCTCGGGTTCGCCCCGCTCCTCGGCCTGCTCGGCGTGCTGATCTGGTGGACCTTCGCCCGGCGCGTGAGCTGGCGCGATCGGCTCCTGGGCGTCGGCGCGGGCATCCTCGCGCTCGTCCTCGTCGTGCTCGTCGGGGACGAGTCCTTGGCGTTCATGCTCATGAGCGAGGCGCTCCCCCTGGCGCTCCTGCTCCTCGGAATAGCCCTCCTCGTCACGCGCTCGTGGGACTGGAAGAAACGGCGCTGGCTCCTCGCGAGCTGCATCGCGATAGGCCTTCTGCCCTGGACCCCGTTCCGCGTCACGGGGCAGCGAGGCGATCTCGGTTTCGAGGCCATGCCACGCTGGGGCAAGACCGCCGAAGCGCGCTTCCTCGAAGCGCGCCGTGCGAGCGGAGCCTCGGATTCGACCCACCGCGAGAAAGGACCGCTCGTCGGGGTGCCATCCACCTGGCCGGGCTTCCGTGGACCCTCGCGCGACGGGGTCGTCCGCGGCGTCACCTTCTTGACCGACTGGGCGACGAACCCACCGCGCGAGCGCTGGCGCCACGCCGTGGGGCCGGCGTGGTCCTCCTTCGCCGTGGCGGGCGGCCTCGCCTTCACGCAGGAGCAGCGCGGCGAGGACGAGGTCGTCGTGGCCTACGCCATGGAAAACGGGCGCGAGGTGTGGATCCACGCGAGCCGCGAGCGCTTCGAGGAGCCGCAGGGCGGCCCGGGCCCACGCGCGACGCCCGCCTACGACGATGGAAACGTCTACGCGCTCGGCGCGAACGGAACCTTGACGGGACTCGACGCGGCGACCGGAGAAAAGCTGTGGAGCCGCAGCTTGCAACAGGATGTGAAGGCCCCCCTGCCGCCCTGGGGCTTCGCCGGCTCGCCGCTCGTCGTCGGCCGCGCCGTGATCGTGTTCGCCGGCGCCGCGGGCAACCAGGGCCTCGTGGCCTACGATCGCGACACGGGAGACCAACTGTGGACCGCGGGCCAGGGCATGCTCAGCTACGGCTCGCCGATGTCGGCCAATATCGGCGGCGTCCCGCAGGTGCTGATCACGTCCGACTTCGGCATCGAGGCGTTCCGGCCGGAGGACGGGACACCCGTCTGGCAGCACGAGTGGCGCATCCCCCAGATGCCGCGCATCACCATGCCGCTCCTGCTCGCAGACGAGAAGACGGTGATGCTGCCCACCGGCTTCGGCCACGGGACGCGCAGCATCGCTGTCCAGGCATCGAACGGGACCTTTTCGAGCGAGACGGTCTGGCAGTCGCTCGCGCTCAAGCCGTACTTCAACGATGCGGTGTGCCACAAGGACCACTGCTACGGCTTCGACGGCCAGATCTTCACGTGCATCGACGCCAACACCGGGCAGCGGAGCTGGAAGGGCGGCCGCTACGGCAGCGGCCAGGTGGTGTTGCTCGCCGACATGGACACGCTCCTCGTCAGCGCCGAGAGCGGCGAGGTCGTGCTCGTGGCGGCCGATCCGAAGGGCCTCCACGAGCTCGCGCGGATCGAGGCGCTCCACGGCAAGACGTGGAACCACCCGGTGGTGGCGGACGGAATGCTCCTCGTGCGCAACGACGAGGAGGCCGCGTGCTACGAGCTCGAGAGGAGCCCCGCTGCTCCGTGAACGCGTGACCGTCTACTCGTCCGCGTCCCGCCGGACCTGCTGGTCCAGGTCGGACCACGGAACCACGGCTCCCGCCGATCGGTCCGTGGGGCTTGGAGCGACCGAACGACAACCCCTGTCCGTGACCTTCCCGGGTCGCATGCTCATCCCCCGGGCAAAGCGGCGCGGCACAACCGGCACGCGGTGTCCTCCCCGGGGGCTTGGCGGGGTTCAAGTCTCCCTCGGCGGACGCCCGCAGGACTCACCGGTGGGACGGTCCCGCGACTCGCAGATGACCGGACCATGAGTAGCCCATTCGGTCCCGGAGCGACTATTCGAGCAGCATGCTCGTGATCGCTTCGCTCATGCGCTTGTTCGCTTGGGCGTTGACGTCCACCATGAGCGCGTCGAGATCCTGCGACAACGCCGGGGAGGCGTGTGACTTGATGCCGTCAACAACGGCTTGAATCTGTCCGATCCCGGTGGCGTTCAACACGAAGTCGTCACCGTTCACATCGTTGTAGAGAAAGCTCCGCATCGCGGGCATGAAGTCGTTGCCCGTGCTGCCGGCGAGGATCCCGAGAGAGGGGTTCTCACGGAGGATCGTCCGACCAACATCACCCTGGCTGCGCTTGGGCTTCGACCCTGCCGCACGGGACCCTCTCGCCATCAGGCACCGGCAAGAACCGCCCTGCAGAACCGGCACACCCTGTCCTGCTCCGCTGCGGGCTTGCCGCACGCGGAGCACAGCGTCATGCCGTCCGCGGAGGCGATCAGCTCGCAGGCGCGCGGCGCATCGGGCTCGTGGACCAGGATCTTGACCTCGGCCAGCCCGTCGAGGGTGAACCCGTGGGTCAAGCGGGTCGACTCTCCTCGGATCGCCGACTCGATGCCGTTCGCCGCGAGCAGCCCGCGGACGATCTGCACCTCGGCGTCACCCCATGCGCGCCACACCTCGACGAGGCGCTCGTCCGGTTCCGCGGTGCGTATGCCATCCATGTCCCGGTACCCAGACTCCTGACTATCCCGCCGGTGCCGGCTGGGTGTTGTAGTTCACGCGCGTCCCGTCGTTGACGCGCAGCTCGCGGAACAGCTCGATCAGCCGGTGGGTCATGCGTCCCGGCCTGCCGTCGCCCACGACGCGTCCGTCGACGTCGATCACCGGCACGATCTCGGCCCCGGTGCCCGTCAAGAAGCATTCGTCGGCGTTGTACAGGTCGTGCACCGTGAGCCGCTCCTCGCTCGACGGGATCCCCGCGTCGCGCGCCAGCTCCAGGACGGCTCCGCGCGTCACGCCCTCCAGGGCCCCGTGGAGGAGCTGGGGCGTCTTGAGACGACCGGCCTTGATGACGAAGATGTTGTCCGCGGTGCACTCGGCGACGAACCCGCGCGTGTTCAGCATGACCGCCTCGGGAACGCCCGCCTTCTTGACGTCGATCTTGGCCATGATGTTGTTGAGGTAGTTGAGGGACTTGATGCGGGGATCGAGACACTCCGCCGGAATCCGGCGCACGCTCGAGGTCGCCAGGGCGATCCCGTTGTCGTAGTACTCCTGCGGGTACAGGCTGATCGTGTCCACGATGATGACCAGCGTCGGGCCGTGCTTGCACTTGGCGGGATCGATGCCCAGGTCCCCGGGTCCCCGGGACACGATGAGGCGGATGTATCCGTTGCGCTTGCCGTTGGCGGCGACGGTGTTCAACGTGGCCTCGACGAGCTCCTTCCGCGACAACGGCACGTCGAGTGCTATGGTCTTGGCCGATTCGAACAACCGGTCCATGTGCTCTTCGAGCCGGAAGACGTTCCCGTCGTAAATCCGTATGCCCTCGAACACCCCGTCCCCGTACAGGAAGCCGTGGTCGAAGACCGAGATCTTCGCCTCTTCGCGCGGCACCAGCTTTCCGTTGATGTAGACCAGCATCGTTCCCTCCGTCCCGGCGGGCGCACCGCAATGCCGCCCGCCCGCCGGGTCGAGTTCAGCCCGATGTTATCGCAGCGGTCGGCTCGGCGTCGGTCCCGACGCTCGACTCGGCCGCCATCTCCACAAAGTACCGATGCAGCCGGCCGTCGCCGGTCAGCTCCGGGTGAAAGGTCCCCGCGAGCACCCTACCCTGCCGGACCAGGACGGGCTCGCCGTCGAGCCGTCCCAGGACCTCCACGCCGGACCCCACGGCCCGGAAGCGCGGAGCCCGTATGAACACGGCGTGGATGGATCCACCGAGCGCGTCGACGTTCAGGTCGGTCTCGAACGACTCGCGCTGCCGCCCGTAGGCGTTGCGCTCGATCACCGCGTCCAGGAGGTCGAGGCTCGGTTGCTCCGGATCCACCACCCGGCGGGAGAGCAGGATGGCACCCGCGCACGTCCCGAACAGCGCCCCGCCCCGGGCGTGAAAGTCCCGGAGCGCGTCGAACCACGGCTCGTCCTCCATGAGGTTCAGCAGGGTCGTGCTCTCGCCGCCGGGGATGACCAGCCCCTGCACCTCGTCGAGCTGCGCGCACCGCCGCACTTCGCGCACGTCGGCGCGTGCCCGCCGCAGCGCCTCGCGGTGGGCATGGAAGTCTCCCTGGAGGGCCAGGACTCCGATCTTCACCGTCACCACCCTCGCGTCTGGAGCAGTTGATCGACCGGGAGCTTCGAGGTCTCGATGCCGTGCATGGCCTCTCCCAGACCCTTCGAGACCTCGGCGACGATCGCCGGGTCGTTGTAGTGCGTCGTCGCCCGTACGATCGCGCGGGCGCGCTCCGCGGGATCCGACGACTTGAAGATCCCCGAGCCGACGAACACCGCCTCGGCCCCGAGCTGCATCATCAGGCTCGCGTCGGCCGGCGTCGCGATCCCTCCCGCGGCGAAGTTCGGAACCGGGAGCTTGCCCGCAGAGGCGACCCATCGAACCAGCTCGAGGGGCGCGCCGAGCTCCTTGGCCTCCGCCATGAGCTCCTCGGGCCCGAGAACCGTGAGCCTTCGAACGCTCGACACCACCTTGCGCATGTGGCGCACGGCCTCGACGATGTTCCCCGAGCCGGCCTCGCCCTTGGTGCGCAGGAGTGCCGCTCCTTCGCCGATGCGCCGCAGGGCCTCGCCCAGATCGCGACACCCGCACACGAACGGCACCTTGAACTCGAACTTGTCGACGTGGTGCTGCTCGTCGGCCGGGGTCAGGACCTCGCTCTCGTCGATGTAGTCCACTCCCAGCGACTCCAGCACCTGGGCCTCCGCGAAGTGGCCGATACGGCACTTGGCCATGACGGGGATCGACACCGCGGCCATGATCTTCTCGATCATGGCGGGGTCGGACATTCGAGCCACTCCGCCTTCCTTGCGGATGTCGGCAGGAACGCGCTCCAGGGCCATGACCGCGACGGCCCCAGCATCCTGGGCGATGCGCGCCTGGTCGTCGTCGGTGACGTCCATGATGACGCCGCCCTTGAGCATCTCGGCCAGCCCCGTCTTGAGCCTCAGGGTTCCCGTGTTTTTCTCGTTCATGGCGTTCCCTCCCGCCGCCGATCAGAAGATCGGCATCGCCTCGGCCCGTGCGTCGGCCGTCTCCGACGGTCCTTCGGACAGGCGTTCCCTCATCAGCCCGCCGAGGATCTCGATGCCCCGCGGAATCTGTTCCGGATCCACTCCCCCGAACGCGAGACGCAGCGTGCTGCGGCCCGAGCCGCTCACGTGGAACAGCTCGCCGCGGCTGAACAACACCCCGCGCTGGCGCGCGGCGATGAACAGCTCGTTGCTGTCCAGGCCGTCCGGCAGGGTCACCCAGATGAAGAGCCCGCCCGTGGGTCGAGACCAGTGTACGTCGGACGGGAAATGACGGTCCAGAGCCACGAGCATGCGGTCACGGCGTTGCACGTAGGCCGGGCGGACGCGCCGCAAGTGGGCTTCCAGACCGTGGTCCTGGAGGAATCTGTGGAGTGCCTCCTGCAGCAGGGGGCTCGTTCCGCAATCCTCGACCTGCTTGAGCGCCACCAGTCGCTCGCGGATCCGGGGCCGCGCCGCCACCCACCCGATGCGCAGCCCGGGCATCAGCTTCTTCGAGAACGTGCTGACGTACATCACGCGGCGGCCGTCGTCGATCTCGTGCAGCGTCGGCAGCGCCTCGCCCTCGTAGCGCAGGTCTCCGGCCCAGTCGTCCTCGACCACGGCGCAGCCGTAACGCGCGGCGAGCGACAGGATCTCGTGACGACGCGCGAGACTCATGACCCGCGTGCTCGGGTTCTGGAAGGTGGGCTGCACGTAGATGAGGCGCGGCCGATGCCGTTCGAGCGCCAGGGCCAGGAGGTCGGGCCGCATTCCTTCCTCGTCCAGAGGGACGCCGACCATGCGCGCGCCGAGCGACCCCAGCGCGCTCAGCGCCCCCGAAAACGTCGGGTCCTCGAGCACCACGGCGTTGCCGCGATCGAGCAAGGTCCGGAAGATCAGCTCCAGGGCCTGCTGCGATCCGTTCGTGATGACGATGTCGTTCGCGGTCGCCTTCAGGCCCCGCGCGCGCATCTCGGCGGCGATCGCCTCGCGGAGCTTGGGCGAGCCGGCCATCGGCCCGTAGGTCAGGACCGCGGCACCCTGCTCGCGGAGCACCGCGGCCATCGCCTTCGAGAACGGCTCCACCGGAGCGAGGTCGTTCGCGGGGTGCGAGCTGGCGAACGAGATGCCCTCGGAGGCGATCGCCAGCCGGTGGGCGGAGAGCAGGCGCTCCAGGGCCGGTCCCTGGACCGCGGTCGAGAATGCGGTCAGCCAGTCGTCGTCACGCGCCGAAGGAGGAGGGGGCGCTTCGCCCGGCTCGGCGAGGAACGTGCCCCGGCCGGTGTGGCTGCGGACGACGCCCTCGGTGGCGAGCAGCTCGTAGGCCGCCACCACGGTGTTCCGGTTCACGCCGAGGTGACGCGCCAGGTCGCGCGTGGGAGGCAGGCGTAGGCCGGGATGCAGCCGGCCGTCCGCCATGGCGGCGCGCACCCCGTCGGCGATCTGGCGATAGACCGGTGTCTCGCTCTCGAGGTTGATGTGGAGGCCCGGGATCCCCATCTCGGACTACCTCATTGGCCTAGTCCAAACGGGATTCTATACCGAACCTGCCGAATTGCAAGTAGACCTTCATAGTCCAAAAGGCGGGAACGGCCACCGGCGTCAGACGACGGCCGAGGCTCGTCTGCGGTGCTCGGAGAGGGCCTCGTCGATGCGGGTCAGGAGCTCGTCGATGCCGGCCCCGGTCACGGCCGAGATGGCGACCGCGTCCCGGCCGGCCACGAGGTCGGCGAGCGCGTCCTCGCCGAGCAAGTCGATCTTGCTGAACACGAGCAGGCGGGGAATCCCCGCGTAGCCCAGCTCGCCGAGGATCTTCTCCACGGCCCGGATCCGGGCATCGGTCCCTTCGTGGGAGCCGTCGACCAGGTGAACGACGAGGTCCGAGTCCTCGATCTCCTCCAGCGTCGCGCGGAACGCGGCGAGCAGATCGGAAGGCAGGTCCCGGATGAACCCCACCGTGTCGTTGACGACCACCTCGCGCTCGCGCGGCAGGCGCAGGCGGCGGCTGGTGGGGTCGAGGGTGGCGAACATGCGGTGCTCGACGAACACCTCGCTGTGCGTGAGCAGGTTGAGCAGCGTGCTCTTGCCCGCATTGGTGTAGCCGCAGATCGAGATCACGGGCACGTCGCGCTCGCGCCGGCGCGAGCGGCGCTGCTCCCTCCGCTTGCGCTCGGCGAGAAGCGCCTTCTCGAGCGCCCCGATGCGCTCGCGCACCCGCCGGCGATCGGCCTCCAGCTTCTGCTCGCCGGGGCCGCGTCCGCCGATACCGCCCATCAACCTCGACAGACCCGAGTCGCCCCGGCTCATGAGTCGCGGCAGGAGGTACTTGAGCTGGGCGAGCTCGACCTGGATCCTGCCCTCGCGGGTCCGCGCCCGGCGGGCGAAGATGTCGAGGATCAGCTGCGAGCGATCGATCACCTTGAGGTCGGTCGCCTCGGCGATGGCCCGCGCCTGGGCGGGTGCCAGGTCGCGGTCCACCACGATGAAATCGGCCTGCAGGCGCAGGGCGCGGATGATGAGGTCCTCGAGCTTGCCCGATCCCATCAGGGTCCTGGGATCGAACGCCGCCCGCTTCTGGATGATGCGGTCCACGACCGCCAAGTCGCTCGACACCGCGAGCTCGACGAGCTCGTCCATCGAAGCCTGCGCGGCGCTGCGCCCGCCGGTCGTGACGTGGACCAGGATGGCGCGGCCCTCCTTGCCCGCGAGCTTGGTGCGCTCCCGCCGGCGCTCGAACTCCTGCTCCAGGGCGCGAATGAGGTCGAGGAAGTCGTCGTCGAAGCTCCCCGCGGAGCGCGGCGGGAAGACGCGATAGCGCTCTCCGTCCGCGATGACGTCCTCGACTCGCTCGGCGCCGCCGCGACGACGCTTGCGGCCGTGCGGAAGCACGGCGCCGCGCGGCAGGCGGATCGTCTCCGCGTCGTGGGCGCCGGGACGCGCGGCGGCAGGGGCGCTCGTGTCGCGGTCGTCCGCGGGAAGCAGGTGCGCGACCCGCACCGGGCCCGGGAGGCCGTCGTCCCGCACCCCGACGATCGCGAGCGCGTCCAGGCGGTGCAGCGCCAGCGGGGACAGGTCACCCGCCGAGAGGTTCTCGTCGCCGCTGCGCGTCGCGACGAAGCGCAGGGTGCAGAAGCGTTCCCTGCCTGCCGGCGCGCTGGGCTGACGCGGGACGGTGATGCGCTTGGCGTCGCCGACCGTCACGGCGTCGACGCGCCCCGCGCGGTCCACGAGCATGCCGACGCGGCGGTTGAGGTCGCGCGTGATGGCGGCCATCTCGCGGGCCAGCTCGTGGGTCAGGATCAGCTGCGGGGGGACTCGGCGCCGGTAGAGCCGCTCGAGCCGATGCTTGTCCGCGGGGGAGAGTCCGAGCACATGACCGTGCAGCGTTGGAATACTCCGAAACCTCCTCGGATGCCGCCCGCACCCGCGAGGAAAGTATACATCCCGGACCGGCGCGCGCACGGCCGGCGCGGCCGCCGCCTACAGGGCGCCGACGAGGTGGGTGCCGGCACGCCCCTCGATGGCGTCCGGCAGGCTCCGGGGGTCGGTGATCAGGGCGCGGCGCCCGCCGTTTCGCAGGAAGTGGATCACGGCCTCGATTTTGGGGCCCATGTTCCCGGGCTGGAAGTGCCCCTGTTCACGAAGCCGCTCGATCTCCTCGACCGTGACCGCGCCCAGGGCTCGCTGCCTGGGCGTGCCGAAGTCGACGTAGACGTTCGGGACCGCGGTGAGGATGATCAGCAGCGCGGCCCCGATGTTGATTCCGAGCACGCTCGACGTCAGGTCCTTGTCGATCACGGCCTCGATTCCCGAGTACTGACCGTCTCCCTTCTCGACGATCGGGATCCCGCCGCCGCCGCACGCCACGACCACGTGCCCGGCTCGCGCCGCGTCGCGGATCATGTCGCGCTGGATCACCTTGATGGGCCGCGGGGAGGGCACGAGCCGGCGCCAGCCCCGTCCGGACTCCTCCCGGATCTTCCACCCCAGGCGCTGCTCGCGATCCCGCGCCTCGGCCTCGGAGAGGAACGGTCCGATCGGCTTGTTCGGCGCCTCGAAGGCGGGGTCGTCCACGCTGACGAGGACCTGCGTGACCACGGTCACCACGAATCGCCGGATGTCCCGCTTACGGAGCTGGTTCAGCAGGCTCTGCTGCAGGATGTACCCCAGGCTGCCCTCCGTCATGCCGACCAGCACGTCGAGCGGCATGGGCGGCACCTCGTTTCTCGAGGATTCGTTCTGAATGAGGAGGTTCCCGACCTGGGGCCCGTTGCCGTGGGTGATGACCAGGTGATAGCCGCTGTTCACCAGGGTCATCAGGACCTCGGCGATGTTCACGGCGTTCTGCTCGTGGTCCTCGATCGTGCCGGCCTGGCCCTTCTGCATGAAGGCATGCCCGCCCATCGCGACGATGACGATCGGCCTGTCGGCGGACGCGCTCACGACGACCTCCGCATGCGATGCGGGCGTTCCGCCCGCTCGTGGACGACGGGAAGCGTCCGCAACCCCCACGCACCCTGCGAGTTCCGGCCGGGAACCGGGCCACGGGGCCGACTCGGACAGGCCCCTAGTGTGGCACGGTTTGCGCGGCGGCACCAAGACGGATAACTTTCTCGCGGCGGCGTTGAAACGTGCCTGGGCATGGTCCAGGATGGACGCCGGAACACGAAGGGGATCGCGATGACCAAGAAACCCGCCGCCGCGACCCTGGGGCGGCAGCCGGGCCTCGACGGCGCCATCTATCTCGACCTGCTGCGCAAGATGCTCACGGTGTACTACGTCGAGGAGCGTCTGAAGGTGTTCGTCCGGGCCGGCAAGGTCTCGTTCCACGCTTCCACCCGCGGCCACGAGAAGCTCCAGATCGCCTTTGCGATGCTCTTGGCGCCGCGCAAGGACTGGTTTTTCCCGTACTACCGCGAGAAGGCACTGATGATCGGCCTGGGCATGCCCCTGCGCGACATCTTCACGCACATGCTGTCCAGGGCCGAAGACCCGAGCGGCGGCGGCCGCAACATGAGCGAGCATTTCTCGAGCCCCGGCCTGCGAGTCGTGTCGCCCACGGCGTGCACGGGAACGCAGTTCCTGCCCGCGGTCGGGATGGCCAAGGCGGTTCACACGGACGGCCGGGACGAGATCGTCTACGTCTCCTCCGGAGAGGGAGCCACGTCGCAGGGCGAGTTCTTCGAGGCGGTCAACTGGGCCGGGCGCGAGAAGCTTCCGGTGCTGTTCGTCATCCAGAACAACGGCTACGCGATCAGCGTTCCGCAGTCGAGCCAGACCGGGTCCGAGATCCACACCATCGCCAAGGGACTCGGGGTGCCGTCCGTTCACGTCGACGGCACGCACTTCACCCACATGTACGAGACCCTGAAACCGATGATCGCCCGGATGCGCACGGACTCCGTGCCGCTGCTCGTGGAGGCCGAGGTCGTGCGGCTCGATTCGCACTCCTCGTCGGACGATCAAACCAAGTACCGCACCGAGGAAGAGCTGGAGTCGATACGCCAGCAGGATCCTATGACCTACACGGCGGGGCGCATCCTGTCGTGGGGCCTGATCGACGAGCGCGGCCTCCGGAAGATGCACGACGAGATCAAGGCCGGGGTCGACGAGGCCGCGGACGGCGCCGACGCCGCGCCGCCGCCCGAGCCCTCGACCGCGACGCTCCACATCTTTTCCGACGCCCCGCCGGTCGCGGTGGAGCGCGAGCCTCGCCCCCTGTCCGGCGACCTCGTCACGATGGTCGACGCCATCAACCACGGCCTGCGCGAAGAGATGGAGCGCAATCCGAAGATCGTGATGTGGGGAGAGGACATCGCGGATCCCAAGGGTGGGGTGTTCGGGGCCACCCGGGGCTTGACCGATGCGTTCCCGGGCCGTGTCGAGAACTCGCCTCTGGCCGAGGCCTCGATCGTCGGCGTGGCCCAGGGTATGGCGATCGGGGGATACCACCCCGTGGTCGAGATCCAGTTCTCCGACTACTCGTTCCCCGGCTTCATGCAGATGCGCAACGAGATCCCGACCCTCAGGTGGCGCAGCGGCGGAGCGTGGAAGTGCCCGCTCGTCGTCAGGATGGCCACGGGCGGCTACATTCGCGGCGGGCCGTTCCACAGTCAGACTCCCGAGACGCTGTACACGCACATCCCCGGCTGGTACGTGGCCTATCCCTCGAACGCCAGAGACGCCAAGGGCCTCATCAAGACCGCGTGCCGCATGGACGACCCCGTGATCTTCTTCGAGCACAAGGGCCTCTATCGCCAGGTGTACACGAAGGCGCCCGAGCCCGACGCCGATTACGTGATTCCGTTCGGCAAGGCGAGCACCGTCCTTTCCGGCAGCGACCTCACGGCGATCACGTGGGGAACGGGCGTGATCCGCTGCCTGCGCGCCGCGCAGGAGCTCGCCAAGGACGGCTTCTCGGTCGAGGTGATCGACGTCCGCACCCTCGTTCCCCTGGACGAGGAGGCCATCGTGCGAGCGGTGAGCAGGACCGGCAAGGCGATCGTGGTGCACGAGGCCCCGCTCACGGGCGGCTTCGGCGGAGAGATCGCTGCGCGGATCTCCGAACGGTGCTTCGAGCACCTCGACGCGCCGATCAAGAGGCTGTGCGCGAAGGACTGCTTCGTGGCCTACGCCGGCTCCCTCGAGGCGGCGATCCTGCCTTCACAGGACGACGTCACCGCGGCGATGCGCGAGCTCGCGCACTGGTAGGATTCGACCTGCGGATTCCGGAAGCCGCCGCCGCGGCCGCCGAATCCGGCGCGTCGCCGCAAAGCGAGGTCCCATGAGCTCGGCACGATCCTCCGCGTTGGCGGCGAATCTCCTCGAAGGCAAGGCGGCGTGGGTGACCGGCGGAGGGACCGGGCTCGGCCGGGCGATGGCGCTGCGGTTCGCGGAGCTCGGCGCGCGCGTGGCCGTGTCGGGCAGGCGGGAGCAGCCCTTGGCCGCGACGGTCGACGAGATCCGCGCGCGCGGCGGTCACGCCGCCTTCGCGACGTGCGACGTACGCGATCCCGTCGCGGTGCAAGGCGCGCTCGACGCCGTCCTCGCCGCGCTCGGGGACGTCGACATCCTGGTCAACAACGCCGCGGGCAACTTCCTGTGCCCTTCCGAAGAGCTGTCCCCCAATGCGTTCTCCGCGGTGGTGGGCATCGTGCTTCACGGGACGTTCCACTGCACCCGGGCCGTCGGCCGACACTGGATCGCGGCGGGCCGCGGAGGAGCCGTTCTGAGCATCGCCGCGACCTACGCGGCGACCGGCTCGGCGTTCGTGCTTCCGTCGGCGTGCGGCAAGGCCGGGGTGGTCGCCCTGACGCGCTCGCTGGCCGTCGAGTGGGCGCGGCACGGCATCCGGCTCAACGCCATCGCTCCGGGGCCCATTCCCACCGAGGGCGCATTCTCGCGGCTGCTTCCCACCGAGGCGCTGGTCGAGGCCCGGCGCCTGCGGATCCCCGCGCGGCGATTCGGCACCCCGGAGGAGCTCGCCGACCTGGCGGCGTTCCTGGTCTCCGACGCGAGCGATTGGATGCGGGGCGAGGTGGTGACGTTCGACGGCGGGGAGTGGCTGCGGGGAGCCGGGGAATTCAACGATCTGCTGGAGCTCCCCGCCGAGATGCTCGAGGCGCTGCGGCCGCCCCGAAAATGAGAACGCCGTTCGGCGCGGTGTAACCCGCAGGCACCGAACGCCCGCGGCTCGATCGGAGCCTCAGAAGCGGTTGCCGTAGCCTCCGCCGAAACCGCCGCGATCGCGGCGGCCGCCGCCGCCCTCACGCGGGCGCTCCGAGCGCTCGCGCGCCTCGTTGACCGTCAAGGCCCGGCCACCGAACTCCTGTCCGTTGAGCGCACGGACCGCCGCTTCGGCCTGTTCCTGGGTGGCCATGTCCACGAATCCGAAGCCACGCGGTCGGCCGGTGGCGCGATCCGTGATCAACTGCACGTCGACGACCTTGCGTCCGTCCTGCTCGAACAGGGCACGGAGCTGATCCTCGTCGGCCGAATACGGGAGATTACCGACAAACAACCTGGTTCCCATCGGAACGCTCCTTCAAACTGCGGCCCGGGCTCGACCACTGTTCCTGTGCCGTCGCGCGCGACGGCCACGACCTCCGCGAGGCGTTCCCGAGATCCGTTGCCCTGACGAACTCGTCCGACCCCGCAACTGCTTGACGCTACAGGCACTACGCGTCGCTGTCAAGTGCCCGCGAGGCCGCTCGGAGAAGCTCCCAGCAACGCTCCACGTGCGTCATCTGGGTGCGCAGGTTACCGAGCGCGACTCGGATCGCGTAGCGGTCTCGTAGCCGGGTGCCCGAAAGGTAGATCTGCCCGGACGCGTTCACCCGCTCCAGGATCGCCTCGTTCCACGTGTCGAGCCGCCGCGCGACGTCGGCCTCGCGCGAGCGTGTGGCGAGGGACCGTGGCCGGTAGCGGAAGCAGACCGTCGAAAGCGGCACCGGCGCGAGCCGCTCCCAGTCGGGATCCTCGTCGACCCATGCCGCGAAGCGCCGCGCGAGCCGCACGTGCTCGCGGACCCGGCGCGCCATGCCCTCGGCGCCGAAGTACCGGATCATCATCCACACCTTGAGGGCGCGGAATCGACGCCCGAGCTGAATGCCGTATTCGTTGTAGTTGTGGGCCGCGTCGGTCGCGGATGCGCGCAGGTAGTCCGGGACGAGGCTGAAGACCTCGCGGAACACCGCCGGTCGCCTGAACAGCAGGAGCGACGCGTCGAACGGGGTCCACATCCACTTGTGGGGGTTGACGACGATCGAATCGGCGCGCTCCCAACCTTCGAGCAGCGACCGCATTTCCGGAGCGAGGGCCGCGGTCCCTCCATACGCGGCATCGAGATGCAGCCACAGCCCTTCGCGCTCGCAGATCGAGGCCAGCGCCGCGGCGGGGTCGATGCTCGTCGAGGACGTGGTTCCCAGCGTCCCGACCACGCAGAACGGCAGCCATCCGTCGGCGCGATCCTCGGCCACCGCCGCCGACAGGCGATCGGGACGCATGCGGTAGTCTTCGTCGACCTCCACCCTGCGGACGCCGGACCGGCCGATGCCGCTCACCACCGCCGCCTTGTCGATGGAGGAATGCGCCTCCATCGAGCAGTACAGCCGCAGCCGCGCAACCCCGTCACGGCCGCCCACGCCGCGTTCCGTGGCTTCGAGCCCGGGCACCGCATGGCGAGCCGCGACGATCGCCTGCAGGGACGAGATCGACGCCGTATCGGTGAACATGCCGTCGAACGCCTCGGGCAGGCCGAGCATGGCGCGCAGCCACTCGACGACCCTCTCCTCGAGCTCGGTCGACGCCGGCGCGTTCTTCCAGAACATGACGTTGGAGTTGAGGCTCGCGGCGAGCCACTCGCCGAGAATCCCCGGACCGCACGCCATGCTCGTGAAGTAGGCCATGAAGCCCGGGTGCTGCCAGTGCGTCACGTTGGGCTGGATGATGCGCGCGTAGTCGTCGAGGATGTCGTCGAGCGACTCCGGCGACTGCGGCGGCGCCTGGGGCAGCAGGCCGCGGACCTCCCCGGGCTCGAGGTCCGGCAGCACGCGGTAGCGCTCGAGCTCCCCGAGATAGTCGGCGACGCGATCGGCGACGCGGTGCGCCGCGCTCCGAAACTCCTCCGGATCCATGTCGCCCAGGCCGAGCTGCGCCGGCGCGATTCGTTCGCCGTCTCTCATGGTCCACCTCCACGCCGAAGGACAGGATACTAGCGCGCGAGGAGCAGGACGGCGGCACCGAGGATCAGGCGGTACCAGGCGAAGATGCGGAAGCTGTGCGACGAGACGTAGCGCAGCAGCCAGCGTATCGAGCCCCACGCGACCACGAACGACAGGCCGAAAGCCACGCTCAGCCACAGGAAATCGCCGCTCTCCAGATGGTGCCAGTTCTTCGCGAGATCGTAGGTGGTCGCGGCGAACATCGTGGGGATCGCCAGGAAGAAGGAGAACTCGACCGCCGCTCGACGGTCGAGCCCGGCGCTCAGCCCGCCGAGGATCGTGGCGGCGGAGCGCGAGAAACCCGGCCACAGGGAGAGGCACTGCGCCGCGCCGATCGCCAGCGCCTGCGCCCACGATACCGCCTCGGCGCTGTGCGTCCGCGCCGCCGGGTGGAACCGCTCGACGACGAAGATGAGCACGGCCCCGACGATCAGCGCCAGGGAGACGGAAACGGGATTGAAGAAGTGCTCGGTGACGTAGTCGTGCACCCCCAAGCCGACCACGGCGACGGGAACGAAGGCCATCACGATCTTCATGCCGAACTCGCGGGATCCGTCGCCGCGCACGGCGCCCTTCACGATGCGGCCCAGCCGGGCACGGAACTCCCACACGACCGCGAGGATCGCACCGAGCTGGATGAATATCTGGAAGGTCTCCGCGCGTTTGCCTTCGAACTTCAGGACGGTCCCCGCCAGGATCAGATGCCCCGTCGACGAGATGGGGAGGAACTCGGTGATCCCCTCGACGACCCCGAGGACGACGGCGACGAGAAGCATGTTCACGGCCGAGCTTCGCCCGCGATCAGACGAGCGGCGCCGAGCGCTCGTCGGTCGCGCCGGGTTTCGCCGGTCGTCCCATGAGCGCCGGAACCAGCGTCAAGGACGTGAACAGGCACGTGATCGAGCCCAGGAGCGCGACGAACCCGAAGCTCTTGAGCGCGGGGTAGTTTCCGAGAGTCAGGGTCCCGAACCCCGCCATGTTCGTCAGCGCGGCGATGGCGACCGCCTTCCCGGTCTCCAGGAGCCCCGGCTCGATCGCGCCCCGGGTGAGGTGCATGCGGTGGATGAGGTGGATCGAGTAGTCGATCCCGACCCCGAGGATCATGGTGGCCACGAACGCATTGACGTAGTTGAGGTGGACGTCGGCGAGCTTCATGGCGCCGAGCATCATGATCACTCCGGTGACGAGCTGGGCCATGGCGATCATGCTCAGCTTGACGCTCCTGAAGTCCGCGAGCAGCAGGAGGAAGACCAGGACCATGCCCGCGGCGATGGAGCGGAAGATGTCGACGTAGAAGATGTTCTTGAGCTCGACGCCCACGACGTTGGTGCCCGTGACCACGATGTTGTCGTCGCCGGCCGACAGCCGGTCTTCGAGACCCGGCGGGGGGACCTTCTTCCACTCGGGGGCCGTCGGATAGAGGTAGGTCACGATGCGGACCTCGCCCCCGTCCCGGTGCACGTAGCGATCGACCAAACGTCCGAGCCCCTGCTGCTCGAGATCCGCGAGGGTGATCGGTCGCTCGGGAGTCAGGAACGCCTCCATCTGCTCGAGGTGGCGCGCGAAGGGCTCCGTGCGGAATCCGTTCTCATCGAGGGCTTCCAGGAAAGCGGTGCGGATGCGTCCCGGATCGAACGACGCCTCCCGATCTGCGCGCACGGCCTCGATGATCCTCGCCTGCTCGTCGGCCCCCGGAAGATAGGTCAGGATCGAGTCGTACGATCCCACGATGCCGCTCTCGACGAACGGTTGCAGCCGCTGTTCGACCTGCTCGGCGCGCGCGACCGCCTCATCCAGCGTCGCGCCGCGCGAGATGGCCATCATGTACGACAGCGACGCCCCGAACCTGTCGGTGATGTCGTTCTGAACCTGGAGAGCCGCCGAGCGGTCGCTGCGCAGCGCGTTCAGCCCGTGGTCGAACTCGAGCTGCGTCGCGAGCCACGCCCCGACGCCCGTGAGCACCGCCACCACCGCCATGACCGGCCAGCGGTGGCGCGCCGAGATCGGAATGAGGTGCTCCAGCAGGAACGACTGCAGGTGCAGCTTCTTCACCGAGTCGACCTTGCGCTTTCGAACGCCCTCGTTCCAGGTGATCATGGCGGGCATCAGGAACAGGATGGCGACCCCGCACAGCAGGATTCCTCCTCCGATCAGGAAGCCGAGGTCGTCCAGCCCTTTGAAGCGGCTGAAGCACATCGCGAAGAACGTTCCCGCCGACGTGATCACGCCGGTGAACACTCCGAGGCCCGTCTCGCCCACCATCGCCTCCGTGGCGTGGGCGATGCTCCGGCCGGCCTGGCGCTCCTCGATGTAACGCGCATACATCACGATGGTGAAGTCGGTTCCGAGGCCCATCAACAACGCCGTGAACGACGCCGACGCGGCGTTGAGCTCGCCCAGGAATACGAACGCCAACGCCAGAGTCATGGCCTGTCCGACCATCAGGGGAAGGCTGGAGTACAGCAGGGCGGCGAAGCGCCGGTAGCACAGCCAGTACAGCAGCGAGACCGCGACCAGCGAGATCGTGAGGTTGCGCCGGGCGTCGTCGAGGATCAGGCGGTTCTCCTCGAGGGCCACGGCATAGTTGCCCCCGAACCGCACGGTGATTCCGTCCGAGGGTTCGCCGTCCTCCTCCTCCAGCTCCTCGCGGGTCTGGACGACCGCCATGTCGACCGATGCCAGGAGCTTGCGGTTGAAGTCGAGCTTCTGGGACGGCTGGGTCGGCTTGACCAGCATGATGAGGCTCTTGCCGTCCATCGACAGGTAATACCCGTCGGACAGATCGACGTGCAGCGCCCCGCGGCGCCCCAGCAGCCGCTCGACGAAGAACGGCATGAGGCCGAGCGGATCGTTGACGATCAGGCTCTGCGAGAGGGTCGCCGCCGGCGAGGACAGCGACAGCCGGTTGGCCGAGATTTGGCGCGAGATGGACTCGTCGGTGAGCTTGGCCCTGAACTCGTCGATCTGCTCGTAGGGCAGGAACAACAGCGCGTTGCGGTAGAACAGCTCGAGGAAGCGCTCGTCGGGCTGGAAGCGGTACTCGACGACGTCGATCATCGCGCTGTTGGCGTCGAGCTTTTCCGCCAAGACGTCGGCGAAATCCTCGATCTCGTCCGGGGCCTGATCCTCCCCGGCCTCGAGCAGGATCAGGAGGTAGTCGATGGCTCCGAAGTCGCGCAATGCGTCCCGGAACGTGTCGACCTTGGGGTTGCCCTTCGGGATCAGCTCCAGGACGTCCGATTGCATCTCGAGGCGCGCCCCGAGAAACGAGGACACCACGACGGCGAGAATCGCAGTCAGGAAAACGAGACGGTACCGCTCGCGACTGAACTTCTCGATCCTGAGGAGGAGACGCTGCTTGCCGTGGAACTTGGGGTCCGAGTGCGAGGTCGAGCTCATGGGATCGGATGCTCCACCGGCGGGTTCGGCGGCTGCGAGGAACCGGATTATTTCCCGGCGACCCTGTTCCGTCAAGTCGAGCCCCGGGCTCCGGCCGGGCCTCGGGAGCGCGTGCTATCCTATCGTCTTCATCCTATATTCTCGGTCGAAACGCCGAGCACGAATGCACTCGGGATGAGGTGATCATGGAGACCGTGAGGGCCTCGAGCGAAGAGCTCATCCGTCTGGAGAGCCGGTACGGAGCCGACAACTACCACCCCCTGGACGTCGTCATCCACCGCGCCGAGGGGGTGTGGGTGTGGGACGTCGACGGCAACAGGTACCTGGATTTCCTCGCGGCGTACTCGGCGGTCAACCAGGGTCACTGCCATCCCGAGATCCGCAGGGCCTTGGCCGAGCAGGCCGAGCGGGTCACCCTGACCTCGCGCGCCTTTCGCAGCGACCAGCTCGGGCTGCTCTACAAGCAGCTGTCCGAGATCAGCGGCTACGCGAAGATGCTCCCCATGAACACCGGTGCCGAGGCGGTCGAGACCTCGATCAAGGCGGCGCGGAAGTGGGGCTACAAGGTCAAGGGCGTGCCGGAGGGCAAGGCCGAGATCCTGGTCTTCAAGGGGAACTTCCACGGTCGTACGACCACCATCGTCGGTTTCTCCGACGAGCCGCAGTACCGGGACGGCTTCGGGCCGTTCGCTCCCGGCTTCACCCTCCTGCCCTACGGCGATCTCGGCGCGATCCGGGCCGCCATGAACCCGAACGTCGTGGCCGTCCTCGTCGAGCCCATCCAGGGCGAGAGCGGGATCGTCATCCCCCCCGAGGGCTACCTCCGGGGAATCGAGCGGCTGTGCAGGGAGCACCGCGCGCTGTTCATCGTCGACGAGATCCAGTCGGGCCTCGGTCGCACCGGCACGATGTTCGCCTTCCAGCACGAGGGCGTCCGTCCGGACGTGGTGATCGTCGGCAAGGCGCTGGCCGGCGGGTTCTATCCCGTGTCGGGGATTCTCGCCGACGACGACGTCATGGGCGTGTTCAATCCCGGCGACCACGGATCGACCTTCGGAGGCAACCCGCTGGGTGCGGCCGTCGCGCGCGCGGCTCTGCGGGTGCTGGTCGAGGAGCGCATGGTCGAGAACTCGGCCGTCCAGGGAGAGTACTTCCTGGAGAAGCTCCGCACGATCTCGAGCCCGGCCATCGAGGAGGTTCGGGGCCGGGGACTGTGGATCGGCCTCGAGCTGAAGCCCGAGGCGGGAGGAGCGCGGCGGTACTGCGAGGCGCTCGCCCGCAAGGGACTGCTGTGCAAGGAGACCCACCGCGACATCATCCGGTTCGCGCCGCCCCTGACGATCACCCGCGAGGAGCTCGACTGGGCGTTCGAGCGCGTCGAGGAAGTGTTCCGCGAGCTGTGAGAGAGCCCCGCGTCGAGATCGAGGGCGTCGATGTGCACCTCGCCCACCCCGACGAGCTCCCCATCCGGTGGGTGGGTCAGGCCGAGACCCTGAAGCAGTTGCTCGCCGCGTGGAGCGTCGTCGATACCCGCGACATCCCGATGAACCCGCGCCTCCTCGGGAAACCGGGAGTCGGGAAGACCACGCTGGCCTATGCCGGAGCGCGCGCCCTCGATCGTGACGCCTACATCTTCCAGGCGACGATGGACACGCGCCCCGAAGACCTGATCATCACCCCGGTGGTGGACAATCGGGGCGCGATCCGCTACGTGGCCTCGTCACTGGTCACGGCGATGATCCGCGGCGGGGTCTGCATCCTGGACGAAGGCAACCGCATGTCGGAGAAGTCCTGGGCATCGCTGGCCCCGCTGCTCGACAACCGGCGTTACGTCGAGTCGATCGTGGCGGGGGTGAAGGTACGCGCCCATCCCGACTTCCGGATCGTCGCGACCATGAACGACGACTCCTCGACCTACGAGCTGCCCGAGTACATCCACTCCCGGCTCCAGCCCCAGATCCACCTCGACTTCCCGGAAGCCGACGAAGAGCGGGCCATCCTCCACGAGAACCTCCCGTTCTCCGACGACCAGATCCTCGACTACGTCACCCGCTTCCTGCAGGCGGCGCACGAGGCCGACGAGCGCTACACCGTCCGGGACGGAATCAACATCGCGCGCTACGCGCTGAAGCGGCTCGGGGAGAGCGCCACGCCCGGCCTCGCGGACGTGCTGCGCTCCGCGGTCGTCGTGACGCTGGGCGAAGAGGCGCTGCGGCACCTGCCCGATCTCGACGGGTAGCGGCCGTGATCGATCGGCTGTGCTCGGCGGTCGTCGACGGGGCGCACGTCCTGCCGGTGTTCCACGAGAGCCTCGAGGCCGCGGATCAGGTGCGCCGCGCGTTGCACGTGCTGCGACCGGACGCGGTGGCCGTCGAGGTCCCGTCGTCTCTCGAGCGCGTTTGGCTCCGCGGGGTCGACAGGCTGCCCGCGATCTCGGTCCTGCTGTACGAGACGGCGCGCGGCGAAACGGTCTATCTGCCCATCCACCCCGCGGATCCGATGGTCGAGGCCGCCCGCGCGGCACGGGAGCGCGGGCTCGCGCTTGCGTGTGCCGATCTCGACGTCGACGGCTACGCCGACTACCGCGATCCGGTGCCCGACCCGTACGCGCTGTCGCGCCTGGACCTCGCGGCGGTGCACCGGGTCTACCGCGAGCTGCCGAGACGCCGGGACGCCACGGACGCGCAGCGCGAGTCGGCCATGGCCTACCATACCCTGCGCCTTCGTGAGCAGGAGGGGGCGCGACGCATACTGGTCGTATGCGGCATGCACCACGCCGACGGGGTCGCGCGGGCGCTGGCGTCGCATCAGGGCATCCCTCTCTCGCCGCCCGTGCGCCACAACGTGCGCCTCGTGCACCTCCATCCGGAATCGCTCGGCGAGGCTCTGGGCGAAACGCCGTTCTACGTCGCGGCGTACGAGATGCGACGCAAGGCCCTTCCCGAGGACCCGGTCGAAGACCGACCCGTGGCGGCGGGAAGAGCCTACGGACCGTTCCGCGTGCTGTCGGGCGGCAAGGGGGACGACCCGAACCGCGTACGAAGCGCCGTGGCGCGCGCCGCCCGCGAGGCGGGCCGGCCCCGGTGGGACGACGATGCGTCCTCCCCGCCGGGCGCGCTCGACCGGGTCCGGTTGCAATGGGCATTGTTGAACGAGGCCGAGCGCGCGCTCGAGGCCTCGGCGTGCGACGAGAAGGTCGAGGCGTGGCAGCGCCGCAACCTGGCCCGCTACACTCGCAACCTCGCGGCGCTCTCGGGTCGGCTCGTCGCGGACCTGTTCGATCTGCTCGCCGCGGCCCGCGGATGCGTCTCCGAGAACTTCGCGTGGGAACTCCACCGCCTGGCCACGAGCTACCCCGCCCAGGGCGAGGCGGCCGCCGATCTGCCGACGGCACGGATCGCCGCCGAGGAGATGTACGACGGGGTGCGGCGCATCCGGTTGCTGCGCAGAACTCCCCGCCGCAAGACGCGCGGCCCCGAGAGCCTCCTTCGCCGCAGGCGGCGCCGCGACGAGCGCTTCCCCGGGGAGTGGCTGACGTCCTTCGACGGCGAGATGATCTGCTCCTACCCTCCCGAGGACGTCGTGGTCGAGGAGTTCGGCCGCTACCTCATGAAGCGCGGCAAGTCGGTGCTGTCCGAGGAGGCTGCGCGAACCGTGCCGTTCACGACCTCGATCCTCGACGGCATCGACGTGCGCGAGACGATCCGGCATTGGACGGAGCGCAGGGTCTTCGTTCGCGAGCTGGGCCGCGCGCCGGGCGAGGTCGGCTCGGTGGTGGTGATCTTCGACGAGGATCGCGACGAGGGCGGCGAGCGATTCCCCCACAGCATGACGTGGCTGGGCGAGCACGAGCAAGAGTCGGACATGGCGTTCTACTGCACCGACCCCGCCCAGGGGATCGTCGGCCCGGGCATCTGCCGGGTGACCTACGGCGGCTTCCTGCTGTCCTATCCGCCCGGGAGGCTGCTGGACGTGTGGAGCGATCCCGATTACCGCATGGCGGAGAGCAAGCCGGAGGTCCTGCTGCTGGCGGCACTCGACTACGCGCGCGAGAGGATCGTCGTGCACGTGGGTCCGCGGCCGCCACGATCGATCCTGCACCAGCTCGCCTCGCGTCTCGACCGCAAGATCCTGCACATCCCGATCGGCACGCTCTCCCCCTCCACGGTCAAGCGGCTGCGGGTGATGCACGTCCTCAGCGGTCACGACAAGCGCGCCGTCGCCCGCGACTACGTGTGGTAGGGGCGCGCGGAACGTCATTCGCCTTGTATTCGGCGGGCTCTGACGGTACGATTGAAGTGCCCGCCCCCGCTTCCTCAAACGACAGGAGGTCCCATTCATGTCCAGGAAGTACCGGCACAACGGCTACATGGATTCCGATCGGCGGGACGACCGGGATCCCGAGCGACGCAAGCCGCCGCCGCGCACGAAACCGCTGACTCCCGAGGACAGGGCGCAACTGCGCGGCGTTCGCCACGCAACGCAGCGCGAGGCCAACGAGGTCGTCCGCTGCCCGACCTGCGGCGCGAACGTTCAGGCCGTGGGCGCCATCGCCCAGGAAACGCATTGCCCGCAGTGCAGCCAGCCGCTGCACTGCTGTCGCGCATGCCGCCACTTCGACAGCGCCGCACGCTGGGAATGCCGCGCGGACATCAAGGAGCGCGTCGGCGACAAGCTCAAGCTCAACACGTGCGACCTGTATTCCGCGAGATTGGTCCTCGATGCCACCGGGAAGCGCGTCAATGCCCCGTCGCCCGACGACCCCAAGGCGCGCTTCGACAGCCTGTTCAAACGCTGACCGGTCTCGTCCTCGGGCGGGCTCCCGGCTAGCCCAGCTTCTTCGCCAGGCGCTTCATGTACTTCCGTAGGAACGGGTGCGTCCCCGGCAGGTCCTCGGCGAGGTTCTCGATCTCGTGGTCGAGTCCGGCGAACACGGCGGAGCCGCTCACCGCGGACCTGTTGCGCAAATAGGTCTGAACCAGGTCTCCGAGCGCGGTCTCCGAGCCGTTCGTCTTGAAGTCCTCCTCGTAGGGGTTGCCGCCCCCGCGAATCGCCGCCTTCCAATCGACCTCGAGACGACGCAGGACGAGCGCGCGGGCCTCGGCGACGTCGGCCGGCGGAACGCTCGGGTCGCGCGACAGCGCCACGAGCAGCTCGAGCAGATCGCGGTTACGCAGGTCGGACACGGCATCGGGGAACGTGAACGTCAACGAATCCTGCACGCGCTCGCCGCTTCGGGCCGAGAAGTGGGCCCGCACGTTCCCGGAGACCGCATCGAGCGGCCTCAACCCGTCGATCTCGAACACCGCCCAGTCGCCGGCGCCCGCGGACAGGACGCCGAGGTCGCGGCTCGTGGTCGCGAAGCCGTAGCCTTCGACGCGCTCGAGATCGACCGCCGCGGCGAGGGGCTTGCGGCTGCGATTCACGGTCAGGACGCGGATCACGGCGCGTCCGTTCAAGGTATCGCGGTCGAGATCGACCTCGCGAGTGAACTCCAGGGGATGGGAGACGAGCAGCTCGGCGCTGTGCAGCTCGCCGGCCACCCGGACGTCGATGTCGGTCCGGGTTCGGGCGGGCGTCAGGGGATCGATCCGCACGCGCGCCGGCTCGTCCGGGCGCTCCGCGCTTCTTGCCGCCAGGTGGGCGATGACCTCGCGGGGACGGTCGATCTCGCGCCCCGCGATCTCGACCGTGAACGTCCCTTCGCGGCCGCCGTAGTTGGCGAGCTCGTAATCCACCACGACTTCCTCGCCGGGCTGGAAGATGCCGTCGGCATCGGCGTCGCTCAGCCGCACCGCCACGATGCCCGGCACGGGGTTCTCGGACCACTCGGTGAAGACCTCGCGGTAGCTTCGCTCGAAGGCGTATGGGTAGGCGGTCTCGAAACCGGCGGCGGCCGCGGCCGCGACACCTTCGTCGAAGCCCACGGTGTAGCCGCGCCGATAGTGCCACTCCTGGTTGGCGAACGCGCCGTACCTCCAACCGTCGCGGAATCCCTCGCGGTAGGCGCCGCGGAGATAGCCTTCGTAGTAGGCCGGCAGCCTGCGGCGGTACTCCGAGGCGAAGATCGCCTGGAAACGCTCTCGGTCCTCGCGGGACAGTTCCCGGCGATAGAACGCCGAGCGGCGCTCGCCGTCCTTCCATCTCTCGAAGGCCAGCCCGACATCGCTCCAGCGCGCGTCGTAGAACTCGCCGTAGCTGCGGCACTCGTAGAGTCGCCGCGCGTCCCACTCCCAGCCGGACAGCGCCTCGGCGGCCCTGCGCTCGAGCCGCAGGGTGCGCGCGATGGGGTAAGCGACGAACACTTCGGACTGCACCGGCGCCGCGGCCCAGTTACCCCTGGGCGACCAGGCGGATGCCGTGGGACGCGGCTCGAAGCGCGGCTCGCGAGACAGGTCCCGGAATTGACCGGCGACTTGCGCGGCGGCGGGATCGGCCGCCGCCTCGTCGGCGGCGCTCCGGCCGAGGTCGATGCCCATGGCGCGAGCCTCGGGATCGCTACGCCCGAAGCGCACACCTTCCATGTAGTCCCAGGACCCGACGGCATCGTCGGCCAGCGCGACGTGGATACCGCTGTGGAAACCGACGCGGTAGTACTGCGGCCAGCCGCGCGACCGCGCCATCTCCTCGGCGGCCCAATCCGCGGCGCGGACAGCCTCGCCGGCGAGGTCGTGCTCGTCCGCGCCGTGGGGATCGCGTCCCCGCATCGGCTCGACGGCTCCCGGGGCCGTTTCGACCGTGACCCTCAGTTGCAGCGTCTCCGGAACCTCTCCGGCGTCCGGCGCCTCGCGCATTGCGGGCCGCTCGACGGCCTCGCGCGAGTACTTCGGCTGCTTGCGCTCGACGCTCTCGGCGGCGGCGTCTTGCGTCACGGCTCCGGACGACACCGAAGCGAGCGCCAGCGCGAGCCCCGCGATCGTGTTCAACGTGTTTCGTAGCTTCGTTCTCGTCTCGCCGCCCATCGCCGCACCCCCGCAGCTTCCAATATGGGTTCCTCTCGGATTCCGCTCAAGGCTCGGGACCGCATGGAAGAGCAAGGCGAGTGCCAGCCAGTCGACCTCGGGGAAGGGTCGCCGCGACGTTGCTTTCCGCGCAGGCCGGATCGAGGGCCGCGACGGCGGTCTCTAGTCCAAGGAGTCGGCGTCCTCCGTCGAGGACTGGGGGTCCGGCGGCGGGACTTCCAGGATCTCGGAGAACTCCCCCTGGCGGTCCGCCCTTGGATTGCGAATGACGAGTCGCAACTCGTAACGGCCGGGCGGCACCTCCACCCAGCCGCGAATCTGGAGTGGCTCGATCTCGTCCTTTTTCCAGTTGCTCTTGTCGTAGGAATGGCTCACGAAGTGATAGGTTCGGGTCAGGATGGGGCCGTTCTCCCGGTAGACCGCGGTTTCGAGGGTGAAGTTCGTGATGGCTTCCTTTTTCGTCACCTTGTATCCCAGCTCTTGGGGATCGACGTCGAGAGCGAACGAGATCCGGCGACGGCCGTCCGGGAAGATCGACGGCCGATCGCTGGCGGTCAGCTCGGCGCGGATGGTCTCCTCGAGCTCGCTGACCGGGGCGTAGCCGCGTGCGGCGATGATTCGCACTCCCCTCCGTGTGGTGTCGATCTTGACTCGTCTGAGGCTGCCGGGTTTCGGGGGTGCGTCGAGGTAGTAGCCCAGAACGTAGCCCGATCGCTCCAGCTCCAAGGCTCGATCGAGTCCGAGCCGGGGATCGGCGTCGATCACGACGTTCCCGCCGGTCGATGTTGCGACGAGCGACATCTCGCGCTGCGCCTGGGCGTAGGACGTTTCGAGAGGGGTGGCGGTCGATGCCGGCAGGGGGCTTTCCGCTGCGCCGAACGAGCCCCCGCCCCTCAGGGGCTGTGTGACGAAGTGCAGCGTCACGCCCTGTTCGATGGCGAGCCTCGTGATCTCGTCCAGTTGCTGCAGATTGGCCGATCCTGCGAGATCGGTGTCCACGGGAGCGACGGCAGAACCGATTCCGCGTGCATAGTTGATGGCTTCGGCGATCTCGTGGGACAGGTCCAGGGAGGACCCGGCGGTGATCGCGAGAACCGTCTTGCGACCACGGAGTCCTCCTGCGTAGCGCACCGTCCCCTCGAGGGCCCGAATGAAGTCCTGGGCCGAGGTGCGGCACTCGAACCCGTAGGCGGCGGTTGCCGAGTCGACGCAAGCGGTATCGTCGCAGGACCGCAGCCGCACGATCAGGTCCCTCATGCGGCGCGTTCGATCGAGCCGGGGACGGCCCCGGAGCCCGTACGCGCGTGTGACCGCCCGGCGAATCTCCTCCTGGTCCGTCGTGAACGAGGTCTCGAGCCGCGCCTCGCCGTCGTAGGACATCACGGCAACTTGGTCCGTGGACTGGAGCGAATGGGCCACGAACTCGGAGAGCGCTGCGGCCCTTTCCTCGTGTCCGATGGGCGGCTCGTTCTCGACGTCGACGAACAGGATGAAGCGCGCGGCGGCGCTGGAGCTGGACGACAGCGGCCCGCCGGGGCCTCCGGGAAGATTGACGAACAGCCGCGCGAAGGTGTCCGGCGGTTCCGGCACTGCGACGCGCTCCAGGAACGCCGCCTCGATGCGTTTGCCTTGGTCCTTTATGAGGATCTCCGAGGGCTCGAGGTCCAACACCGGTCGTTCCTGCGAGTCGACCGCGAAGATCGTCATCTGCACGAGGCGAACCTCGACGTTTTCCTCGATTCCCGAGGACTCGGGTGGCCGTTCTTGGCTCGGGGCCGTCGCCGTCCCGGCGAGCAGCAGCGCCGCCGGGACGAGGTTGCCGCGGAACGGAAACCGCCGCCCCATGAATCACCCCCGGAAGCCGCTCCTCACTCCGACGACGCGCGCGGCGGCGAGCCCAACGGCTTGCCCATGATCACGCTGACGTAGTTCGTTTCTTCCCAGTCCGCTTGGCCGACGATCC
>Ga0302046_10000913_pt1 | contig 28182 bp, 25 predicted proteins | sample RVTome_11_FD_200261 | JGI IMG/M metagenome (GOLD analysis project Ga0302046, IMG submission 200261) | Soil microbial communities from uranium-contaminated site in the Upper Colorado River Basin, Wyoming, United States - RVT147D111 (version 2) ... | reverse complement strand
CCTGATCGGCCTGGGCCGCGGTGGCAAACCAGTCCCAAATATTCCATTGCAGCTGCACGCCAACATCCCACGTTGTTTCCCATTGGTCTATTGGCGGAATAATTCGCGAATTTGGGCGGGCATAATCCAGGTTTGCCGAAAGGATAATTGCGGGATACCAGCCGCCCCTTGCCGCAGTCAGAGCGGCTTGTTGCATAACCTTTCGCTGTTCCATAGCCGCAACCTCGGGGCGTCGGGACCGCGCAGTCTGGATGATTGTCGTAAGATCCAACTCTGTTGTCCGAATAGTATCGGCAAACGGGTGGTCAATCGGGTTGATGGAGCTTTCAAGGGGCATGCCCATCAGGCTGTTGAGGTTCATTTGCGCGATTTTCAGGTTCCCGCGGGCCTGGATTGATTTTACATTGATTTCTGAACGTTGCGTCTCAACTTTGAGCACGTCGGCTTCAGTCGTAAGTCCCTGGCTGCGAAACCGCCGAACGTCCTCCACGTGGGCAGACACCTGATCCAACGATTGTTTCAGCACATCCACGACACGTTCCGCCCTGTACAGGTTCCAGTAGGCCATTGTGACATTCAGAATGAAATCTGAACGATCGCGCTCAAGGTTATGGTGCTCTGCAAAGGCGTTTGCCTCTGCCATATTCACAGAGCTGTTGAGCCTGAATCCTGTAAACAGATTTTGCTGCACAGAAAGCCGGGCTCCGTAGCTGTTTCGTATGGAGGGAAACAGGGGCTGACTGATAAACGGCACACTGAATTCCGGCACATCACTCAGATACGCCGCTCTGCCGGATAATTTCAACTGCGGAAGGAAACCACTTCGCAGCTCATCCGCCCGGCCGTCAGCAGCCGCGCGCCGCGCCTCGGCAAAGCGTAACGAGGGATGACGGCTCAAAGCCGCCTCCAATACTTCGCCCAGTGTCACGCCGCGATGCTCCTGAGCGTTGGTCCCTGCAGCGAGAGAAAACACAAGAATTGTCAGGAATGCATGGTTGTTCATGGAACACCTCGTGTCAGGAAATTCTTGAAATAAAGACATCTTCCAGCGATGGCTGAAGCGATCGTTGACTCAGTACTCTCACCCCCTGCGATTTCAGAACTTCGCTCAATTGCACATCTGCCCGCCCCGCGTGAAGCACCACATGGAGGCGGTCGCCAAAGAGCTGCACACTTTTGACTGAATCCCCGCCTTGCAGGGCTTTGAATGCGGTCCGGACATTTTCCGGAATAATCTCCAGCACCTCATCGTGAAAGCCCGCTTTGATATTCTCGGGCGTATCACACAGGAGTAGCCGGCCGTTATTCAGCAAGGCAACCCGTGAGGCTCGTTCGGCCTCATCCAGGTACGGGGTTGCCATGACGATGGAAATTCCGGATTTCAACACACTTGAGAGGATTTTCCAGAAGTCCCGGCGGGATACGGGATCGACTCCTGTCGTTGGTTCATCCAGAAAAATGACTTCCGGAGAATGAATCAGGGTGCATGCCAGGGCAAGTTTTTGCTTCATGCCTCCGGATAACCGCTCGGAAAGGCGGCTGCGGAATGGCGTCAGGCGCATGAAATCGAGTAGTTCGTCCTTCTTGGCCTTGAAATCCCTGATCCTGTGGATCTCAGCAAAGAAATCGATGTTTTCGTCTATCGTCAGGTCGCCGTATAAGCTGAACCTCTGAGAGAGATAGCCGATCTTCGACTTGATCTCGGTATGAGAGGCCTTCATATCGAGGCCCATAATGCTGATGGAACCCTGCGTCGGGGGGAGCACTCCGCACATCATCCGCAATGTTGTTGTCTTGCCTGCACCATCGGGGCCCACAAGGCAGAAGATTTCGCCTTTGCGAATCTTGAGGCTAAGGCCATCAACGGCTGCAACGTCCGGCTGACCTTCCTCGCGGAACACCCTGGTCACAGAATCGAGGACGACGGCGTCAGTCATGGGTGATACCCGAAAGTGTAATCTTAACATCGGCAGGCAGGCCTGCTTTTAACGTGTTGTTCGGATTCTTGACAAGGATTTTTACCGCGAACACCAGTTTGACACGTTCCTCTTTTGTCTGGATATTTTTCGGTGTGAATTCAGCGGTCGGCGAAATATACACTACTTCACCCTCAAACTGCCGGTTTTCGAACGCGTCGACAGAAACCGATGCTTTCTGACCCAGCCGGATGCGCGGAAGCAGCACTTCCGAAACATACACGCTGATTTTCATTTCAGAGAGATCCGCAATGCGGATAATCGCAGCTCCGGGGATGACGAGTTCACCGGGCTCTACAAATGTTTTGACAACGAAACCGGGAACCGGGGCCGTGATAGTGCAGTCCGCCACCTTTTTCCACAATTGGCTGGCAGCGGCGGCAGCCTGATCCCGCCGGGCTTTTGCAAGTGCAAGTTCCTCCTTCCGTGTTCCCTCGTTTAATTTCCTCAGGGTTTGCTCTGCGACCGTGTACCGCGTCCGGGCGTCTTCCAGTTGTTTTTCCGGAATGCTGTTGGTTTTGAAAAGGTCTTCCATTCGTTTCAGATCGTTTTGTGCGCTTTCGAATTGGGCGCGGGCTTGCACGACGTCTTCCTCGCGCGGTCCTTTCAAAGCAAGGGAATAGGCCGCCTCCATTGCGCGAAGATTCGCTTCCGCCTGGTCGTGCTGGTACTGCCACTCGGTTGCATCAATCAACGCGAGCGTATCTCCCGCAGCAACAAGAGCCCCTTCCTGCACGCGCAATTCTTTTGCAAGGCCGTTCACCTGGGCACTCACCGTGGTCTCGGTCGCCTCGAGCGTTCCGGTTGTTACAACGGATTCCCCGTTGTTGTTCCCGCACCCGGCAAGGATTAAAAGAATCGTTCCACAGTTCATCATCGCTTTCATACAATTCTCTCCTGGGTATTGGATGGAACATCAAAGAAGTGAAACGATTGACGTGCCTCGTCCGTCAACGCTCCCTCGAAGAGAACGCGGAAGATCTGGCGAAAGGCCTCTTCGGCGGAAAAGGCATGTTCCGCGAGAACCGAAGGAGTCATGATATTTTGCACGGCATTTATGAACACAAGCATGAAGATATCGTCATTAAGATCTTTCCGCAGGTACCCTTCTTCCTTCGCCTGAAGGAACATAGGCCGAAGGCGGCCGAAGATCTTTTCCCGCCGGAACGTTTCGATCTCCTTGTCAAGTTCCGGGAGACGAGTACGGACGTCCTTCTGGAATTGCTTGCCAATTTTGCTGGTGAGTCGGGCAAGGAGATTGAGGAACTCGGAAAATTTCTGGTCGAACGGTTTTGACGACTCGACAATGGAAATCACCTGCCTCTCGATCCGTCTCATATTCATTCGCATAATCCCGAGCATGATTTCTTCTTTGCTGGGGAAGAACTTGTAGATGGTCTTCTTGCTCATTCCGAGATCTTCGGCGATCTCATCGACCGTGACCTTGACAAACCCCTGGCTAAAGAACTTGCCTTCAGCGGAGTTTAGGATTCGATCTCGCTCCTGGGTGTCCATGGTCTCCTCCTTTCTCATTTCAGGCCGAAGGAAACTATTTGCGTTTCTGGAGTTTCCTCTGGGGTAATAAAAAAGCCAATACTTGGCTTCACTGGTAATATAGGGGATTTTGGAGATTATGTCAAGCGAAAATTGCCACCACTTTTTCCTGCATCGGCAAACCCGTAACAATCACCTCTTTCTTCGGGGAAATGTAAACGTCTATTTCACTCCGCACTCCAAACTTCCCCGGCAGGTAAATCCCGGGTTCTATGGAAAACGAGGTTCTCGGAATGACCCTCCGCTCGTCCCTAGTTTCCAGGTTGTCCATGTTGGCGCCGTTTCCATGGATCACTTCGCCGATGGAATGTCCGGTCCTGTGGATGAAATACTCCCCGTATCCCGCCTTTCCGATATACTGCCGTGCCGCATCATCAACCTGCCATCCCTGAATTTCCCGTCCGCCCGTAAAAGCATCCCGAACGAACTGTAGAGCAGAATCCCGACCCCCTTTCACCACTTGAAATATCTTCTCAACGTCATCCGGAACGGTCTCGGCCAGAACGCCGGTCCAGGTGATATCGGCGTAAACGGAACGGCCCTTCTTCTTCTTGGCCCAAAGGTCGATCAGCACAAAATCTCCACGATGGAGGGAACTGTGTACGTCTTTCGTTGGTTCGTAATGCGGATTGGCGCTGTTGGCGTTCACGGAACAGTTCGGATCTGCCTCAGTCCAGATCCCGCGCTTGCCAAACTCATCGAGCATGAACTGCTGAACATCATACTCGGTGAGCGTTTCCTTCGCCGCGATCTTTTTCTTCATGAAGTAAAACGCACGGTCGACGATCTCCCTTAAATGTTTCGCTGATTCCATGTTATCAGCGGCCTGCTCATCCGACCAGCATGCTTCGAACCGCTGAACCAGGTTCGCAGACGAAACAACCTCAACCCCCGCTTCCCGGACCGATTCGATTGTCCCCGCATCGACCGTTGCGACATACGGGATCGCGTTGCCCGGCGAGTACTCCATCGCGACGGTCCGCAATCCCTTGAGCATTGTCGCAAGCCCCTCTTCAAGCGATCGCCAGCTCACATAGACGGCCTTTTCTCCCGGGATAACATCGAGATTCCACTGTTCGATTCCATGCACAAGCTTCCGCGGATCTCCCTCCGCGGGTACAAGGTAATAATAGCGCCGCGTCTGCATGATGTGCGAGGGGAGATCGAGAATCCTCGACGCAAACGGATTGTTCCCGCGAAAATTGTACAGCAGCCAGGCGTCAATCTTCTCTTCTCTTAACGCCGATTGAATCTCACGAACCGTATTTTGATTGAGCGCCATTCTTCATCTATCCGATAAAAGAACAAAGCCCGGCGTCATCCACCAGGCTTTTTTTTGATTTCTTCTTCATTCTTCTTACTGCCTACTCCCTACTCTCTGGTGCTCATTTGCCCGCGTACTCCACAACCTCTCGTTCCGGATTCCGCACCGGGCTTCGTCTCTTCCTTCGATACTTCTTCTCTATTCCCTTCTGAACCGGCTCTTCAGCCACATCCGGATAGGTAAAGATCTCGTACTTGAAATTGCGGAGGATAATGTCGTTCCCGTTCCGCCCGAGCACGTATTGCGGCAGGATGGGAATTTTGCCTCCTCCACCCGGGGCATCGATAACATAATACGGCACCGCGAGACCGGAGGTGTGACCACGAAGCTTATCCATGATCTCCAAACCCTTGTGGACCGGGGTCCGAAAGTGATTGGTTCCCCTGGTCAGGTCCGCCTGATAAATGTAATACGGCCGCACGCGCATTTTCAACAGCTTCCGGTGCAGTTCGAGCATCACTTCTGCGTCATCATTCACGCCCTTCATCAGCACTGCCTGGTTCCCCACGGGACACCCGGCATCTGCCAGCATGCCACAGGCCTTTTCGGCCTCCGGAGTGCACTCCCATGGGTGGTTGAAATGCGTGTTCACGTAGATCGGATGATACTTCTTGATCATTTTGCAGAGCTTCGGCGTTATCCGTTGGGGTAGCACGCACGGCATCTTTGTGCCCAGACGGATGATCTCCACGTGCGGAATGGCCCGGAGACCTTCCAGGATCCGCTCGAGCACATAGTCCGTTACCATCAAGGGATCACCGCCTGAAAGCACCACATCACGGACTTCCGGGTGAGCCGCAATATAATCGAGCCCGCCCTGGATCCATTTAGAATTGATCTTGCTCGAGTCACTGACTTTTCGTTTCCGGGTGCAAAAGCGGCAGTACATAGAACACTGGCTGGTGACCAGGAACAGGACGCGATCAGGATACCGGTGGGTGATACTCGGCACCGGACTGTCGCCTTCCTCGTTCAACGGGTCCTCTGGTGCATTCACATCTTCGAGCTCAATTTTGTCGGGAATGCATTGAAGCCAGATCGGGTCTCCGGGGTAACGAATGAGGCTCAGATAATACGGATTAACCCGAATATGAAAAAGCTTGTTAAGCCTTTCCGCAAGCTGAGGATCGAAGTTAAAACGCTCAACGAGATCCTTGCCGCTGTCGACACTTTGTCGGAGCATTTCCTGCCACAGTTCCATCAGCGAGTTACTCCTCCATGGAGTTGTTTGGTATAAATGACCAGATCATCACCGGGCGAGTAGTAATCCTTGATTCTTGCTTCTTCCAGGAACCCGCGCTTTTGGTAAAAGGCCCTCGTCCGGTCGTACGATGCCTGAGACGAGGTCTCGGCGATGATCTTCCTTCCCCCGCGCAATGAGACCTGCTCGAAGCAATGGTCCATCAACTCCCTCCCGATCCCAACGCCGTGAAGGTGAACATCTACGGCAAGCCAATACAAGTCGTACGTGGTTTCAGTCAACGGTGTAGGACCCACGCAATAATATCCCGACACGTTCTCCTCATGATCTACACCGGTGAACATAAGGTAATCCCTTTGATGGGGCTCTTCAATCACAATCTCCATTAATTCCACAGCGACATCGATCTCTTCTTTCTTGAAAACCCCCGTTGCAGAGAGGATCTCCTTCAGAGGCTGAATATCCTCTTTCGCAAAAGGTCTGACGGACATAGAACACTACGGCATCCTTTCCAATGCATACTCGACAATCTTTGCAATCGTATCTTCAAATGACAAACTATAGGCCCGGGCCGATCGCGCAAAACCGGCGTCATCGGAAAGATCCGGATTCGGATTCACTTCGAGGACATAAGGATTGCTATTCTTGTCGAGCCGGATGTCAATTCTACCGTAATCCCGCAATCCCATGAGCCGGTAGCATTTCAGGGCGGTTTCCTTGAGGCGCTTTTCAAGCTCATTTGGAAGATTCGCAGGGCAAACTCCGACCGTTCCCGTATATTCCGGCGTCCCCTGCATCCATTTGGCATTGTAGGTGACAATTTTGGGGAACTCCGACGGCAATCCCGAAAAATCAATCTCGGAAATCGGCAAGGCGATGGGGCGCTTATTGCCGATAATACCGACATTCAACTCCCGACCGTTAATATACTCCTCCACCAGGGCGGGCTGATCGAATTCATTGAAAATATAGCGAATGCGCTTTCGCAAAGAGGCGAAGTCATCTACGATTGAGGTGTTTTCGATTCCGACGCTCGCATCTTCCCTCGAAGGTTTAACAATAATCGGGAACCTAAGGGCCAGAGTTTCTTCCGTCAACTCGCCGATGTTTTTGTAGATGGCGAACCGCGGGGTTTTGATACCGTGGTGCGTGAGAATTTCCTTGGTTCGGGCTTTGTTCAGGCACGTCCCCAGGGCAAACGCCGGAGCACCGGTATACGGAACTCCCAGAAGTTCATACAATCCAGCCACGTGCATTTCGTGGATCGATTCGTTTCCCACGGATTCGCAGAGGTTGAAGATCACATCGGGTTGTTTTTGCTTGACAAAATCGAGAAGGCGCTGAATATCACCATTCATATTGAACAATGTGGCCTTGTACCCGGCCTGTTGAAGGGCTCCCTGGACATGCTCCCGCTCGTCGAGAACCCCGACTTCTGACATGTCGACCATGCTCGCGCCCGCGACCGCCAGGACCTGTTGCTTCGTCGCCAACTGTTCAATCTGTCCCGTCTCGGAAATATACTGCCTGCCGGCGTCGGTCATCACCGTCGGCTCATTAAATACTATCGCTACGTGGACTTTCTTGGCCATGGGGGTCCTTTAAGTAATAATCTGCGCCAATCCGTATCGTTGGATGGCCGAATTGAGAACGGCATTGATCATTGCGTTGTATTCGATTCCGGCAACACGAGCAGCCTGGGGAAAACACGAATGCTCTTCAGGATTCGGCAAGATCCCCGGCAGGGGATTCAATTCGAGTATGTGTGGTTCACCGCGTTCATCGAGACGAACGTCGATACGACACCAATCGCGACAACCCAGGAGCCGGAAGGCCTCAAGACATACAGTGTCGATCTTCTTCTGAAGGTCGGAACTGATTCTTGCAGGGCATTCGTGAACATCGATTGGATGATCCAGTTGATCCCAGATCCACTTTGCTTCATATGAGTAAATAGGGTTGACGCCGGGAGGCAGGGAATCAAAACGAATTTCGACAACGGGCAACGTTCGCACATCCGGATGGCTGCCAAGCAGAGCTACGGTAAATTCCCGGCCGGAAAGAAATTGCTCAATAAGGGCCGGTTGGTCGTACTCACACACAATCTTTTCCACCTCTGCCCGCAACGAGACGAAATCTTTTACAATAGAGTTGTTAAAAATGCCCTTGCTGGATCCTTCATGAAGGGGCTTGACGATGGACGGGTACGAGTAGTTACTCTCTCTCAGATCTTGGAGCGATGAGACGACATGAAACAAGGGAGTAGGGATCCCGTGAAAAGAGAGAATTTCTTTTGCGCGGGATTTATCGAGACAAATACCTAACGTGATGGGGTCTGAACCGGTGTAGGGGATGCCCAACATCTCCAACATGGCCGGGATTTGGGCTTCCCGGGACGCTCCGCGGAATCCCTCCGCAACGTTGAAGACAATATCAGGGCGAATCTCTCTGAATCGTTGAAAGGCCTCTTCGTTTGCTTCGACGAGGGAGACACGATGGCGCTGCTCGAGCGCCGCTCGCACGGCGTCAATGGTTTCCTGCGTGTCCCATTCTGCGTATGTGTCAGTTTTCGTCGCTTCCTTCAGCACGGGCGGTGCGACAAGTGTCGGACCGTCTTCCTTCATTAGCTCGACTTCATCACCCGCGACTTCGTCTGCATTCTCTCGTTTCAGATTATAGACGAGAGCGACATGCAATTGTCGTAGCAAGCAGTAACCGAACCTTTCAATTATGGAGAGGAGCTGCAGCGTTGTATCAATGAACACCAACAACTTGTTACAAATATAATCTTTTGCGACTTCTTGTCAAGAAAAATCGTCATTCTTGGCGCTCAAAACGAGGAGGAGGACTTGACTTTGATCATGAGAGGAGGAGGAGAACGGAGTCGGACATCAGAGGTCATAGGTCGGAACGATCAAGAGCGCGGAAGTTGGAGGAGAGATGTCGGAGTTGAAGAGGATGGATGAGGGTTGATTGGAAGTCGGGGAGATCAGAGGTCAGAAGTCGGCTCCCCCGACAAAGTCGGGGAGATCGGAGGCTAAAAGTCAAATGTGTCGGTTAAAGAAGGCAAAAAATGGCCGATGATCGATAGTTTCGTTGATTCGTTGACTCGTTGGTTCTTTGTTTCGTTCAATTCGTTGTCTCGTCCGTTCCGTTGGTTCGTCGTCTCGCCCGTTCGTTTGCGCCAAAGGCGCATCCGCTTTCGGCGGAGATTCGTCCATTCGTCGGTTCGTCGGTTCGTCAACCGAACTTCATTCCGCACTTTGGACATTCCCTTGCCTGGGCGTCGACCTGGGTGCTGCAGTTTTCACAGAAGAACTTGTCCTCCGGCGTTTCAGACTCGGTCACTTGGTGGTTGTTTGGCTGCCGATCGGTCGTTTGCGCCTTCTTCCTGCTGGAATACCATGATTGCAACACTGCGAATAAGACGAGAAGAGCCATGATGAGACTCTGAACGGAGTTTTTCTCAATCGCAGAGTAGACAAGATACCCGGCGAAGAGTATTCCGATGATGGTCGACGCCGTCGGCCCCCTTGATCTTCTTCCAGCCGCCTCCTGCATTCCGCCGCGGCCAAAAACCTCCCGTAGCGAGTCAATCCAGCTTTTCTTCTTTACATAACCACAGTGTGGGCAAAAACTAGCGTTTTTCAGCTTTTTTTGACCACATTGGGGGCATTGCTCTTCTATATAGAGATCTTCTCCAGTCAAGGGGATTTTGATGTTGTTAGGCCACTGAGTTATTGGGTTGTGTTGGAGAAACATGTTGAGCGAAAAGGAAAAAGAAAAAACTCAAAAAGAAATCAAAAAGCAAAGGGAAAAAAGAAAAACGAGGGCAAATTCCATGAGGTGCCCAATTCATTTTCCCTCCACAGACTCTCAACTCCTTCCCTCCTATCCAACATCTCCCAGCTCCCAAATGTTTCGATAGCGTTCTTTAAAATGTTCCCTAAGGGCCGAGTTTCCCAGGAGCCTGAGCTCCGGATCCGTATCAATCAGCGTGAAAGCTTCTTTCCTCGCTGCTCTCAGTATCTCGCCATCTTCAAGCAGATCTGCAATCCTGAATGCCGGTAATCCACTCTGCCGCGTCCCAAGGAACTCTCCGGGACCCCTGAGTCTCAAGTCCACCTCGGCAATCCTGAACCCATCGTTGGTCTCGACCATGGTTTCCAACCTTGTGGCGGCCTGACGTTCCTCCTGCTCGATCTCAACCGGATCCCGCTTTCGCTTCCCCTCATGAAACCAGGCGTAGTTCGCAATGAGGATGCAGTATGACTGATCTCCTCCACGCCCCACTCTTCCTCTCAACTGATGAAGCTGCGACAACCCGAATCGCTCCGCATTCTCAATAACCATCACCGTTGCATTGGGTACATCGATACCCACTTCAATGACGGTCGTGGCGGCGAGGATGTCCAAGTCCCGGTCCTTGAACCGCTTCATGACCGCATCTTTCTCCTCTGTTTTCATTCTGCCATGTAGCAACCCCAGGTGCAGGTCCGGAAAGTGCTGGGAACCCAGCTTCTCGAATTCCTTCGTGGCCGCTTTCAAATCGATTTTCTCCGATTCTTCGATCAGCGGGAACACAATGTACGCCTGTCGGCCATTCTTGATTTCCTGTCTGAGAAAGCTGTATACCTTGTCTTTTTGATGATCAAGCCTGATCGCAGTTTTTATGGGCTTTCGGTGTGCGGGCATTTCATCGATGACGGACACATCCAGGTCGCCATGAATTGTCATCGCCAGGGTGCGGGGAATCGGGGTGGCCGTCATCACGAGCACATCAGCGCTGAGCCCCTTTTCCTTCAACGAAGCCCTTTGAACAACTCCGAACCTGTGCTGTTCGTCGATGACGACAAACCCCAGACGCGCAAATTCCACCTGTTTTTCCAGTAACGCATGTGTACCAACGATGATCTGCCCCCGCCCGTTCCTGACGTCTTCCAGTATGTCCTCTCTCAATTTCTTCTTCTGTCCGCCGATGAGAAGCCGTATGGATACAGGCATGCCCTGGAGAAACGAAGACAAGGTGCGGTAATGCTGGTCCGCCAGAATCTCCGTCGGGGCCATGAAGACGGACTGATATCCATTGTCAACTGCAACAAGCATGGCCATCAGGGCAACGATCGTCTTGCCGCTTCCGACATCTCCCTGAAGGAGCCGGTTCATGGGTTCTGGCCGGCGCATATCGTCGGCGATTTCACGCATGACCCTTTTTTGAGCTCCCGTTAGCGGAAACGGCAGGGAGTCCACAAGCTGTCTGGCGAGAGCGCTTTCTACTTTGTAGGATATCCCTTTGACCACATCACGGTTGTGATGCCGTCGCAGAGCAAGCATCAGTTCCAGAAAGAACAACTCGTCGAATTTCAACCGCCGCTGTGCATCCTGAAGCCTCCCCGGATCCGGAGGAAAGTGGATGTCTTGAAGAGCCGTGGGCAGATCAACAAGGTTCTCACTCGAGCGAATCGAGGTCGGTAATATCTCCTGCACGTCCCGCCCGACGCTCTTGAGCGCATTCCGAATGATCCTCCGGAAGCCCCGGCTGTCGAGCCCCGCTTTCGCGAGCTCACCCCCTGATCGATACTTGGGGATCAGGGAACCGGTATTAACCATGTTTCCCCAATCGGGCTCATCTTCTTCCTCCGCCCCTCGCAACCTGTCGAACTCAGGGTGAACGAACTGCGGCCGCCCGAGTTTATCCAGCGTAGGAATAGCAGACACTGCAATCAACTCCCCCACTTCGAACGCGTCTTTGTACCATTGAACGCCCTCGAACCATACACATTGAACAAACCCTGTCTCATCGCGGAGGGTCAGGAAAAAAATCACCCGGCGGGACTGTCTTGATCGCTTTGCCTCCTGGCGAAACACGTTCCCAATAATCGTCACCGGCTGGCCTGAACGGACATGTGTGCGGAGTTGTGCAATGGGAATGATCGTCCGGCGGTCGATGTACCCCCGGGGGAAGTAGTAAAGCAGGTCCCCGATTGTCGAGATTTCCGCCGACTCAAGAGCCGCGGCACGTTTCGGACCGACCCCTTTCAGGTATTGCAGATCGGAACCGCGGGATTTGGTCGTTGTAGTCAAACGGTCTTTCAAAGGCTCTGTGGAACTCCCGGTGTGAGAATCCTGAGCCGGTCCTTCAATGATTCGGGCAAGTGGGATCGCAATTGTTCCGGCGTTCCCGTAAGAGCCGGTCCTGTTCCGAAGTGCATGCCGATGATGAACTTCGGGTTTATGAGCGTGCAGGCATGAGCCGCATCGTGCGGGCCCATAGTGTAGTAGTCTCCGATTGGAACCAGCGCAAGATCGGGATGATGGATCGATCCGATTAATTGCATATCGCCGAAGAGGGCCGTATCGCCAGCGTGATACACAGTGAACCCGTTTTCGAACCGTATCACATAACTCGCAGCGATGCCGCCCGGAAGAGGGGGATTCTGAGCATCCAGTGAACCGCTGTGCCGGGCATCGGTCATTGTCACACATACCCCCTGGACTTCCACGCTCCCTCCCATGTTAATGCCGTGAACGGACTTCACGCCCTTTGACTTGAGAAACAATGCAACTTCATGAATACAAACTACCGTAGCGCCCGTACGTTGCGCAATCTCTACGGTACTCCCCAGGTGATCGTCATGGCCATGAGTGACGCAGATTATTTGTATGTTCGGAATTTGTCCGGCCCCTGCAGGGGCTTTCGGATTATCGAGCCATGGATCCACAAGAACGCGTTTTCCCGTGACGGATTCGAGGAGAAACGCCGAATGGCCAAACCACGTGACCGTCAGGCCCGGTGCAAGTTCTTTCATTGGACCTCTCTTTCAACATCCATTATTGTCTCGCTGTGTGTCCGGTTTGAAGAAGCACGATGCCAAGGATGATCGCCGCAAGGCCGAGTCCCAGCCGAAGATCTATTTGCTGGTCTCCTCTGAATATGCCGAAGAGCGTCCCGGCAAGGGGGGAAAAAGCGAAGGCGAGCGCGAGAGTAACGCCGAGATTCTCGGACTGGCTGAGGGAAGCATAGAAACTCCACATTCCAAGACTCCCGGCAACGATGCCACCGCCAAGAATGATCATCATCCATGCGGTTGTGTTTCCCGCCATCGGAACCCCTTTCCAGACTGGTGTCGAGATCAGGCCAAGAACCACCAAGGCGACTGCCGTTCTGAGGGTAATGCCGGCGATCGGTGGAATTCCTATCGCCCGCAATCCGGCTTTTTCGAAGTATCCGCCGATCCCCCAGGCAATTCCCGCAAGAATGGCAAACAGAATATACGATTTCATCGGTGGCTCCGGAGAGTCGAGTGAGAATTGGATGGAATTCAAAATACGAATGAATGGAGAAAGAAGGAAGGGGGAACAGGGAAAATGGAAGATAAGAGATGGAAGATGGGAGATGGAAAGCTTGCCCCTGAGCGGAGCGAAGGGATGGAAAGTGCGAGGAGGCGTTAGGGTCCGATGGAATCCACTCATAGGGTTCCTCCGGGTGGATTCCATCGGGCATGAGAATATTCAACCTTGAACTTTGTACCTTAAACTTGGAACCACAAAACAACACGCCGGCGCCCTATACCAGCGACACCGGCGCTCTGGGAGGAAGGCCTTTCGGCCTTAGAGTATCTGCTTGACCAGCTTCACCAGATCATCAACATCGAATGGCTTCGTCATGTATCCCGCCGCCCCGAGTGCCCGCGCACGCTGCTGGCTGCTGCTGTCGTCCAGAGCCGTGAGACAGACGGGATCTTCGCATCGCGTTTTGTCGAGCGGATACTCTCAAGCATGGTAAAACCATCGATAGAATCGAGCTTGATGTCTGATATGATCAGATCGGGCCTGAACCCGGGGAGCAGCTCAAGCGCGTCTTCAGCAGATGTGGATTTGCGGACCGTGAATCCCTCGTCCTGTAGCACAGACGCAAGGACGTTGACCAGCATTTCCTCATCTTCCACCAGAAGGATTTGTTTCATGGGAGGAACCATCTGTGGTTGAGGAATATTGCGAATACGAATTTACGTCACGCCAATGTAGAAGAGATGTCGTTAGTGGGGCATGACAGGGGACACAAGAAATGGAAGATGGAAGGATGGGCTTTGAAAACGTGGATGACTGAGGTCGGAATGCGCCTATTTCAGGGTTTTTTATGGACAATTTTGCCGCCGAGAATTGTCATCTCAACCCGGACTTTTTCAATCCGCAACGGGTCTCCTGACATTATATCTTCCGAAAGAACCACAAAATCGGCCAATTTTCCAGGAGCAATCGATCCTTTCTCGTTTTCTTCGAATGCAGCAAAAGCACTTTCAATTGTATAGGCCCTGATCGCATCTTCAACCGTGACCTTTTGTTCCGGAATCCAGCCGTCGGGATTTGCCCCGTCGGTCGTCCTTCGTGTGACTGCTGCATAGATCCCAAGAAGCGGACTCAATGGCGCAACGGTCCAATCACTCCCAAATGTCATCCTTACTTTGTTCCTCAAGAATGAGCGGAATGGGTATGTGGTTTTGGATCGTTCCCGACCGATCCGTTTCTCCGCCCATCGGCCGTCATCAATGGCGTGAAACGGCTGAACGGATGCAATCACTCCCAGTTCGGCAAAGCGTTTGAAATCCTTCGGGTGAATGTGCTGAGCGTGCTCGATACGGAACCTTCGATCCCAAGCCGGGTTCTCCTTGATGATCCTGGCAAAGAGATCGAGAATTCTGCTGTTGGCGCTGTCCCCGATGGCGTGGATCGAAAGCTGCAAATGAGCTTTGTCTGCGCCTAATGCCCATCGTTCAAGCCGGCCATCGAGCAGAATGTCGCTAGGCAAGCCCTTTGTGGTCGGGTCAGATGTGAAAGGATCGAAGAAAAGCGCGGTGGAGGAACCGAGCGACCCATCGGCGAATGCTTTGAGCGAGCCTACACGAACCCATTGATCCCCGAACGGAACCCGTATGCCGCTTCGTGAAAGGTTCTCCCATTGGCTGAGGGGCAATCGGCAATAGAAGCGTGCTGTTAGTTCACCTCTATCGCGCAGGAATTGATAGGCCCTTAGATCAGAAGAAGACGAAATGTCCTGGACGCTCGTAATTCCAAGTTTGCGTGCTTCTGCGAGGGCGAGCCGAACCGCATCCAGCAGCTCCTCTTCGGTTGCATCGGGGATATGGGCATAGACCAGACTCATTGCCTCGTCTTTCAGGACGCCCGTTGGCTCACCGGTCTTTGGATCCTTGACGATAGAGCCGCCAGGAGGATCAGGAGTGTCCTTCGTGATCCCCGCGAGCTTCAGCACGAGGGTATTGACAAGCACCATGTGCCCGTCATATCGGCTCACAAATACGGGAGTCGTGGGAGTCGCGCCGTCAACAAGTTCCTTTGTCGGAAGATAGCCTCCCGGCCAGTTGTCATGGTCCCAATCGCCGCCCGTGATCCATCGCTTTGGATACTTTGATGCCCGTTCTTTGATCCGGCGGGCAAATTCTCGTTCCGTCGTTGCGTCCCGCAAATCAACACTCTGCAACTGGAATCCGCCCGATGAAAAGTGAGTGTGGTTATCGATGAACCCTGGCAGCATCAGCCGCCCTCCGAGGTCAATGATCTGCGTCTTCGGACCTGTCAGGGGCAGCATGTCCGCATTTGTTCCAACCGCTACGATCTTGTCCCCTTTCACTGCTACAGATTGGGCCTCTGGCATTGCCGGATCGATCGTCCATATCTTCGCATTTGTGAAAACAACATCGGCTGTCTGTGAAAGCGCCAGAAACGGAAAAAAGAGGAGGAGGAGTGACTTCATGATTATGACCAATTAGGGGAATGTGCTCTCGGTGAGTATAGAAAACAATTGAAGGGCATTCCACTCTGCGGCTTTGTAGAAATTACAGGTGGACTTTCCTGAGGAAATAGCGAATTCGAACGTCCAACCGCTAATCCATTTAGAATCAATGTGTTAGGATATCATTAAATCCGCAGATAACTACGCCTTGACGGTACGAAGCATGCCCCGTAGGTGGCATGCGTCTAGGAAACAAACATAGAATCCTGGTTCTGACCGTTCTTGCAGGAATTGCCGGCTTGATCTCCCAGGCGAATGCAGAGACCACTTTGTCGCTCAGAAAAGCCGCTGCCGCAGTGGCAGAAGTGGTCCTCAATAACGACGAGCCGGTCGCAGCGCTCCAGTTTTCATTGTCGAGCGAAGGATTGACCATCGAGTCGATTTCGGCCGGAATCCGTGTATCCAATCAGGATTGGCAATTTACGTTTCACAGGATCAATGCGAATACGATCAACGTTGTATTGATCCGGACCGGGTTGAACGCACTGGTTCCGGGTCAGGGCGCGGTTGCAACACTCGAGGTCTCCGCCCATGGCCCCGGTCGAATCCTGTTGAACAAAGTCGTGATCGCGAGTCCCGATGCCCGAAGTATTGCAGCCACAGTGACGGATCTCGAATGGTCGGATCTTCTTGCGGAAACCGCGACACTCGGTCAGAACTATCCGAACCCCTTTAATCCTGCAACAACGATTCCCTACACGATCGAACGTGAAAGTGCTGTGACACTGGTCGTTTATGACATGGCAGGAAGAGAAATCAAGCGCGTAGCTGAAGGGCAAAAGCCCACAGGTTCGTACACAGCGGTGTGGAACGGATCGGATGAACGAGGATTCCAGGTTCCTTCGGGAGTCTACCTGGTCAGGTTACAAGCGGGATCAGATGTTCAAACAAAGAAAATGATCCTTACCCGATAAGACTTTTTCCTCCTTCAACGAAAAACCCCGGTCGGTCGACGGGGTTTTTTGTAATTCTCACGAATAATGCGGAACGATAGAAAACGCACGCCGGTGAATTGACGTGCGTTCGTTTTAATCCTTGATGAAGAACCTATTTCGCCACGATCATTTTTCTCGACAGGGTCTTCGTTTCGCCTGAGATGCCAGTAAATGTGATCCTGTAGATGAACGTTCCTGTGCTCTTTTCATCAATCCTCCAGGATGCGGAATGGAAGCCGGCTGGTCTGTACGCATCGACCAAAACGGAGACCCTGCGTCCAAGGATGTCGTAGATTTCGAGTTGAACATGTCCCGGTTCTACCAATTGATAGTTGATATGCGTTTCAGGGTTGAAGGGATTTGGATAGTTTTGAAGAAGCTGAAGCTCGGTCGGAAGGGGTTCAATCAGAACCACGTCCTGATCCAAAACTCTTTGCACACCGGATCCGCCTGACAATCGATACATGTGTTCCATGTCGCAGACGGCACGCTCAGGATTGATCCATTCATCCGAATGGGTCATGATTTTGAGGGATCTGTCTCTCAGGCCCGAGAGGTTTACGCGGACCTTCCTGGTGTAGTTCAGTCCATTCTCCTGGGTAGTAACATCCGTCAGATTGGTCAGCGATGTCAAAGACTGATCGAACAGGCCTACGGTGGCATGCCTGGAAATGCGCTTGTCTTGTTTGACGTTGGATGAGACCTTGATGTCGAGATCAAGATATTCTGCATCAGATAGCTGCGGCAGGTTGGCTGTCAGGTATTTCCAAGGACTCCCTTCCCAATCAACGATCGTATCGTTAATGGCTTCGAATACGGGCATTGTTTTCTCTCCGTTTGAGCGGACGAGTGCCGGATTTTCGATGCTGATCGAGATGAAATCCCCGCTCACGGAATCCATTACCGTGACCTTGCGGCCAAAGTATTCCGCAGGGCGTTCGTAGAGATCCCCGCCTGATTTGACCAGATGATTCTCTTCATCATTCGAGCGAGTTGATGCCTGCCAGGACGTGTTATAACGGATTTCATACGGGGAGCCTGAAGTACTCCTGACCACAAAGCGTGGAGCGCCCAGGGCCGGGTTTGTAGAGCCGGAGATCTGCGGCAAGAGTCCAATACCGGGATAGTCTGTCGTAGTAATCACACCGGCGTAGGTTCGCTTCCACAGTCTCACTCCACTACTGGGTATCTCAAAAGCCGTCGCAACATCCTGTCCCCTTGTCGCAATCTGCGGATTTCTCATCACGCCGCTGCCTGAGAGGCTATAGGAGCTTGTCCAGGAATCGGTCGAGAGGTTGCGGGCAATCATTTTCATGGTTGTGGAGCTTTGATCCGTTGGATAGGTTTGCCAGACGACCCAGACATAAGAGCTTGTCTGAGACGTACTCGGGCTATTGGTAGTGGAGCCGGACACGAGGCTCCCTGGAATGGCAACAGATGTGCTCCAATTCACTGCATTGGCCACCGAAGAGCTTCCTGCCATTCCAGTCGGTATGGAATTTGGTCCACTGCTGATTTCCCAACGCCAGTACTCTCTGTAGTAGATCTGACTATTGTCGTCAGTTGCAAGCCCCGTACCTGCTGCATTGTATCCATATTTTGTGTAGTGCGTTACCGGTGAAACAGAAGGCCTGAAAAGGCCGCTTCCTGTGAACGTTGTCTGACTGGCCCAGGTTGCGCCGTTGTTTGTCGAAGTCGTCGTTGCAAGAACCGTCGGAGACTGATTCCAAACGACCTCAACCCTGTAATCAAGACTCCCGAACGAATTGAACACGGTAATGACGGGGAACGGATTATTCGAACTGTATTGCGCCCAGCCTATGTTGACGGGCGTCGTCCAGGCGGTTCCCGTGTATCGTGAGAACATGATTTGGTGCAGACCTGAGGATGGACTATACTGCTGCCAGACGCAATAGCGTTTCGGACTGAAGTCGTACCCTGCAATAACGATCGAAGGGGAGCTTGCATTGCCCACACCGGAGCTTATTCGTTGTTCTCCAACGAGTACCGTACCATCGGCTTGGTACTTCGTCCACCAGATCTCTCCGGCAGAGGCATACATCAGGTCGTAGTATTCTGCACCATCAGCCGACCAGAGCTTCCGTTGGGCATTGGATGAAGTAACATTGGGATCCGAAGACCCTAAGTGGGCTTTATAATTGGCGGTAACGGTGGCGTTGGAGGAGGTGAAATTCACGCGAGTTTCCTCCGCAGAAGCATTCTGAAACAAAGCCCCTGTTGCGGTCAGACTTTGACGATAACTTGTAAAACCAATTATGGATTTTGTGAAAGGAGCCTTCACCCAGTAGCTGGGAAGATCTGTTTCATATTGTGGATTCTCATTCAGGAACACGCCTTTGTATTTATTTGAGAGATTCGGTTGGATTTGATAAACCTCGCCCTTGTAGTGCAGGGTTGCGCCTTTGTTTCTATAACCATAGGGAAAATGAAAGAAATTCTGATCCGTTGTATCACGAAGCCACGGGTCGTTGAATTCAATAACGCCATCATTTGAACCCGATTCGTCGACAAGTTGAACCTTGATAAGTGTATTCGTTGCGATTGTCCTGTGGTTTACCGAAAGCTCATTCGTCGTAGAGGTGACATAAACACTATTGTGATTGAGGTACGGATCATCAAAGGAGTTTGTTGGAGCCCAATCATGAAACCGCTGCCCAATCGATTCCAGGAAATCCGGGCGAGCCTGGAGGACTTCAGTCTCATTTGTCCGTAGGGCAAGCAGCGGTTGTGACTCACCAGCCTCTGCTTTATTTCCCGGGTGCCAGTCTTTGGGGTAAGACCAAAAATGAACCGAAGTTTCAGAGCCTATATTTGTTCCATCTTCCTTTTTCCAATTGAAGTTGACGTGCTGTCCATCCACGGGGGGAGCTTCAATATCAAAAATTGTCGAAGTGGCAATAGGGTTGGGACTGCCAGCCGAAAAAACCTTGACTTGATACAACCTCCACCACCCTGTATTCATGCCCTCGCGCTGTTTATAGAAATCCGACCAGAATGGAGTAGATTCCCATGTTGAAGTGTTATGAACAGTGCGCCACCACTCGCATGTAAATCCGGTCGGTTCAATCAATTGTCCATTGTATTTCAAGTCTGCGAATAATTCCCCTTCCCATTCATGAAGATTACCCTCCTGAATTGCCCAATGTTCTTGCCGTATTTGAACTGAGTACTGTGAAAACATCATTACTGGTAACAAAACCGTGAAAATGAGTGTATTCTTCATGGTAGACCCCTTTATCTATGTTACTGCCGCATCCCGGTTAAGGCGATCGCCCGACTCCCTACATGTCCAACTGCTGCGACAGACTTTCCGGAACAGGACACTGCATAATAACTTCCATTTGTCATCAGAAGCTCCGGATACCTCTTCCATGTCGAACCATTATAATGCAGCAAATCTCCATAGGCCCCTGCCACCACCACGTTGTTTGTGTCAGTCCCGCAAACCGCGTTGCTGAAATACTCGGTCAGCTCCAGAGGCGCACCCGTCCACACAGGTTCAGAAAGCGAACGCTTACGAAAAATGCCGCTCCCAACGATTACATACTTCCTCCCGGGCGAAAACCACACACCCACGACCGACTCCGGGATTCCAGCATCAGAGACTGTGTCAACTCCATTGTTGGAAATTCTTAAAATGTCCTTCTCGGGGCCGTTGTTTCCAATGGCGACAATCTCGGTATTACTCCCGGTATTTCCGCCCCAAATATCCCAAATGTCAAGCGTCGTCCCGCTCTCAATCTTCTGCCAATTTACACCGTTGTAGTAGGCAATGCTCCCGCTCCGCCCCACAAAGTACATGTTCTCCGAACTCGTCCCCCAGGTTTTGGTAAATGACAGACTATCAAATCCTGTGACAAGTCGGACATCATGCAAGGTCCATGAACTTCCATTTCCGTGAATAACAGATCCGCTTGCTGCCAGCCAGATATCAGATTGAGAGAAAGCAAAGATTCCCTGAACCGCAGGAGTGATCAGGTTTGCACGAAAGTTCACCGTCACACGACGGGGGGTCCAATTGACGCCATCCCATTGTGCAACGTTATATAACTTCGGATCAATCTGTCCACTTGAATCCCGGAGATAAATCTCCCCCACCGCCCAGATATTATTCTCATCAATGATCGCCGCATCATATAACACACCCTGAGCTCCAATGGTATCAATCTGCCATACGAACTCATGGCTCGTTGTATCAGGTCCAGGGTCTATTTCAGGTGGAACGATCGGACTCTTGCATGAACTGCCCTGAACAAACAGCCAGAGGCACGCGCCTGCAAAAAAAATGGACTTGAGCGATTTCAATATTGATTTCATCGAAGAATGGCTTGAAAGAGGGACAGACAAGCGAGGATTACGTGCGTATTTCCCAGAAGCATGCGTCCACCCTCCCTGCGATACGATAAACTGTGTTAACGGGGTTAACACAACCTGCATGATGTTAGCTCAATACGGGCTTCCTGTCAAGCGAAATGCGACGAATCGCTTCCCCCCCAAACCTTGACAGAATATGAAATCATGTACCGTCACAACATTGCAAATGAATTCAAATTGTGAACCTACGCTGATCCGAATTCCGAAATCGGAGAATGATCGCAAAAATGGTCGCACTCATGCGAAAAGAAGTCGTATTTCATCTTGGCGAATTTAGGCAGAATTGTCATCACGTTTTTCGTTACAACACTATCACGTTTTTCATGATGGACCGTCTCAAGGAAAATGGCCGGGCCAAGATATCGGAAGGCTTCAACGGGGAACCTTCATGAACTCGGTAGGTCACAACAACAGCTCAAGGAAACAGATGGATCGAGGTCGGATCTACTCCACCGGCGGAGACTTCTTCTGTGTCATCAGTATGGCCCCAACGCCCAACAACCCGGCCACGACGATTCCGGTTACAAGTTGATAGCTTGATTCCGCTTTTATCTTCCCCGGCATCATCGGCGGCGAAGGCCTGCGGGGTTTGCGATACTTGTCCCATCCAAGGGAGTCAACAGACTGCACCCGGAACTGAAACGTGTAGGAGAAGACAGAGTCCCCTACCTGAACGGGAAGCAGCAGATTCATCATGCTCCCTTTGTACGCAAACATCCGCTGCCGTATCGCATCGGAGTTGCGGTCTGTTGTCTGGAGCAGTTCCTTCTCTTTCCACTCACTTCCGTTAAACGAAATGTTCTCTGCCGGCATGGCCATATCGATGATATAACCCGACGGGAGGATGGTGGGGACTGCGTTGTCCCGATAACTCGGAACATAGAGGGTTCGTGTATTCCGAACGGCATAATAGCGATCGCGAACACCGATGGAGGCATCATCCCACTTCACTTTCAATGGAATGGAAGACCGGTTCCTGAGTTGAAACCGGATGGCTGCGTCGTCGATCCGAAAGGCAATTCTGATCCGATCGTCCTGAAAAACCATCCTGCCACCGGACGAGGGAGAAACAAGCCGGTACCCATAACGGTATTTATTACCAAGGGAGGATTGAAGTCTGGAAGCAGCGCTGCAACCTGCCAGGAGGACAATGCCGACGACAGCGCTACAGAAGAGTTTCGAAGTCATAATTCCTGCCACATGTTGAATTTCCAGAACTGGAGCGGTCCATGTGGGAGGTCATGATTGCTCGAATTGAAGAGATTACTTCATTTTCTCTATAACTTCTACCCATTTGCGCCAAATCAGTCATTGCCCCGTTCATGATACTCCTTCGCGGCTTTAATGAAATCGCGGAAGAGAGGATGCGGATTCACGGCCCGTGATTTAAGTTCAGGATGGAACTGACCGGCCACAAACCAGGGATGATCGGGAAGTTCGATGATTTCCACGAGCGAATTATCGGGTGAAACACCGCTGAAGATCATTCCATGTTCGTTCAGCTTTTTACGGAACGCGTTGTTCACTTCATAACGGTGGCGATGTCGTTCGTAAATGAGACCTTTACGGTATGCAGCATAGGCTCTTGTCCCTTTTGTCAGGCCGCATGGATAAGCTCCAAGCCGCATGGTGCCACCCATGTCTTTCACCTTCTTCTGGTCCAGCATCAGGTCGATCACATTATAACGGGAATTCTTGAATTCCGTGCTATTCGCCCCTTCGAGGCCGCAGACATTCCTGGCAAATTCAATGACGGCACACTGCAGTCCAAGGCAAATTCCGAAAAACGGAATCTTCTGCTCACGCGCGACCCGGATCGCCCTGATCTTGCCCTCGACGCCGCGTTCCCCGAACCCGCCCGGGACCAGAAGGCCGTCAAGTCCCTTGAGGAGGCCATCCGTTCCCCGTTGCTCAATTTCTTCCGCTTTGATCCATTGAAGATCCACCGCAACTTCGTTTTCGGCACCCGCATGGACAAATGACTCGTTGATGCTTTTATACGCATCAAGCAGTTCGGTGTACTTTCCGCACACGCCGATGGTCACCCGCCCTTTGGGCTGTTGAATCCGTTGGACAAACCGCGACCACTGTTTCAGGTCGGGCCTCGGGCATTTGATCCCCAGCTTCTCCAGTACGATTTCGTCCAGTTTTTCCTTTGCGAAGACCAGAGGCACTTCATAGATCGATGCAACGTCCTTGCCTTCAACAACGGCGCGTGATTCGACATTACAGAAGAGGGCAATCTTTTCCCGCAGTTCGAGCGAAAGAGGGCGTTCCGAACGGCAAATGAGCACGTCGGGTTGGAGGCCGATTTCCAGCAATGTCTTGACACTGTGCTGGGTTGGCTTGGTTTTCAGTTCACCCGCCGAGCGGATGTACGGAACGAGAGTCACATGGATGTTGACCGCATTGCGGTGGCCCACGTTCAACGTGAACTGACGAATGGCCTCGAGAAACGGAAGGCTTTCGATGTCACCGACCGTCCCTCCGACTTCAGTGATCACCACATCATGATTTCCCGTTGCGCCGACGCTCGCGATCCTTCTTTTGATTTCGTCGGTGATATGAGGTATCACCTGAACTGTGGCTCCCAGGTAATCTCCGCGGCGCTCCCGTGAAATCACCTCATAATAAATCTGGCCGGTCGTTGCGTTGTTTTGCCGGGACATACTGACATCCAGGAACCGCTCGTAATGACCAAGATCGAGATCCGTTTCCGCACCGTCATCCGTCACATAGACTTCCCCGTGTTGAAACGGATTCATGGTACCCGGATCGACGTTGAGATACGGGTCGCACTTTTGAATGGTCACCCGCAGGCCGCGGGATTTGAGAAGCAATCCGAGCGAAGCGGCTGCGATGCCTTTTCCAAGTGATGAGACCACGCCGCCGGTGATGAAAATGTATTTGGGATGCTTACGAGCCATGGAAAGACTCTTTCGACAAATGCTGTGAGGGGGAAGACTTCAACACTTTGAGAACACGCTCCACATCTTCCTGTGTGTCAATGGGAATACTATCATGTTCGGTGATCGCAACGGCGATTTTATGCCCGGCCTCAAGGATTCTCAGCTGCTCGAGCTTCTCGGCCTTTTCCAACGGCGACTCACCCATCGCGGAGAATTCAAGGAGAAAATCACGCCGGAAGACGTAAATGCCGATATGCTTGTAGATGGCAGCTGCAGACGGCCATTCGGATTGATGCTGCTTGTCGCGCACATGCGGGATGATCGATCGCGAGAAATACAAAGCGTGGCGGTTCCCGTCGAAGACGACCTTGACCACCGCAGCATTTGCAAGCTCATCCTTTGATCGAATCCGTTTCGCGGCCGTTCCCGCGACGGCTGCCGGATCGTTCACAAGGGCATGCACTGCCTGATCGATCAGAGCGGCCGGGATCAGCGGTTCGTCTCCCTGGATATTCACAACTATGCCGGCCTGTACGTTTTTCGCAACCGCCGCGACGCGATCGCTCCCGCTCGGAATGTCGGGTGATGTCATGGCCACTTCTCCCCCGAAGTTCCTTACCACTTTCTCGATCCTCTCATCATCCGTCGCCACGATAACGCGATCCAGCGTTTTTGCGCCTTTCGCCTGCTCGTAAACCCGCTGAATCATTGTCTTTCCCAGCAAATCAACCAACGCCTTCGCGGGAAGCCGCTGAGAAGCATATCGAGACGGAATAACACCGATGATGGATGGCTTCAAGTTATATGGTCGATTTGCGGGTTTTGGGATACAGTACGAATTTAAAGGGAGTTATCGTCGCATCACCCTTTACTCTTCACCACCTTTCCCCCCAATCACCTTGGGCACTTTAAAAAACCTGTCCGTCTTCGCCGGAGCATTTTTCAATGCTTCTTCTGCGCCCAGTCCCGGCTTCACAACATCCTCCCGGAACCTGTTGCTCAAATCGATGACCTGCGAAAGCGGCTTGACATTCGCCGTGTCGAGCTTGTTCAGCTTTTCGACATATTCGAGAATCTGGTTCAGCTGATGCCTAAACTTCTTCTTTTCCTCTTCGGAAAACTCCAGCCGAGCAAGTTTCGCAATGTGTTCAACATCTTTCACCGTGACTGCCATGGAATCTTCTCTTTTGGTTCAACAAAATGTTTTTCGATTTTTGAACGGACTTCGTTCATCAGGGCTTTCCCTCCGTTACTCCCTTCAAATGCGCGGGTTTCGACGGGTTTCTCCAGGATAATCTCGATATCCGTTGCCTGAACCTTCAATGATCCTTTCGGAAGGATCTTATAACTGTGGTTGATAGTCACCGGAATTATCGGAACCCCGGCTTTCAGGGCAAGAACGAACGCACCGCGTTTGAATGCCTGGAGTTTCCCGTCTCTCGTCCGCGTACCCTCGACAAACAGCAACACTGAAGCCCCGTTTCGAATCTGCCCGGCTGCTTTTTCCATCCCCCGCATTGCATCCTTTGGACTCGACCTGTCCACGGCAATATAAGGGCCCCACGAGAGCGCCCAGCCCCAGACAGGAACGTACGTCAGTTCCCTCTTAAACATGATTCGAATATTATCCGGAACTCCGACGATCGTGGCCGGAATATCAAACCAGCTTGCGTGGTTTGCCGCATAAATCACATGGCCGTCGCCGATGTTTTCCAACCCCTTAACGTGAACCCTGATCCCAAAAATCCATAAGATAAACCTTGACCACTGCCGTGCGCAGGCATGATACGACCTTCCGCTCCCGTCGAGCGGAATGGAAACAATGGCCAGCAATGAGTAGGGCACTGCCACAAGCAATACCAGCAGTCCCTTGAGAATGGCGATCACCGGGTCACCTCACATCCCTTCGACGGCTCTGATGCGTTTTTCGAGCGACGGGTGGCTGTAAAACAGAAATTCGATAACCGGATGCGGGGACTTGTCGGCCATGTTGACCGCCCCGAGTTTCTGCAACGCATTCACAAAGGCCGTCTTATTTCCGGACGTACGGACCGCATAGGCGTCGGCCTGGTTTTCAAACGAGCGTGAGATCATGTTATTCAGGGGCGAAGTGACCATGGAGTATATGCCAAGCCACAACCCAAGGAGCGGTAATGCTGCGATGGTTTCTCTTGAGTCAAATCCGAACCATCCGAGGCTCTGTTCGTACATCATCGCAGTCACCCACAGGCCCAGAAACGTGCTAACCGTTCCGACCAGGATCATTTTCCATACATGGTTCAGAGTATAATGCCCGAGTTCATGCGCGAAGATCGTTTCGATTTCCTCGTTTGTAAAATTCGATATCAGAGTGTCTCCAAGGATGATGCGCTTCGAAGATCCCAACCCCGTAAACGCCGCGTTCGCTTTCTTCGTGGTTTTGCTCAAATTGAAAACAAAGGTACCCTTAACAACAACGCCTACCTGCTTGCACAGACTTGCGATACGCTCTTTGAGCGGGCCTTCTTCAAGGGGTTGGAACTTGTAGAACAGGGGGAAGATGAAGACTGGAGCGATACGGGCAAGCAGAATGGAAAAGAAGAACAACAAGCCGCCGGCAGGAATCCACCACGAAAAACCATAGGCACGAAGGCAAAAGAAGAGAGTAACAAGAAGAATCGAAATCAGCGGCAAACCGACGATCAGCCCTTTCGTCCTTTCCCAGAGCCACGACGGCAGGGACTGAATGGAAAGACGATGTTTGTGTTCGAGAAAAAACCCCGAATACCATCGGAGAGGCAGGGTAAGAAGGATCTCCGACAAACCCAGCACACCTGCAAACAACAACAAGGCCAGATAATCATTATCAGCAAGGCTTCTTGCCCAGTGTTCGACCGTGACCGTCAAGCCCTTTCCGACGATCAGGATCGTAAAAACAAATGCAACTGTCGAATGGATTAATCCTGTGAGGAGCTTGGTTCTTTGATACCGTTTGATTTCCCGATGGTCGGGGGCAGACTTTGTAGTAAGGGGGAGACTCTTCTCTTGAAGCTGAGGGGTGGCGGTGGCTTCGGGGACTGCTTGATCAGTTAACCAATAAGTAAATCCTGCACGCTCCATCAACACTTGTTGGACATAAGGTGGGGGTCAACAGTGGTTTGATTAACTTAGCAAATCGGGGAGTAAAAAGCAAGTTCGTTTGGAACACACAGGAAAGAGGTGGAGAGTACAGAAAAAAAAAGCGCTCCACAAGGGAGCGCCTAAAAACCCATGACGTATCAAACTGCTCTTACATTCCGCCAAGGCTATACATGAAAGTTGCAAGTATCATCAAATGATTTGCATCAGAACTGATGACATAGCGGAATTGACCACCGATGGACATCTGGTCGTTTAGAGCAAATGAAGCACCCCCCAGAAGGTTGATGCCGATCTGCGTTTCGGAGCCACTAAATGTACCACCCGGGAAAAATGGGGGAACAGCGGGCACCTCAACAGTGCTGCTAAAGAAATTAAGACCTAATCCACCCCCAGCATAAGGGGTTACTGAACCCCCTGCTGCAAATCTGTAGACAACGTTCGCATTAATGACGAAATCACTCACAGACCAATCTGTCCCACTAATAGTCTTTGAAGCAGTCCAATACCCTACCTCAGAAAACAGAGAAAGTCCTGGCACTAATTCCCCGAGATTTGCTGCTGCGCCAATCGAGAATCCACCCAGAGACTCGGTTGACGTCCCTGAGTTGAAACTGACAGAAGTAAACCCGACACCGCCGCCAATTGCCTTCAGCCCGATTTGGGCGGAGGAAATAGCGACTGAACAAAGAAGAATAAAGCCGATAAGTGCTATTCTCTTCATGGAGACTCCTTGAGAGTTGTGAGATGTGGATTGTTTGCTTGGATTAGCGTTTTCAAATATAACATACATATCCCCGAATATCAAATTTTAGCAAGGTTCCAGATGATAAGAAGATGAGCCCTGTCACGGGAAAATGTCATTTTTTTCAAGGCTTGTTACCTGTAAAGAAGATACAACTGTCTCCGGGGAAGAAATGCGGTTCTCTCTCTCTCGATCTTCCGTAACAAATCGTCACA